>Ga0207968_100001_pt1 | contig 203902 bp, 202 predicted proteins | sample LakWasMet21_HOW5_2_FD_183867 | JGI IMG/M metagenome (GOLD analysis project Ga0207968, IMG submission 183867) | Freshwater sediment methanotrophic microbial communities from Lake Washington under simulated oxygen tension - Sediment Metagenome... | ecosystem: Environmental > Aquatic > Freshwater...
CCTCGAACGTCTGTATCTTTTAGATACACTTTTCCATCGCCGCCGGTCGGCCGCGCCGGGTTCCTGTCGCCGGGTCGCGGCCTGGTCACCGCCAAATCAAAATACCTTCGCCGGTCGGGTCCGGTCTAGCCGTTCGGAGTCGGGCGCAGCGGGCCGGGTGCCCTGGCCGCCGCCGGTCGGCTGCCCTCGATCGTCTGTATCTTTTAGATACACTTTTCCATCGCAGCCGGTAGGCCGCGCCGGGTTTCTGCCGCCGGGTCGCTGCCGGGTCACCACCAAATCAAAATACCTTCGCCGGTCGGGTCCGGTCTGGCCGTTCGGAGTCAGGCGCAGCGGGCCGAACGCCCTGGCCGCCGCCGGTCGGCTGTCCTCGATCGTCTGTATCTTTTAGATACACTTTTCCATCGTCGCCGGTCGGGCCGCGCCGGGTCGCCGGCCAACTCACAACAAGCTTTGCCGATCGTGCCGGTCGGCCGTTCGGAGTCGGGCGCAGCGGGCCGGTTGCCCTGGCCGTCGCCGGTCGGCTGTCCTCGATCGTCTGTATCTTTTAGATACACTTTTCCATCGCCGCCGGTCGGGCCGCGCCGGGTCGCCGCCAACTCACAACAACCTTCGCCGGTCGTGGCCGGTCGCCCGTCCGGTGCCGTGGCCGTGGGCCAGGCCCGGTTCGACCGCGGCGAACTTTCCTCCCGGCGGCGATGCCAATCCTCATCCCTGCGTTCAATGCGGCTGAGAACGGCATGGGATGCTTTTAAAATAAATAATTTATTCACTTTTTTAGTGAAATTTTTCACTTTTCAAAATCACTATTCATGATTATCCCTATTATCATGACCAATATCAAAAAACTGGTTGATTGAAAATCAAATCGCATATCTCATTGAAAAAATTACAAATTTTGTCGAATTTTGTCGAGTGACACAGAAAGTGACAAGTTAATGTCCGTTTCGGACGGACTACATAAATCCCAGTAGAGAATGACCGGGCTGACTGACTTTGATGACAATGGTTATGAGAGTTGTGGATCGATCGGTTGCCAGGAAATTGACATGTTCCCTGCCCCTTCTGGATGATGGTGATGCAATAGAATCTGTCAAAATGCTTTTAAATCAACAGATTGAGAAACAACATTGTCAAGATTGTTTTATGATAAAAGATTAATCTGTGATTTTTAAAATAATCTTTTGCAAATAGACGAATCTTTTTTATACTTATGAATGTTTGATGAGCTTTGTATTGTTACTGTTCACTCAACTTCACGTATTTAGCTTCCTTTTGAGAAGCATGCTTCATTAATCAGAGACAGCGAACCTCAAAGGAGTAGCGAGATTGGCCGCTTAACCGCGGGAGCTGTCCATCGCCAGCCTAAACGCCGGCGTTTCTCGCGCATAATTGATGAGAGATTTAAAAGTCAGATCAAAATTAGCGAAAGAATTTGTTGGATTCGACGGCGATAATGCGCGTCTGAAGGCATTATTTGTCGACAAGAAAAAAGACGATGCTTATCACAATTTATATTCAGCTCTGGATATAAGAAACGCAAAGCTTCGGCTTCATGATATCGATCCTGGATCTTTATCAAATCAACAAATTTTGCCGCCAATTATTAACTGCAGAATGGCTAAAGGCGGCGTCGGAAAAACAACGATTTGCGGCGGAATAGCAACAGCATTGGCCATGCAGGGATACCGGGTTTGCTTGATCGACGGAGATCCACAAGCGAGTTTAACAGGCCTATTCGGAATTAATTGGGTTACCGAAAATATCACTCATATCGGTGAACTCATGCAAAAACACGCAAGGAAGGAACATTACGATATATCTTCAGCGGTAATCCCTCTCTACGAAGATCACATGCTCGATCTAATTGCATCTGATATCTCTCTTGTCAATACCGATTCATGGTTGATGGGCGTCACAAACAGAGAGTTCGCCTTCAAAAAGTTCCTTGATTCCAATGTTCATTTTTTTAGCCAGTTCGATACGATTCTTATAGATTCTGCTCCATCGACAAATCTATTGACGAACGCATTCATGTGCAGCTGCAATAAGATATTAGCCGTTGTTTGGCTTGACGGACAGTCTTTGAAAGCCATGCAGGTCCTGGCCAGTAACGTCAATGAGCTAAACGAGGCGTTCCACTCCAGCGGGTTTCACCTTGATGTTCATATTGTGGCAAATGGCTATCATCCAAGCTATGCGACTTGTAAAGAAGCCCTTTCTTCTCTGATTTCAAGCTATCCGGACAAGCTTAATGACAACATTATCCCTCATTCATCAAGTTTCATGAGGCAGGTTGAGCTTTTCAAAGAAGAAGAAAGCGGTACCGTTCTTGAGCGTGAACCGAACTCGTTGGCAGCTCGGTCAATTATTGATTTATCAAAAAGCCTTATTAAAGAATACGACCTTAAAATCGCTGGTATCAAGATCATTTGAGAACCGAAGATATGTCTAAAAAAACACCAGTAAAAGTTAGTGGTTTGATTGGTTCTGGCGCAGTAACGGGAAACGCCCCGGTTGTGCTTCCAAGATTTAAGGGGCAGAAGGAGTTTAACGACGACCAACTGTTTGATATACCACTGGATAAAATAAAGCCAAATCCGTATCAGCCAAGGCGAAAATTCCCTGAACAACGGATGCGCGCTCTTGCTAATTCGATTATGGAAGTGGGGTTACTTCAACGCATTCTGTTGCGCAAAATTGATGATGATCACTATCAGATCATTGCAGGAGAGCGGAGATTTAGAGCATTCATCATGCTTGAGCGATTGTCGATTCCTGCCGTACTATTTGTTTGCGATGATGCTGACATGGCCATTATGGCTATTGTTGAAAACGTAAATAGGGAGGATTTAAGCGACTTTGAGATTGGATGTTCGATAAGAAACGTTGAAAATCTTTTTCCATCCAAGACAAGATTGGCCGAGTCTCTCGGATTTCAAAGGGAGGACATGTACCGTTACTTTGCTTTTGAGTCGCTTCCTTCCTTTCTTCTTGAAAAGTTGAAAGAAAATCCTTGGTTGATTGGTCGAAATGCTGCGGCCGATATTAAGCGGGCGATGAATAATTTCCTTGAGCATGAGTTGCCACTTGCTATAGATGCTTTAAAAGAAGCCATTGCGCTGCTCGAAGAAGGTGATATAGATCAAGGAAAAATTTCTTTCTTTATGACTAGCCGAGTCAATTATGTCGATAGAGGTAGTATCCATAAAGAAAAAGAAGAGTTTTTTTCTGAAAATAAAAAGATTGGATCATTCACTAAATCTCAACGTGGTATCTTGATTCGCATTTCCAAGGGTGTTCTTGATGCGGATAAAGAGGTGAGGCTCAAAAACCTGGTCAACGAGTTGATCAATAATAATCCTGGTGCTGGAGACGATTCCAGTCCATAGAGCCTTGTCCGCGCCGGGTTTCTGCCGCCGGGTGTCGCCGGCCAACTCACAACAACCTTCGCCGCCGGCGGGTCGCCGCGGTCGGGCCGCAGCGGGCCGGTTGCCCTGGTCGCCGCCGGTCGGCTGTCCTCGATCGTTTGTATCTTTTAGATACACTTTTCCATCGTCGCCGGTCGGGCCGCGCCGGGTTCCTGTCGCCGGGTCGCCGCCTGGTCGCCGGCCAACTCACAACAAGCTTTGCCGATCGGGCCGGTCGCCCAGGCCTTCGTCGGTCTGGGTCGGGCCGGTCAGAGTCGGGCGCATCGGGCCGGGTGCCCTGGTCGCCGCCGGTCGGGCCGCGCCGGGTTCCTGTCGCCGGGTCGCCGCCGGGTCGCCGGCCAACTCACAACAACCTTCGCCGCCGGCGGGTCGCTGCGGTCGGGCCGCAGCGGGCCGGTTGCCCTGGCCGCCGCCGGTCGGGCCGCGCCGGGTTCCTGTCGCCGGGTCGCCGCCGGGTCGCCGGCCAACTCACAACAACCTTCGCCGCCGGCGGGTCGCCGCGGTCGGGCCGGTCGGAGTCGGCCGCAGCGGGCCGGTTGCCCTGGCCGCCGCCGGTCGGCTGTCCTCGATCGTTTGTATCTTTTAGATACACTTTTCCATCGTCGCCGATCGGGCCGCACCGGGTTCCTGTCGCCGGGTCGCCGCCGGGTCGCCGGCCAACTCACAACAAGCTTTGCCGATCGGGCCGGTCGTCCAGGCCTTCGTCGGTCTGGGCCGGTCGGGGTCAGATTGCACTGACAACAATGACGCGCAAGATAAGACAGGGAAGTCTTATCTTGGCGGGTCAAACCGGGCGCTCAACTAAAAATTAACCTTCTCAGTTTTCAAAAAATCCCAAAATATCCTTGTGCCGTTTATCGGACTCAGTATGCACATAGAGGGAAGTGGTGGCCAAGCTGCTATGCCCAAGATTTTCTTGTATTGTCGCGAGCGATATGCCGCCGGCGACCGCATGAGTCCCATGGGTGTGACGCAGCCAATGGGTGCTCGCAGATTTGAGTTTTTCCGCGGCTGACGGATCGGATTCACCGATAAAATCTGCAACTTCTTTAAAGTAGTCTTTCAAGCTTTGATACAAAGCGGAATCAGTGATACCGGATTGAGGATTGTGACGAAGGCTACCAATAAGGGGGGTGTCACCAGGGGCGCGACCAATGGGGCTCACTCCCCGGAATTTTAACTGTGAATTGATCAGTGTGAGCGTTTTGGGCGGAATCGGCACTGTCCTTTCAATTTGGCCTTTGCCGATCACAGAAAGCCACCATTGCTCACGCGTGGATGAACCTTTGTTTTCCAAATCGCCGGCTTTTGCGTTGACCATTTCGCTTAACCTGAGTCCTGTCGAATAGCCGAACAAGAGCACAAAATGTAGGCGGGCGTAATGAGCGCGCTTTGCCGGGGAAAGGTTGTGATCTTTCGTTTTAAGATCTGCGTAGTCGGTTATCTGTTGCCAAGTATGTAAGGGGATAAATCGGCTTACTTCCTTGACTCTTTTTCTTTGCGGACGTTTAAAGGCTGTATAAGGGTTGTGCCTTAAATAGAGTTGGGACACGAGCCATTGGAATAGGCCTCCAAGTATGATCTCAGCTTGTCTGATACTGGCTTTTGTGAGGCCGCCTTTAAATGGCCTCCACTCAATAGAGTTACGCGGCCGAGGCGTTTGAGATACCCATAACTCTTTCGGTTCGGGATCAGCAAGAAACCTCCGGTAGTCTTTGCAATCAGTAACGGTTATGGATGAAAATGCTTTTTTCTTTTGATACAGACACCACAGAAAAAATCGCTCTGCTTCTTTTCGGTAGGTACGGAAAGTTTGAGGTCGCTCATCATATAAATCCAACCAGGCCAGAATGGCTTCATAATCATTGGACACGTCGATCGCACATTGCGCGGCAGGAACCCGATTACTTCCATTTTCCCCTGTTAGAGCCAACGGCAAAACCAGCATTTCGAGCGGTGCAACGCCGGCCCGTTTTACAAGCTCCGTCCCAGCCTCCGGCTTGTCCAGCTGGAGGACAAGAGACAAATCCGGCTCATGGCGTTTAAGAAAGTCATGAATGTTGTTGGCAGTTTTGGATCCGAACCTGGGAATGGATTTCCACCATCCTTCACCTCGATCATTGATAAAGCGGCTCATGTCGAGGATTGATACGACCTTTAACTTTTTGAAGATTTTGGCTGTCTCTGTGGAAAACCACAAATCGAGGGAATCGTCCGGCTTAGGCTTCGGGTCTGGATGGGATTGTAAAATCTGAAGCGAAACCAGCGCTTTTTTCATCCATGCGTCATTGTGTTGCCGTTCTTCACGCCAGATTTTCTCATGCTCCTTTAAGCTCAACAGCCTGGCTTTATCGGCCAGCGACTTGACTATCCCTTGCATGATGCATGCAGAATGTTCAAGGGAGGCCTCGTCAAAATAGAGTTCACTTATGTCTTTCCAGGCCATCCCCTGGACCCAACCGCGGATCGCGGCCTGTTCTTCTATGGTCAGCATTTTTTATTTAACCGCAGCGGTCAAGCCGAGTGCATCACCGAGGTCGCGCCATTCTGTCCAGTCACTTTGGGCGCCGTATTTGCGATACACACGAGCTGCGACCCTTTCGATATCGCGTAGCCTTTCAATCTCCCGTGCCGCATCTTCCGCTACACCCAAATCAAGTTCATAATCTGCTATTCCGGGGCCCCGTAATCTATTTACGATATCTGCCATTCTGTTTGTCATGCGTTAGACCCATGTTGGTTTAAAAATTTATTCGAAGGGTGAGGGTTTAGTGCTGGATTTTAACCACAGCTTTTCTCTCTGAATTATTGTCGATCGAGAAATCCGCCTCAAATTCAATTGGCCTTGATGCTTCTTGTTCGCACAAACATTCGTCTGGTAGCATAGTTTGTTTTTCTTCCTCGGGCAGTCGAAGCCATTCTTCACCCACCGGCCGCAGGCATTTTGCATCTCCATCGCATCGGCATTGCTCGAAGACTTTCAGCTTCTTTGCTTCTTCCGCTTCGGCTTGGCGTTTCTCTTCTTGTTTGACCCGCTCCCAGACTGCCTCATAGCTAACCTGAGGCCCATTTAAGTCAACGAGAGTTTCGTCCCCATCTTTGACTTGTGCTAATCTCAATAGCGACAGGCATGCAGCAATGATTATTTCCGAGGCCTGATCCTGATCCCATTTCTATCCAGTGAGAGTGGCATAGTCAGTTCTGAGCGGATTGAACAACTCTCGCAATTCCCATTCTCTTACGCCTACGTGCTGATAATAGCGGGCCAATGCATTAATCACGCAGTCAACCATATCAGATACGCGAATAGAACTCGGGTAAGCGCCGGAATAGAGGGCCATCGCGAATCTGACGTTGTCTTTAGGGGAGAATCCAGCATCGGCAATGGCAATCTCTTTGCTGGCCAACCAAAGAAATCGATCTAATCCTTCAGGTTTGTACGGGGTTTTATTGTTATTGCTAATGATAATCGTTTGCATGTTATAAATCCTATTTTTTGGTTTCTTTCGTTTTTCTTTGCCGTTTCACCAGCCCCTGTAGCGCCTTGTTTTTTTCTTTCTCCACGGCTAGTTTCTGTTCAGAATCGGCCAGCTTTTCCTTCATCAGCTCCAGTTCAGATTCCAGTTTGGATTGCCGTTTCAGGCTTTCCCCGACTTTGTTTAAAAACTCACTGTGCCGTGTTTGCAGATTACTCTGTTCAGTTTTGATCGCTTCAATATGACGCTGCAACCGGGAAACCTCTTTTTCATGCAGTTCCCGAAGCGCATTTTTCTCTTGCTCGATCCGGTTAAGATGCCAAATATGTTCTTTTTCGAATCGATCTTCCCACTCCAGTGTTTTCGATTCCATTGCTGTCTTAGCCTCGACAAGCGCCCCTTCTGCCCTGGACAGGGACTGTCTTTCCAATGACAAGGTTGTTTCGAAGGCTTGAAGCTTATCTTCGAGCCGAGATCGCTTTTCTTCAAGCGCCTGGATATTACCGGTTTTTAGCTGGATTTCGGCCTGCATGCGTTCTTTTTCTGCATCCCATGACCTCTGCTGTTCAGCGATTGATTTTTCTAGGGATTGGATCGAGACCTTCCATTCTGTTTCTTTTTTAGCCAATTCCATTTGGCGATCCTGATACGCTGATTCCGATTTCTCAAGCGCGATCTTCCAGACTGATTCCACCGCATCGATTAATGCTGTTGGTATTTCCGGGTTCCGTATCCTATCAATATGCTTTTTGGCAAAATGCAAAGTCCAGTCATCGATCGCCTTTTTGATCGTGTTCGGGCTGTTGACGCCAATGCGCGACCGAATTGAATCGATCGTCGGGAATCGGCTTTCTTCTTCCAGCACGCGGTCGCAGCATTCGTAGGCTAAAGCATAGGTTTTATTTATTTGGCCCATTCTGTATTTTTCAAATAGTTGTACAAATCAAAGTTCAGTTGCAGGACCTTTTTAGATCGGGTCGCCGCCACATAGAGAATATTCAACTCTTCCTCGATTTCCTTCAGCACTGATTTGGCTTCAATCGGATTCAACTTGGAAAAATCGGGCAATTCGCACAGCTCGATGAAATCGTCATTCAAGGCCACGTGGTCCCACTCGAGTCCTTTGGCGCGGTGCGCGGTCGACAGTGAAATTCTGGCATTTTCCATTGAAGACGCCGCGCCTTCTTTGCGGTTGATTTGATCGATGATTTCCGGAATCGAATCGCCGTATTCCTCGACGATTTTACACCGGGGCTTAAGCTCTGCGTCCTCGATTTCCTCGACGTAGGTTTTTAGCGCATTAAAATCGAAGAAAGTTCGGATAAACGGGTCTTTGATCTGGCTAAAATCGTTATTCCACAAGTGGTAGACATCGAGAATCTGGTCGAATCGGTACGCTTCGCTGCCGCCGACATGCCACCAGGATTTAGCTTCTCTCAAGGCCATGGCCGTGTGCGCAAAGACGCCGGCATTGGTCCGGCACAGGAGGGTTTTGTTTTCATGTTCGGGGATGTTGCCCACATGGTCCATGGCTCCCAGTCCTCGCACTGGATGGGTTTCGCCTTTGATTGCCAATATCGCATTGGCAACTCTAGCGATATTCGGGCCAAACCGAAAAGAGCCCGTCAAATAGAATTCCTTTCCTCCACTCTTTACCGCGAATCCCAAGGCATTCTTCGCTTTCCGCCAGGCATAGATTTGTTGGTGGCCGTCGCCGACTAGAACTTTCTTGGCGGATTGTTTAAACAGGATCGACATCAGTACCGGGTTCGAATCCTGCGCTTCATCGATAACGATCCAGGGATAGTCGAGTACGGGATTGGAAAGCTGGAATACCTTCAGATACATGTCGTGCGTAGCACCGATGGAGGTATCGTGCTCATCAATCATTTTCGCCCAGAGCATTTTGGTGAAAGCGATAATGATATGTTCGACATCCTGGCTTTTAAGACCGGGCATCATTTTCTCGACGATCTTGTATTTGTCGGACAAATGCTTATCTGTTATCTCCCTATCGACACTATACAGAAATTTTGTCAGTGTTTCGATCAGAATACTCGCGAAAGCCAGCTTGTTATTCCAGTTCACAATAAAACTGCCGGTTTTCTCCAGTTCGCTTTCTAAAGATAACCCTTTGTCGACCTCGTAAGGTTTTAGGTTATTAACCAGTTTGTGCTTATATTTGTGGCCTACCGAGGGCCAGGCCAGAGAATGAGAAGTTACGCATTTTACAAAAGTACCGCGAAACTTTTTTGCGGCCTCGACTTGCACTGCTTTGTTAAAGACGATATACAGAATTCTAAGATGGCTGCGTCTTTTTGCGAAACCTTGAAGCAGGGTAGTTTTTCCTGTGCCGGCAAAGGCTTTAACCACGATGAGAGGGTGGTCACAATCAATTGCATCGGCTTGTTCTGGTGTGAGCGTCATTATTTCTACTCTAAATGAAAGTATTCTTTCATGAGGTCTAAAAGATGCAAGGAAGGAGCAGAGCGTTATCTTTAACGCTCTGCTTAAAGAGGTAACTGGAAATTAGCCGAGAGACCCTAACTGCCCCATAAAACTTTTTCTTTTAGCCTCCGCCTTGCCTTGCTTTTGCTGATCATTTTCCTGACTTTCTTGATCTTCTTTGAGTAGGGTTTTCTCTTGTTCTCCTGCCAGAGCGATTTCGTTGCGATTGGTTTTTAGGAGGGCTTCCTCTTTTACTGGATGGGGCGATAGCGGTTCCTCTCCTTTTATTACCGGAGGGGAAGTCATTAAGTTGAGCCCGGATAGTTTCAGGCGCAAGCCTTCTGCGGCAAGGTTTCTGGCCTCGCCAGCCCGGCGCCGCGAGCCGATTTTAGAGAGGTATTGAAACAGCTCATGATCCATCGTTGGATCGATCATTAGATTAATTCTTATCGGGTCCATATCAGTTCTCGCTTTGTTTAACTCTTTCTGCGCCGGCCAAATAGAAACCCTTCACGTTCGAATAGACGCCATGGTCCGGCATAATTATTTCTCGGTCGTTTAATAATTTCTTAAGCACTGATTGGTAACAGTGGCCGCCCCCGCCGACCAAGACAATCACGTCGATATCGTCGAGAGTTCCAACACTGCGTAACATAGATTGGATGGAGTTGGTGATATACCCCTCAATACGAGGAATAAAATGGCTGAAATCGTAAGGCTTACCCTGGATTCTCGTTTTGTAGCCATTGCGTATCCCTTTATCGACCATATGGTAATCGGAAAACGGAACGCCGCGCTCCTCGCCGATAAACTGGGTTAGTTTTTCTAAAATTAAAGACATACCTCCCGGGCAGCTTCCGCTTCTTTCGTCGAGAAGTTTCAATCCCCGGCAAACCAGCCAGTCTACCGTGAAATACCCAACGTCGATAGTCAGGCTTTTAAGATCAGACAGATCTTCAATATCATCATTATCAAAAAAATAATGAATGAAACCGCCAATGGGCTGAGGCACAATCCAAACCTCTTTGACATTAATTTCAAAGCCATCGGGATATTGGTGAATTCCATTCAACCTCTGTTCCATATGCTCTTTGTGCTGGGAAAAGTAATTGACAGGTAATCCTGAAACTAATAAATCGATATTTTGCTCTTGCAAATACCTTAAGCCGCCTCGGTACAGGGCCAAATGCTGCGGGGTGAAAATGAAGTCAGTCAGCAGGGTACGTCCTTGGTCGTCCCTGGCTGAGAGTGTATCGAGCGCGTCTTTTCCGACCAAGTAGACATTTCCGCCGCTCTCGACTTCCACTAATTCTCTCTTCGCCATGACGCCTGCGCCCTTGTCAACACCAGTATGAAGAGACGCTATTGATGGAAAATGCTCACACTTAAGCGCGCTTGGAACATCGCCACCGCGGCATATTTTTGTATTTCCGTACCCCACATCGATCGCTCTAACTATTTTCTTACTCACAATATACTCCTAAAATTAATAATAAAACCTTAAACGACTTCTTTAAACTTATTGCGACTTCTTTTGTGTCTGCGTGTGTTTTTATGACTTATTTCGACGCACGGAAGAATTCCGTTGTAAGAGTTTTTTGACTTTGTCGGGGTCGGTATACGTTCAAAAAACCCTACCTGACTTCAAATAACTTATATCGACTTCGGATAATGTCATCCTCTTCGACATCAATGGGCTTTTTTAAAGATTTTTAAAGTTCAAATAAGTTGTGGAGAATAATGCCCTATTCGTCGGAATATTTCAGTATCAAAAAACATCAAAAATTGACGTATTTCACTGTAAAACTCATCTTGATTGACAATCTCCAGAAAACCATTGAGAATTAGCCCCGCTAATGTGTGGGTCTAGGGCTGGATTCGTGCAGCGCTGTTAGCTCGACAGGATAAAACTTGAGCCATCAACCCCAGTCTTGGTTTCTATTGATTTAGATTCAGCAGGATGCTACTGGGCAACCCTATTGAAATTTTTGGTGTCGGCCGTCATTTGCATAGTGGATGACAGTCTAATTCTTTGTTTTTAAACGGCCATTGCTACGCAATGCGACGTCTCGGCATTTTTTTGCCTTTCCTTTTCATTAAATTCCATTCCGGAACCTCCGCGGTCCATGTGATCCGCATTATCATTCCTTGTCAGCCATCGATCTTATGGTTCGGCAATTTGAGAGCGCTATAGCGCCTTTCTCCTCCGGCTAACCCATCTCTTCAGATCGGTTAAAAATGCCGCGCGGAACGACATCTCACAGCCAAAAAAACTGCTTTTTTGGGCTTCATGCCCATTAAAAATTTGCTTTTTCTGGCTCTTCTAAAACATAGACACTTTCAGATACGGCAATTTTTGCGAAAATTTCTATTAAGAATCAGTGTTCTATCGACAAGCTCTTCTCGACATTCCGTGAGGAAAAGTTGGGATTTTTAGTTAAAAATCTGTTTAGGACCGGCAGTGCCTGGCGTCGCGTTTGGACGTTCTTGGTCGGCTGACCACCACCGCGAGATGGATTCTTAACCCCATTTTTCGCCTCGCGCGGCGAATAGAAAATAGCGCATTGATGTTTCCACTTTTGTGCACCTTGCTGGGAGGTTTGTCCCGTGCATGCATCGCTCACCGTCGTAAGAACTGGTCCGCACAAAAAGAGGCATCCGGAGAGCCAATGGAATCCATTTTGGATTCTGGCTCTCCACGTGGGCCGGTTTAGCCTGCTTACGACGTAAAATATTTTTAGGACACACCGGCCCCATCCCAAAGCCATCCGTTGAGGATTGTTTCGGCATGGGGCTGCCCAACTTTTTATGGAGATTTTCATGGCCAATTTTGGAATCGGATCGAGAGACATGCTCGACGCCGGCCGGATGGTGTTGCGTGAGAGGTCGCGCAATGGATTTAAGACACAAGACGATTACATCGATCGGTGGCGGCTGTTTTGTGGGTACGCGAAAGAAAATGGCGTGACAAAAATGGAGCAGGTTGACCGGTCGTTTGTAATTGGCTACGGCCAGCATTTGCAGCGGCAACTGGATTCCGGGGTGTACAGAAGCGCGTCGGCACCGAAAAACTACTTGTCCGCGGTGAACTGCGTGCTGAAACTTGCCACCCAGGGAGAATGGAAGACTGTACGCCCTGGGTCAGATTGTGGCATCGAGCGAAGAAAATATATCCCGAAGACAACAAAATCCATTTCGGAAAACAAACATGCGCAGATGCAAGAGAATGTTGGAGAGAGAATCGCGCATTTGCTCGCATTGCAAAGGGCGTTTGGCCTTCGCTTCAAGGAGAGCTGCCTTCTCGATCCGAAAGCTGCACTAAAGCATGTTGAGAAATACGGTTTTATTTCTGTGAAAGCCGGAACAAAGGGCGGCAGGCCGCGGCATGTTCCTTGTACTGAGAATGGTAAACGCATACTTGAGCAAGCCGCTAAAATCCAGAAAGGAAAATCCATGGTGCCGCATAAGATGAGCTACATCAAATTCCGTCAAGAATGCTATGCACAGGCGCAGATAGCCGGCTTCAATTTTCATTCGGAACGGCACGCCTATGCCCAGAACCGGTACCGCGAATTAGTTAATGCTCCGTCACCGATCGAGGCTGGATGGGAGCATAAAGGTAGGATCGAAAAATTGGCCGAACATCTTGCTATTCCTTTTGATGAAGCGAAGGATCTTGATAAACGGTCCCGATTGAGAATATCGATCGAATTAGGCCATTCACGCGTGGAGATTTCGAATGCGTACCTGGGTTGATGAATTAAAGGCGCATACTCACAATTATGTGCGTCGTGGCGGAAAGCAGAACCGAAAAAAACAGGTCTCCCTCATTATTAACTTCATGGAGTTTACTACTTCAGTGGAGAAAATCTCTTCGATACATGAGTTGGGGAGACGCCATGTCATTAATTTTTGGAAGGCTCACAGAGATTTACCGGAAAAGACGACCTACGATTATTGGCTTGGTATCTGCAAATTATGGGAATGGATTGGCAAGAATGAAAAGCCGCCGAAGCCGAACAACATCTCCCCCAAAAACGTAGAAATTCCTAATGAGACAACTTCATTTGAATTTCTTCATCAAGCTATAACCTCAGCTAAGAAAAAAAGGAATATTTCAAACGAAGATCTTGCAAAATTATCTGGATGTGATTTGATAATGATCAATGAAATTGAATGCGGCAAACCTGACATTACTCTTTCAGCTGCTTACCCCTTGATTAAAGTCTTGGGAATAAGATTCATGGATGGTTGATTTTTTATATTTATTTTCACAAAACGAATTATTGAATTATAATTTGGCTTTCATTAAACTTTACTTTTATTTTAGGAGACACAATGTCTGAGCCTGATCTTCATGAACTGTCAGTAAACGAACTGCAAGCTGTTATCGAAAACGCTGAAAAGGCACTGAAAAATAAACTCGTCAATCATCGCAAAGAAGTCATTGCTCAAATTAAAGAGCTGGCTGCGTCAGTTGATCTCACCGTTGAAATTAGCGAGGCCAAAAGATCGTCTACACGCGCAGGCGCAAAAGTCGCGATTAAATACCGTCACCCGTCCGACGAAACCAAGACTTGGACGGGCCGTGGCATGATGCCAAAATGGCTGAAAGAATTGACCGATAGCGGTAAAGATATTAAAAGCTTTGCTGTTGAATAGCGAAACTTCGGTATAACTAAAAAAGGACGGCTTTGTGCTGTCCTTTTTTTTGCGTTGATTTTTACTTTGCCTGGTATATCATGCTCGGAATTTCTGACTTCATAATCGACGTAATTCATAAAACCAATTTTTTCGGCAAAAAAAACAATGTTATAATATTTACAATAAGGATCATTGAACTTGTCGTTATTTTGTGGATTTTGAATTTTTCCTTAAGATATTTTTTTTGCGGTTATTTTTCTTGCTGAACGATGGCCGCACAAATTATTGCCGGAATCCATTTCACAATGGAATGAGGTGTTTTTATGGCATTGCCAGAAAAGAGCTCACAAAAAATAAATCTTGGGCGTCTTAATTCTCTTGGTGTTTCAAGTCCGGAGTTACTTCCGTTTTTGATTCCTAGGAAATATATCGATCTCAGGCATGATCAATTAATTTCTCACTACACGAATCTACCTGCCGGCGCAAATGTTGTCTTAAAAGGAAAACTGACAGGGTACGAAGTTTTTCGCAATTCAGTTCCAAGCCGAGTTGTCGCAAGGTTGTCTGATGATGAAGGAAAAGTTGCAGCGGCGGCATTTTTCGGAGATCCAAGAGTTGTTCTTCCTTTGCTTGAAAAGAAACACAACAGTTCTATCTATATGATAGGAGTTGCTGACTATTATAAGAATGATCTTCAGATAAAAAATCCGTCGATTATTGACGACAAATTGATTGGTCGAGTTGCGCCGATTTATCCTGGAAAACCAAGGGTTATTTCACCAGAAACGGTCTCTGCGTATATGGAGGAATTGCTCCCGATTACGATCCCAATGGCTGCGTCATGGCTTCGCAGAAAACTGGATTTGAATGAAGAACAAGAGCGTGCGAAATTATCAGTCATGGATTCCTACTCAACGGTTAATTCCTTTGAAGATCTTCTTGAGACAATTCATTCCCCATCAACAATTAAAGAAGGCCTTCTTGCTGAAAAGTTGTTGAAATTGATCGGCACATACGATGTTTTATCCGGCGCGCGTGCAGAGGCTTACCGAGCGCCTAATCATCAGTCTTCAATCAAGCTTCCGATCGAGCTAATAGATCAGTTGTTGTCTGAAACCGATTTAATCCCAACGGATGAGCAGAAATCTGTTATTTATGAGATCTGCGCCGATATCTCCTCTGATACTCCGATGCTCAGATTGTTGTCGGCCGATGTCGGTTTTGGCAAAACGTATGTCGCTGCAGCAGCAGGCGCCGCGGTCATTCGCTTTGGTGGTACTGTGGTTTGGTTGTGTCCGAACCAGCCGCTTGCCGTTCAGACACGGGATAATATTGCAAACTGGTGGCCAGACCTAAAACCAGGTCTCGTTATTGGTGATTCGGCTGATGTTATCCCGGACTCCAAATTCTTTATAGGAACAACTGCGCTACATCACCGTTTGCCTGCCAGGTTCTATCCGGATTTGTTTGTGGTCGATGAGTCTCAAAAATTTGGCTCCGCTCAAAAAAATGCGTTTGTTGGCCCTTGCACAAATTTTCTCAATGTGACGGCCACATGCATTCCAAGAACTGCCGCGCTTATGGAGTATGGTGGGATGGCGGTTTCTAGGCTAACCAAGGCCCATGTTCAAAAGGAGATTAAGACCAGGATCGTCCACCTTCAAAACCGAGAAAAATTGTTCGAATCGATTAAGCGAAACGTCTTGGCCGGACATCAGGCCCTGATAATCTACCCACTTGCTGAAACAAAAGACGCTGAACTCGTCGATCGAAAGTCAGCGGAAGGTGCTTATGAATTATGGTCCCGGAATTTTCCGGGCCGGGTTCGCTTTATGCACGGAAAACTAAAGGATCAGGACAAGCTGGATGCGATCACCGCCATGAGAAATGATGAGGCGGATATTCTCATAGCCACGACTGCAATTGAGGTTGGAATTGATATTCCGCGTTTGCGGCACGTCGTGATTGTTCATCCGGAAAGATTAGGTTTGAACAATTTACACCAAATTAGAGGGCGAGCCAGTCGGCGGGGAGGCCTGGGTCGGTGCGATTTGTTTCTTCCATCGAAGATTAGCGAAGACTCTCAAAAGCGACTGGAAATCCTTGTTAAACACGCAGACGGCTTTGATGTCGCAACGGAAAATATGAAGCTTCAAGGTTTTGGTGACTTGGGCACCGACGGAACGGATCAATCCGGGAAAAAGTCATTGAGCTTTATTCCAGGCCACACTCTCGACTACAAGGAAATTGAATGGGTGGCTGAACGATGGCTTAAGTCATAAGGCATCTTATTGCGTAATTGACAATTGATGCGACCATGTCGTCATGGCCTAAATTTAACGACAAGTATATTTTAAGCAATACATCTCCCTACGATCGTTTCATTTCCTGCCTTGATCTCCTAATGGAAGCTATTCGAAGGGTAAGGAAAATTTTAGAAAACAATGATTTTAATGTAAAAGAGTGATTACAGTGGATTTAGCAAAAAAAATAGAGGATATTCAAAATCAACAGCGTGAAGTGATTTCTATTGGGAAGCCGGCACTTTTTAGGCTTGTCGAGGTTGCCCGACGTAACACCGGTCAGTCGATAAAAGTTCGCCGATTCCTGTTGGGATTATATAACGGCCATTCGTTCCCTTTCGATTTGACAGAGTTCCGGGGATTGGATGAGTCACTGTTTAATGACTGCATAAAAGTGCTCACGATGGATGCTCGAGCGACTGTCAAAGAGATCCACCTTTACATTGATCAAGGCGAGGAATTGTTTAAAGAGTGGGCCCGTGCCGAATCTAAAGACGATTGATTGTCTGCTGGACTGGAGAACATGAATGGATATTGAGAAAGATTTCGATAAATACATAAGCATTTACGAAAAACTTTGCCCTGACGATAGGATCAGCTCAGACGATCCGCGTCGCGAAGAAATCGTAGCCGAAATGCAAGCCGTTCATCATGCTAAAACAAATAAAGCGGCTTCAAAAGTAATTGAATGGTGGAACGCCTGGCCAAATCCGTGGTGCCAATCGGCATTGGAATTTGCCCGTGAAGCTCGAGTTCTAATGTCATCGTAAAAAACAGGAAAATACCATGACGCAACAAGTGATAGATCTTCCTCCTACTTCCGATCTTCTTAGTGCCCAGTTTTTTCTAGGTAATGTTGGTGCACCATTCGCCATCGGCATGGCAGTTGGCTATTTTGCGAAAAAGATGCTGAAAACAGCGCTTTTCGTCGGGGGCGGCTTGGTCGTGCTGATGTTCGCCGGCGAGTATTATGGAGTGCTCAATGTCAACGGCGCGCAATTGGAGTTTTTTGCTGGCGAGGCAAGTCAAGTCGCCAGGGATTCTGGTAATTTTTTGCTCAGCCGGGTGTCGACCATCACGACCCAGGGCGTTAGCACTGCGACTGGTTTTGCCCTGGGATTCAAGTTGGGCTGAATGGTTGCTTTTTAATGAAAATTGAGTCTTTGGTGAAATCCATTCAAAAAAGTCGGGCCATGTATGAGCTATTCAATCCTCTTGGCGCGAGTGCAGAAGCAGTTGCGTCCATCGCCGGGCAGTTTGAACGGATTTTTCAAGTTCCATTGCCTGATGCGTATCAACGCCTACTGCGTGTGTCGGATGGTGTTCTGGAAAACGGCTTAACAATCTGGCCGTGCGTCCATCACTGGAAATTCAGTGAATCTATAATTACTGCCAATCATGATTTGCGGGAGAACATATGCGCAGGCTTTCTGTATTTCGGGTTGCGGGACGATTCGGCCTTTGTCATGGAAACGACTAGCGGCCGCTTTTTGGCTCTGGAATTGAATGGATTGGCCGAATGGGATGAATTCCCCAACTGTGAAGCCATGATTGAGTTCATGCTTGAACGTGCTCTTGATTGACATCCTCCCCTCCGAACGAAAAGGATTCCCCAATCGCTATTGGCCGGCAAATAATCGCGTAATTATGCGGGGTTCGCCTGTGAAAGCGATGCCCTAGAAGAACCCATCCATCCCGAAACCTCTAACGCAAAAGAACCCATCCATCGAAACTCAACCGAACAAAATCGGCGCCTTCTGGATCCGCTTCAAATTTAGCCACATCTTCTTCAAGGCTTCTCGTTTTTTCTTCGATCACAAGGCTTTTTAGTCCAAGACTGATCCCGCCTTCACTCGCTTCTAACATCTCTTTTTTGTATCTCTTGAGAGCATCTATAGGGTGCTCGCCTTTTGATATTGTTTCCTCGATTGAAGCGTTTATTAAGAGGTGCTGAGTTTCGAAAACTGTTGCGCAATTTGATAATCGATCAAGCTTATGTTCGATAATTTCAGCAATGCGATCTTCAGCATAGTCACGCCGGCATTGAGATTCGCATCGGCCAAGCTTTAGTTGGCATTCTCCCCATTGTCCATACTGGACAATGGATTCTGGGGTATCCGCATAAGCTTTCAGAACATCGATCAGTAGTTCCTGGGTCCACGAATAATGGACATCGAAAGATCCTTCTTCTTTGCTAGATTCCATTTTAGCCAATGTTTTTTGGAGGTTAAGGAGATGCCTGACGGCCGTATTAACCGATACGACATGCCAATCGCACTGATTGATGGCGATGGTGTTTTCTTGCTCGCCGGCCGACAACAATGGGCTGTAGACTGACACAGGGAACGGCCCTGCCTCGTCCACAATCTCATACCACGGGTAGGAGAAGCTGGTAGGCGGGGGAAATGGCAATGCCGGTTTTCCATTCAATAGCCGCGCAAACAAAGACGATTTCGGGTGCCCTGCTCTTCCTCCCGAGAAATCCCGCATGGCTATCAAGTGATCACGGACACTTCGGGTATCGTTCGGATTAATTTTCCTGGTCGCATCAAGAAAAGCAGCCTCATCCTCTAGCTTCATTGTAGCCAGAGTCCGCGCAAGATTTTCTTCTTGCACGCGCGCGTATTCCTCCATGGCCCAATTCCATCGGGCCTGTTGCTCAGGGGTGAGATTGTTCGGATCGAAAAAATGGGGCATCTTTATCATCTCTTGGCAACCAATTATTTGGTAACATTGCGCGTATGCGCCTAACAGCATTTTGTTGCGCTTTTCCTAATTTTTCTTCGTCCATTATGTCGTAATCATCCCCGAACAGCATATCAAGAGACGCGTTCTCTACCATCGTCGCGGCCATATCAAAGGCGAGATAATTTGCTTCTTTTTGTGTAATTGCCATTCGTTAATTTTGCGTTAGAAGATTCCTGCCATGTGCTCGATTTCGATGGTTATTTTCCAGGGCCAACCAATTCACCAAGCACCGTATTGGTTTGATCTTCTGCCAGTGTCCAGCCGTAAGTGCCTGGAATACCGACGTTCCAGTCACCGCATTATCATGGCTAAGGCGTCATGAGTCGGTGTCGCTTGGTGTGTTTTGGAGGCTTTGCTGGAGCCGATGGACTTGCTGCTCCAATTCTGGGATATCGCGCTGCACAGTCTTCCATACCACCTCAAGATCGACTGAGAAGTAACCGTGAGAGACGCGATTGCGCATCAGGTACACGTCTTCCCACGGAATATCGTGATGCTGGCCGGCGAACTCGGGATGGCGCCTCTCGATGTTGCGTGCGGCCTCGCCAATGATCTCGATATTACGGATCACAGCGTCCTGCACCATCTGGTTTTTCAGGAAACCTACCTCATCCATATCCTCGGTGTAGGCGCTAATTCGCTTGACCGCCTGGAGGATGTGCTCGAGGTAATCCAGCACGCGCAACGCGTCTTTCTTCATATCGGCTCAGCCTCTGCCAGCACCTGATCGCGGAACTTCTCCGGCAACGCTTTCGGTGTCAGCACATCGACGGATACGCCGAGCAGCTTTTGGAGGTGGTTCTGAATCCTGGCGATGTCGAGCAGACTGGTATCAGGCGTCGGGTCAACCAGCAGATCGAGGTCGCTATCTTCTGTGTCATCGCCATGGACCACGGAACCAAACACACGGGCATTCCGCGCATGATTCGACTCTACCATTTGGCGGATCGCTGCGCGGTGCAAATTGAGGGCTTCGGAGGGTTTCATGTGCTTTTTCCTTCGGATTCCTGATTTTGTTAATGACGACCGGCTTTGACGTGAATCTATCACCCACTATCTGGATAGCCATGCAAATCGCCACAATTATATTTTTTGTTTATTTTGGATACCCATTATATTCTATGCCATCGAGTAGGCGGCCGGCAGCCTTTTTTCCTACTCGTTTGACCGTAATACAATCGGCGTCGTCGTTTTCAGGAGGCGGATCAAGAAATTTACCGGCCGAATCAATCCAGAAAAATTTACCTGGTTGATTACCAAAACTTGGATGTCCTGCAGTTACATATTCACCCCATTGCTTAAATAAAAGCGGTACGCCGACGGCTTCGCATTGATCGCGTAGCGATCGCGCCCAGTCGGGATGCATCGGCCTTGCGTTCGGACCGGACTCGCCGCCGACGACGACCCAATCTAGTTTTGCAGGAGCCTGATAATATCGATCTTCGCTATCTGGATTGAGCGCATCTATTCTTCCTGGAACTGTTGGTGTAATGTTCCATTCTTGAGGTAGTTTAATCTCATTCAGATTTATTTCGCCAAGCAACGGCTCTGCGCTGATCCAGCGGACAGCTGCCGGTGTGTCGAGCAAGATCGGAATACGTTTATCTGCAGCCTCTTGATTCTCGACGCTGACGCCAATCCATACATTTTTCAATGGAAAAGTATGATGAGCTTCAGGATGAGCCATGCTTGCGGCAAGATGAGGATAAAACGAAACGAATGCCGATGGATCTTTGTCATTTACCGCGGAGGTGGCTTTCGTGAGCCACTTACGCATCCGTTCAGGCCGTTTAGTCAAAACTTGAAAAACATGTTGTTTCGCAAGCGCCATGACGGCGAAAACACGATCAATCCATTCATCTGGAACAGACTCATGAAATAAATCCCCGTGCGCACAAACGAATATTCGACGGGACTTACTCCATCGCAGCGGTTGATCGAGCCATTCCTGATTGAAGCGCACTTGACCATTCCAAACCGGACCGTTTGCTGTGTCGATTGTCAATCCGGCGCGACTCGGATGATGCTGCAACCGTGTTCCGGCCAGCTTCATTGCATAGCAGTTTCTGCAGCCGGCGGACAGAACATTACAGCCAGTAATGATATTCCAAGTTGCACCATTTGTTACCGTGCCGTCTTCGTGGAAAGTTCTTGTCCATTCAATTTTCGAGTTATCCGCCATTTGCCGTTTCTCCTACTTCGATCCTTAAAGACTCAGTTCTGATCGCCTTATCGCTATATACTGCGCTCACTAAAGTATTAAGCCTGTCTTGATCGGCTGTCTTGAACTCTGGGTTCACCAACCACGCTTCCATACCCATCCTGATCTCGTCAATATCTTCGGCGCTCAATCCTTCAAAACTAGACACCAGAAAAATATTCAAAGGGTCAACGCCGTCGCTGTCGAAATCGTTTTCTGCTGAGCAGACGATTTCAAGCTGGCCATTAACCGGGGAAACCCAATAGTTGTAACCGTGGATTAAGGCATAAGAGCCTGGCGCTGCCTGTATCAGCATCTCCGCAACATTAAAGGATGCCTCCTGCATGGCTTGGTAGGCGGCTTGTTCGTGCGGATAAGAGCTGTATTTTGCGATTGTTCTGTTGAGCTTCAAGACGGTTTCCTGTCCAGAAACAGGGATTACAATAATGGATTCTTCATCCATGTCGAGCATCAACTCAAGACGCATACCGTCCTGGTTAACCGCAGGAACAACGGGGTTTGATTGCAGAAGTAACAACATCTGATCTTCCGGAATGTTTGCACCTACCACCGTAAGGTCATCCTGATCGCCTGAGGTCTGTACTTCGATGGGAGTTATTTCTGCTGCATCCGCAGGTGATATAATGGTTTGATCAGGTATCTGTTTCAAGATATTTCTCCAGAATATATTAAATATCATATTTAAGACGCTGTCGGCATTTGGATAAAATCACCCAAAATACTTTTAGCAGATTGTTTAAAGCTTGCAAATGCTTTCAGGTTATTAATGGATTTAGGAATTCGATAAGATTCAATAATCTCAACACGAGACATGTCATTAATTGTGAACACCTTAGACCCATCCTTAAAAACTAACTTAATAGTTCCTTTTCTCGGGTGCTTTTCCAATAGGATGTAATATTCAAATCCGCGATAAACCGCTAGACCTTTGATGATATTTTCTGTCTTAGAAATGGCAAGATTTTTCCTGTGTGTAAAATCTTTATTTTCTGTTGATGAGGCCGACATAATGAGTCTCCAAAACAGCCTCTGAAACCAGAGGCGAGGTATAAGGTTTTTTTATTGCCTATACCTCTATTATCCACTAATCCAATAAGATGCAATGGAGACTTATAAATTAATTATTAAATTAATGGGTATAATAGGTTTTTATACTAAAAAAAATACAAACGGGAATTTAGGTCTTGCATCTTTAGCGATCTGTGAAATAGTAACCTGGCATCATTCAATAAAAATCATTCAATCAATTACTGAGGCATGTAATGCGTACAAGTAGCTTTGTTTTAAAATTACCTTTTTTATTTTTCCTGTTACTTTCGATGACAACGCCGAACATGGCCTGGTCATTTAGCACGAAAGGGTCAACACAAAAGTCATCGCCCAAAATCTTTACAGGACAGTCGAAATCGAAGTCGGATACCGGCTTTTTCTCTACCTCGAAAGGATTTAAGACGACGAAAGACGTCAAGCCAAACAGCAGCAAATTCGGCTCGGAATACAACTCGAATATTCTGAATTCGTATGCTCAGCAGACTGCCAACCGCGCATTTGGATCGATGCAAAAAAACCGGCCTTCTGAGAAGACAAAACCCAAATACTTCCCGGAATCCGATTTGAAATCTATCCGGGATCGTTTTTCGCGCAATAACTGGTACCGGCAAGCAGCACGGGATAATGATCCATGGGGCGCGCGCAATAGGTATTATGCGAATAATCCGCCAATTGTGGTCAATAGCGGTAATGATGCGTTTGGCCCTCTATCCGGCGCCTTCCTTTATAGCCTGCTCAATAACGTCAGCTCAGCGGGTGCATTCGCTTACCATCACGGAAACGATCCTGACTATTTGAAATGGCGGGCAGAAGCAGACGAGCTGGCTAAATCCAACAGTGAGCTCAAGGCCAAATTGGACCTGCTCGATTCCGAAGCTAAAAACCCAACGCTTCGCGCTGCCACTCCCAACCCAGCGTGGTTACCGGATGGTATCCCTGCAGCCGCTACGCTATCTGAAGCGGCGCTCAAGTCCAGTCAGCCCGATTTCCACGTTTGTGTTGGCACTATCGAGGGCCCTTATTACAAAGTGGTTAACGGTCACATGCTCCCTGCACTGGTCGACGACGTGAATATTAACCCGGTCCCAACAAAAGGAACGGTGGAAATCCTGGAGAAACTGGCATCAGGTGAATGCGACGCTGGATTCGTGCAAGGGGATGCAAAGATCGACGATAAGGCACTCGATGTGCTGTTTAGGCCGTTCAACGAGTATGCTCACCTCGCCTGCAATCGTAATGTGGCTGCCAAATCCATTTCCGAACTGGGAGAGCATTCCGTTTGGATTCCCCCAAAATCAGGAGCGCGCATGACTTGGGATCGCTTTGCTGCCGTTGTGCCGAACTTGGCAAACATCAAGGTAGGCGATGCGGTAAACTACGAGGATGCCATTTTGAAGGCCAAACAACAGCAAGATTGCCTTTTTTACATGGCGGCCCCTCACGCATCTATCCTGGATAGGACACTTAACCGCAAGGACTTGAAATTCATTGCGATCGACAATCCTGCGCTGGTCACCCCGGGCGGTTACCAAAAATCGGAACTTTCATCGAACCAGTACGCAAACACAATAGAAAGAGCCTCCTGGTTGTCAGCCGGCCAGCTGCAGACGGTATCCACGCCGGCGACGTTTGTGATCACGCATGCCTGGAAAACCAAATATCCGGAACTCGAAGCAAAAGTGGCGTTGAAACTTTCCGACTTGGAAAATTCGTTCAAGCGGGCCGTATCACAGTAGTCACCATCGCAGCAGAAATATTATGTTCGGACAAAAAACAGCCATAAAACCTGAACCCAATACATTAAATATTGGGTTGGATAGCCACGTTACTCTCAATACGATTGACGCTATCCACCTTGAATTACACCCGGCTTTCAGTCATCCGACTGGAAATTTTTTGATTAAAGCGGTCGGAAGGCCGGAGAGCGCTACGAAAGGGATCGATGTTTTTTCGATCTACGCTGCAAACGGTGAAGTTCCGTATCTCATCGAGATTGAATCTTGCGGCCGCTCGGTCAATACGGTTTCTATTTATCAAAATGTGTTGACGATTCATCCAGCCAGTGATGAGGAATGGCGGGAGCTTCTGTACGAGATAACCGCCCGGGAAGCATTGCTCGATGAAATTGTTTACGAGCGTATTCTGGGCGGCACCGCGGATAACGCGGAGTTGTGCAAGATCAACGAAAAGATTCAAAACCAGAGAGGCGAAGTCGATTGTGAAAATCAAGTGATGCTATTCGAGCGTACTGTGGGGGATGGAGGCTTCAAAGAAAAATTGAAGATCGCCATTGAAACGGTGCCGGAAAACCAGGAATCCATCGTCAGTTTTTATGTTGGCTTTGATCTACATCCATCTAATTTATCCATCCTGGGTAATTAATTTTGGGTCTGCGTAAAACCGTGTTGACTATATTTTTGGGTTAACCGGATTTTGGTGTGTTTATATGCTAATGACCATAAATTTTACGCCTGATCGCCGTATCAACAGGCAGTTTGTAATAGATGAATTTAGTAGCTCAGTTAAAGCAATTATTTATCAAGATAACCCTCGATCATTCAATCATGAGCAGGTAATAAAAATCTTGATAGAGCTAGCAAAAAATACTTACGATCATTCGAATGGTATAGGGATATTGACTATTCAATTACCAAAACTGAGCGAATTGTTGTGTATTTCTTACCAAGATACAGGAGGTGAATTCGATGTTAAATCCAGCTCAAAATTCGGCGTATCTAAAAAAATAGGGAATGGTGTTAATTATGGAATGGGGTTGCCATTGATTGTTGTGGGCGCAACAGGAGCCGGACTTCACTTGAGCATTCAGCGAACAAATAATTACACCGAGTTTAAATTTGAGAAGTATATAAACACGCCAAAATCCGATTAGCCTATTGTTTTTATTTAGACGCTTATCTTTGGCTTTAAAATCTTAGGAGAAACAAAATGACGACTTTTATTATTTCGGTATTGATAATAACTTTGGCAATAGTTAGTTATGCCTACAAAAAAGCGCGTTATGATGCGCGGTCGAATTGGAATTACGCAGTTGAAATGTCGCGGGAAAAACATGAAATGAGGGATATGGTTATCGCGTACCAGAAAGTGTTGAGTGGAACGACCGGTGGGGTCGGGAAACGTATTAATGAGTGTCGAGAAATAACTGAGTCGGTTTTTAAAGGAGCGCCTACGATCTTCCAAGACGAACCGGGATTAATCTATTGGCTTGAGGCTACGGACCAATTTCTTAGTGAGTTGCATCAACTCAATGACGATAGTATTCAAAATCATGCAGCTAACGGCAGAGGACGAGAGATTTATACAACCGTTCACAATTTTTTGGGTAATTAGCGTTAAGGCATCATTTCAACTAGATTTTACGAACACCCTTAATTTTTTAATAACAATAAAGGAAGTTTAAAGATATGAATTTTTTTGCAAACTATGGCGTTCAAAAAGCAAAACAATTAATGGCAGGTCTCAGTGAAGCCATCGTCAAGTTCGATCCGGAGGCTGCAACAGAAGCCGCGATTGTTGAAATCGAACAAAAATTCGACACCCTGAATCTCTCATTTTCCAAGGCCAAAAAAGCTTGGGAGAAAGAGCAAAAAGAAGCGGATACGATTGTTGCACTGTACAACCAGCGATTAGCGGCAGCTGAATTCTTGCAGACACAGGAAGGAAAAAAAACGGCGCTCGAGAAGATGCTAAATCTTCTGGAAGAAATGCTGCCGGATCTTGAGCGTGAAAAACAGGAAGCTCAAGACGCCAGGGAAGACATGGGCCTACTTGAAGGGCTTGTTACTCAATATGCCGAAAAGTTGAAATCGGCCAGAAAAACGGTCGAAGCTGCAAAACAGCAAATGGAACGGTCTGAGGCTCAAAAACAAAGAGCTGTTGAAATGGCTGATGCTGCTGCTATGACCGCCGGCTTGACAACAAAAACATCTGAGCTGAGCGACGCCTTAACACATATGGAAAACCTTGCTGCAAAAGCACAAACGGAGGCTGATGCGGCAATGAATAAGGCGAAGCTTCTACGCCCTACCCACATCGAAGAAGAAGATGCGGATATCAAGGCGGCAATGGATGCAGTTTCAGGCACAGTAAAACCTGTGTCTGTTGTTGATAGACTAGCGGCTTTAAAACAAGTCGTCTAGTCAGCAATTTCGACCGTTCTGTTTTGTGAAAGACAGGGATCGAAAGAGGTCCCTGTCTCGATCTACTCGGCCCGCCAGGTGACCTGGCCAGTCTTGCAAAATTTCGAAACACAAAAACACAATCAATTAGGGAAATAAAAAAATGAATGAACCGGTAATTCTCTCCCGCGGCGAACCCTATCCATTACCCCTCCCTTCGAATTTACAAGAAGGGGCTGCCGCCCAATTTTTGAGGCCATCGGCAAATATTCTACAAATTCTGCTGCCGAAAATGTCATCAAAAGAAGAAAAAGCCGTGAGATCTGGATTGATTAAAGCGGGCCTATTCTATGAAGCCGGCGCGATGCTGTGGCTTTTTCAATTTTACGGGGACAACGGGAAGCCATTGCTGTCATTCGATGCCCCTTTTGATGTTCGGATATTGCCAAAAGATGAGCGTCATTTGCATTCGATCGAAAACGCAGAGCAAAGGCTTTTGATCGAGATCCATCTTATCGATGAACGCAAAATCCTAAGAGGAATACGAGTAGTGACGATGCCGCCGGAGCTGACTTTGAAATTTTTGGTTTCAGTTCAGGATCAGCTGGCTGAGTCACGTTCCGGAGAGGGAGCAATGCGAAAGTGGCAAAACTCAGAGCCTATAGAGCTCATTCAAGAAACTGAAACATGGATGTTGGGTAATTGATTCCAAGGCCTTTTGCTAAGATTGTTTGCCCGATGCGCCGATAAAGCCAGCCCCTGGTTCGGGAAGAATATCACAATGGGACGCTGTAATTCGGGTGTATTGTTATCCATTCTTTCAATCTTGCGTTTCTTAAGTTCCGTGGATAATAGTCTTCAACAAGAGAAAAACCAGAATTACAGGAGACCTAAAAAATGGCTTATCCACACGAAGCGAAAAGGGAAAATCATAAGCTAGGCCATGTCGCCAAAGCTGTAGTACCCTATGTTCCGAACTGGCCATTACCCCAAGAAGCGAGAGACAAAAATCCTTGGATGTGTTGCCTTCATGATGAACCAGGTGGCGGAAAATACTTCATTGCTTTCGGTGGCAAACAAGGCATGGAAAAAACAGTAGATTTTTATCTGGGCCCCATTTTAAAAAACGGGTCTGCGTAAAACCATGTTGAAATATCCAATATTTTGGCGTAACTGTTTAATGTACAAATCGTAAAATCATGTTGATGATAAGGATTAAAAATGTTTGAATTTACCTATTTACCTAATTGCAATGACCAATCTATGGTTGGTGGTATGTCCGCTATTTTGATTGTTTCCATCATGATGGCCGTATGTCTTCGGATGCTGAGCAACGAGAATGAGAAAACTCGACTTCTCGGCGGGGCCGGTATTTCCCTTGGATTTCTTATTGGGTTATTCCCAATGTTTGAATTTTTAAATATCTTGTTTTTCTGTAACGTCGATCAAGTGGATACATCTTATTTCTGGAGTATGAATATTCTCGCAAACGCAACACTTGTATTAGCGGCTTGCGGTTTTGCATGGATGTTATGTTTGCTGATTCGATTTAATAAAAAAAAGGATGTTAATGATAATTCCACACAATCACGATAATTTATGTCATCACGTTTTCAATGCGTTTTTACGCTTACCCTAAAAAACTAACATATAAAAAATTGAAAAATGATAAGGGTGTACAAATACGGCATAAAACCGCCTTTTGATTTCGGCGAAGATTGCGTCGATGAATTGCGGCGCATGAATAATTACTGGAACAGGCTTGTCGAGATTGACAGAGAGCGCGAGGTGGCATTCCGTAATCTTTGCCGGTCATGGTCTCCAGAATATGCTACCGCGATGGATCGCATTGATGCCCTCAAGCAGCCTATTGATGCCATCTACGAAGAAATTCGTGCGACACGGGTTAAAAACCGTAACAAGGAGTTGCCTGACGAAATAAAAGTGCGCAAGGACAGGCTGCTGGGAGAGCGGAAGGTGCTGTGGGAAACCTGCAAAGCGATACAGAAAAAACTACCCAAAGACCTGCAGGAGCCACTGATACAAAAATACAAAACCGACTGCAAACTGGCCCGGCAACAATCAGGGCTGTACTGGGGTAATTACAATGCAGTCTCCGAGTCATTCGAAACGGCGAAAAGCCGCACAATCAAAGAAGGTGGACGACTACACTTCAGATTGTTTGACGGCGCTGGTCGATTCGTCAATCAGATTCAGGGCGGCATGACTGCCGTTGATCTGTTTACTGGCGCAAAATCACAGGCCAAATGCTCAGCTTCTGTTATTCGCAAATCGCGAGGCGGCACGCCGCATCATTCCTTCACGTTTACTGCGTTCACCGGGCGCGACGTAGACGGCAAGCGGTTCCGTCGTGAACTGACTGCGGACTTGGCTTATCACCGACCAATCCCTGCAGAGGGAACGATCAAGTCAATCGAGATCGTGCGCGACATTATTGATGGCCATGAAAAATGGCACGTTTGCTTTACTGTATCGCTCCCTGATATCGAGATTGAGCACCCAAAGCGCAACATTGCCGGCGTCAATATGGGCTGGCGTCAGATAGGATCGGCATTGCGCATCGCCGTTATTGTTGATGACAAAAATCAAAAGCGAGAGTATTTTTTGCCTGCCACCGTCGCACATAAATTCGAGCATGCAGAATCAATTCAGGCTAAGGCCGACGAGGCCGAGAATGAAATGCTCGTCTGGCTACGCGAAATCTACCAAGCGGCCAACCAAGCTCCACAAGAATGGAAAGAAGCGGTGCAAGGCGTCTTGCGCAACCGCCCAGCACGGGATGCCTATGCAAAATTACTCAGCGAATGGGAAGGCGCGCAAGACTTGATTAACGGTTTCGATGAATATAAAGCATGGCATAAAGAAAACAAAAAATTGCACCGCTACTATGCCGGAACCCGGCGCCGAGCAATTGCCTGGAGGGAAGAAATCTATCGTAGTATCGCGAAGGAGATCGCCGAAAATTACGCTGTGATTGCGATCACCGATACGCCTTTGTCTCAGATGTCTCGAACAAAAAGCAGCGGCGGCCTTAGCATCGATAATGCGCTGCCGCCGGCGGCCAGACGAAACCGAGTGATTGCGGGGATCTACACGCTAAAAGAGTGGATTGACAAACAGGCCGCGAAAACCGGTGCAGTGGTTGAAAAAATCACAGACAAAGTAACTCAGACCTGTCATAAATGCAGCGCAATCGCAGACAAACGGGTTGGATCGGAGCGATATATCACTTGCACGAACTGCGAGTCGGAACTCGAAGTGGACGAAAATGCTGCAATCAACAGCCGTAAGCTTGCGAGTGGTGAGGTGACGCCGAAAAAAGAACTCCGCAAAGCCGCGAAATATCAGAGGGTGCGCGAGGCAATGAACGCGAAAAATGACAGCGCTCGCAAAATGGCCGATAATTCCTCGGATGGCGTAGCTTAACGCGGATGCTATTGCAATGCCTGCTCATGGGCTTGGTTTATGAGACGAAGGCTTGGAAATAGTGAAGATTGGCAGTCGGTTAGTTGCAATGCCTGCTCATGGGCTTGGTTTATGAGACTACGCGATTCACAACGCATTTTAATTCGCCAGGCCGCGTTGCAATGCCTGCTCATAGGCTTGGTTTATGAGACGTGTCAGGTGTTCCATAGGCACTGTATCAGTGCCTAGTTGCAATGCCTGCTCATAGGCTTGGTTTATGAGACAATTCGCGCCTCATATGGTATATGTCAGGCTGAACGTTGCAATGCCTGCTCATAGGCTTGGTTTATGAGACCATTGTTGAGGAATCAGCATGATAATGCTGTAAGCACGTTGCAATGCCTGCTCATAGGCTTGGTTTATGAGACAGCTTGGATTAAGCGCGTTATTTTGCACCTCGGTAAGTTGCAAGCCTGCTCATGGGCTTAGTTTAGAGACAGCCAGTCAGCAACTCTGACTGTATAATCAGACGCGCATTCACATCATAATCAAAGACGGCTTCCTGAAAAAATCGCTGCAATCGCCGACAGCGCGATTATGGCTTCGCCTGACTGGCAAAGGCCAAGGCCAGTTGCGTCAGGTTCATGCCTTTCATCCGCACGAAGGCCAATAGCATCCCGACAAAACAATCCAACCGGCATTTACCCCAATCTAAATGCCCTTTTAGAATCACTCTCAGTCCATCGCTCAATTCCATTTCACCTCCTGTTTGGTCGCAAGAGAGTGAAACCGATTAGCGATGGACTTTCAAGCTCCTTATTTGCCCTTCTTGTAAATCAATGGTTTAGGTTTTTTGTCGTGTACAGACAAGTTGGCGGCATTCGGGCCGTCAGCAGCATGAACATCCTCCTCATTATCGTCAAATGACACCCAACCGAGAAATCCTCTTCGTTTATGGAGATGTGGATTTCAAAGTTGCGTTTTTGATTTTTTTAGGATAATGGAGTTAACAAAAAAAGAGGAATTATTATGACTATTGTGATCAATATCGTTTCCATCGGTGACGATTTTGTGATGGGGAGTATTCGTCAGTTACCGAATGGTAAGTGGGTCTGGCATGGTTTGGGGCGGAGATCATCATCTCAGATAGCTACTCGTGATCTTGCTGAGAAGTTGGCGCGGCGCGCGTTTGGATCTGTTCGTTTCGAGGAGGTTGGTGCTCCTATTGCTGACCAGTTCAAAACGTCACGGTACGGTTATTACGATGACGACCTTGTTTTTCATGAGACCGTTTTCGATGAAATTTCATATGACCATCCGTATTTATCAAGGATGCAGTGGTTCGGCGGCGATCATGATTATCTGATCGCTCGGGCCGTTGAAAAGTCCGTTACCGATGCGTTGACTGGAGATTGCGACCTATCTTCCAAAAACTTAAAAGAAAAATGAAAAAAGTCGGGGGTTACTTGTGCGTATAGAGCAACACAGTGGTTTTATTTCGAATCTGGTGAGTGATGTGCAAAAGGGCAATATCGTCCCCACCGCATTTCAGCGCCCTTATGTTTGGGCGAAAAGGACGTAGAAGCTTTTTGTGATTCGATCCTGTCCGGATTTCCTATTGGCGGAATCCTGCTGTGGACCCCCGGCCCCAAAGCTGATCTGGAAGCCATTTCAAAAGGCAGAATAGGCCCAATATCGCGCGCTGAGAAGGTAAATCAATCATACCAGTATTCCTTACTTCTTGACGGGCAAAACAGGCTCTCAACGCTAGCCTGGATGATGTTAAAAAATCACAATGAAATGGCTAATCTCGATATGTGTTCAGAGCAGGAACGCTTGGTCTGGCTGAATCCAGAACGAAAATTAATGCTGGATGGAAACACCAAAAGCATTCGTTTTGTATCTCACCAAGAAGCCGCCCAAGGGTTAAAATTGCCCGCGTGGACTGTATTGTTGCCGGCTAAAGATAGCAATCCGGAACTGCGTCGAAGATGGAGTGCGTGGGAAGATGCGGGGTTTTCTGACTCGGACATCAATAATTTTTTTAAATGGTATGACGAAACGTGCAATGCGTTCCGTAGTGCCCGGTTGACTTCTACTCAATTGATTGATGCAACAACGGAAGAGGCGCGTCACGCTTTTTCGCGCATTTGCCGTGTCGGTGTTCCCATGAGCCAAGAGGATTTCGATCAGGCAATTGGTTGGTCGAGAGATTTAGAGGAAGACACCCAAAGACCGAGATTGGTAGGTTAAAAATATGCAAAATAGACACAACAAATTCCGAGAATACATCGATTCTATTGGAATATCTGCGCTTGAAGTGAAAAACATTGATCATACTGACGATATTTTTGGTGCAGTTAATGTCGGGCCCTCATGGTTCAACGAATGCGATTACCGCATCGCCGGAGACCGGCATTGGAGACTCCGATTGAAGTGGATCAACTCTGATTTTACGCTGCCGATTCAGTGCAAGCGAAAAGACAGCGAAATTTGGGCTGACGCAAGTGAACCTGAGTGGCGTCAAGAATTCGATTACAGAGAAAAAACAGATCGCAATTGAATAGCAAGAATGGAACGTCAATCGTCCCATTTTGCACCGGATGGCGTTTGAGGGTGTCGCCCCTCCATAATTTCTCGTTGGACCATGCTACGAATTTCCAGCTCGGTTTGACGCGACAAGAAGTATGGTTGTGTTCATCCTAGTTGAAGACTTGCGTTATTCGAAATCCCTGAGATCATATTTCTTGAAACAACCGGTTTATGGCAGTTAATGCAAACAACATCCGGCGCTTTACCTCCTCTCTTAGCGCCTGCGTTAACTGTCTTTTTTAACTATGGGTAATCGTAAAACTTCGTGAAATTGGCAATTATTGAACGAATATGTCGGATGACATTAAATCCAACTTATAATTTGGTTTTTGTAATGAGCGCACAATAACCGCCTCGTCGACTAAGAAATTTAGGGCATCTGGATTGAGTTGTGTTTAGCCACGACACAATCCGTATTTAATGAGAAAAAAATGGAGAAATCATGAAAGATCAAATTAAACAGTCGGCATTGAACATCCTGGTAGCGGATATTTTAGCCCTGATGTTGACTCTCTTTTTTGGCACCTACAACGGCTTGCTTAGCCTTTTGTCCGTTCTTTTGGTGACGACGGTTTTCAGCATTGGCATCAACTACCTGAGGGACAAGTACGACGCGCGCTTGATTGAGCGGATGAAGGCCGACCAGCCGGTCATGTGGGGCGTATGGATGAATAGTGTTCAAGTTGGCACCGTGTCCGATTCGCAATATGCTGCCATGCAACGAGTGGCCTTCCATGATGGCCGCCTGTCTGTCGTACAGTTTTTCAATATAGGTCGTGTGGTCTTGGTTGTCCTGGAAAAGCTGTTTATTGCAGTGCCTCTGATGTTTTTTTGGGTGGCTGTGGCCCTGGCTATGTTCTCGCCGGAGACGTACATGGACATGGTGCATGAGTTCCAAAATGGCGACCCTGCCACAATCACATCGGCCGTGCGGTCGATATTCCACCTCGTGTTAACCACGATGATCCTCGCGGTTGGGGGTATGGTGATGATGGGCTGCCGCTTTGGATTCAGGAATCATTACAGCGAAGCTGTCAACAGCATGTTGAGGCAACATTGCAACATGCCCGCCGAGGGCGATGTTCTGCTTTACCGCACGATTCCAGGCGATGTGGTTGCCCACAGCTAAATCCGGATAGCTGAAATTTACGTTCATTCCTCATTTTTTTTGCAAAGACTATTTATTTTTTGGAGTTTTAAAATCATGCAGCATTTTCGTCTTTCCATCATTATTACCCTCTTGAGTCTCGCGATCGCGTTCTACTGGGGCGGGCTCACTGGCGCCGTAATCGCGCTGATTTTAGGGGTCCTGGAAGTTAGTTTGTCGTTTGATAATGCGGTCGTCAATGCCTCAGTGTTGAAACGCATGGATGAGCGTTGGCAACATTATTTTCTGACTTGGGGGATCTTGATCGCGGTATTCGGCATGCGCTTGTTATTCCCGATCCTGATTGTTTCGCTGGCGACCGGCATCGGCTTTGCAGGTGTGACCGACATGGCGCTGCACGACCCGACGACTTATGCGCATCACCTGGAAGCCTCCCATGTTCAGATCGCGGCCTTCGGCGGCATGTTCTTGCTGATGGTGTTTTTCGGTTTCTTGTTTGATGATGCACGCGAACTGCATTGGCTCGGGGACATAGAAAAGAAGCTATCCAGTTGGGGTAAGCTCGAATCGATCGAACTTATTGTCGCCTTGGGCTTGCTGCTGTTGATCCAACATTGCCTACCGACAGAAATCCGACTCGAAGCAATGGTCGCCGGTATTTCCGGTGTGATTTTGTTTGTTATGGTTGATAGCGCATCTTCCTTGTTCGAAGATGAGGATGAAGGAGAACATATCTCTGGAACATTGAAAAGATCCGGAACGATGAGCTTTTTGTACCTGGAAGTGCTTGACGCATCATTCTCTTTCGACGGTGTAATCGGCGCATTTGCTATTACCCAGGACGTGATCATTATCATGTTGGGGTTGGCGATCGGCGCGATGTTTGTGAGAAGCTTAACCGTCTACCTGGTAAGACAAGGAACGCTTGATGAGTACGTCTTCCTCGAGCACGGTGCCCATTACGCGATCGGTGTACTGGCAGGCATTATGCTTATGAGCATGAGCATGCCCATACCGGAAGTGATCACAGGCTTGACCGGGGCTATTCTGATCGGATTGTCGGTCTACTCGTCGATTCGGTACCGAAGACAGTTAGGTGGTCTCCGTCCATTGAGCGAGGATCTAGGTTCCTTGGGCTAAGATAAGGCATCAGTCACAAGAATTGCCAACTTATCGCTCATAACGATGGTTACGGGTATATCCACCAACCGAAGATAGCTTAACTTAAGAGGATGCGAGAACAGGAGTCGGCTCTCGCCGACGCGCTATCCATCCCCGACCTGAAGGACGGGGTATCTCGCGCAAAAGCTGATGAACAAAGAATCACTCATTTCCCGCACCAAAGCGGGCGAACCACTTGAAGCGATCATCGAAGATGCGGCTGTTATCGCCTCATTCCCTCGTGCTAAGATCGTAGACGGCTGTCTTGTCATCGATGAATCCATTATTTATGCAGACGATGGCAACGCCGAAGTCAGTTACCGCGGTTGCACGGCAGATGATGCTGCACAATCATACGTCGATAACGGCGACTGGGGGGAAATAACCAAAACGACATGGATTTCCGTTTCCACTTTTCACCACGGTATCTGCCCCGATGGCGAAGTAATTCGCTGCGACGTCGATTACCATAACATTGAGATTAATCCTGACGAGCCAGAATGCGTCCGTGGGAATAACCACGACTGGCAATCGCCATATGAGCTTCTCGGCGGCCTGAAAGAGAATCCTGGCGTACAAGGTCATGGCGGCGGTGTTGTTTGCACTTCCGTGTGTGTTCACTGCGGCAAATACCGCGTCACCGATTCCTGGGCGCAAGACCCTGTAACGGGAAAACAGGGCCTTGATAGCATCGAGTACCGCGATGCCGACGACGACTCGCGCGAGTGGGTTGAGAAGCACCTGCTCTCCGATGTCGTCGAGCCGGCGCTCGACAACTGTGATGCGGTTGTAGAGTATCGCAACAAGGGAACCGAGATTATTGCTATCTTCAGCGTTGACACGAACTTCGATAATGCCGTCGAAGCCATCAGATCGGCCATCAACAATGAGCGTATCGACGCCTCTTGGCGTACTTCCAACGAGGAAGATAGGACGATGAGTATTACGGTAGACTCCTGGTAAAAAATCATGATTAGAATCGTGAATAAAATCGAAGCGTTTTCTCTAAAAGATGAAGACATTATCGGTAAATACGTGCTGTTTGATTCTGGAACTGTTTATTATTCTTTGAATAATCCATGCATTGTTTCTAGTATCTCTGGGGCTCGCGTGTACTTAGATGAGGTCGAACGAGTTTGGGATGATTCGCTAAAATTGTATTTGTTTTCAGAAGCTGGTTGGCATAATTCAGATGGTTGTGCCATTGTTTGCGAGCGAAAGGACGCTGGTTATGCCATGAAAAAAACAATTCGCTGCATTTGTGATACGACGACTGAAGTAAACAACATTATCATGGAGGGAGAAAAATCCCATAAAGAATATAATGCCTTGCTGAAAACAATAGAAGAACGTTTTCGGTCAATGAGTGGAAAAAGTATTACAAACTAATTTAACCTTGATCCGTCGCACTCTGCTATTTGCTTTGATATAGAACCATTCACTATAAAAAGCATCTATTATCAATTTTTACAATATTGCAGCGCAAAGCCAAAATTGAAAATTAAATCATGAAGGAAATAAATCAAACTGGATTCCCTGTTTTTTAAGAAAAAATAAATATGACAAAAACAACTCTTTTAACCCATGTTTCTTACGATAGTAAAGGAGAAAATCCGTATATAGGATCTGCTTTACCATTATCATCAACTCTCCTTCCAGATGGAAGAATGACCGGGGTATTCGGACGGACAGACGGATCAGCTGCGACAACATACTGGTGGAAAAAAATTGACTCGCTCTATGGCAAGCCACTTTCCAAAGTCGAGATTTACATCGAAGATAATGGCGTGTCGAGCAATAATCAATCAATTGCTGAGTTACCTGGCATAGAAATTCTTAATATACTGCACGCCAAAGTGCCACTTACAAATCAATTGAACGATTGGATAGGCGATTTTTCATCTGTCGAAAAAAAATTCATTGGGGATCGTGAGTTTTTCCGAAGAATCGAAAAAAAACCAGAAATTATCAACCAATTGTTTGATTTTCCTGAGCTTGCCAAAGTTAAAGCAATTATTTGGCCGGCGACCAGTCCTTCAACCAATGGGGCTTACGTCAAGATGATCACGCTGCGATCTCTAGATGTCGTAGTCGACAGGCGCGTGTTTAATTTTACGGGTCAACTCCCGGGGCTAAAGGCGTGAGCTTATATCATGCAGGCGAAAGGTAAAACGCCGAAGGTTCTTTTCGCCGCCCTAGGGCGGAAGCCTGAGCTAGTTAAATACCGATAATTGCGACTATAAACGAGGTATAAAAATGGTTAGAAATAATCGATATGTTGTTTTTAAAATATCTGACATCAATAAATATCTATCAAATGATCAAATACAGTCATTAAAGATAATTGAAAACACAGTAAATGATGGCCGTATTGCCGATGGTAAAGCGGCTTTTTCGTCAGTGGTTGTTGAACACGATTGGCCTGAATTCGAATCCGTTTGGCATGCTATTGGCTATCGGGTGGATTCGCAAATTGCGACTAATACGGCATTAAAAGATGAATAAATCCCCCGAGCAATTAAAGTATGGCGAGCTGTCGTTTATGCTAGCCCCTATTGGTATTGATGGTAGGTCTACTCGATTAGATGCTTTGCAGGATGTCGAATTACGTAGCATTATCAACCATAGAGTTCTTATTGACGATGCTATAGTCGGTAAATATGCCGCGTCAGTTGGGGTAAAAGGTATCTATACCGACTATGTGGACTTTTATTTTATGTGTCCAGACAATTCGATATGTACAAGTGGACTTAGTGGTAAAGAGCACGTTAACGAGAGCGTTCTTTTAATGAACAGCTACCTTCGTGTACTTCATAGCATTACCTACCATTGGGCACACCTCAGAACAGCGCTGTATTATTCCGTGCTTAGGCTTGAGCCATACAAGGACACGATAGGCCCGGGCCTTTGCTTAAAGGAAATAATGAGGGTTGCGGCGATAGGCGGAGGGTCGTTCGGCCAACTTTTATACATGGATAACGATGTAGACTCATCAATCAGGGACGCCACAAAAGAGTGGTACGATCCTCATAAAGAATTTGCGCTGCTACTATCTAGTTCGCTTTGATGTTTTGGTATCCAGTCGTAATTTACGCTAACTAAAAAACATTCTGTCGCAAATAGCTTTCGGATTTACACCTGTATCTGACTTTATTACTCTCCCACAACCGTAATGCGTATTACCGTATTTTTTCTAGCTCCCAATCCCAGAAAGTTAATCGCACAATATCGGCTCCGGGCTGATTAGCACCGAATCTGGCCACTTCCGATTCCAGATTGCCGAGACACTGATCGATTACCAGTTGATCAAAGCCAATGACTCGATCAAAGGCTTTGGTTCCTTCTTGCTTCGCCAATCTAGTATTAGCATTCTCAATGGCAACCAGCGGATTATCTACTTTCGAAATCGTTTCGCCAATGGAGCCGTTTATGAAGAGCCGCTGCGAGTTAAGTACGTTACCAAGGTTTAATAATCGATCAGTCTTTCGATTGGCTACTTCCTCGATCCAGGTTTCTGCGTAGTCTCGCCGGCATTCGGATTCTCTTGTCCCGGTCCTTAATCGATACCGCCCCCATTGTTCATATTGGACAATGAATTCAGGAGAATTTGCATAAGCCTTCAAGACTTGCTCAAGAAGTTGTTGCGTCCAGATGAAACGCTTATTGAGAGATTCAGGTTCTTCTCGCGTAGATGTCTCATCCAGTATTTTTTGACTTTCCAGAAGCTGACGTGCTGCATTATTAAGCGAACCGAGCAGCCAGGGACACTGATTGATTGTGATGATCCCTTTGCGGTCATCAAAAGGTAGCGTCATGCCCTTAATTGAGACCTGGAATGGACCTTCATCTTCTATTACAGAGTACCATGGATATCCGAAGCTTGTGGGAGGCGGATTGGGTAATGCTGGTTTACCGGCCAATAGCCTAGCAAACAATGCAGATTTTTGGTGCCCAGCTACACCACGCGAAATTTCACCCAGATCACGTAGAAGTTCTCGAAGGCTACGCTTGTCGTCCGGATAATTGCTTCTTAAAATCCCAAGATAGGCCTTTTTATCTATTTCCGTCATTCCCTCTAAAATCCGATCCAGATTTTCTTCTTGTACGCGAGCATATTCGGCCATAGCCCAATCCCACCGCGACTGCTGCTCATGGGTGAGATTTTTCGGATCAAAATAATGTGGCATTGGTATGTAGTGCTTGTAAACCCATCACATTATGTGACACATTCATTCATTAATCTATACGTATTCTTACCACTATTCTGATAGCTGTTTTTCATTTCTCACTGGCATCAGAGAGTCCATATAAGAAAATTTTGATTTTCGGTCACTTTTTTGTTGTCAATTCGCGATATTCCTTGTCGGACAAGGTAATTAAGCCTCACGATTGCGGATGGATTCTTCAGCTAAAATTTTATCGATCTCGGCATTTCGCGCCTTGGTGCCGGTTGTTTTGTCCAGGCGGTCTAGGAAGGATTGGATCTGGTCGTATTTTTTCAGTAAAGCGGGATCAGCCCTTTCTCTCGAGAATCGTTCACTGTACATTCCCATGAATCGCCAAATTGCGTCTTTTGCAATCGTCATGATCTCTTCCGCTGCGGAGGCCCATTCCGGATCAAGCGAGTCGAACGGGGCATGCGTCAAAACGCAAGAATCCGGGTAAAAATGACGCAACCACTCTACACCATATTGTTCTTTTTCACCTAATACGTGCTCAACCGCATACAGATCGATGTCTTCAGCAATCAGTCGACGCTCAGTGTATTGACGCTTCAATTTAGCCAAACGGACGGCCAATAACGATTTAGACGTGAATTCCTGGTTGTTGTCGGCGAGCTTCTTTTCGAGTTCGGTCATATTGCTATCGAGGTCAGAGAAATCCATTTCAGATTTTTGCTGCTTTTGATTCGGCAAAAAAAGGCATCCTTTCTCATCCCAGGAATACCCGTTACCATTCAATAAAAAAAGGTGATTCAGAGCAGTAAATCGACTTTTAGCAAACACAGGATAATTGAGCATCATCGATTTGATGTACTTATCAACTTTATTCAGAGTCGGAGTATATCTAATTTGTGCACAAGAGCTTTCTGATTTATCATTCATGATATTCTTTGTACATTGTGGTTATCAATGACAATATGATTTCATGACAATCAAGAAACGCAATGGTATTAATTCACATTATTTTATATTGAATTTTTATGTGCTTTCTGCTGTATAGCGCGTGGGATTTAGGTCTATTTTATTACTGAGTGGCGTATTCAAATAACTCAGAAAAATGTATTATTATTTCCTTGGCTGCGGATCGATTAAGCCTCTGTGCCTTAGGTGGTTTTCCACGACGAAATCTGTTGAATAAAATGCACTCTTCGACAAGTAAATAGAAAATTATTAGGCCGCCTTATGAATATGCGCATAATCACCAAGAATCAATTTTGTTGCTTCTCTCCACTCATTAAATGCTTTGATATTCTTAATGGATTTTGGCAGCTTAAACGAGTTGATAATTTCCACATCAACACCATCTTTTGCCCAAAACACTTTCGATCCATCAGTGAATACAAGCTTTGTCATTTGCTTGTTGTTCCTGTGCTCACGATAAAGAATGTAATATTCGCGGCCTCGATAGTTAGCTATTCCCCTGATAATTGGGGCCGTTGTCGAAATAGGATTATTTGCTTGAGAATTAACGGACTTATTCATCAATTATGGGCGAGAAACGCCGGCGTTAAGGCCGGCGAGGGATAGCGCCCACCGTTAGGCGGCCAATCTCGCATCTCCAGGGTTTGCTATCGTGGTTAAGGCATAGGCATAGCCGTCTGCGCGTTGGATCAGGGTGCAGTTTTTGTAACCGATGCCCTGGATGACGCCTGCCGGTGTCTGGATGTTAAAGCTGCCGGAGGCTCTGACCGCGACACGGCCTTCGTATCTTCCGGCTTTCTTTCCCCGGGTGACGTTGGCTTTCACCCGATCGCCGGTCTGAAACCCGAAATGCCGTTTCTGCCGGGTGAGATAGCCGCGCGGGAAACCCTGTGCGCTCAATCGGGTGCGCTGATAGTCGCCGCGGCCGGCGGCCTTGATCGTCAAAACGGGCTGTTGCCAGGCTTCAATACTCACCACATTCCCGACACAAGCCGCATCCAGGGCATGAGTTTTCGGGAGGGCTAACTGTTTACGGTTGAACTTGGTTTGTGCCCCGGACCCGGTTTCGACCGACAACCCTGTTTTCAACAAATCCGTGAACAAACGGTTTCGAGTGGCGTTGACGGCGGCCGCATCGTGTAGCGGCGTTTTAGTCTTAGCCAAAATCCGCTTCAACAGTTCGGGTTTGCGTTCCAGGAACCGCTCGATTGGCTGATGGCCTTTCTTTTGGTTGCAACACCGACAGGCCAGCGTCAGGTTGGATACCCGATAAGAACCGCCGTTTCGGCGAGAGACGATGTGCTCGACTTCCAGCCGCACGTTCTCAACACCGCTCGAACTTCACCCGCTCGACTGCCAGCGATTCGACCGGTAGCCAGCGGCGCAACCGATTGACCCAGCTCATGGTGGTCTCCACCCGATGCTGTAAGGACGGCGGCAGCCAGCCTTCCCGTCGTGTCCGGTTGTCGAAACGCGGCGCCCGATGACGCAGATTCGCCGACCGGCGCCGGCGGCGGAAAGCGGCCCGTTGCTGCAATGCCTTTTTGATTACGGCCCCGCGATGAACCAGTTCGATCAGCGACAACACCGCAAGGTGATGGCCATTCTGTCTAACCACCGCCATGCCGGTTACTTTGCTGCCCGGATCGATCTTGATGACGACCGGCTGCCGCTGACAATCGGCTTGCAGCCGATCCACCAATCGGATCACGAACGGCATCCTCCGATGTACCCGCGCGCGCCCCCGAGACAGTAACAGTCTTGCCCGCTTCTCGCTGCACGGCATCAAGGGGTTTCCGTGTCGGTCCAAAACAAATACAGCCATTCAAACTCCAAAATAATCGAATAATTGCCCTTACGGGCCTGGTAACGGAGGCCGCGGCCTCGCTCCCCTCGGGAATGTGTCGCACCGGACTGGCCTTGGCCGCTGGCCCGACCTTCGGCGCTTACCCTGACGCCTGCATGATCGAACCATTCCAGAGGCCGGCACTGAGGAAGCATGCCGGCGTGGGTCTTTGCCCTGTGTGTCACGTAGCGGATCGGGGCCGCTCTCCCTGGTCAACTTGAGCTTTTACAAGCTCCGGTCTTCAGGCCGGGGTGGTTGACTGATACTCCAGAAAAGACAACCACTGAAACACGATGCTCGGTTTAGGCTTTTTACCTACACACATTTTTCTAGAAGTTGGCAATAACGCAAGTCATTTTTCTAATTTATTTTGAAAAAAATATTTCTTTTAGTTAATACTTTTTAGTGAACCGATTAAAACCATGTTGTATAAAAAATAAAATATGCCTGGATTTTTTTATTATGTGTTTGTGAAATATAGGTTTATGAGTGTTTGTCAGTCACAATTCTTTATTTTTTCTTAACAAGACAGCACCATAAATACAGCGAATTCAGCAAAACAACCACATAAAGAAAGAAGAAAGAGGTAATTAGATCGAAATAGAACATTTTTTGACGCTTTTCGATAATGCAGCGCGCTTCGATGTTTCATAAAATCACCCCATAGAAATCTATATAAAAATTTAATTGCATCTTTTAAATCCTGATCGACGTCGACGAGCAAAATAATGAATATTTCAAAAGGCCAAAGACTCCCCATTTCCAGCATCTTCACAGGTGCTGGAGACATTAGTATTTTTCAAGTTGAATTACAGATTAACGGATTGACCGATGATCTTGACTTTTCATGTTTTGGTTTGGATGCTCAACAAAAGTTGTCTGACGATCGGTACATGACTTTTTTTAATCAGCGGAAGACTCCATGCTGTGGAGTTGAGATATCGGCGATTGGCGATGATCGGTCGCTTTTTTTGTGCCGCCTCGATAGCTTGCCGGCATCGATCGATCGTTTGGTGTTTACGGTTGCCGTAGACGGTGCCGGCGTGATAAACCAAATACAGTCCGGTTATGTGCGCTTTTTGTCGGACGGCAAGGAGTATGCTCGCTTCCCCTTTGCGGGGCAGGATTTCCAGGAAGAAAAAGCTTTGATTCTTGGCGAAATATACCGAAAAGGCGGTGCTTGGCGGTTTTGTTCTACTGGTCAGGGATTTAATGGAGGTCTGGCTGCCTTGGTTAAGCACTTTGGCGCCGAAGTAGACGAGGACACCCAGGTCGCGCCGCCTGCAAACAGCAAATTGTCGCTTGAGAAGAAGATCGCTGATCAAGCCCCAAAGCTCGTCGATCTAGCAAAAAAGGCAACGATCTCCCTGGAAAAGCATCGCCTGCAGGAAACCATTGCCCGGGTCGGGCTTGTCCTGGATGCGTCCGGATCAATGGGATGGCAATACCGCGGCGGTAAAGTTCAGCAAGTCATTGAGCGTTTATTGCCCCTGGCGGTACATTTTGATGACGACCGCGAGCTGGATACCTGGTCCTTTTCCAAAACTGCTCTGGCGTTGCCGCCGGCGACACTTTCCAACTATGCGAATTACATTAAGAGTGCGGCGGGGGGCTGGGAAAAATGGGGTATGTTGAGCATCAATAATGAACCGGCCGTCATTGAAAAGGTGATCGCTCACTATCGAAATTCACTCAAACCTGCATTGGTTATTTTTATCAGTGACGGTGGAGTCGACAAGAATAAAGAAATCAAACGAATGCTGACTGATGCCGCGTCATTGCCTATTTTCTGGCAGTTTGTAGGGATCGGTGGAGCTCGGTACGGTATTCTTGAGGAACTGGATACCATGTCAGGGCGTGTCATCGACAATTGCGGTTTTTTTGACCTTGACGATCTCAATAGCATTTCCGAGCAAGAATTGTACGATCGCTTGCTTTCGGAATTCCCTGTGTGGCTCAAAGATGCAAAAAGCAAGGGCATCGTCAGATGATCTCTACAACAAAACTGTATTCGCCTTGGCAATTGGGCGCGCCGTTATACATGCCGGCTGATAGGCCGGATATCCTTGAGATTGCAAACGGTGATAAGCTGCCGCACTTGCGATCGATGATTTTTTGCACTGAAGATGCAGTGCGACAAAATGACGTTGACAGATGCATCCGGCATTTGGATTTGTGTCTGCAAGGCTTTCGAGAAACAAAGCATCGTTGCCGATTCATCCGCGCGCGTAATCCAGAGGTTCTTTCCCGTTTGCTGGATTTGCCGAACATCGATCGCATCGACGGTTTCGTGCTACCAAAGTTCAGGTCCGATAATTTTTCGGCTTACCTGGATCAATTACGCGGCACCACTTTCAAGGTTATGCCAACGCTTGAGACTCGTGAAGTTTTCGACGCCTGGGCAATGCGCGAACTTTGCCAGGCCTTGCTGCAAGAAGGCATCGCTCAGCGCATCCTGATGCTCAGAATCGGCGGCAACGATTTGATGAACCTGTTGGGCATTCGCCGGCCCAGGCGTATGACGCTTTATCAAACGCCCTTGGGTCATGTGATCGCGCAATTGGTCACGCAGTTCAAGCCTTACGGATTTGCATTGTCCGCGCCGGTTTTCGAATACCTGGACGACTATGAAACCTTGCAGCAGGAGATTTGCCAGGATTTGGCGCACGGTCTGATTGGAAAAACGGCGATTCATCCTGATCAAGTCCCGGCTATAGAAAGCGCCTATTTAGTCGAACGATCGGATCACGAAATGGCGCTGTTGATGAATAGCGACACATCGCCGGCCGTATTCAAAATGCATGGCGCAATGTGTGAGGTTGCGACACATGGCCACTGGAGCGACAACATCCTTACCAGACAAGGATGCTATGGATTCCGGGATAGAGTCTCATTACAGAACCAGCAATTGGTTACCGGATAGCCTCCTCAGGTCGGGAGCAGTTGAATGCTGTCCAGGCTTTTACCGGTCGGACCGGATGGCCTCCGCCGGTCCGACCGGGTTCCTGCATGTGCTTGTCGCTGTGCAACTGATCAACTCCCAATAGCCTTCGCCAGCCTGGTTGGCCGGTCGGCCGCGGCTGGCTCCAAGCCCTCCCTTCGCCGGTCGGGTGCATCGGGCCGGTCGCCCTGGCCGGCGTCGGTCGGTCGTGCTGGGTTCCTGCAGGCGCATCGCCGGGGCGCTGCCGGGTCACCGGCCAACTTACAACAACCTTCGTCTGTGTGGGCCAGCCTGGCGCAGTTGACCGGTTGTCCTGGCCGCACCGGTCTGTCGCTCAGGGTTTCTGTCGACGGGTCGCCGCGGCGCCGCCTGCCAACTTAACAAATCATCAAGATTTTTACGCCACCACGAGAAACGATTCTGCACAACCCATATCCTTTACTGAATTCATCCTTGGCAATAGCGGATGCAATGACTCGCACGTCGAGATTAGCCATTCCGCCTTTACCATTATTATCATTATCGTGAAAAGCAATCGGAGTATCTCCAGGCATCCCAGAATCTTTTTGGGCTTGCAACATTTCAAGCAGATCGTCTAGCGTTGTTTTTCCGTTCATGTTTTTTGATAAGTTGAAGTTGTTACACCTAACTCTCTGATAGCTCTATCGAGGGAGATTTTGAGGCGTTCTTATTCCTGTGATAACCGGTTTTTCTAAGCCGAAATTATCAATTGACCATTTCAGGCTTGTCATTTTCTGGCACGCTGCCGGTCATGTTAGCGTTATTGGTGTTCATCATCATTTCCAATCCGGCCTGCGTCAGTCTAGTCATGAAGTATTCATCATTGTTGGAAGGCTCTCCATCTGTAAATTCCACCAACCCTTTGTCTCTTAGACTTATAGCCGTCCTTCGTTCGTGCCGGAAACATTCCCAATATAGCCCTGTTCCTGGTTATTCTGATCATAAATAGACATCATGAACTCACGTTGTTTTGGCGTCAGATTCATTTTTATTTTCCTGTTTGCGTTATATGTTGTTTTAAAATAAAGTCTTGTCACCAACTCCACTTTATCCTTGAAGTTGAAGCTGCTACGCCTAGCTCTCTGATAGCTCTATCGAGATGCAGGCAATTTCGATATCAAGTGTTCCGAAGACATCAAGAATAGCAGATTGAAAGGCGTATCCTAAAGTCGATCCGTGTTGCCGCTTGAATTTCGAGATCCTCCCTGTCATCCGATTTTTCTTTCCGTACCCCTTGCTCAAAACGACTTCTCGGTCGATCATGCAGGTTTTTTCGTTCCATCTTGGACCATAACGTCGTAATTCTTCGTGCTTCTCGCCGGCTGCAAATTGTTCGTAGTATTTGGTTTGTAGAGGGATGAATAAAGGCTTCATGGATTTTATTGGATTGATGATTTGCTAACACATCATTTCACAACTTTCCAGAAACGCAACATCAAAAAACAATTTGTTTATGATATTCCATAAGTTAAGAATTTGATGCGAAAAAATAGCACAATTTGTAGTATTGCGTATTTTTTGCGCAATGAGATACTCTAGATTTCATATCGAGAGACCTTGCAACTGTTCAAGGTGTAGAGAGGTGACGAATGAACCTAACAGATGAAGAGTTAAACAACATCAAATTGGCCGAAGCCGAGGTCGAAAAATACGATAGATATTTGCGTGAGCATCAGGATCGGATGGAAACACTGCTGAAGTCGGTGTGTGTTCGAGCCATGAAAGAATGCAAGACCTTCGAAGAAATGAAGCAGATCGCACATAGCCTACCAAAATGCTTCGAAAGATCAGAGCTGTTGGCGATGGCATTTCGGTTAAGAGATAGCGAGCAGACAGAGACAGATAAGGGATAAATCAGAGCGTATCAAAGTATCAAGATGAGAGTGCTAGGAATATGATGTTAGACCCAAAATCCAGATCGGTAATTTACACCGAAGAGGACATGATCGGGATACAGGTCCGATTGCAGGAGATGTTCGACGAGGCAATGAAACAAAACCACAATCAAGAAGCGGACAACTACATAGAGATAGGCACCGTAATGAACATCAAACTGCTGCGAGGAAGAGAATGAAAAATGACAGAATGCTTCAAAGAAATAACGATGTTACCGCGTTCACCAAAGCGGTAACAGATGTCATCAAAAAGAAAGGTTTCGCGGTGGTAAGACTGCGAAACAACACGCTCACAGAAATTGTGTATCAAGGTCCGGATGAGCATCGCGATGACGAGGTATTCAGAACGGACGATTGGACCAATCTGTGGAATAACGATGGATCTTCTTTTAGCAGCTACGACTTAGACATCATAGAGTTGATCGACGAAAAAGCTCAGAAGCAGAAGATCACAGAGGATCATCTGAAGGAGCTGTATGCGTATTTGAATCGGAATTTTTCACATGTGGCCGAAGCCGCAAAAGAGTCAATGAGACTGCGTGGATTCGAGGTGACAGAATGAGTAAAAAGGATTGATAAATCGAACATCTTGCGTTTTTTAGAAACAATGGATAATAGCGGTAAATAAATTAAATTTTTTTGAATACAAGATAATTTCAACAATGCTTAACGAGAATAAAAAATTCAAATTAGTTCCAGTAACACCATGTCTTGGAATGATAATGGCCGCTATTGAATCGGTGCCGAAGGCTAATTTTCTATCAGACGCTGAAGCAAAATCTGCGGCACTTACTGCGATCATTACTTATAAAGCTATGGTTAGTGCGGCGCCAAATAGTGATAACAAACAATTTACACATGTCAATAAGCCATGCTCAGGCTCTATAAATAAAACATGTAAAAATGTCGGAGAACTTCGCGAAATTTTAGATTTCTTGCCTGACTCCGCCGTTATAAGCAATGCAAGAATGGATAGCTTACGGTTTACCGTTAATTTTTCCGACGATACCGTATTTATTGACAGGTATCTGAAATAATTTTTTATATGTTAAGATGGGAAAAATCATGATTGAGACAATGCTGAATACCGTAAAACAAAGCGGCGAAGATCTCCGAAAAAAAATATCGAATGTCAGGTATCAAACCGATGGCATAGCGTTTGATTTTGACGGAAAACCGTATTTGGGTAAACTTCGTGGCAGAAACGAGGATTTGATCTTAGGTTGCGGCGAGGATATTGATGCAGGCATTGCATTGCGTGTTTATTTAGACAAAGACGCTCAACCGGCTAACTAAGGATAAAAAATGACGAGAAACACTAAAACAATATTCTGTTTTCTTTTAAGATTGTGTATTTTCATGCCCATTGCGTTTTTGGCGTATGCCTGTGATGGCATGAGCGATCTTTTCAAGCGACTGAGCGATGGATTCTTTGACATGGCAAAGGCGACGCAACAAATTACGATGGCGCCCTATGTCAGCGACATTCAAGCCAAGATCGATGAAGAAATAAAAATAAGAAAAACAAGCGAACTCAAAGCGTTTGTCGAAAAATTGAAATAAATTCAGCAATTCGCCTTTCAATCCAAAATTCTATTAAGAGATTGGCGTTCTGTATGTACTTTGGACGGTAGGCTTAGAAGCAGCCAGCCGGGTGAGAACCGGCGCACCGTTAAAGAGTGGTGATAGGCGTGTGTGACCCTGGGAAAGTTCACCTGCATGAACCCCATTAACCCGTTCGACTCGCGGGAACTGGAAGGCAGGCCGAGCCGATGATACTCAAGAATTGCTGTGGAATGCGCGTTGAAACGCAGCAAAGAAGGTAAGCGGCCAACGGTAAAAAGGTTGCGACGGCGTTGCGCCCTAAAATGACGAATAGCCTTTGGCGTACAAGCACACCAGAGTACACTCAGAACGCCAATCAGAAATAAACTTGGTGGAAAGTGAGCATAAAACACCTTTATTACGTTCGCAGAGCGAAAAGTAAAACCGGGATCGCGCGGCACGACACGTTGCATGCGGCCGACAATGAGCGGACTTTTTGCGGAAAAGAACTCAACGAAATGTGGTTCATTGAACCAGCGCACAACCTGAATCCGAATGATGTTAATTGTGTTTTGTGTAGGCGGGCTGTCAACTACCCCGGCCTGAAGGGCCGGAGCTTGTAAAAGCTCAAGTTGACTAACGCGGAGGAAATGAGGCGCAGCGTGATGCAAAAAATCAAGTGAAGGCCCTACAAAGGCTTATCACTAAATTCGGCAGCAAAAAATGAGCTTTTCAGTAAGCTTAACCTAAAAACAAAAACTAGCATCCAGAAAAACTCAATATGTATTTGATCAGACCAGGACAATTACAGTTTTCCCCCTCAGACATCGTGCTTTTCATGCGCTCACCTTTCGCCTCATGGATGGAGCGCTTTGCGATCGAGAAGCCCGATATCGCTGCCGGCATACAAAAAGACCAAGACCCTATGATGGCTCTTCTCGCTGCCAAAGGCAACTTGCATGAATCGAGATTTCTTGAGTCCATACTGAGAACTCATGGTCCAGAAAGCGTCGCTATTGTCAAAAGCAAATCTCACGATGACCGCGCTATTGAAACCCTAAATTATATGAAAGCAGGGTATCCGTTCATCTATCAAGCCTATTTGTCGCGCGACAATCTTGCTGGTAGTGCTGATTTTCTTGTAAAGGTTCCTGGCCGGTCTAATTTCGGCTATTTTCGTTACGAGGCTTGGGATACCAAGCTATCTCAAACCACACGCCCATATTTTTTGATCCAGCTTTGTTGCTACTCATGGATGTTGGAGTCGGTGCAAGGTGTTATTCCGGAAGAGGCCGCCATCATTCTCGGCGACTTGACCGAGGACCGTTTCCGAATCGCGCGCTATTACAGCTTTTTTGATCGACTGAGAAAAGATTTCTTGACGGCTCAATTTGAATTCTGCGCTGATTTTTCCTGCATGCCGGACCCGGCCTATTACAGTGACCACGGTTCATGGGTATCTTTTGCAAAAGAATGGATTGAAAAAACAGATAGCTTGGCCCAAGTCGCAAACATCCGGAAAAGTCATATCAGGAAACTTCGTGCGGCCGGCATCGAGACAATGACGGATCTCGCCTCAACTCAGGTCAAAGCGGTAAAAGGAATTCCTCTCGCGACCCTGGCAAAGCTCAAGGCTCAAGCTGAAATTCAACACGCATCCCGCGGTCTAGAAAAGCCATTATTTAAAATTTTGGAAGACATTACAGGTAAAGGACTATCTTCCCTCCCGCCAGCTTCCGCTTTGGATGTCTTTTTTGACATCGAGGGGCACCCTCTTTTTGAGGGAGGCTTAGAATACCTGTGGGGGGCGAGTTACCGCTGCCAGCACGCCCCTCAAGGAAAACGGTATGCCTTTAAGGACTGGTGGGCGCATACGCCAGAACAGGAAAAAGCTGCTTTCGAAGCTTTCGTTTGTTGGGTTTATGAGCGGTGGAAGCAAGATAATACAGTCCACGTGTATCACTACGCAAATTACGAAATCGCAGCAATGCGTAAGCTTTCCACTCGGTATGAAACCAAAATCAGGGAGGTCGCTGAAATGCTGGCCAGCGGGGTTTTTGTTGATTTGTACAAAATCGTTTTGAATTCTGTGTTGATCGGTGAGCCGCGTTACAGCATCAAAAATGTTGAGCATATCTTCCGCGGTAAACGCACTACCGAAGTTGCCAATGGCGGCGATTCTGTTGTTTTCTACGAGGCATGGCGAGAATCCGGTGGCGTTGATCGGTGGTGCAATAATGCCAATGGCTATGCTGCATGGATTTCTGACCCGGCAGAATTCGATTGGACCCAATGGCCTGAGTTGAATGACATTAGGGTTTATAACATTGATGACTGCGAGTCAACGCTCGAGTGCGTCGACTGGCTACGAGAGCAACAGGCATTGCATGGAATCGCATACTCGCAGAAAGAAGATACATCAGAATCCAACAAGGAAAAGACCAATCGTCAAGTTCAGGCGGCAGATAAAAAGCAGACCTTGCGCGACTGGCAACAACGCCTGACTGAGCGTTTTGAATCTGACGGAAAGCTTAAAAACGATCCCGTTGCCAATTTGGTCATGGACATATTGGGCTTTCACAACCGAGAGCGCAAGCCGAAGATTTGGAGCTATTTCGAACGGTTGGAAAAGCCGGAAGAAGAGCTTTTCGACGATGATACTTGCGTATGCAACTTGGTCATTACTGAAAACCATAATACGGAAAATGGAGTCGTATTCAAAGGTTCGTTCGATGCTAAACAACCTATTCGAAAAGACAAGTTTGCTACTGGTTCGATCCGTGGAACCGACATCAAGGTTAAAGCAATCAAGTTTGTAGAATCCGAAACAGATACCACAATTACCGGGATTGAATTCGTTGCTGATCCGGATGAAATGGGTAAGTTGAAATCGGATACCATTACCCTATTTGCTGACGATCCTTTTATTAACACCGATACGCTTGAGACCCGGCTGTGCGAAGTCGCTGAGGCTTATTTTGATGACATGCTGCCAGGCGCCGTTCAGGCAATCCTGACTAGGGAAAAGCCGAAGTTCAAAAATCATTCCGAAGGGGGCACGGAATACCTTCCGATTACTCGTTCAAGATTCACTCAGGACAATGAGTATCTCGACGCCATAATTTTGGCCGTGGAAAATATGGATAACAGCACGCTTTGCATTCAAGGCGGTCCCGGTGCCGGCAAGACGTACACCGCGAAGCACGTCATTGCATCTCTTGTCAGGAAAGGCCTTCGTGTCGGAGTCATGAGTAACAGTCATGCTGCGATTCTCAACTTGCTTGATGCTCTTCACGAAATAACTGATCACGCTCGGATCGCTAAGATCGGTGGCTTTGGATCCAGTCAAAGCGCTTTCCAGGAGAAATATTCTCAGGCTGAATACCCGAATTACGTTTATCGTCCATCGATGAACTTTACTAAGCGAGACCCTTATCATTCATTTTCGGTCGTTGGCGCAACAGCATATGCTTTTGCTTCGGATACGGCTTTTGAGTCTCCGCTTGATTATCTCTTTGTCGACGAAGCGAGCCAGGTTTCTCTTCCGTTTCTAGTTGGCATCGCCGGCGCGGCCAAAAATATTGTCCTCATGGGCGATCAAATGCAGCTTTCAAGCCCGACTCAGGGATCACATCCTGGGGAATCCGGCTTGTCTGCCTTGGAATTTATTTTGGGCGGGCGCAGTGTGGTTCCTGATGACATTGGGATTTTCCTGGAAAGGACATATCGAATGCATCCGGCCGTGTGTAGCCCCCTGTCGGAAGTCGTTTATGAGGGTAAGCTGCATGCGGCGAAAAACAACGAGAGACAAACCATATCGGTACCAGATTCAAGACTCGTCACTAAATCGCACGGGGTCATGGTGGTCAATGTCGATCATGATGGTAATCGGCAAAGTAGCGAGGAAGAGGCCGCGGTTATTTGCGCTTTGATTGATGAGTTAAAAAGAGGATATTACTCAGATAAAAATAGTGAAAAACATCCTATTTCTGATGGCGACATACTTGTGATTGCTCCATACAATATGCAAGTTAATTTGCTGAAAGAGCGTGTTGGAGAAGAAATCGCCATCGGCACGATAGACAAGTTCCAGGGCCAGGAAGCGCCTGTGGTAATTATTTCCATGTCTGTCAGCGACGTAGAGGAAAGCAGTCGAGGCCTTGATTTTCTCTTCGATATTAACCGTCTGAATGTCGCCGTTTCTCGGGCTCAGGCCTTGGCGATTATCGTAGCTAATAAGGGTCTGGAAAGATGTCGAGTAAACAGTTTGGTGCAGATGGAAAAAGCCAGTTTCTTTTCAAGACTACTGGAATAAACCAAAATCAGTGGGTTGCGTTATACATCTTTTATGGGATATTACAAGACGGTGATCATGACTAACCTTGTGATTTCAAAAAAAGAAAAAAACCAATCTCTGATGAGTATTAATTATGAATAATTTTGTTGAGAAACCTAATATAACTAATTCAAGTAAAGTTGCCGTAACTTTAAAAGCAGGAAGCGCAAGTGATTTTTTGGGGACAACCGAGCAAGATCTTAACTATTGCCGGGGTGAACTGCCTAAAGGACAAATTCAAGCGACCCGAAAAATCAGGGTTGGCAACGAGCATAACGGCTTTGACGCATGGGAGGCAATTGTTTCATGTGAAGATGGGTTGTGGGTGTGCTTCCCGCAAGACACTGGCCCAGATGATTATGCCTCTCATCGACTGATGGAAACGAGCCAAGATTTTGTGCTGAAAAAAGCCGCAGAATTGGGTTTTTTATTGACCCAATAAAAAAATGAACGCAAGCTTTACCCGATTAATAGAAACAGCCCGATTGGCCCGGCGATGGGCCATGAGGAACCGATCTAAATTCAACTGCGACGAAGACTTGGCCGGCATGTGTGCGATCGCTTCTGGTTATCTTCACAGGCTGCTAAACAAATCCGGAATAGATTCTTTTCTCTGTGTTAACAACGAACACTGTTTTGTGTTAGCCGGAGACTATATCGTCGACGTTACAGCGACTCAGTTTGGATTAAAGCCTGTTTGCGTTGTAGAATCTGAAAATGCCTTTCAAGATTTCTGGTTCATCGATAAAAAATTCAAAACCCCTGAGCATCTTTTTGAACACCAGGTTGATGATGGATGGCCATTCGACCAAATGGTCTTGGTGGATAATAATCTGGCGAAACAGATGGAAGCTATCAAAAATCGTGTCGATAAGCTTCAATGTTGCGAAGTAAATAAACCGATGATAGAAGACTTTGAGACTCTGCACTTTTTCGCTAAATCGTATTAATGGGGTGTTTATGAGCTTAGAGAAACGACATATCGCAGAGCGTGAAAGACTGGAGAAATTATGTCTTAACTTAGAAAATAGAGCTAAAGACATCAAAAGCTTGATGCATGTTTTGTGCGAATACAGTGATTTCTGTGGCGATCCGATCCCGCATATTAAAGCTGCACTCAGAGACTATATCAGCATTGAATCAATGCGGCAGCATCCGTTGAGTCATGAAGATATTGAGACAGGCATAAGCCTATTTTTTGGCAATGATATTGAAGATGCTATTGAATTCGGCATTAAATACGCCGAAAAGAAACATGGAATAATGTCTTTCATAGGCGATGATTTACGCGTTACAAACACAAAGAAATCTGAATAGAAAATTTTCTTTGCTACGCGGGGATGACGCATCGAAATACGCTGGAATTGCGATGAAGCTCAAAAAATTATTCAGGAATTCAAAATGATCAGGATTTCAAAATGGCAGCCACCTACGGGTAAATCTTCGCGCTATTATTTAAACGGCCTTCCTGGTATTCCTAATGGGGGAAAGGCCTGGGTCGAATTCTTTAGAGGTAAAGCCTATCTTAAAATAGCCCCACATAATTCGGTTGACATGACCCTTCGAGATGTACTTCAAAGACTTCTTGAATCGGGTTCAATTTCTGACCAGGAATTTAATAATCCAAGCACCGAAATGTTCGAGCGCTTGTCGGCCGACGAACCGCTTCCACCGAGGCGAATGGCTGCTGATTCAGATAATACGATTCCGCTAAATTCGAAGTTCACTTCAATTGCCCATCCAATAGCACTGGATAAGCCAGTAACAATTCAGGTCGACCACCGAGAGCCAGTGGCAATAATTGAAGCGTTTGAGGGAATCAAAGGGGTAACCGTTGAAACGGTTGTTCTCCCTGTTGGAGACTTTAAATTTCAAGGCGGAATTGTGGAGAGAAAAACCGCTTTTGATTTCGCTCAATCAGTTATTGATCGTCGCCTTTTCACTCAGAGTGACGAAATGGCTGCGATGGATGATAAAATTCTTCGCGCGGTCATCCTTGAGGGGGATGTTTATTCGATAGGCCGGCTGAACACTAATGCTCTCGATGGAGCCATATCCTATCTAGCTGTCTTGCAGGGCATCTCTGTGTTGAACAGCTCATCACCACAGCACACAGCGAACCTTGTTGCTAGGATGGCCTCTCATTCGGTTTACGGTCTAGGATACGAAATTTCTTACCGGCCGGCAAAGCCAAAGCCGATCGAAGACCAAATTTTGTATATCATCCAGGGGATGCCTGGCATTGGAATCGAAGTTGGAAAAGCGCTTCTTTCTCACTTTGGTACTCTTGCAAATATCTTTGCTGCTGATCAAGCTCAGTTTCAAAAGGTAGAAGGAATCGGAAAAAAAATGGCAGAGAAAATTCACCAGATTTTGCATCAGGAATGGAAAAAATAATCTCCCTATACCTACCCTTGCCTTGGGCCGATTTGCTTGTTGTGAACGGAAGGCCTTCTGTTTTGGATGCTCTGCAGGAGATTGAAGAGCGCCTGTATGATATATCGAAAACGACTCAGGTTTTGCCTTTTGGTAGGGACCGCTACAGAGCCTTTGAACTACCTCCGGAGGCGGTGAAAATAGTGGTCGTTGGACAAGACCCGTTTGCCAGGCAATTCAAAGTTCCAGGAACAGAAAAAATGCTACCCGAAGCCATGGGCTTGAGTTTTTCGGTACCGCGGGTTGCCAAAATACCTCGATCGCTCCAAAACATTTACAAAGAGCTTTGCCAGGACATTGGATGCAAGATGCCGGGCCATGGTAATTTAAGTTCATGGGTTAATGAAGGCGTTTTGTTGATAAACAGATCCCTTTCTGTTGAAGAAGGAAAGCCAAATTCTCACAAAGACATTGGTTGGCACGCTGTAACCGAGGCTTTGATTTCCGCATTGTCCGCAGAGCATTACGGAATCGTTTTTATCCTTTGGGGTAATAATGCCAGGTCACTTTTACCCCACATTGCAAAGAATGGACATACCATCATCGAATCAAGCCACCCATCACCGATCGGCGGCTCCTGCAACAAGGGCTTCTTTGGATCGCGGCCCTTTAGCCGGGCGAACAAAGCTTTAATCGAATTGGGAAAGAAACCGGTTCGATGGGAAATCGATTGAAGTCAAGCCTTGCATAATTCCCGGGCCGTGGATAATGAAATCATCAGTTCAAATTTCATTATCCGGATCCAAAATGACACTTCTAAATGCCGGTACCGGCGCCAAAATTTTCAAGCTTTCCGGCTTCGGGCGGGATGTCTCTTTTCAATCCTGGAAAGCGATGGGCGGATGTGGCCTTCCCAATAACACAAATGCTTTTTCAACATTGCCACCAATGTCCCATTGGAAAAACCAAGAAATCACATTGGGAAATATTGAAGATGCCTGCCCATATACCGGCCGCGCTTTAGCCCGGTTCGCCGTTGAGCATCTTTCGATGGCTTGCATGGCGGGTCCATACGATTCTCAAAAGGTGAGCCAATGACCAAGATCTATCAAATCAATCTTAATGGCCATTCGGTTCTATTGGAAGCAGAGGACGATGGAGCCGATCGATATATGGTTAGAATGTCTATCCCAGGACGTTTGGCCAGGACGCGCATAGGTTATCTGACCGGCAGTCGAAGATCATGGCTGGCTGAGTTTTTTGGTAACCGTCCATCGGTACCGGCAAAATCCGCAAAATCCGCTTGTCTAGCACTTGCTGAGGTTGCATCTGCTCATTCGACAATTGCCCAATACTTTCCAAAATCCCTTGCATGATTCCGATTCCGTGGAAAAATTGGAATACCTGAACACAAAACGAGCACCCAATGGAAACCCCACAAAATCACGCAAAGACTCTCACTGATGACACAAAATACGTTGTGTCGAAACTGATCAAAGACATGACTTTGGCATTATCGCAGCTCAATGTGGTCATCTCCACTGATAATTTAGATGCCGATTACGCAAAAACATTGCTCGGTATTATTGAGTCTAATGTCGCCAATATTTCAACAAAAATTGGCGTAGCAACACAATCTAAAGAAGATATTGAAGAAAGATATTCTAAGATCCTGGAAGCGAACATTAAAATTCGTCTGCTCGAGAGGCAAATTGGAGAGTCTTCGAAAATCGATCAGACAATCCAGTCCTTGAAGCTGTTGGACGAGAAGTTTAAACACTGGTGGCGTACCGATGGATTCGGCCTCACTTCCGACTTTTTGTTTAAACAACATGGTGTCGAAGCCACTTTGTCGGCGAATCTTTATGGGGATTTTTACGGACTTATTTCATCCACCCCTGTTTCCGACAAAGAAAACAAATCACTTTGGATCAAATCTCTGGTAGATCAAGGATACATTATCGCCGGCGCCGATGAACAAGAGAAAGGCGAGGTTCATCTTGTCGATTGTGAAAAAAATAGAGAGCTGATTTCGAAGCTCATTGTTGATAAATTCCCTTCGGCCTTTGTGGTCAGAACTGAAAATTTTCATCGTAGAGATCAGGGATTCATTCTTAAAGAAATTAAGGTAATGATCCGGAATTTGCGTGATATTGATGCCCTTCCCTCGCCTCCAAATGAATAATCAAGAAACATTCAGTTACTCAATATTGTGTTCTCGTTTGATCGGTTGCCGAAGGAAGAAGCGTGTAATCGTGACAGGGCTGTCTTGGTCAGATGCTACGAAGCTAAGAGATATTTTGAAAAATCGGGAAGAAAATCGCCGTATTAGAATACGTGGGTGGGCATCTTCATTTGTTGATTTCATATATATCATTCAGCTTGAAAACCCATCAAGTAAAGAGTTAACACGACTGCGGACACTTAAACACCATAAAAAATAGGGATCACAATGCCTACAAAAATAAACTGGACGAGCGATGTTTGGAATCCCGTGGCTGCTCAAAAATTTCAAGATGTTCAATGTCACCAGGACCGACTCAATAAACCTCTCCTTTGGACTAAGCCGCGGATGATTTTTGTCAACTCAATGTCCGATCTTTTTCATGAGGCTGTTCCGGATGATTTTATCGACTGCGTGTTTGCCGTGATGGCGTTGGCGCCTTGGCACACTTTTCAAGTATTGACTAAACGTCCGGAACGGATGCGCGACTATCTTAAGGCGCGCGACGGCATGGGGAACGCAGCTATTTGCAGCGCGATCAACGCGCTACCTGCTGCTCTTGGTGATCGTCATGGAGCGCTATCTATGCCGCTGCCTAATGTGTGGATCGGAGTGTCCGTTGAGGATCAGGAGTCTGCGGACAAGCGCATTCCAATCCTGCTCGATACGCCGGCAGCGATCCGTTGGATCAGCGCTGAGCCGCTGCTTGGTGCTGTTGATATTGTTCCGTATATCGGTGGACGAGCCATTAGATGCGGATGCGGTTTCAATCGCGATGAAAGGTTTATTATCGGCGCAATAAAAGAGGGGTGCGTCGTCTGTAAAAAACTCATTAAAACTTATCCGACTTTAGACTGGGTCGTTGTCGGTGGCGAGTCCGGGCCGAATGCGCGGCCGATGCATCCGGACTGGGCTTATTCAATAATGGAACAATGCAAAGTTGCTGATGTTCCGTTTTTTTTCAAACAATGGGGGGAATATGTTTCTGCAGGCGATCCCAGTTTTGGTACTCAATCAGGTAAATGGGCTTGGATTGATTCGGCCGGTAAATTCCTTGATCCTCCTCCTGACAACGATGATGCCGACTGCATTACGATCAAGCGTGTAGGGAAAAAAATTGCTGGCCGACTGCTGGGAGGAAGGTTTTTTGACGAATACCCGGCTTCAAAATACCTGATGGAGAAACCATTGTGAGCCAATTAGACTTATTTGGAAGCGAACCGGTACAACCCATTATTCCTCCTTGCCGGCATTGCGGCGGGGATCATGAATTCATTGAGTCGGAGCCTTCGATTACTTATCATTGCATGGTGATGGCTTGTACCTGTTGCACATTCAAAACCAAGCGGACTTACGTGGGCGATATCGCCAAACCGGACTACAGTCAGTTGCTTGAGCTTTGGAGGCATGGCACACCAAGTTTGGTCGCAAAGCCTGGCACAAATCGCCTCTTGACCATTGATGAATATTTTGAATATTTCCCGAAGGAAAAGCCCATCCTTCCTGCTTAACGAGGCCCTATGGAAAGTACCAACACACCACATTTAATGAACTTGTGCACTATCCTGAGCGCTTATCGTTTTCGCTTTGTTACCGAGAGAGATCTTCAAGACGGCATCGAACAGGCTCTTTTAGAGAATGGCATAGAGTTTTCCCGAGAGAAATCAATTTCACGCGCCGAAAGACCAGACTTTTTAGTCAACGGTGTCGCAGTTGAGATAAAGATCAAAGGAACGTTGTCGTCGCTTCTAAGGCAGGTTTCACGCTATGCAAGCCATGACGATGTGGTCGCAGTTTTGGTTGTTGGTACCCCACGGTGGATACCGACAATCCCCAGAATTCTATCAGGAAAAGAAGTACGTTCACTACGCTTGATCGGGAGTTTGTTGTGATTTTTGGCACTGTTTCCTACACCGACAACCAATGGTTGATTCGTTGTGAGCCACACGTAAGAACTAAGCTCAAACGCTTATTCCCAGAGATTGATCAGCGCGCCGGTGAGACATCTACCTTGTCGGACAACGAAGAAAATTGCCGCGACCTTCTCTGGTTTTTAGATCGGTACCCAATGGAAATTGACCGGTTGGACTACCTAAAGTCACGCTCGGCTGGCCACGTCGAACAGGAAAACCAAATCGAAGCTCTGCTGAGCTTTCGGCGCCCGCCGGATGAATTTGAATTGCACTACCCTCCCCGCGATTATCAAAAAGTTGCTGCATCGCTCGCCATGATAAAAAAGGGGCTCCTAGTTGCTGATCCACTTGGGCTTGGCAAGACAGTTACAGGTATTTGCCTCCTGGCAAGGCCTGATCACCTTCCGGCTTTGGTCATCACCATGACCCACTTAACAAGCCAATGGGAAGCCGAAATCAATCGTTTTGCGCCGGCGCTCAAAACCCATGTGCTGAAAACAGGAAAGCCCTATGATTTGGTGAAAAGCACTTGCAAGAAATCGCACGAACAACGGCTTCCGGATGTGATTATTTGCAACTATCACAAGTTGCATGGATGGGCTGACACATTGGCAGGATTGGTTAGAGTTGTTATTTCAGACGAAGCACAGGAACTCCGTCGATCCGATTCGAACAAATACGCCGCGGCCAAGCACATTGCAAGCAAGGCACAATTAGTCATGGGGCTGTCGGCCACCCCAATTTACAATTACGGAGCTGAATTTTTCAGCGTTCTCGACGTTATCAAGGCGGGGGCGTTAGGTACTAAAGCAGAATTTCTACGCGAATGGTGCCCTGACGAAGCGTCTATCAAAGACCCCAAAGCGTTCGGCGAATACCTTCGCAGAGAGGGCTTGATGATTCGAAGAACCAGAGCGGATGTCGGGCGTGAATTGCCGCCGGTACTTAAGATTCCTCATTATGTTGATTGCGATCGGCATAAACTCGATAGCATCAAAAGTTCTGCTGTTGAACTTGCCAAGATTATCCTGGCGAACCAACAGCAATCAGTGGGAGCCGCTTTCCATGCCGCACAGGAATTCAACATTCTAATGAGACAAGCAACAGGGATTGCCAAGGCACCATATGTTGCCGATTTTGTCAGAATTCTATTAGAATCTGGAGAAAAGGTTGTCTTATTCGGATGGCACCGCGAGGTTTACAATATCTGGCTTGATCGTCTTGCTGATTTTCGGCCCGTGCTTTATACCGGCACAGAATCGGCGAAGCAAAAGGATGCCGCAAAAAATGCTTTCATTGCAGGTGAAACAAATCTGATGATTGTTTCACTTCGTTCCGGCGCCGGTCTCGATGGATTGCAGAGGGTTTGTTCTACCGCTGTAAAAGGCGAGCTGGATTACAGCCCCGCCGTACATGATCAGTGCATAGGCCGATTATATCGCGACGAGCAGGAAAATTCTGTGATGGTCCATTACCTTATTTCAGAAGATGGTTCAGACCCGATCATTGCCGACATTCTTGGTGTGAAGCGCGGTCAGATTGAGGGTGTAGTGAATCCGGATGGAGATTTGATTGAGCGGCTTGAGGTCGAACCCGGATACATCAAGAGACTGGCCAGTGATTACCTTGCTAGATTGGGAGTAACATTGCTTGATCAAGATTTGGAAATAGCTTCTCATTAAATACTGGAGATTTATCGATTTCTTAGGATTAGAATTATAGAGTATGTGTAAAATCATATTGAAAGTAGCAGCAAATGGTATTGATGAAATCGTAAATAAGCTTAGAAATGGATGTAAATAATGACAGAATTTCAAGACAACGAGATATTAGACAAGATTGTCGAGCATTTGATTAATAGCGATGAGAAAGAAATATGGGAGTGGTTTGTTAAGGCGAGCCACACTGAATTAATACGAGATGTAAAAAATAAATTGGATTATATCGGAAACAACTCATCTAGCAGACTTGATTTGGCAATCATGACCTATATCGCAATTGGCGATAAAGAAGGTGCAAGGCTTGAAGAATATTTTCCACAATTTAAAGGTGCTAATCCTAAATATTCTTTTGACAATTCATCATTGATTGGTTAGCTACGATATTGAGTTTCTACACGAGGCAGATGATTCCAAAACATATGCTTTCAATATGATTTTACGAATACCAGAATTATATAATGCCAAAACACATACAGTTATCGCCAAAAATTAATGTTAAGGATTTGTTTAGATCAGGCAATGGTCACGAACTAAAAACATACACTCATAGGATTCAACACATCCCGGTTTCCGTAATTGAATTCGAAAGAGCTTTCGATGATTACTTTTCAATAGAAGATAGTAACGGATGGGACGAGCCTCAATGGCTCATTGACTTTCAATGGGTTTTTGATACTTTGCATAAGTCATTTGAGCAATTTCTTTCTGAAATGCCAGCCTCCAGAGATTTGGGCCACTTCCTGGTATTTACTAATCATGGTAGTGACGTAACTATCGAGTTCGGTTGGAATGATGCTAAAGTCGGCAATGTGTTATGGGACAGATGGTTAGGTTCGGTGGAAGATCCTATTTTGGCTTTTGCCTCTATTGGCCACTTTTTTAATAAAAAATCTTATCTGTTTAAAGAAAAAACAAAAGAAATAAAAGAGCCGCCGATGTACCGCTATCATCCGGAAAGGTTTTATTTTTATCATCCATGTGCAGATAAAATCGGTAAAATATTTAGACATAAGGTATTAAACTCTTCTGGTATGTTAACCATTGATGTTTTGAATGAGATTATGGATGCTGTTGCGCATGATATGTTTCAATTAGGCGTTACTTACCCGAGGAAGCTCAAGTTTGATACTCCAAGTCAAAGCCATGTGATAGAATCAATGGAAAGTCTAGCAACAGCATATGGCCGATTTGTACAGGCAGGACGACAAATTATGGATTTTCCGCCGGCTTTGACGGAAATGCTTGCCAAAACGGATGTCGATGAAATTCCTCTTGAATCAATCAAGATGCCATATGCGTCCCAATATTTGTATTTTGGCCCACAAGAAAATCTTGAGCTCGATCCAGGCTGGTTTGTTGACGGCGCCTACGTGGAAAGTCGTGGCGCACCAGGAGATTTAAGATTTACTGTAACGGCATGCCCTGTTGAGCATACACTCTCTCAAACCTGGTTCGTACATCCTGAGCCGCAATACACTCAAGATTTCGTCGAAAATTTTAGATCAATGGATTTGTCGACGGCGATGGACAAGGTTTTCTGTGAAAACATATCCTCTTTGAAAGAAAGGATTGATTCGTCTGCAATTACATTTGAAAATCAAATCATAGCTTCCACTGATGGCGCAGAAATAATTGATGTCAGTTCGGAAAGGGCTAAAGAAAGGATCATCTCCACCAATTATCGCTACCCGGTTTATCGCGAGGCCTTAAAGCTCGTTGTTAATGCGTTGTGCTATATTACCGCCTATCCAGAAGATATCGGCACTATTTGGCCGGAAGGAACTCCGTCATCTCTCAAGACAAAAGCGGATACCGGAATCGGAAAGGAATCTTCGCGAGCAAAATCTAAACTGGCTTCAATGGGATATGTTCCCGTGCATATTTGCGGCAAAAGAATAGAAGATCAGCGGACAAAGATTTCTTCTCCTACCGGAACCCATCCATCCGCCCACTGGCGCCGAGGTCATTGGCGAAATCAACCCTATGGACAAGGGCGATCGCTCAGGAAAATAATTTGGATGATGCCTGTTTTGGTGGTCGCCAATAACCAGAAAGGTGAGCCGGATACGGGCCATCTGTATCTTGTTTCTTGAGGCAGTAAAACGGTAGCCTTCGCCGGCCGGTGCCGGTCAGCCGCGGCCGACCGGCGCCGAGGCCTTCGCCGATCGCTCGCGCCGGGTTCCTGCCGCTGCACCGCCGGCCAACTCACAATATCTTCGCCGGTCAGGGCCGGTCGGCCGCCGCCCAGGACTTCCCCTCGGAGGATCGAGTCGGGTTCCTGCCCGCAAGCGGCCACCGCAGCACTTGCCAACTTATGATAGCCTTCGCTGGTCGGAGCCGATCAATCAATGGATGTCTGCGTCACTTCAAACAGGATGATGACTATAAACCAGCGTCAACCCAAATTTTTCAGCGTACACATGAGAAACAGGATTGATCGATAAAAATACCTCTATCCCGTTGCTCATGCTGACTTTTGATGTGCCGGCGATATCGGGTTCCCTTTCCCTTTCGCTTTTTATCCGAAAGTAGGCGTACCGTGCAGGCTCTCCGCCAAGGTCGTTATCGATCTGCCTGTAATCGACACCATCAAATTCATCACCGAGAAAGTCAAAAATGAAAGGGTGTTTTGCCCTTGAATGCTGATTTGAGAGCACCTCATTGACGGTAGAAACCGCCTTTCCAACCACATCAAGACCGAACTCTCGATAAAATCGAGCCAGTTCAGACAAGTTGTTTCTCAGGACATCATCTGGGAAATTGTTGTTTGCGTTTGAGAAATCCAGAAGATCTAGGGCACCGGAGGCATTAACCCCGAACTGTAATGGATCGGAATATTCGTACCCTACCCCCGTTAAGGCTGATACCGCGGCATTAATTCTATTGATATTGGGAGCGATAACGTCGGCCAACTTTGCCCTGTTTTCTGGATTGATCGTGTCAACGCTAATCACCAGTGGGTAATAAGGCGTTACGATTTTATCGCCGTCGAGGCGCCCTGGGCATATCCCATAGGCTCCGTTGAGAATGCCGTAAACATCGGTCTCCGCTTTTGTCGCATTTTTATAAACCAAATCTGTTTTAATATACCTATAAGCGTTCCCGGTTGATCCATTTCCAACAAGTTCTGATCCATCAATTGCTTCGGTGATCATTTTAAATTATTTGTTTTTTTGGTTGCTTTGATTTATTGTCCAACCAAACCTGATTTTAGCAAGTAAAAAAACAATTACTCACCACAGAAAACTACAACCATCTTGTTGGAACTCAAATCTCTTGTCAGGTCAGGCCAGAGAAGATCCATCCTTCATAGGTCGACAATATTGAGCACGAAAAATGAACAGGATAATTCTGTTTCGACAATCTACTGTAGAGTGTGATAACGTATTATGCTTAAGTAAAGACGCACACTTAAACAGTGCGTTAATTCTAAAATCAGGGAACTATAAATGCTCGCATATAAACTTTTAAAAAACCATGCCGGTGTGTTATTAATTGGTGATTACACTACTCTGGATACTCTGCGTAATGTCATTCATGATGTCAATGAACAATCGTGCATCATTAGAGATAAAGACGGAACATTTATAGCGTTAGCATATGATGTTAGAAAAGCCTATTCAGGTGAGCGTAAAATCGTCAAACCGCCGAAAGAAATGAAGGAAATAGGTGTTCGATATGGTGTTGAAATTCTTTGGCCTGTGCTGCTTGTTCAATGCAGAATGTTAAGAGTCGGCCTTGGATTCTTTAATAGTACAAAAATACAACAAGCGCTTACCTTTGCCTTAGAGTCGGTAATTGAAGATGCGTTGAAAGAAGATTTTGGCAGCAAATCGTCAAAACTCATTGAATTCTGGCTCCGTATCGATCCATCACTCCCCTGGCCAGAAGAAAAACTAGACAGTAGGGGCGCTCAATTTTGTTTATGGTCAAAAAAAGAAAGATATGACAAGTTTGTAGGCTTGCTTGCAAGCTTTGATCCGATGTATGAGTATTTTTATGATCTATGGATCAATCAAGATGAAACGGTAATCGATTTAGCCAATCGACATTTCACTCGCAATAACTTGGTCTCTCCGGAAGATTTGGACGCCCTTGATGACACCGAATGGGTAGATCCAAAATGGTAACGCCTTTCATCTACCTTTATCGGTACCCCCTCTTGCCATCTCCCCCCAGTCTCCCAAGTAGCTGCTTCCTTGCCACCGGCGCGCCTTCCTCGGATGCATCTTCGCAATCTCACAAAGACTATGGAATGCTGGGCTATGGTAGAACAGAGTGGCGTCAGAACCGACCCAATACATTGCGTCATCTTGTACAGGTTCGTTGCTCTCGTGTACCGGATCGTAAATTGAAATACCAAACTCATGTGCAACTGCATGACGTCCAGCCGGCGACAAATCGTCAAGTGGAACCCTTGCCTCATGTTTGCTGTACTTGCAGATAGACCATGATTTAGGCCTGTCATTGTTAGACACACTGCCCGACGTGAATAAGATTTTCGATACCCCTATTTGTACCCATCCTTTTTCATAGCCGCGCAGTCGGGATGTCCGCCGAACAATGCATGGCGTATCGCAACTAATCACCCCATAGAAATATTGTCCATCGACCTCAATGGCGTGAAATGTGTCCCCTTTGGGCTGGAATCGCTCTATCTTTGAATCGCGCGCCTTTTTCGCAAGGTATTCCATGTAGAGTAAGGGATCATCATAATTCCAGACTTTCTAGCTGTGCAAGAAATTTCACAACAGACATTTCAGTGGCAGGAGTAGTGTTCACAAATGGTTGCGTTTTTAAGGTTCCGTGGATAATAATTTTTAAACAAATTTCAACTAATAGAAGGAATAATTAATGAAAAAAAACTTAAGTTATGCGATTGGCGGAAATATCAATACACCGGAGCCCACCATAAAAACCATAGAAAACTGTCGGAAAGGAAAAACAGATTTCAGGGTGATAGAGAGAGACTCTGTAGAATGGACTTCTGTTTGGGAAAATCTGATCGCAGCATTAAAGGTGACCCCGTTGCCGACGCCTGCTGGAATAAATGAATTTTGCAGCGTTTCTGGTTTCATGCTCATGGGGGTTGACGGGTCAGGAAAGGTTCACTTTAAGGATATTGAAACAAGGAATTATCTTTACTTGCTTCCAGATGGAATAATTGAGATTCCGACTGGAGCTAATTGGCATAATGGTCTTTTTCATTCAGGAGAAAAATCGTGAAGTATTATTTTAGAGCATTGAGAAAATATGCCGTCTTTAAAGGACGGTCAACTCGAAGTGAATATTGGTTTTTTACATTGTTCAATGTCATCTTTGCGTTCATATTCAGCTTTATCGACAAGTCGCTTGGTCTATTCGTAATAGCAGCCGGATTCGGTCCTTTGAGTGCGATTTACACGCTTGCAGTCATGACACCTGGCGTAGCAGTTTCTGTTCGCCGGCTACACGATATCGGACGCAGCGGATTCTGGTTTCTTATCACCGCTATTCCGGTTGTAGGGTTATTGGCATTTATTTATTTCGCCGTTCAGCCAAGTGATGGCGTCGACAATAAATATGGCCCTGTCGATAAGATTTAGAGTTTCAATATGATATACAAAACCATAGACGATATTCCTTCAATATTAAAAGAAAATCCACATGTCTTTAAGGTGAATTTTCACTTTGATGGAAAATCAGACGGCTATGTGCCTGGGGTATTTGGGGCAAAATCAGGTCCAGATATCAATGTTTTTGATTCCCTGTGCCACGAGCTGGCTCATGGAGTTTTGTGTTACCGTGGTGAAAAATATAGGCTCCTGGTCAGGGATTATGGTTTGCGGATAAAAACAGAGATTGATGTTTTTGGGAAAGTCTTTTATGAACCCTTGACCATGCAAGCAACGATTACAGAATTAAAAGCGGTCGCCATTCAATTCCACATAATGGAGGCATGTCAGTATCCACATAAAGACGAGAGTTACTGGGCCACAATCCTTCATAAGTTTATGCCTGACTACATCTTTGGCGGCAAAAGCGATCAAGAGAGAATTAAAACCAGGGTCGATCTTCTGAAGGAATTTTACAACTCAGAAAGTCGAGCTAATGTCATTGACGAAGTAAACCAGATGTTGACTTGGGTTTATGCGGAATTGAGCACACAAATAGACGAAGATGCCAGCGATACATCTTCTATTTTCATCGCGGCATAAGGATTTTCAAGTTGTATTTCTGAGAGTCTGTGGGATGATTGTTTGTCATACCACATGAAATTTTTCTGACCAAGATGATTGAGTTGTTTTTCTTCGAAAGCGAATCTGATGCGATAGAAGCAGCGCAAGCTCTTCAAAAGCTTGGTGGTCCAGCAAAAACGCTTTTGTCTGAATGCATTGAACATCAAGAAATTACCCGAAAAACGATCTCAAAAGCAGCAAAATCATTGGAAGATGAGGGTTTTGTCTTCATTCGTGAATCTGATGATATTTTCGAACCTTCTGTGCAAATAAAACCGACGCTTAGGGGAGAGGAGGCAATGGACGTGCTTGAATTCCTTTCTGGAAAACAACACTGACCGGAATGCGCGACAAGCCCCGTCGTTCATGACGGGTAAGGATAGCGCGGACTCAAATAGCCGTCTATTACATCAAGAGAAACTTGTGAAATGATGGATTTATGAAACGCCAACAAGCTTTTAAATTCGAGATCAATCCAACTGGCGAAAAGCAGCGCGATATACGCCGCTTTGCCGGCGCCTGTCGATTTGCGTTTAATAAGGCGCTGGTGTCGGAGAGTAATAAAGTTGTTAACTGAGTAATAAAGTTGTTAACTAAACCTATGGCTGATCGAGGCTAACGCTTTGAGTTAACAACTTTATCACCACACTTCGCATAAATGCACATCCGAGACCGGTACCACCGTTAACAACTTAATTTTTAACAACCGATGACGCCGCCTAACATAATCAATGGCTTATGTGATCGCTAGTTAACAACTTTATTTCTTCCCCACAGATGATTTTTGTGACGGTGGAATGCGGTTTGTAGAGCGATTGAGTATACAACTTTATTATTCACCTACATATGGCCGAGCTTTGCCTAGAAGGCAGATTAAAAAGACCGAGTGGCTAAATTCCTCGGCTAGTCCAGAAAGCAATCCAACTGAGTCACAACAGGCTGAGACACGGGCGACCGTCCTGCCTTGTCTTTCTTAGCTGGTATCTTGATTCTTTTCTTGTCAGGGATGAGCTGAATAGTGACGGTATCGCCGGCCTTATACCCCATCTGAATGAGCTTCTGCACTAACCGGTAGAGTCGCCGGTAAGCCGATGAACCTTTTGCCGGCGTATTAAATCCATCGACTTTGTAATCGCAATCTTCGATATAACAAGCCACGCCAGCCGGCACATCGAAAAACTTATTACGCACGCTGTAATCGCTGAGCGTTATCTGGAAGCTCACCACGCCATTAACAATGTCGATCGGTCGGGCAGGTGATCTTCCGACGCCATCAATCGCCCGCTGTATTGCGGCAACGCCGAGCTGCCGTCCTCGTAAAGCAAATACACCAATATCCAGCCAAGCAAATATGGGCGAGTTATCCAGATTAACCGCCATCGTGATATCGCTAAAGTTACCGCTCAGCGCCTTCCTGAGCTCATACCGCGCCATGACATTACCCGCTAAATGCATCAGATTGAACATCTCCAATTCTGATTCAGACAGCACGCTCTCAACAGGAATGGCGGGATCGGCAATGAAATCATCGGATTGAATGACCTTAACCCACGACACCTGGGAAAGAATGGCCGTGATAACAGTTGATGGCGTCTCGAACATGATAGGTCGCCTGTTGGGATCATAGTTATAGCGTCTGGCTCTGGCCAAACCCTGCTGGACATCCTCGACATCCAAGCGCCGGTTAGCCACGGCCAGCATTTTTCGAGATAACGCCAATACCCGATTGTCGCCAGGCGTATCCTCGCCAAACCAAAACCAGCCATCTTCCTCGACAAGCCAACTAAAGCCGTTAATCATTCGGCATGCATGCTGAACATCATGAGCCGATATGAATTCACCGCATTGCCAGGCAGCGGTACCGGCGACCCAGTTCATCTGGGCGCCGCCGCAGCTGCGAATCATCTCGAAACTCGCATTTCGAATCGCACGCACTTTGTTTTCATTATGATTGACCGGATTAATCACCACCTTTTCCCAAGAAAGTGCCATGCCACCCGGTTTTTCGGTGATCTGAACATGGCCTTTGCCGAGAATTTCGCGGGAGAACCGATCAAGACTCTCGACGGATAGCGACTCGCCCAGTTGCTCGCGAAAGTGCTGATCGATATCTGCGACCGACGCCGGGAGATATGCCAGGATGTCTTCAAAAAGCTTGTCTATGATAGGTGTCTCCACCTTATTGATGAGCAGCCTTTCAACCATCTTTTCGACAATCTGGCGAATGCGCTCCCGTGTTAACCCAAAGACATCTCCAACAGCTTGCAATATTGAGGCATCTTCACCGGCAACCCCATACCGTAAGGCGAACATCTCGGCGGCTCTTGCTTCGGATGGCGTTAGCTGATTGATATTCATGGTTCGGCCGCCGCGTCTTCTGGCGATCCAGCAACCAACCTTCCGGATCTCATCGGCGGCGGTCAGCGATTCCCTGATCTCGACAATCACTGTCTCGGGACCGGCACGGGCACCTCCATCGATCGATCCAGGAGCTAGCCCGCAGGCACCTTGAGCGCGGCCTCCCATGCATCGACGCTTTCCTGCCGGATGGTCCGAGGAATGGATCTCTCCCAGTAGTTAATCGTACTGAGAACAATACCCATCTGGGCCGTGATCTCTCTTCGACTTAGCTTAAGCGCCCTGCGCCGGTCTCTGGCCCGTAAACCCAATGCGTCCAGCTGCATAAGCGACATGCTTTTGGCGGGCCTTGCGCCGAGAATGCTTTCGGAAATTGGCGAGGCCTCAACAGGGTCTGCTTCAACCGTTACATCCAGTAGCCATCCGTTTGGCACAGCGAGCGCGGACTCCCATGCATCAATGGCTTCCTGGCTAATGTCGCTTGGAATGCTTTTCTCCCAGGTAAAAAATGAACCATGGCTAATATTGGTTGCCACCGCTATATCGGCTCGGGTGAGCCTGAGTGCCTTGCGTCTTTCTTTGGCTCGGCATCCAAGCGCCTCCAGATCATACTGACTCAGTGACATGTTTTCAACCGGCTTGGGTTTGGGCGTAAAATCATGGGGCTCATCACCCCTGAGTATAGCTTCGCTGATCGACAAGGCTTCGCAGAGCTTGGGCAAATGCTTAAACTGGCTAGTCGGCCCGAATTGCCTTTCCCATGCCAAATAAGTGGCGGCTGATTGACCAACTTGATTGGCAACCTCGGCGCCAGTTAGGCCAAGCTGTATGCGACGGGCGCGGATGCGATTGGCAATCTCGAATGCGCTTTTGTCAAGCCTTGGACCTGTACCATTATTTGTTTTCGATGGCGTCTTTGCTAATTCATCCATAAAGCCCGCGCTATTGAATTATTTTTGGCTATTTGCATTCTAGGGTTGGAAATTAAAACAAATCCAATTTTTAAACCACACCGTATTGCGCAGAACTTGGTTGGATTACTAATGTTTCCTTTGGATTCGAATCAGTGACTGGTTTGATCAGAATATGCAATAACCGCTCATTATTTTGAATGTTTAGTTGAGATTGCTGATTCCATCCAAGAAATCTTCTAGATAATACCAGAGCGCAAGAGCGGCAAGAACCATAAAAATAATTGGATCGGAAATAATTGTCATCACAATGACCTTGATAAAGCTAGTTCCATGTTTTAGCTGATGAGCTATCACTTTGAACGCGGCTTTGATATACCCAGGGAGTCTTAATGCTTCGGCCATAAGCCACAAAAGAAACAGGATTGTCTTCTTTAAATACCGAGCAAAGCTATTTTTCTTCTTTACGCCATCCATCGGTATATCCCAATTAAACTGGTTGCGGTAAATCCAACTTGCATGGAAACTATTGACCAGGTTTTTGTTTTGACGCCATAAAATAGCCATGCTGCGTTAGAGAAAAGGAAAGCTACAAAACCCCATCCAGAGAATGATGTGTTGATAGCCAAAAGTAGGCTTCCGATAAGGCCGAAAATAGATCCTAACCAGCCGGTAACATTTAACACAGAGACTCCAAAAATTTTATTTACTATTCAACCCTAAGAAACCCAGTTCCATGCCCAGAAAACTGGTATTATTGTTTTTGCCATAAATCACCTAATAAAATTTGTTATGCCATAATATTGATTGGTGTCGTAATTCCTTTACGAATATCTACAAATACACCATGAAAGTCAATTCCCCCATGCCGTAATAGCATCCAGATCATCTGCATTACAGCATTCGCTATAGCCCTGTTGATTGGCAAATCCTGGTGAGCTAGAGCTTCTTCCATGCTGCATGATGGAGTATTGTCCTCGACCATTCCATCAAGATTGGGATAGAGGTCGAAAACATTTGGCAACTGATCACAATAGCTTCCAAGACGACCCAAAATGACCTGTCCTGTATGCGATCCGTTTCCAGTGTCAATCCAATAAGTATGTGAATAGCACCCATCGAATTCCTTTGCAAAGTCGGCCCGAAATTGTGCCACATCAACGCAGCTAATGACAAGATCGCCAAGATCATGTTTTGCGTTAACATCGAACATGGTAGGCTCGGCCTCCCAATCAAATCCGTAAAGGTAATTGATCCTTTGAATGGTAAGCAAAGCCTTATTATGCCCAATATCAGCCGGATAGAACGCTTGACGCCCGACATTCGGTTTTTCGACAACATCACCGTCCCATGCCTTCACCGATAGTCCTGGATGGCCTAATTCCCGTATGGCGTAGTTGATTCTTGCAAGGCTGGCCAAAACCTCAGAGCCGGTTCCACCGACTCCGATAACGTCAATTTTTACACGCTGAGTAAACCACTTATTAGGTGGGATAAATTTGAAATTTTTATTATCCATGTCGCTTTTATGCTTGGTTTATATAACATATTTATACCCTATATAAGCATATACGCAATATGCGTCAACAAGCTAACAAGCGTATTTGTTTTTTCACGGATGTAGGGTCCATTTTTAGAACATAATGGTAATGAAAATACTCATACGACGCCTTATTGAAGAAAAACAAATTTCCACCAGACAATTCACATTCGGCACCGAAGGATTCGGCTTTTTCTTTAGCAAATCTTGCTGCTTCGACATTTGAAAATTCAAAATAATCGGCATAATACTCCCTACTTTTTCCTGCCGCTATTCTCAAAGCTTCCCTGGTAACAAGGCTTTCAGCAAGCTGCATTGCGTGAGTTCCGGCAAAATCGCAGAGGCGGGAAAGCTCCCTAAATTTCCCCTTTCCCAAGACACTGGTTTCTTTCCAGTCAATGAGGTCTTGTGCGCAGGCTGCTATATTCTCAATAGTAAATTGTTCGGCCTTTGATTTTCTTTCTTGGGTATCTGATGCGCTCATGCTGGTTCCTCAATCGAATCCGCAGGTTTCAACTCCCATTCGTTGCATGCGGCCGTTTTCTTAACGGCAAATCCCCCCATGCCGCAACGCAAATTTTTATCCTCGAAATATCCATTTGGATTCCAAGTAGAGGGGGCTTGTGTTTGCACTCGATCGAATTGAAAATGTTTGCATGTAGAACAAATATGGGGCGTCGGTTTTGCTTGATAACCCTGTTTATTTTTTGCATCGCTTTGCCTGCTCATAGATATTTTCCTTCTTTTGTGTTGTTTATTGGGATTATATTTGCATGATTTTTCTAATACGCAATACTCATTTAATTTGAACCTATGAGTATTTTTGTCGGAATACACAACAAATCTGACAATCTACCTTCCCTGGGGAGGTCTTTAAGATAACTTCTGGTATGGAATCAGCAATAATGGCATGGATAGCGCAAGCATTTGCTCCTGCGATACGCAAAGCCTTTCATGCTTTAATCGCATCCAATGCGGCTCCAAAGCGGCCGGCAATGGATTATTCTCCAGGTGCGTAACAGAGGCATGCTGATTTTCGTATCGCTCTCGGGTACCTTTGGCTCTCCGCTCGGTCGTCCCCGTCTTACACTGAAAGGCCGCCTCGATGTCCGGCAGTAGAAAATGGGTAACGCCCACAGTGGTTTTTGAAATGATCAACCCAGCCGGATCGTAATCTGAAAAGGCGACAATCGGCGTGCCCCCCGGTACCGCACTCAAAAACTCTTTGACGGCCTGGCTGCTGATATTGTGACCTCGGTAAACCACCCAAGCATCCACAAGCTCATCCGGTAACCTGGCCAAGTAAAAATGATCAAAGGCCATCAGATTTTCGACCACAACAATGCACGGGAAATCAATGGTGATTAGCCTCCAGTCCACTCGATAGCTCGACCCCGGCAGCAATGGAATGCTTTGACCGTTAAGGTTGAGCCGGCCGGCGCAACCCGATAATTGAATATGATGCCGCCCTGGATTATCTGCCCCGAATTTTTCATTGCCGGTTTGCTTGGCAATCTCAATGCGATTCCCGGAGGGCAACGGCTCCAGCAAATCAATACTGGTCTGACTTAAGACCAATTCCCGGATCTTGGTGTGATCCTCGCGGGTTAAATTCACAAACCGTCCATCCATGCACCCGATGTTGTATTCGTCGCTCAGAAACGTCCACAGTGGTTTTTTCTTAACACAGTAGATCGCTGATTTGATGACTTTTGACAGCGTGGGAATGTCTTTGTCGGCTATTTTGCCCATACTTCGATATCCGTAATGAATTGGTTGCCATTAAAAACCGCGTGCGGGACTGATTGAATATTGCAGTCAAACAATTGCCGGGTATCCTGATCCATCTCGAAGTAAACGCCCATCACGGCAAATAACCAGAATTCGGCGCTCCAGGCAAAATCAATGGTGTTGTAGTAAGAGAGAACCGATACTTGTTGACCTTCTTGATCGAGAACATGGCAGAAAAAATTATCCACCGCGATACGCTCTGGCTTAGCGTGTATCTCGACCTCTTCCATCTCATGGAGCGTAACCAATCCGGATTCGGCCGGCGCCGCCAAGTCGCTATTCCACGATCCATCAATGGAAAAGGTTTGAGCAATACCGATCAGCACTGATTCATGATCCTCTACCGTGACATCGAGCAACGCCTTGATGACAAGCGGTTCAACCAGATTGAACAACAACGGCAGGTCGGACTGCTCCGGGTAACAGACCGGTTGGTAACCCGGATGGTTTTCCATAAAAATTTGAAAGCCTCGGACCAAATTGGACCGGGCTTGCGCCTCCTTAAAATGGGCCATCATAAAAAATAGCCGGTTCTGCACTACCAATAATTCAGCCGAACAGTCAGACACCTCCCGTTGCAGGTTAACGACCAAAAGCCGCCTTGTTTGCGGATTACTTCCGGCTAGCTCACTGAGTTCCTGGAAGTCAAACATGGCCAAACCGTTCAGAATGGATTCAACCCGCTTTTGCGCCAGTTCATTTTCCCGGATCTTCGCCGACAATGTTCCGACCAGGCCAAACTCATTGTTGATATGAGTCCACAATGCCCGGACATTGCTACGCAGATTTTCGATGATGGTAAAGACCGTCTCGCCAATATCCCGTAAATGCGCCGATTCATCGAGGTGATTGTTTTGTGACTGGGCCTCTTTGTAATGCCCAACCAAAACCTTAATCGTCGCGAGAGATGAGCCCATGTTGATGTCGATCTGCCGGTTCCGTTCATCACGCAGAGCCTGCTCAAGCATCCCCCTGACCGATCGGGTTAAATGCAATCCCTCATTCGCCCCTGGGCGCCACAGCACTTGCTGTTGCATCAATTGCTCGATCGCCTTGGTGTTTTCCTCATGATGCGCCGGCACCTCCCCTTCCAAATAAGTATCCAGAATTAAGTCAGCATGTTGGCCCAGGCTCTTTAAAAAATGAATACCTGTTTTGCGGAACTCGCTACTCATAGAGATCGTTTTGCTTGATGTTGTTCTCGACCTGGCTTTCCAAAGCCAGGTTCTCGGTTTCATTGATAAAGCGGATTTGCTCCATCAACAACGACCATTTATGGGTTGCGGTATAAATTTGATGCGATGGATTCGAAGACACTAAATAATCCATGTCGACCAGCTTTTTAAATATCAGCTTGAGCTTACCGTCTACTGTTGGGCTCACGGATTTAAAAAGGCTATGCGAGGCAATTTTGTCCAGATAGACCGACAAGGACGGGGTATCTTCCACTGTCTCCTGGATTTGGGTCATGCGCAAGACATCACCCGGCTTGATCACATCATCCGACGCCTTTGATTGCTGTACCATAATCAAAAAAGTCACTAAAGGCGACATCGATTCAATGATTTCGGCAAACTGCCGCTTTAACGCGAGAATGTTTTCCTTCGGGTAAACGTAACTGCAATAGTAGCCCTCCCCGTCATTTGTGATTGAAAGTGAAAACTCTAGTTTTCGGAAATAATTATCAATCTCGGCGGCCATGCCGGGCTTTTTCAGAAAATCAAAATCGGCCGGGTGGCTATACTGGCAAATAAAGCCGCCCTGGATCAATTTTTTGGTTACGTTGGCGAATTGGCTCATAGCGCCGTCTCCTGCGACTGTTGCCCCATCTTCATAGCCTCAACACGCTCTGATAGCCTGCTCTGTTGCGGACGCATGATGCTCAATACTCTGGTTTTTGGGTTGATCATATAGCGGTTTTCGAATAGCTTCAGCACATTCAAATCGGAGTTAGGGAAGGCGCCCACAATAATGATCTTGTTGCGCTCGCATGCCTGGAACAGTTTCTCTATGTTCAGGAAATGCAAGGTGCCAAGCTCATCGATTGGCCAGTGAATCACTTGCTCGGCATTGCCGCGCAGCATACGGGTAAAGGCCAGCAAGAATTTGCACAATATCAGGTAAGCCATGCCTTGGCTGGAGCTGTCGGTCATCTCTTGGTCTGTGCGGATAACCAAATGGCTGTTGCCTTCCTTCAGTCGAATTTCAATATCCAAAAGATTGATGATGGAAACCCTGTCGGTATTGCGCGAGAGTATCCCGGCGACATTTTTAATGGATTCAATGTATTCGATTTCCGGCAGCTCAGAATAACCCGATTCTTGCCATTTTCTTTGATAGTCCATGAATAGGTTAAGATCATCCCAATATTCCAAACTGGAAATCTTGCTTAGTATCCGAACACTTGACTCTGAAACGCCGTCAAGAATGAGATCTTCTTCAATATGCCGGGTAATTTTGGACGCCTGTGCGCTGATTTTGTTGTTAATGTCCACCAACACATCGTAATAGCTTTTGATGGCGATACCGTAATTGCGCCCCTCATCCAGAAGATTTTTGGAGAATTGGGGCAGCAGCGTGTTGAAGATCAGATCCAGCTCGCGAACCAGTTGATGATAATTCGCCTGGCCCATCTCGCCCTGGTGATTCGCCCGCGATCTTTCCCAGGCTTCACTGAGCTTGCTGGCGCCGCTCTTGTTGATTAGCAAGTCGAACTGATTAACAAGGTTTTTCAGGTTTGTTTTTTTCTTGGACAATTCATTGATATTCAACTCAACATGACCGACCTGCTCGTCCAATGTCATTAGATTGATGGCGATCGGTTCGGCGTCGGCCTCCCGTACACCTTGAATGCCTTCATTGCGGATAAGCTGAAGCAGTCGTTCGACTTCTTTCTTGTTGTTGTGCAACTTACCCAGGGTTTTTGACAACTCGCCGAGTTCTTTTTCAATGTCTCTCTGATCCAATTTATATTGACTGTGGGCCTCGGTCAGTTTGGCTTTTAATGTGCTCTCCTTTTCTTTTTCCGTTGACACTTGTCGGAGTAAATCAGGCTTGCGTTTCTCCAGCTTAGCCGCCTTCCAATCAAGATATTCATACACTTCCGGCCGGCGCTGAACAGTGACAGTAACGAGCCCTTTTTTCTCACGCAGAGAAGCTTCGAGTTCCTGGATGCGCTTATTATCGATCCCTCTATCCAGTAATGTATCCTGATACCATTTTTCGGCATCCTTTAAATTTTCTTTCGTAATTTTCTCGATCAACGCCAGCCGCTGTTCAGATGCGGTAACCTTATCCTCTATCTCACGAATCACATCGCCGTGTGCCGCGTTTAATTCCAGCAAGAACTCACTAATCGATCGTTTTTTATCGCTTAATTCTTTGTCTTTTTCAGCTTGAATAGCTGTTTGAGCTTGGTTTTTCTGATCAATTTCCTGCTCAATGCCGGCTTTCCGCTGTTTTAATTGCGCTTCGTGCCGCATCCGAATGACCGTTTTTTCGGTTTTCACGCTGTCGATATTTCGGGCTATCGTCGCGATCTCTGACTCGATTAGCAGAAAGGATTCCTCGGCCCGATCAACTTGCTCGGTTGCTTTTTCCAGGGCGCGCACGATGTCTTCCTTGCTGATGTTTTCCAGCCGCAAGCGCTCTTCAGCCCGGTTAACCTCTTCGGCCAATACGGCGTCATTTTGGCAATGTGCCGGGGGATCGATTGCTTTTAAGTCAATCTGTACGCCGAAGAAAGAAACCGCATGACCACCTTCCTCCATGACGGGCTTGAGATCACGACGCTCCAACAAGACCGGGTCAATGACCCTCCCAATGGTTTCGGCCCAGCCAGGTTGCTCAGTGCGTAGAAAATGCAATAAAGAGCCATCTTGTGGGAACCGGAGCCTGAGTGCTTCATCTCGACGTTGTTCCGCGTCGGCGATCTTTTTGCAAGCCTCTCCGTAAGCCTTTAATTGACTGGCTTGATCTTCCCTGGCTTTGTTGATCGCTGTACGAGCCTTTTGGATATCCCGATCCAGTTGTTTTTTTCGGCTGTCAAAATCTTCTAGTTTTTGGTCGACCGCCTTGATCTCAAGTTTTTCTTCATCCGTTTCACCCATATACTGCAACTGGCTTTTCAGGCTGGCCAGCTCGCCGGCAAGTTCCGTGAGTCGTTGGTGATATTCTTCAGAGATTTTTGTGAGTTTGGCGCTATTTTCCTGAATTTCTTTCTGGATCATCTCATTATGATCCGCTATTTTTTGCGCACGGTCAGTCTTAATCCGGCTTAAAACTTCGTTTTCCTTATGGTTTTGCCGGGATTGATTTTCTATGATTTCTGCCCGGCGTACCCGATATGTTTTCTCGATGTCACTATGGGTATCGGTCAGCATTTGGAGCTGTTTTTCCAGCTCAAGCACTTGGTCTTGCCAAACAGACAAAGACTCTAAATTGCGCTGAATTTGCTCAATATCGGAGCCCAGGTATTGCTGATACCGTGCATCAATTTGATCCAATTCTCCTTCCGCCGCTCGGTAGGATGAGACGGATTCGCTGATCGATAGCTGAAGCTCTTGGCTTAAATTAGCCCACTGCGTATTACGCTCGGTTTGTTTTTCTACCAGCTTTTCCTTGTTCCGTCCTTGAATGTCAATCTCGGTTTGGCATTGAGTCTGCGCCTGGCCAAAATAATAATGATTCTCGCGCAATTGATCTTCAAGACTGACGACCTCGCGATCAAGCTGGGATAGCCTTCGCATATCCTCCTGACGGCTGCCCATGTCCTCAACCGCCAGCATTTCTTGAGCCCAATTTCTTACGGAATCCGGCTTGATTTTGATGGACGGCGGCTCGATGCCGTCTTCCTCAAGAATGGCCGCCACCATCGTTTTAATCGAGGCCATCTTGCCGCTTTTGGTGTGAATCGCACGGATCAATTTTTCGATATGCCGAAGGCTGTGCCGGCCGTCGCACAGCGAATATTTTCGGGTGTAAACTTTAAGCTCTTTGGAATTCGACAAGGCCCTCGATAAATTTTGATCATTCTGGATGATGGCCCGGTATTCCTTGATGCTGATAAGCGTTGAGCATTCAATATCCAACGACTTTAAACGCCGTCCGAGATCCTGGCCGCTATAAAACTCGATCCCCTTCTCCGATTCGCTTTTTACGAAATCCTCTAACGCATACCCATTGCTGATAAATCGATAGTTAACCGATTTCCCATCGCTACTTGAGGACAAAACCACTTGATTGACCTCCCTTTTGTAATTGATGTATTCGAAAACGATATAGCTGGAGGCCCGCGGCAAATACCACTTTTCAAAACTGTCTCTGGTTTTGGGGACGACATTCGAGGGAAGCTCGCCGTAAAATACGAGCAGCAGGCGTTGCAGAGTGGTTTTGCCAGATGCGTTGATCCCACAGATATTGGTGTGCGCGTCGACTTTAAGCTCGACGACTCCCGGCATGTAGGAGTCGATCAGGATAATTCTTTGAAGGCTATTCACGATAAAAATTGGACTGTTTTTTTGAAAACGAAATTATGAATTATTTTTAAGAAACAAGAATGCCAATTTTTTTGCAATGTCCTCATCAGGAACACCAACAGCTTCGGCGATTGTTGACCGCGCCTTGCTGGCCGCAGACCTGGAAATCAGGCCTTTACCATAGTCATCACCAATGGCTTCTCGTAAATAATCGCATGCGTAGGTGTATGGGTATCGGTCATCGGAAATTAATCGACTGTCAGGATTCACGTCGCCAACGGCATTATTATTTTCGGACGCCAATGCTGTTTCTGCTGCTTCTACTTGATCGAAGCAATTTCGATCGATAGTAAAACCTGTTTCATAATGGCTGATCACAGCCAATAACCCTTTCAGTGCTTGCTCCATTTTATTGGCTTGCTCAAGTCGAACAGCAATGGCCGGAAATTCATTGTGAACAATCGCCATAAAGTTGGCATTGGCGATTAATTCTTCCTTAGACCATCCACCACCGAAGACAAAATTTACAAGGGAATCATCGCCAATTTGGATGGACACCCCATTTTCAACGCAACTAGCCATGGAATTTGAAAATGATTGAACATCCCACTCCCCGGATGTGGTTGATCGATGTAATGAGAAAAGCTTTTGGAAATCTGGCATTGTTTTTCCTTATTGGAATGGCTAATTGGTTTAAAGATACTGCTAATGCAGTTTTTGCATGTTATTAATAATCTCACGGTTTGCTATATAAGCAAGCAAAGTTAGTTTGCCGACGTGGTTGGCTCAATTCTCATTCCAGCCCAAACCTAATTCCGTTGCCTTCCACGACCATCGTGTATCTCTTTCAACTAAGCCATGACGCACCAAGGCAGTCATAGTATCGATATTACATACTTTATTCCCGTTAATGAAAACAGTAGCTCCATGACCTGTCTCAGCCGGCCATTTTTTACTCATTAGGCGCATGACTCTCTTTTGCGCTTCAGTTAAGATAAATTTTTTCATGACATTTTTCCCTATGAATCCTGGTATGAAATACTCAAAATATCTCGACTTATCAAAAATCTTTATTTAATCGAGATGAATAAAAACCATTCCAAATTCCCTCTTGAATAAGATAGTCAATGTGATCCTCGATGTATTGTGAAAATTTTCGTCCACCTTCAGTTTCGTATTCGGCTAAATAATTTATATCTAAATCACCGCCAAGTGGATTAAGTAGATCTGGGCTACAACTTTCCAAATAAAGCATCAAATGAGTGGCGAGATGCTTTGAAACCCCTATTCCTCGGAATCCGGGTTTAATCCATACCAAAGACACTGTAAAAAACAGAGTGCTTCTGGTGTTATCAGAACAGTCATTGTTGTCTTTACAGAAATAGAAATGGAAAGCAACAAATCCAAGAGGATCGCAATAGCGCTCATCCTTATTATCCCAGACGCAGATCGTATTGCATTTATCATCAAAAACCCAATGACTACTTCCAAATGAGTTTTTATAGATAAGATTTTGTAATTTTTTGTTTGTCCACTCAGGGGGATTTAACTCGGATTTTGTTTCAAAATCCTCAGAAGGATTATCCAAGGTATAAATAACTACGTCATCAGAATTAATTTTTTCACGATACCATTTATCGGGAAAAATAAATGGGTACCGGTTCTGCTCACGGTTGATGGGGTAATTATTTGCTTTCATCACTGCCTAGTTTTCTCGGTATTATTTGCCTCCGGAAACAACAATTGGCATCAACCATCGGTAGGTGAATTTCCGTTCGCCATCGCGGGGGCCACTCCAGACCCCGTGCCAGTGACCACGACGAATATGACTTTTTACGGTTCGCCCTGTGCTGCCAGATCCAATTTCCTCGGAGGGTTTTCTTAGCTTTTCACCCATTTCTTTGCCGACTGTCCAAACGCGCGGCTTCTCAGCCGGAAATAGTCGCCATCCGCGCTTTGTTTTGACCGGTTTCGCCCGGCTCGGCGATGTGCCTGGTTGCCGCTCATCGTCGATTTCCGGTGCTTCCGAGCAAATATAGAGAAGCAGCGAAATTAACGGATTGATGTTGCCGGTAAGTACCTGGACATTATCCATATTGCGATCGAAGCGAACACCGGTTGCTGTTGATTGTTTTACTGCCTCAGATGTCGCCCGGTCGATTGCCTCGGTGAGAGTCCACGGCCCCATGTGCACAGGAACCGGAATGAGCGACTCCTCGGTGTCGAGCAACAGGCGCAATTCGCTTCGGCCGGTGTTAATATCGAATTCCAAGTGAGCCCAATACCCAAATAACTTGTTTCCAAACCAATTTAACCCTGGTGTATCAATGTACACACACCATTCTGGTAATCGATATAACACCTCGACAGGCATATCCCCGACAATCAGCGTGTCAACAAGGGCCTCGCGCAGATCGGCGTCTATTTGGTAGATGCCCTGACTGTAACGCCAAGTCCCAAGCGCGGCTAATCGGGCAACATCCGGAATCAAATGCAATGGTAGACGAGCGCCTGGAAGGAGTTGACTGTAATTGTCCTGACTAACAACTCCGTACCAGCCGGCCATAGGCATGAAGGTCCAAGAGGGCCAATCAGGCAGGCCTTTGCCCCGGTCTTGTCGGAACTCGTCGACCATGCGGCCGGTTGATGGATAGAGCCGCATAGCAGCTCTGAGGTGTTCAGCAGGGCGCAGCATTAATACTCATCCTCATCTTTCTCGATTGATGGCAATTCTATAGGCTGACTCCAGTAGTGTCCGCGCTCCCTGTCATACCCTCAAAACCTTCTTTGAAGCGGGATGTCATATTGATTGGCAACAAATGCATCTTCCATTTCCTCAGACAGTCGAGAAACCCTGCGAACGAATTCGCGACATTTCTGCACTTTCGCCTCGTCTTTTTCTGACGCCGCAAGCCGATTTTTTTAGGTCTTCTGGCAGACGGCGATTCTTTTTTGAATCGTAGCAGTCGATTGATTCAAACACGAAAAATATACTGAACAGCCCGGCATAAGCCATTGGGTTATTGTGGGCACGCCAAACCAGCACCGAGCGATAAAAACTGGCTAATTCTAGCGCGGTTTTTAGAGTTGAAACATCGGGTTTCCGGTAAAACTTTTCACCAGGAAACTCTTTAATTTCCACCAGGTTCAGTGGTTGGTATGGTCCAGTAACCTGAAATTTTAATTCCTCTGCGTTCATTTTTTATCTCCTATCAATTCGAGATTTATCAGGTAATACACCTGGTCGGTTTTTTAAAGTTTCGATTACTTGCGACTTAATTAAATTCTAATCAGACTTCATGCCGGGACACAAGAGCCCAGGTTGCGAGCCCTCCCCCAATCATGTACCCAACGACGCCGTTTGCGTAGAATAAACCAGTATCTATTTCGATTGCGCCTGATGCGCGCAGAATCCATATTACTAAGAATGCGATACCTGGCATAACGAAGACAATAAGTAGCTTCAAATTAATAAAAATTCCTATTCCTCTTGAGCAAAGGTAAATACCACACATCAAGCTAGTCGCCCCAGGAAGAATATATCCGACAAATAATTCCCCTGGATTGCAAATTATAACCCCTTGCTGATCGAAAACAGAGCATGAATACACGCCCATACCAACCAAAATAAGACCAGCAACCACGTTAATAACGCCTATTATGTTTATCATTGTTTTTTTATGAAAGTTGGAGTCAATAATATCATCAAAGAATTTTTACAAATATTAACCAAGCCAGATACGATTGTCATCGGCCCAATCGTAAAGATAGTCAAGCCATCCATTAAGCATTTCGACTGGCTCTACGCCATTATCTTTATCTTGCGCCAAGGATTCTACGCTGCACTCCATCATCGATTCAATGGTATCCACAAAATCGTAATCGAACTCATCATGCTTTTCGTCGAAAAAATAACTAGGCAGGCTTGACCGTATAAGATTTCCAATGCGATTGCTGATTTCTGCAACGTACTCTGGACTTTCGTTACTTTGATCTTCGTGCAGGATCGCTTTAATATTGACTGTGCGACCCCATATTGGCTTGCCTGCATTCCGCAACGCCGTAGCTGCTTTGTGACAATCAATGATACGCTCTATAGTTCTCGGCATATTTATTCTTTAAAGTTTGTTATAGGGTAGTGGAGAACTGCAAATCCGATCCAGATCAGAGATTCAACTTACTAAACAAAGAACATTCCGACCTACATCGATAATTTCTTGCATTTTCTCTCCCTAATCCCGGCACTGTGAAAGAATAGGATCATTGGGATCAACACCATTGGCGATTGCCATTTCTCTGTAGTTTTCATAGAGTTCGAGCCCCGCATCTGACACATCGTTTTTGAATCTACCAAAGGCGATTCCTAATCGCACAGCCAAGTTGTGCTCGGCCCCTCTCAACAGAAAACCAGCGCAAGTCGCTGGTCTTTGGGTTCCTGATTCGTGACAGCCAAAGCTATGCTGGCTAAGATCATATGAAGTGTTGGCGGAATGCCTAAACGCCTCCGCTGGAAAGACGCCTGTAGCATCTTTTCGCCAAGGACAGTTACCACAGGGTTTGCGCCGATAGCCTCCACCTCCACCAGATACCATTGTCACCTGATGATCTTGACCAGCAGGTTTGACCCCGGTAACAATGGCCTTTTTACGCGGTTTTTTTGTTTCGAGCATTTTATCTACCTTTTAAAAAACATCTCGAAATTATTTCATCATGAAATACAAAAAATGCCACACCAGAGCAATTTACTGCTCTCCCTCTCCAGGCATAGTGTATTTCCCGTTTCCTACTCGAACAGCCTTAATTCTTTTCAAAATTGGATTGATGAAGCTGCTTTGCGGATAACCATCCCTCTCGCACCAGGATTCCCCGAAGCTGCTCATGGATGAGCAGCGACCCGCCAGTGACTTGCGTTCGTTAGCCCAAGCCTTCATCGACTTTCGCGCAAGGCTAACAGGTAAAGCAGGAACGCCTGCGCAGTTAAACTCGTCGCCCGCTGGTTTTTGTCAATGCGCATAGGCATAACCGTCAGCCCGCTGGAGCAGGGTAAAATTGCTGAAGCGGGCCGTGATTTTTCCCAATGCAGTCGCGATATCGAAACGGCCATCCGCGCGTATGCCGGCCAACCGTCCAACATACTCGCCGGCATATTTGCCTTTTGGTTGAACCAACTTCACCCAATCACCGGTTTGGAAACCGTGAACGCGTTTCACGCGGCCCGCGCCGCCGCGCGGAAAACCGAAGCGATCGGTCCTCACCGTTTGCCGCGTGCCCCGGCCCGTGCATTTAATCAGCAGCGGCTTCAACTCAGGATTCAGCTTGACCTCGGAGCCCGAGTCTCCCACGCAAGCGGCGTCGATCCAGTGCGTTTTTGGGTAATCCTGTCGGGTACGGTTGAACTTGGTCTGTGCCCCGGTACCGGTTTCAACCGGTAACCCGGTACGCACCAGTGCAGCGAACAGTTGATTGTGTGTCGCGTTCACGGCGGCGGCATCCTTTAACGGCGCCTTGGCGTGTGCCAGGATCTTTTTCAACACCTCCGGACGATGCCGCAAGAACACATCCACCGGCTGAGTCCCTTTTTTCTGGTTGCAACATTCGCACGCCAGGGTGAGGTTGGTCATCGCATCGCTGCCACCATTCGCTCTAGCTAGAATATGCTCAATCTGCAACGGCACTTGCCCGATGCCGCAGTAAGCGCACTGGCGTCCCCACTTTTCCAGCAGGTACTCGCGCACCTCATACCCCATCAGGGTCCCTTGCTGGTACTCGACCCCGGAAATTTCAGGATTCCGCAGCCGCTGCATGTCGAACTTGACCCGCTCGACCGCCAACGCCGCGATCGCACACCAGCGGCGCAGACGATTGACCCAGGTTAGCGTCGTTTCAACCCGGTGCTGTAAACTCGGCGGCAACCAGCCTTCCGGGCGCCGACGATTAGCGAAACGAGCAGCTCGATAACGGGTATGGCGGCTCCGGCGCCCTCGCCGCAAGGACCTTCTCGCGTCCAGTGCCGCTTTGATCGCGTGGCCTCGATGCGCCAGTTCGGCACCATATAGGACCCGGCCGGCCGTATCCACCAGAGCGATGCCCGTGGTTTTACTGCCCGGATCGATCTTCAGCGTTAACGGCTTGACCACCGCCTCCGGCTTTGCTTCCTTCAGCACGAGCGTAAAGGGCACCCTCCGGTACACCGCCGCCTTGCCCTGACGCAATAAAGCTCTGGCTCTGGCCGGATGGCAAGGCGTCAGCGGCTTGAGCGTGGTATCCAACACAAACACGGAATTCATAGTGGTAATACTTCTCCTGGGCTTTCGCCCGTAATAGTCACCTCGACCGGTTATCGAGACTTGTTCGGTTAACCACACTGCCCGTTGCTCCGGTCCGTGCTGTTTAATGGTTAACGATAGAGCGACAGACTGGTGAAGTATCTGCCGGTATCGTGATCTCGATAACGTTTCAGCTAACAACTAGCTGGGTCTGGTTGAGCCGTTATCAGCTTGCACTGACAACAATGACGCGCAAGATAAGACAGGGAAGTCTTATCTTGGCGGGTCAAACCGGGCGCTCAACCACCTTTTCTTCTCTCGATGCCGGTGCTTTTTCGGCATTGAGGTTATCAGGCTCCACCTGACAAACTTCAAATAAGTCGTTTTGAGTGTGGTTAGGGTCTAATAAGTCAACTTGTTCGTTCTCGATCACAGGAAAAACTCCGTAATCTTTGGGCATGGCAAAAAATTACCATTGACTACCATTCGTGATACAAGGCTAGGCTGTTTATCGAGGCAATTCCCTATCACTGCCGCCAAATAGAATCCTGCAAGGTCGGATATATTATCAGTGTCCGAAAAGAATGCAGAAAAGCTCCCATGCGAATGCAAATCCACGACAACCCGAAAATGAACAGGAATCAATGAGAGATAACTGACTCTTGCTTCACTACTCGCAATAATCAATGGCTCGAAAATCTCATACCGATTTTCCAGTACATTCCAAACGATATAACAAGCCCACTCATTAGGTGCTGCATCTCGGGCTTTCTTTTTTGCATCGTCAAGGATCGTGGTGGGAATTTGTCCATTCTTTAACTGGATACCTTGCTGTTCGACATTTCCATACGGGAGGTTGACGGAGGACTTGGCAATACGCACTCTGACGGCAATCACGTCATTTTGGGCTTCGAGATAAATGCCATCGCTTCCACACAGGAATCTGTGTTTGGAATAGCATGGAGGCGGTAGCGGCTCACCAAATCGAGGCTGCAAAAGCATCGGCGTCTCACCAAATATTACCCGGTCGCGGGAGTCTGTTAAAATTTCATTGGTCATGCGCGGTAATCCTTCCATCGAAAATACAGTTCAATTTCTCATTCAGATAAGTTATTTCAAACGATTCTATTGGCAATGGGTTTCCGCTGTGCCGGTTACATTCGGTGAAATCGATCCCTTCTGCATGGGCACGTTCACAGCTTTTAATGTATGACTGCATTACCCCGGCGAACTCGATGAAGGGATGATTGCCGATCCTGACAGCATTTTCATAGAACGCATTGGCGGCATCGTTCATTTTCTTTAAGGCATTTTCACGTTCTTCCGGTGCCATCATTTTGCATGTCTCCGAATAAATTGCTCTACGGTGCTTCCCATCGGTACGAGGTTAGCATTGGGAAATCTCACTTCTTTTTTCTTGGCGAGGTCTTTCCAGAAGCGAAGGTGATGCTTGTTTTCGACGCTCTCAATCCCATCCAGTTTGAGTGTCTGTTTATTATTGATATGGGAGAAGGCCGACTTGAACATCACATCTTCCCATGCGGCAAGGTCTGATATAGAGCATCCATCGGGAACCGTTGCGGTGCCAGTGCAAACAACACCCGCGTTGTTCACGTTCATCAATGGTGCGTTGTAGAGTTTTGTCGTTGCTTTTGGGCGTCCACGGCATTTGAAAGCGGCAACTGAGAGGCTTCCGTTTTTTGTGGCGACCATGAGCAATTGGGGCCAAGGAACATTGATTTTGGTCATTTTCATCCCGGCCATATTGAATATCATGGGTCGAACCATCGCCGGAACCGTCCAGGCAATATGATTTTCAGAAACGGACAAGACATTACCAGGAAGGAATTCAACCTTGTTGCTTTTCATTTCCAAAATCGATTTGAGGATTTGCTCAAAATCTTCTTTGGACACCAGTTTTCCGGCGCCAAGTTCGGTGGCACCGTCATTCCCGGTAACAATGCTGTGCATAGAGGCAAGCATTTGATCTGTCACGTATGGGGTGTCGCTTATTCCTCGACTACTGTGAACAATGATTGCGTACTGTGGCGAAATTGAGGGTTCGCGGTTGTGTCTAAACGAAAAAAACTCAGGCGCTCCCATTGGAGTTCTCCATTCTGATATTGATTTTTTCTGCAAGGCTCAGTAACCCCTGAGCTTTGGCAAGTAATTTGAGTTTCGCCGCAAGGGCAGGAAGTGTGTCAGGTTGCAACAGGGATCGCCCTACTGGCGATTCACCGGCGTTGTACAGATTTTCAAAAAAACCCTCGGTGACGTAATCTTCCCAAGGCAATCCCAAGCCGATAGCTTGTCCGTAATACAAAGCCACTTCGCCGCAATCGTCACCTTCCATTGATATAACAGAGTGAGTGTCCTTGATTGGATTCCGGCGAGAATCCTTCCAGACTTCTACTGTCTTTGCTATGAATTCTGCCCAAGGGTTCTGGCACAATACGGATTTCTCACGCCGCCATTGGCCGATATTCTTTTTCACTTCCTCGATCTTTAACACAGGGCCAAAAATGTCGGCTACGCTATTTTTTAATACTTCGTCAAAGAGATTGCATCGCTCGAAGATTGAATCGAAGTCATCCCCGTACCAATCGTTAAAGGGATAACAATCTTCCATATTGCAGATAAATGAAGCGATTTCATCAAGTCCTGCCTTCGGCATTTCCTCTCTAATTTTTTTGAATACTTCAATTTCTTCATCGAACAAGCCATTGTAATCTTTGAGGTCATCGGAAAAGATTCCGAAGCCTGCATCTGTTACCAGCCAATGAAGGCAGCTATACACAATTTGCCGCAAAACGAACGGAAGGTTTGTCAGACTCAGTTGTGTAAAGCGCGGAGGACAGGCCACGAACAGGTAAAAATCCCCGCTTACACTATCCAGAAGGAGATCGAGATTCTGTATTTCATGCCCTTCCTGAGTATCTCCAACGATAGCAGCGGCTTCCTCTGACAAGCTGCGGCTGATAGCTGTAATCGATTTCTCATAAAGATGATGGAAACCTTGCCAGCCTTCCTCTCCACTCTTATCAATTTCCTGTTCGGAAACCAGACCCATTTCATGTGCCAACAGAATTATATTGGCGATACCTTGGCGGTTTGTATCGAAAAAAGCTTTATTGTGTTGAGTAATAATGTCCGATAACAGGTCATCAAGTGAGTTGCCTAGTTTTGGGGGAGCCGAAAATAGGCTCAAATCATGGGCAACTTGACCGGATCGACTGCCATTAAGGGTTGCCGCTTCGATACCGCATTGTTGATAATTAAATGAAATAGATGGCATCCTAGTTGGTCTCCGCCTTCCTGTTGATCGACTTCGAGGGCGGTTCCTTCCGCCCATTGCCGAAGTAACTCAAGGCCCAAAGTCTCAGCCTTTGGTTTTAACGGGTTCGAGTTCGATTGCATAATGCAATTCCTCTCCGATCAATTCCGGCTCTCTCAGCCTTGCCTGGGCCAAATGAGGGTAGCTTGCGGAATAAAGTTTGATTGCTTCCTCTGCCGACAATTCAGGAGCCGGATCATTGAGTCTGACGCTTCCCATTTTGAAAATACGGGTTGGACGAACAACACTTGATACAGTCATAATCCTACCCCTTGTTAAAATAGTGATTTATTGTCGCCAAGGACAACTGGCACTGATTTATCAAGTTCTTCATCTTCTTCATTGGAATCGACTAAAGGCGCTGATTTCTGGCCGCTTGCTGTTGATTTTTCTTCGGCGTTGGCGGCTTGTACTTTTGCCTGTTTTCCTGCTTCTTTGAGCCGATTCATTAATGCCCCAAACTCGTCGTGAAGATCGGTTCTAGCGGTAGCGAAATCGGCAAGACATTGAGGGAAATTGCAATCCAGAGACGCAGGTGTAGTTGTAATGTACAAAGGCATGGCTAATGCAGCCCTGATATTTTGAGCGGCGTCATCGGCCTTGTCATTGGTCATGCCTTGCAGAACCGGCTGAATAAGAACACTCAATTGATCGCCCTTGCGGGTGATCGTGAATTTTATTTGCTCATCATGTTGGAGCATTTGAAAGAATATATCGAACATTGTTATTTCCTGATTTTTTAGGCTGCTTGTGATTGAGAAATAGTTTGAGGATTAGGATTAATTTCCTTTTCCTCTTTTTGGGCTTTATTATCAACCTGAACCTTTAAAACGCAAGATGGTACAAACCCGGTAAAGTCATACCCACAGTTAAATACTTCCTCGATAATTTCATTGTTTTTCTTTTTCATTAATTTGCTGAATACTTGCCCTTCCTTGCTTTCGTAGTATTCAACAAATCTTTCACCATTGGCGTTCACCGCTTCTTTCAGTACAGATTCGATACCAGATTTTGTAAAGCTGCCAAGAAATTCTTCATCGATTTTGAAATGATCCGACAAATCGATATTCAAGATGCTAGTCACGCAGGCCGCGCCGGTCGCCCAAATTTTTTGACTTCCTGGCATTGTTTTTTCGTGTTCGCCCAATAAAGTCGCAATCAAATGATGATTAATACTGACGATTTCATTGATTTCCAAAACGGAAACCGCTTTTAAGAACTTGTCCAAACTGGAGTCGTAGCGATCCAATCCTTGTGGCAGGAAAGAATCACCGATGCAGGTTGGCCGCACCAACCGATATAAGGCAAAAGTGTTAAGCAAAAGGCTCATTCGTTTATCTTTTGCGGCTTCCTTTGCGCCCAACTCACGGAAGAAAGTTTCGATCTTTTCCGCGACTTTTGTCGGGACTTCTGCCGCGCTTGCTTTCGTGCTTCCCTGCGATTTTTCAGGGCCGCTTTTTTTCTTCTCGGCATCGCTGTTTTCTGCTTTTGTTTTTGCCTCCGCAGGGGGGTGTTTAACGGGAGCAGGACGGGACGCTGCCTGATATTCAGCAACTTTTTCCTTGTGGCATTCGAGTTTAAAGCAGCAATCCTCGGTGATCTTGCCCAAGCTGTTGGGCGATGTAGAGAGCACTGCTCCGAAGTGAGCGCATTGGCGGCAACCTTGCTCAAGCTGTGTTTTGCCGACACCATCATTTCCTTGTTGGCAAACAATCTTAAAAGTTGAGGGTGCTCTTTCTGTATCGAGAAAAATTAAAGGGTATTTTTCAGACAATTCCCTTTTCTTTTGTTCTATTGCCTCCTTGGTCTTGTTTTCGTAACAAGGGCGATTACCACATTTTCCTGTGCCGATACTTTCCTCAAACAATGTCGCCTGTAAGGCCGAATTGTGTGGGCAATTCATGCAGTCTGTGAGGTTAAAACAAGCCTTGGAGATTTCCAAAGCATAGCTAGAAACGCGCTCTTTTAAATCGCTCACCGAGTAGCCATGCTCGACGATCTTTGCCAGCGTTGCGGTTTGAATGTCATGCGGTAATTGAGACAGAAGCTCGGCATGGCCTAGCTTGATTTTGCGTTGTGTCAAAGCATCCAGAACATCAGGTGCGGCATGTAACAACAACAAACGGCTTTCAAATTTGAATTGACTCCAGCCAAGCAGGCGCATAGCCTCTTTGCGGTCATTATTGCATCCCGTTAGGATTTTGCGCGCAGCTTCGGCTTCCTCGGAGGGGGCCATATCATCGCGGTGCGTGTTTTCTATTGTGGCGACCAGTTGAGCTTCGTTGTCGCTGAGATTTTTGATAACAACAGGAATTTCCGTCAATTTGGCTTCAATGGCGGCACGATAACGGCGTTCACCAGCAACAATCCAGTAACCGAAGGAATTGTCCGTTTTAGGGCGAACAATGATAGGCTGAACGACGCCGGTTTCTTTAACGGATGCAACAAGTTCACGAAACAATGCGTCATCGAAAAACTTGCGCGGATTGAATCCAGGCAGAACCGATACCTCATTCGTCATGAGATAGGTCAATGAATCTTGAGCTTGTTCTTCTTGGTTTGACATGGTAACTCCATAGAATTTGCAAAGTAATTTCATTGATTAAATTACGTCGCGGGTTAGTGAAAACTATGAAGTTAATATCTCACATAAGACAGGTTATGCAAGACACAAAATATATTAAAACTATTTATTTTTTCATGAACATTCTTTTTCTTGATTTTGAGTTGACCTAAGTTTCTTAGACAATATCTTAAGAAGACACCGTGAAATATACCACCCACAACTCCTTCCATGGAAAGGGATTTTATTGATCAGATGAGTTTCTACACAGTTTTGCCTGGATGCGCAAAAAGCCCGGTCCTTTAGGTCGGGGATGATTAGCGGGGCCGTGAAATCGGCCTATTGTATTTTGAGAAAGCTGTGTGAAAGGATGTCAAGATTACCCAATTAATATTAGGCTCTAGCATGTGCAAATGCACCGCTGATTAGGGCTAATCTGTCCACTGCCGCTACACAAGGAGCATGGCAACGATACCGATATGGCGTCGCCTCCAGGTGTCGGGAATGTCGAACCGCCATTCCATTCCCATCCTGTTGCTTTCTTAATCCAATAACCTCCATTTATAGCATACGCCTTTTGCCTATTGGGTAGTCGTTCCAGTCTCTGTCAATCGGTTGTCGTATATTCATCTTTAGTATCACCTATTTAGTCTAGGATAAGTGACATTTTCATCTTGAAATTAAAAGTGCTCTACACTAAACCAGAGTGCAATTATAATCAATTTTTTTAAGATTCATTTACTCGGCCATGGTTAGCATTATATTAAACACAACCAGCAATAGCAAATGAACGAGATAACTCAGAAACAAAGCACCCTAACACAGTAAACCCGACCTCCCATCTATCATTGATAAAGCATTTGAATTCTGTTTCATTGGGTTTATGAATAAGACGGTCCAAAAGAAGAGACAGAACATTCCCTTCGCTGTCTGTTTTTAAGTCAAGAGCTTTAGCCTCAATAGCCGTTGATTGTCCGAGAAACAATATCGTTATTACTCTTGTTTCATGGTTGAAATTTATTTTTTTTATTGTGCGGGCGATGGTCATAATTATTATTTTAGTAAGTGAGATTCCTAGATTATTATCCAAATTACAGCCTGACTGGCATCGATATGTACTTAAATGCAGACCCGCCTTCTTTTTCAAGGATACAAGCACTAGCATTTTCAGCAATCAAAATGGAAAGCTCATCATCTTCCGTATGGCTTAATGGATCAATGATGTATTGAGCATTAAAGGCAATGGAAACATCTTTGCCGTCATAGTCAATAGAAACTTCGTCTTCTGCTTCGTCATTGTCAGGATTATTTGACATCAGTTTTATAGCATTACCTGAAATATCGAATCTGACACCCTTATATTTTTCATTTGCAAGAACCTGAACCCTAAGTAGAGCCTCTTTTAAAGATGTTCTGTTGACTTTTATAGGTGGTAAAAACGATTGATTAAGCACCTTTGAAAAATCCGGGTATTTCGAATCGATTAACTTTGAAGAAAGAACAACGTCACCGTGAGTCGCTCTAATTTGATCCCTTGAAAATTCAATCTGGACACTTGATTCTTCGTCGGTAACAATGCGAGAGATTTCATTAATGGTTTTTTGAGGAACAATAATGCTCTCTTCTACGCCAGTCGGATCGATACTTCCTTCAAATAAGCTCAATCGATGACCATCAGAAGCAACCATTTTAATTTTAGAATTACTGATATTGAGATGTATCCCATTAAGATAAAACCGTACATCACCGGATGCCATGCAAAATCCAGTCTTATCGATAGCGTCTTTCAGGGTTCCTGCATTAATCTGAAATTTAGTTGTCGATTTTTCTTTGGGAAATGAAGGATAGTGATCGGCCGGCAACGTATTAAGGGAGTAGCGCCCCCTTCCTGACGTTATCTTTGCTTTTTCACCTTCACGGTCAATGTCAAATTTAATGACGGAACCAGCCGGAAGCAGACGGCAAATATCCAAAAGTTTTCTTCCTGGAAGTGTGATTTTCCCATCATCACCGAGGTTTTCAGCGGGCAATCGACTGACAACCTGGATTTCCAAATCAGTTCCAGTTAGGATCAATTCATCCCCACGGGATTGAATCAATACATTACAAAGAATTGGCATGGTTTGCCTTTTATCAATGATTCGGACGATATGTTGCAATCTGGCAAGCAGGTTTTCTCTCTTTATTGAGAATTTCATAATTTATCCATTGTGTGTGTTAAAGTTAATTCCATTTTATCCATTTTTGAAATAATGCAACTCTATTTAAGCAAAGAAAATCACCATCACTATATTATTCAGAAGATCGATTGGTTTAATCAGAACTGTTGCCGACATTAGGTAATGCCGGAAACTTTTGTTTTTTAAATTTTACCCGATATTTTCTGAATAATATTCTTATAGGTTTTGTTAAAAAGGCGATAATAAAGAATATTAATTTAATCACTGGCCAACTCTTTTCCAAGATAAGATATAAAGGAAGAAGAAGTAAGATACTCATTTTTGTGTATGCCTCAAGAATTTTCTCAATTATTCCCCACATCACAAAAAGAAACTTTCCGAAAGCTGTTTTTTCAGCATATTTTTGCTCTCGTTCGCAATGCCATCTCAATGTATTGATATTATCTATAAATTCGTCGTATTTGGCTCTTTTTTCAGGATCTTTAAGAATCTTATATGCGGTATTTATTATTTTAATTTCTTTGGTGGTATCTATTCCTTGATTCTTATCGGGATGGTGCGCCTGCATTTGTTTTTTCCAGGCTAACCTGATTTCTTCTTGAGTTGCGCTATCACCTATATTGAGGACTTCGTAGAGGTTTATCATTTTTATCACCCTTTATTTCTGTGCATGTGTATGGGGTCGGCCTTTCACCGACTCGGCACATCCTACTGAAAGCGTGCTGACTCACCTGATCTTTATTTGGCACCAGGCTTGACCGCCCTTTAACGGGCTACCTATAAAATTGCCTCAGCTCCCCCTGCTCTGTGGTACGTGGCCATTTATTGCCATCACCAGTCTAACACCTCATTCAACGCGCAACGCGACGCCATGAAGCATCGCCGTTTTGTTCAGTGTCCTCTTGAGCCGGTTGATTATCAATCGGCCATTTTGATTGCAGAGGAAACGCCGGGGCAGCCAGCGGAGATCTCACCCTTCAAAGAAGGGTAACTCACTCATCGTCTTGAATCTTCCAGATGTTGAGCAACATTTTTTCCGTTACGAACTCAGGATTGTCCCGATCTGGTCCGTTCTTATTTGCCGTGGCGATGAATTCGATCGCTTCGCAGCGAAAACCCGCTTGTTTCAAAGCGCCGTGCATAGCGATAACTTTATCTTGCGCGTCGGAGAAGACTTGTTTTGAGTGTTTATCTATCCGGCTGATCAACCGGCTCATGCTATCCATTGTTCCAGTTTTTTGCCTGCATGACATATCTTCAGGTTAAGATCCCGGTACCGCCGGGTCGGGATGATTTCACTTCTGTTTAGGCAGCCTTTTCCTCGTTAAAATAATTCAACGCGGAAATACTAATAGACAATCGATTATCGACACAAGACAAATCAGTTTCCTGGAATTCCGAAAACTTCTTTGCGACAAAGACGGGTGCGTTTCTAATCTCATTAGATATCGAGTGTCGAAAAAGAATTTCCTGTCTTTTCTTTGCGGTGGTAATCCATTTACTGCTATCCATGGAGTAACAATAAGGCATTAACTCGTTAATCGCTTTCGGCCAGCAAACGCCAAACAAATGGAATCTATTGGGATATTGTTTAGTGATATTGACAAGATACTTTAGAAACACTGCTGCCTCTTTTTTAGCCTCTTTGTCGTCTTTGTATTCTTTGGCATAGCCTTTTCGGAGTCTGTCGACTAATGCTCCGATGCCGACAATTTCGAATTCAGACAAATACTCATGGAGAAGGGATTCGCTTGAATATGAACCCCAGACAGGAAGCCAGGGTATGTTTTTCATACCTTTGACAGTTTCCCAATTAGATTTTGTTTTTTCCTCGTCGCCAATCACATCCGGCGCAACCACAAATTTCACCCGAGGATCGTTAGCGCAATCGGTTAACGCGGCAATGTTGATTTCCTTCAATTTTCCTTTGAAGACTTTGTACGCACCGGAATCAATAATGATTTCCGCCTGGTCTGGAAGAAGGTCTTTTACCTTTTGGTAGTCAATATAATCGATCAGGAAATGTCGGATTCCATTATTGACTAAATAAGTTGCCTCTGGCTTACCAGAAACACCGGAAAAATAAAACATGATGAGCCTCATAAATTAATTAAGCTTTTTATTATCCATGATTTGGATAAAATACAAGGCCCATCGCTGCTTTATTAAGCAACCATTTTTAATTCCCTTATTTTTTCTTTCAAGTGCGGAATTGAATTGATAAACCTGTAAATAAACGCATCGAAATGAACAAAATCATCATCATTGCTCTGCTCGCCATAATCTAGACCGGCTTCACACGCCAAGGATTTCCACATAATTAGCTGAGCTTGATATTCGTCTATGCTGCCAGCTAAATGAAGAAAATAACAAATAACATCGCTTTTTTGTTGCGGCCTGATCAGTCGATAAATTGCCTGAAATTCTTCCCTGCTTTTCCAGCTTCGGCAATAAAATATTACTGTATTGAGCATTGGCAAATTCAATCCGTCTTGAGTTACCCCCATGCTTGCCAGAAGAACCTGGTCTTGTCCGTTTCGGATTCTAGAATTGAGTTTTTCAATGCGTTTATTAATGGTTTCCTCGCCAGTAAATACTAAATTTGTGATATTGCGTTTATTTAACTCGGCAGATAACCGATGCAAAACGACAGGATTTCGCGCGAATACAATTGGCCGGCGTCCTGCTTCGATTTCCTTTTCGATCAGCTCTAGGCAGGCGATCTCTTTCGTGGTCAGATCGTTGAAGCCTTTCCCGTACCCACTGACCGCACTTGGCACATTCGCGGCTTTGAAACAGGCCTCCAGCCTGGCCAAAATCATGGTCAGATTGAGCGATTTGCCCTCTTCTCCCCTTTCTTTGGCATAGCCCTTGTACCAGTGGCTAAACTCCTCTGCGACCTTGACGTATAGGGCAAGGTGGGAAAGATCCCATTCAACTTGGATGGGTTCCCTCAATTCCGGTATCGGAAACTTGACGTACTTGCTCACAGCTGGCTCTTGTTGCACCCTGCGTTTAAGCATGGGCGCGATCCATTGACGATAATCGCCCAGGGAAGCGGGTTTTATTTTTGGAATCTCACGCTTCGCCCCTACCCCGCTATCCAAAAATTCATTGGTAGCCCATTCGATCGTGACAAATTTAGAATTGAACTCATCCCGGCCGGTCGGCTGGTGGGCTGCGCTCGTGAAGAGGCGGGGCTCGATGTACCCGCCGCTCAAGGAATAGGGCTGATAAGCTCTTTCTTGGCCGAAGGTCCAGCTGGCCAGCGGCAGCATGTCTCTCACGTAATTTGGCACCGGCGTCCCGTCTAGTATAAAACTCCGCCGTTCACCGAGTTGCCAGACTGCGCGGGTTTGCTGCGAGTATTGGTTTGCTAACAGGCCTCCCTCGTCACACAACACGTTTTTAATTTTCTTTCTCAGAAACCTGGCCAATGTCAGTTTCGGATATTTTGGATTAAGCGGCCGCTTCAAGCGTTCGTAGCTGATAATATTGATTTTGCCTAAGTTTTCGATGTCGGCCAGGTTCTGAATTACCCGATAATCGGTTAATCCCAGAGTTTTCAATTCGGCTTCCAATTCCATCACCAGGCGAGACTTCAAGACGAGAAGAGATTTCCCGTTCAAAAGCAAAGCCAGGGCAGCTGCAAGGCGCGATTTTCCAAGAGCCATCTGCCAGCCGCAGATTGCCCCTTTGGGCTTAAATGCGAGCTCACAGAGGTCTTCGTATTGGTAATCCCAATTGAGCCATTGATCGATTCCTAACCGTTCGGCCTTTTCTCTCAGACGGGCGATATCTTCCGAAAAAGTGGCTTCGATAGGCGGAAAAATTTCTTCCCAGAAACCGGCTTCCATCGCGCTATTTTCCGGGGTAAATAACGAAAAGAACTGGTCGTGGTCACAGGAAAACTGCCCGCGCCCCGTGGTGACCATAAAACCGTTGTCTACGCGTTTTGCGCTCACTTCCTCGTCGGCGCGCACCGCTGCGCCCTTTTCTGTGCGATTGATTAATGCCATGCGATTGGCTACCGCTTTAAATACAGGTGTGCCCTTCCGGTAAACAGTGCGTCCGAACGGGACACTCATTTTCCGATTCTCGGTGATGATCGAGCGGATACCCGCAATTAATTGCATCGTCACGATAAGATTTCCACCGGCACGGCGGATAGTTTGGCATACCGTAGAGAGAGCCAGGAACGGATCCGACTGCAGCGAAATTACATCGAGATTGAGCTGGAATTGGCCGCTGTATCGGGTACGGGCAGGATACTTATGCTCATGGGAGGAGAACAGACGTTCGCGATATAAAGCGTTTTTGACCCTCCCCTCTACGGCACCGTCCGAAAAGGACAATTTAATCCATCGACCCGCCCGGTTTAGAACGACGTCTTTGATGCCGGTAATCGGGGTAGTAATGACGGGCTTGCTGCTCTCGACGCCGTAAATTTTAATCCGGTCGTTGAGACGGCCGCCGAGATCCCGGTTCGTACGGCAGGACAATTGAAACAGTTGCTGAGGCTCGGAATTCTCGTTAATAGCGCCGCGCTTAATCCGGATAGATTCCGGCGCGTTAGCTTGGGGAGGGAGCAATTTAGGTCCAAATATGAGCAAATCCGTCTTCACTGAGGCAACATTTTCCTCTTTGAAGGTATCGCTTGGCAGTTCGAAAATCGCACGCAGACGGCCTTGTAACGCGTTATTTTGGGCAATGACATCCTTCGTCGAGGCGGGCACGACGGCCGCGACGATATCGCAATGAGCCAAGGCCTGAGCGAGCGCGTATTCATGTGACAGTGCGGAGGTGTCCGGGCCGTGTTTGCCGTAGTGGGTAATACCTGGGCATGCCTTCAAAAACGGGCTGGACAGCGGGATACTGAATGGCGGATTCAAAAGGCCAACACTGAACTTGTCGAGTTCAACATTTTCCATTGGCGCATGAATAATGTCAGCTTTGTAGTGGTTTTCATCCAGGATTTTGCCAACCTGAGACACTAGCTCTGCATCCGCATCGATGCCAAAAAAACAAAAACGTTCTGGATCGGCAAATCGAAACATGCTGGCAGCGCCGACGCTATTGTCAAGGAGGCTATACCGGCCTTCTTCGTTGAACGCTGGCGACAAGGTTTTCCATAGATATGCCGCAAGCCAGGCGGGCGTGAAAAATTGCGAAAGCGTCTCTTTGCGCTTCTCATGTAATCCGGCCAGCGATCCGGCCTTTTTTGCAGTGCTGCCGCGCGATTGCAAGGCATCCAATTCCGGAGGCAAATATTGATGAAGCATTACGCAGCCTCCAATAATTGGGATTTTTCAATGATGTGATCGGCCGCTTCAGATTCACCATTGAGGGAGAGAAAGGCTAGTATTGCCTCAAATGCGGGGCGGCTAAACCTGAATTCGTGTTTTTCCTTAAAGCAGTATATTTCAACATGAGATCCTTTGCCGAAGCATGATCGATATGGTATTTTCTGTTGAGAATAACATAGATTTTTCCCAGCAGAATAATAGTCATATAATCCATCGCACAATAACAAACAAGATTCTTTTTCTATCAGAGAAAAAATTTTTATAAGTTCCTGTGTTTTTCTTACAGCATCATAATCATGATAATTAAGTGGCCAAACAGGACAAATAATTCTACCTCCTTTTGTATAAGGGTTAAAATAACTACCGCTATTTCTAGGGCACAAATTAAATTTATTGATGATTTTCCCGGCAAATTCTTTTAATCCATTGCCGTAAAGTTCCTTGGCTTGATTGTTGATAGAGTCAGATATTGCTTTAAAGTCTATAGCGTTTAAATAAATATCTATCAGCGTAGTATTATAATCAGAGTTGCAGATTTCGTCGTGATCATTGAATTCTTTTAAAATAATTCTGTTAGCAATGCGGTGAGAAATTATTTTATATGCACCTACACTTACATCAATTTTCGCCATTGTCCCACCAGAATTCTCTTTGCTCAATTTATCGCAAAGTTCATCAATGTATTTTCCAGTAACGCTCTCAAAACAATCAGAAATACAAATCCGACTGTGGTCTTTTATATGAATTCCAAAACCCTCAAGCTCTGATCGGCTTGAAAGATATTGGGTTCTTGCTTCAGCCATTTTATAAAGGCGTTTTTTTATTTCTATGTGAAGTTTTTCATGGGTAATCATTATCAACACCTTTCTTTGTTTTTTACTTAACTCTATAGTAAAACAAAAAGATGATAACGCAAGCGCGGTAAACGTATAGATTTTTGCCAGAATGGTATAAGTTAATACTTTTTAATGTCTGCATCAGGATTCTGATTAGAATTTTAAGTTTTAACCAGATGTTGATGCCATAAAACTTCCTATGGAAAGGTTTTTTATCTGGCGTTCAGCATGAAGAGAAAATGTAATAAGTCAGCTGGAATAAGAGGTTGCAATGATTGCGTCTTTACAGAAACCGGCAGAAGCTAATACGTGCGAACGTTTTACAAGGAGCTTAGCAATGGCTGTTTTCGTCTAGGGCTAAATTTTAGGCTTACCATCATGCCTTAAATTGCTATAATTGGGAAAATTCTGTTCACCACCTACAGGCATGGCTAAATGAGCAACGAAATCATTAAAAATCAACATGATATAGATGAAATAGAGCTTGGGGAAAGTAACTCAACTGACGTTAAACCTATAGATTTTCAATCTGTTCAAATGGATTTATTTCAAAACTTCTTATTTTCTAATAAAGAAAAAAAAGGGAAATTATCTAACACAATCGAGCTTTGGGATAGTCTACCTAAGTATTCTGTATCTCAACAGAGTATGAACAAGATGAGGAATAAAGATGGTTTTTTACCGAGGCTAGAAAAATCATTTTCCTATCGAGGAAATGAATATAAGGTTAGAATAACCGCCGCTATTATTGACGTTGATACATATGATGGCAATAATGATGATAATCATGTAAAACGTCAGGAAGCTTTTTATCCTTCCGCTAATGAGGAACTTGTTGAGGATGCTCTTAGAAGAATAGCTGCGGATCAGCATAGAGGTTTTTTTCATAAAGAAGAGTTTAAATCTGGTGTTGTCTTTTCATTGTATATGCTTAGAAAAGAACTTGAGGATCGGGGGCATTCTAGATCCTACTACGAGATTATTAAAAGCTTGAATATCTTGGCAGGTAGCCACATTGAGATTTTGACAGCTAACGGTTCTGGATTTACTAAAGCAAATTATTTACCATCATTATCAACGGTTTCTAAGTATGATTTGCTTAAAGATAGATCGTCAAAGTGGATAGCTCAGTTTCATCCTTTGGTTACTCAATGTATTGATGCGATTACCTATCGACAGTTTAATTATCATCAAATGATGTTGCATAACTCGCAACTTGCAAGATGGCTGCATAAGAGATTAGCCCATAATTATATAAATGCTTCACTTATAGTACCATACAGTATATGGATTTCAACTATTCAAAAAGATAGTGGCCTCCTAGAATATTCAAGGCCAAGCGATGTTATTAAGAAATTCGAATGTGTATTGAAAGAGCTTGTAAAAAACAATGTTCTTTCTTCTTTTTCCAGAACAGAAGATATTCGCGGTAATCAGAAAAAAATAGTAGATATTAAATATGCGTTGGTACCTCATCCTGAATTTATCCAAGAAGTTAGGGCTGCAAATAAACGGTTGAGCGATGCGAAATCTTTTGTTGAACCATCTTTGTCGAATCTCAGAATTTATGAATAATGGGCTTCAAGATATTTCAATAAGTTACAGAAATTATGAGATTTAGGTTTTCGTAAAAAATCTCATAATTAAAGGTAAAAACCTAACGAAATCTCATAATTTATGAAATCTGGACCGGCAAGTTTCGGCCAAGAGCGGTCAATGGGTAATTTCAGGTTTATGACATGTATTTACCATAAAGCAGCCGTTAGGACTTGCCATCATGATATGGCGACATCTCAAGCCGACTGCATTGCATTGGCGAGGTAGTCTGGGTCGTAATCTGTCGCTCGATTTCTTAGGATGCGGGCAATTTGCTTCATATGGCCAGCACGTACCGAAAACATCGCTCCGTACTTTTCATTGAGAAATGATGCAATATTCAATGCTTTCTCGTGCTCCTCATCAATCGCCGATTTCGCCCATGCCGATTCGATGCGGGAACCCATCCAGCGTGTAAACTCAAATAACTGCGAATTCGATAGTGCCTCCAGTACGGACACAATATCGTTCGGTTGTAAATAAGCTGCAAACAATGGTTTGCTCTCTTCTGAATCTAGTATTTCCAAGTATTTGCCTGGTGTTTCCTTTATCCTTGTCCAGACTGATTCGGTCATTGATAGGTCTCTTTCAGACAAGTATCGCGCGTTTCTTTCTCTCACATGCTCCAGGATATCCAAACAATATACATAGTTATCTGACCAAAATCGTTCCCCGACTGTTACCACATACTCCATCTTTTTATGTTCATAGAGCTCGTCAAACAAATCAATAAGTCTCTTCTTTGTTTGCTCAAATTCAAGGCTAACCACTCCGCGCTTTATGTCTGAAGTCAAACGGTCAGCAATGCGCAACAATATCCCGGGATGAACAATAGACTTTTCGTCAAATATACTTGAAATCACTTCCTTAAACACTTTCTCACTTTCTTCATCTGGTAAGTACCAGAACTTGAAAGTGTCAATGTAGTACTCAAAGGGCTCTGGAGTCTTCCAATTGTCAAAAAAACCTACGAAGGCTGACGGACGATAGAAACCGCCGGTCACAAGATTTATTATTGAAGATACCCGCATGCCTTCTGACGAATAGAAGATAGCTTCCAGTAAAGCTTTTAGGATGGGCGATACACTATGGTCCTCAGCCTGACTGGGATCATAGCCCAGTTTTTTCATGAGATCGAAAGCATCTCGGTCTTCGTATTTCAGTAAGGAAGACAGAAAAACTTCGTCCGCCGCCTTCATTTGAACTAACTTTACTGCGGCTAGAGTGACTTCAAAAAACGCAACTGCTTTCGTTGGAGCGATTTTGAAAGTGTCAGCGTGGTGCGTTGCTGCCTCGCCACACAATTGGAAAGCGTCAGCTAGCAAGCGAATATTCTGGCACTTTATATGCTTTAAGAACTCCACCATACGTGGCGTATTGTCATCGATAAGCTTCTTTAATGTTGCCTTCGCTTCATCGCTCCTAATTGATGCAATGTCTAATGAAATATCCAATAGTCGTGTTGGGCAGTGTGTTAGGGTGTAGACGTAACGCACTACCTTCGTACGGGCTCGTTGAAATTCAGCGCGCTGATTCTCTGGTATTTTCGACAGGTCGCCGACCAAAACACACTTTGTACCGTCATGCTCAGCTAAAGCGTTGATGTAACCTAAACAGACGCCGATGTCCCCTTGCCACCGTTCAATATCATCGAAGCACAGAACAAGCTTTTTTGCCTGATCAAGTGCTCGTTTTTTCCACTTCTGGAGACCGTATTGAACGGCATATCCCAACCCACCTATCCGTACTCCATCTACTAATTCAGAACTCGCTGTATTCAATAAACCCGAAAAAATTCCTGCGTCATCCTCTCCCAGTCTAGATGCAGATTTGAATATGGCAGATTCGATGTTGCCAATACTGCTTAGGCCATAGAGCGACACGTACAAAAAATTGGAATTATCGAAGATGTCTCCAATGGCATGCTGAACCAAATACGTCTTCCCTACGCCCCATTCACCATCTATCGCTATGGCATATGGAGCTCTGTCCGCATCAATGTACGCGCGAATTGCATCCAAGATATCGGATGTCGTATCAGAATTAGAACTCATAAGATTGGCGCTGATTTATAGCAAGGTATTAGAAAGTAACAGTATATCACTCTATGTGAATGGCTTTTCTCCTAGCTTAACAACCGTCCGCTATTCAGCTCAAATAACACATTTCAGCAATTATGGTGAGAGACTCTTAAGGGGCGGTCTTGCTCTTTCAAATCTGATCGAGCAAGTTCGGCCAACTCCTGATCGTCGAGGTTGATTTTTGAATGGCCGGTTTATGTTCGAAATCACCCTATCAATATGCAAGTTAAGGCATGCAGTGTTATAAGGTTGCCGGTGACAGTTAGAGCCAGCTAAATAGAATTTAGATCAGCCTGTGATTGGGCCAATTTCTGGCTTGCCGCCTGCAACGCGGAACTTAACGCATTCGCTCTACTGATCATGTCTTGACGCGAGCGTTGTAGTTCCGCAGCCCCAGCGTTGAGGGTGATTTCTAACGTGCGCTTACGGGTCACAATCTTCGCACGCACGGCGTTCTTATCAGCTTCGGTTACCGCCAGATTGGGATTGAAGATAAACCGGCGTTCGCAGGCTTTTCGCCAATCCACTACGGCCCGCGTTAAGGCGTCGCCAAAGCCTTTCACGGAGATGACTTTGTTCCAGGTGACATCCGCTGCCGTTTCAATTCCGAACGACCTCAAGGCGGCTTTCTTGGTTGGCCCGACCCCGGGAATGATAACGGCATCAAGAAAATGGCGTTCCAAGAATTGGTGTTTCTGCCGGGCTTCCGCTGTGGCATATAGGTTGGTGATCTCGGCTTTCTCGCGCTCGGGTAACTGTTGGTATTCGTCGCGGAGTCTGACCAGCTCTTGTTTTTTCTTGGCGAACGCTTCTGGGCTGGCCTCTTGGCGGATTCGGCCAACAACTTGATCGTATGTCTGCTGGGCCGCGTCGCGGGCGGCTTTGCGCTTGTTTCGTTCGGCTTTGCGTTCGGCGCCGCCCATATCCCCAACTGCGGCAAATGCCCACCAAGCTCCGACCAGCTCGAAGAACCAAGCCCTGGGAATAACGGTAAAGAGCCAAAGCACAATCCCAACAATCACAACCCGCCAGAACGTAATGGTTCCTTCTCGAGTGATATCTGGTGGTAACGGGGTCGGTTTAACCGCAATAGCGGCAATGTTCGGGATGGGAATTGCCGGCGGTGGTTGCACGGCTTCAATCGCCGCCCAGACCCGCGCCAAGACAAAGTCTGATGTCCCGGTAGGGATACTTCCCACACGGACATCCAGAAAATAGATAATCCCGTGATTTTCCAACGCACACCACGGGCACCGATTCAAGTGGCCGGGATAGACATGCATTGGTGTCATCGTACAACCTTTCAATTGCCCCCGTAAGCCATCCAAGGCGGTTACCCATTGCTGGGCCGTAGGGCGTCCATTCACTCCATTTTCCGTAAACGCCAACGTGAACATGGCTTGTATCGGGTCGGGGAGAATGGAGATCGGGATGGATTTTGGTGGGGGATTAAAGCCGCGCCGCTGCCCGTCAGGGGCGTAGGCATATCGAAAGGCTTGGATATCTTTTTCTAAGGCTTCACCCGCATCGGCTCGGAGAGGCACCCCCGAATAAGGATGCCGCCCACCAAATAACAAGTGAAAGATCAACAGCGCCAAGCCAAAGTTGTCGTGCTTGCTGGTGCGGGGCATGCGATCAAAGGATGCGACTCCTTGGAGTTCGGGCGGGGTGAAATGTGTCACGCCAACTTTGCAAAGGTGCGTTGTGCCATTGGCGTTAATCTGAAAAGAGTCGGTATCAATTAAGACCACCTTGCTATCGGCACCGACCAAGACATTGCCCTGGTTGACGTCGCCCAGCACATGGCCACGGTTGTGGATTGCGGCAAACGCTGCCGCCGTGTTGCGGGCGGCAAAGAGTAGGAAATCCCACGCAGCTTGTGGATAGTCTTGCCGGCGGTGGGCTGGGCTGTACAACATATGGATTGGCACCCGGCCACTGACCTTGGGCATGAGGAACCCAACAATTGGCCCGTTGGGAGTTTTGTGCAGGGTTTCTTGGGGCCAGGCTGCGTAACTCAGGAGTTCCTTATCGGCCGTGTTCGCCATAAAGCGTAGTTTGGCTTGCTTCGATGCATCCGGCTGGTGGTGCGCGTTGTATAACTTCGAAACCCAATGATGGTTCGCCGGTACCTCATAGACGGAACCTTCGCCTCCCTTGCCAAGTTCACGCCCAATTTCGATGGTCTTACCCGTTCCGGTGACGAAAGTTTTCGTCATGGTGCACCTACCTGACCCAGTGGGCGAGGGCCAAAGTCTTGTCGTCGTCGGTACGCTCGTTCACGGCCTGGCTCTGGAGGAACCGCGCCAGTTCCTCCCGAAGATGATCCTCTTGTGCCGCCGTCGCCGTCGCCAAGACTCTGAAGAAGGGAGTGAAGAAAGGCGCGTGGGCGGTATTGGTTGCCATGTTCAATGCCAACCGCTGGACGCCATCGGAAAAGACTGCGACTTTGTCGGCGCGGGTGGAGAAGGTTATCACCGCTAGCACGTCAATTGCATTTTCGTCGGTAACGAAGTTGGTCATATTGGCATATTCTCCAGCCATCGGGGTAATCGGCACGGCCAGCCCATTGCCGACATCGACCACAATCCCGCCGTCACCAATCTGCATTAGGAGCGTGGCGACGGGGGAGGCGACCACGCCTAAGAAGGTGCAAGCGTAATCACGGGCCTTCGCCCCCTGCTGATCTGCGACCGCATAGATTTTTGCCCGCACGGCTTGGATGCATTCCACGGCCCAATGGTCATTGAGGGCGAATTCCGACTGGGCATAGTGTTGGCCGACAAACGCCGTAGCGGCTTCAATCGCCAATTCGGCGCCAGTGCCGCCAAAGGCGGCGCTACCGGCCCCATCCGCGACAAAGATTGTTAGGAGGGGGGACTTGGTTGGTTCGGTTTCAACATGAGCGAGGTAACTATCCTGGCACGCCGTGCCGGTGGTGGTGTGAGATGTGCCGACCGCCGAGGCGGCAACTACCAGCCACGTCACACAGAAGCCCAGCCTTGTGGGGATTGCAGCGGCACTTCTGTTCCTGGTGTCGATGTAGAAACTCTATGGAGCGAACCTGACAGCCACAGAAAGAGTTCACGGAACTTTAATCCATCCAAACGAAGCGGTTCCCGCACGCTGATTTGTTTGAGGGTATCCATGTTGGCGCCATGGACCCCAATCGCGAAGAAGGCGAACGCCTTGGAGGCTTCACCTTCCCGCACGGCGGCAGCGGCCGATTGCCATTCATCGGTTGGCCCGCCGTCGGTAATAAGGAACACCCAAGGACGGTAGTAGGAAATACCATTAGCTTTGTATTCGTCCTTGCGTTGGTGAACCATATCTAATCCCTGTTTGATTGCGCTGCCTATTGGGGTGTCACCTTGCGCTATCAATGCTGGAGGATAAAACGACGCTGCACCTTGAAAGGGCAAGGCAATCTGCACAGGTCCAAAGGTCACGATTCCGACTTCCACCCGCTTCATGGCCAAGGCATCTGCTGCCAGTTCGTCTTTAAAGAGGGTCAAACCAGCATTCAGCTCGGCTATTGGTTTCCCTTGCATCGAGCCGGAAATATCCAACAGCAAAAGGCAAGGGCAACGCGGTTCCGGATTGTCGGCAAACTCTGTGGTTCCGAAGGAAATTTGTTCGGTCATTATGATTTCTCGGTTTGGTGTCAGCGTATTGCTTGTTCAGCAGTATGAAAAGTTAAGTTCGGGCGTAAGTCTGTAACCTCTAACTAGTAGCGAAATAGTTTCCGTATATCTGCCGATGATTACAGTTATGCACGATAAATGATTGGTTAGCATATGAATTTCATTTCTGTATATCATCAGAGATTGGTAGTAATGGCAGATAATGGTCAAACTGCCGCCATTGAATCATATTGAGCGATGGACCGCAACGGGTCGAAACCACAGCCTATCAATGCCTGCCGGCCTGGTGGTCATCCGGCCGGCCATTTCATTAATTATGAGATTTCATTTCACAATTGTGAGATTTTTTTCATAAATTATGAGATCTGACAATCTTGATTTAAAGATTAATAAAGAAAAAGGATATTAAAGAATAAAAAAGAAGGCTTATTTTTTTAACAAAAAAGAATAAGTAAATCATATAGATAAAATTTTGTTTGCGACTTATTCCTACTGTTATTTGCGACCTAAACCTACCAACATCTGCGACCTAAACCTACCGATAGACGGTAACTGCGACTTAAACCTACCGAGGATTGTCCATAAAATTTTAAGTTTTAACCCATCTACGACCTAAACCTACCGAGATTATTGATTTCTGCGACCTAAACCTACCGAAGAAATTAAACTCTGCAGCTTAATTTAATGGGATAAGCTGTCGAATTTAATGGACTATGACCTAAACCTACCGATATCTGCGACCTAAACCTACCGAAGTGGTACCGCCCAGGCTGCTTCCGGGCCGACATCTGCGACCTAAACCTACCGAAGTGGTACCGCCCAGGCTGCTCCCGGGCCGACATCTGCGACCTAAACCTACCGAAGTGGTACCGCCCAGGCTGCTCCCGGGCCGACATCTGCGATCTAAACCTACCGAAGTGGTACCGCCCAGGCTGCTTCCGGGCCGACATCTGCGACCTAAACCTACCGAAGTGGTACCGCCCAGGCTGCTCCCGGGCCGACATCTGCGACCGTTCATGAAAGTAATTTTGTTAATATAATTAAAGTAATCTTGTTAATTGTCAGAACACTATCTCGTCTTATTGCGATTGACCTGCTATCCAGTCTCCATATTTGGGTCGGTATTTGCGACCTAAACCTACCGAAGCGGAACCGTCCAGGCCGTTCCCCGGCCGGCATCTGCGACCTAAACCTACCGAAGCGGAACTGTCCAGGCCGCTCCCCGGCCGGCATCTGCGACGTTCATGAAAGTAATTTTGTTAATATAATTAAAGTAATCTTGTTAATTGTCAGAACACTATCTCGTCTTATTGCGATTGACCTGCTATCCAGTCTCCATATTTGGGTCGGTATTTGCGACCTAAACCTACCGAAGCGGAACCGTCCAGGCCGTTCCCCGGCCGGCATCTGCGACCTAAACCTACCGAAGCGGAACTGTCCAGGCCGCTCCCCGGCCGGCATCTGCGACCTAAACCTACCGAAGTGGAACAGTCCAGCCGCTCTCCGGCCTGGCATCTGCGACCTAAACCTACCGAAGCGGAACCGTCCAGGCCGCTCCCCGGCCGGCATCTGCGACCTAAACCTATCGAAGCGGAACCGTCCAGGCCGCTCCCCGGCCGGGATCTGCGACCTAAACCTATCGAAGCGGAAACGTCCAGGCTGCTCCCCGGCCGACATCTGCGACCTAAACCTACCGAAGTGGAACCGTCCCGCCGCTCTCCGGCCGGTATCTGCGCTAAACCTACCGAGTCGGCACCCGGTCGCCGGCGCGGGGATCGGCTTCGACCTGGGTGTGAAGCGAACGACACTCGGGCCGTCAGCCGCAGGAACCACCTCATCGTCGCCAAATGCCCCCCCTCTCAGGGGAATCTTCTTCGTTCGGAGGGGAGGATGTCAACAGCTTTCTTGTTGAAAAATGAGCCTGAGTCTGTTGAGGATGCGATTTTCGTTATTAATCGACCCCTTTCCTCAAGAAATGTCAAAAACTCCGTCAAATCGAACGAGACGGCGGAAATGATCCAAGTCGTTCATCTATGAACGGGCCTCACCAGAGGAATTCTCGTTGCTTTTGAGTTCACATGTCGATTCCGATAATAGTGGTCGATGGGTGTACCGGCGCATCGATCCGCACTTGCGTCCACACTTTTCCAGCAAATATTCATGGACCTCATAGCCCATTAAGATGCCTTGCTGGTATTCAACGCGGGAATTTTCAGGATTGCATAGACGCCGTGTATCTGTGAGATTTTTTGTAAAACAATGCATTGCATAATTTATGAGATTTGGCCGCAGCACATGAAATCTCATAATTAAAGGTAAAAACCCAACGAAATCTCACAATTTATGAAATCTGAACAAACAAATCGAGCCATCTATTACGAAGAGATTGCTTCGGTGTTCAATGTTGTCCTAAGGCGATTTCAGCTACGATCCTGATCAGCTAACCCGGTATGGGTTGAGCCTATGTCAGCAGGGTAATTTGGAAGCTTGGAAGTTTCGCGCAGGATCTCGAGGAAGTGTTCAACCTTCGTCGCGATGAGATAGTTGCTATTTGGCCAGCCCCAGATAATGCCAGTGACGACAGCGAGACTGGGATTCCATGGGTGATCAGCATAGAAGCATTCAAGTCTGCGAGTGTTCCACACAAGGCTACCACTCAGGCCATGAGGGTCTGAACGGCCAGGGCTACCACCAGCCCCAAGGATCTGTTTAGCGTTTGCTGGACTGTAATAGACCGCAAAATGGAACTGTGGGTCAAAGTCCTTGTGAGGCTCAACACCGTCATGAAAAAGGTATTCCTGAGTGGGAGTCGCTTCGCATACGGCTAACTGCAATTTGTCGTATTGCCTGATCCGAGCGCCGGGATAGCCTGCTATCCAAAGAATCTCATGTTGAACAGTAGAATGTCTTTTAGCAAATTGATCGAGAGCAACAGCACTAGCATTCGCGCTATGAATGTTCCAGAGTTGTGCGTCTAACTTAGCCACTCCTATATCGATTGGCCATGGGATGCCATAGCGTTGAGGCGCAGCATTAAAAAAATTTTCCGAGTCAATAAAAGAGTGTGTCAACTTCGGCTTATTGATGACATGCTCATTGGTCACAAGTAGCTTATTGCCATCGACTTCTACGAATGTACCCGTGCCGTTATCAAGTATTTCTGAGTCACTGGCAGATGGAAAGTATAGTTCAGTGAGACTCGGCGTTATGTGCTTAGACATACCTCGTTGAACTTCGGAGAAAAGTTCATAAATTTGTTCTTCAGGCATTGAAGGCAAGCCTGGATAGAGATTAACGGTCATTCTATACTCTCAATTGCTTTTGGTGGCTATTAAATTCTTTGTTGATAATTGTTTTCACGAAGCGCTATGAGCTGTTTTGGGTCGTTTCTAGTCGATTAAGACCTATCAGAAAGTTCAATCAATAGGCCATTTCATAAATTATGAGATTCCATTTCACAGTTGTGAGATTTTTTTCATAAATTATGAGATCCGACAAATTTTGTCGTATTTCATAATTTATTAAATCAAAAACCACACGAAAATCAATAGCTTTAATAAACTTTGAGATTTTCGGTATCTTCGATAAATCTCATAAATAAAGGTAAAAATCTAACGAAATCTCACAATTTATTATTTTGCTATATTATCAATTCTTCGCAGTTCCGCTTTTGCAGCCAATCATCAAATTCCAACTCAGTCCTTGCCGCTGCCCAACAAGCTTTCTCAAAGTCTCGTCGGGCGTTCTTGATCATGTTTTCAGCACTTCTCAATGATTCGTGTACTTGTTCTGGATTAATTAGACTAGGCATCGAGTATTTCATTGTCTTAATTAAAGCCTCAACGGTTTGAATCTCTTTGAGAGAGTTGTTCAGTCCATCGCACGCTAATTCTTGCTTTTCTTCAAAATATTCTGTGCCCATTTGATTTGGGACTTTCCTATTTTCATCCAATCGATCTCTCAAAGGTTTATCTGCCTTAACCATTGCTTTCAATTCAACATTGGAGCCTAAATGGTTGCTTACTGCCTTTTCAAACGACTGGACCTCAATAACAAGCTCTTCGCCATACACATCGCTGAGGGCTTTCGACAGGGCTGCTTCAACTTCAGTTATCGCTTTAGCTTTCATAATCCGATATGCATCAATTATTTTAAACCTGGGAAATGAATTATCGGACGTGTTGAAAAAGTTACCAGGTTCTTCTTCGAGTTCTGGAGAGGTTGCCGCTGAAGACTCCATTTTGGCCTTTAGCTCTTCTTTTGCGAGCTGGATCGAATCTTCATGCAATTCGACGAACTCACGTACTATGGCTTCGTTCGTGTAGTGTTTTAGGGTGGCAAGGATGCTTTCTACAGATGGATAGTACCCATCAATTACCGAATGCATCGCTTTTGTGATAGGGAGCTGCTTGTCGAAATACAATGCTCGAAGAAGATTTACTGACTTTTCCTGCAATGGATGAATTTTAATGTCCATGAAAGTTCCTACAGTGTTTTATTAATATCCTCCCCACTCCCCTAAAGGACGGGGATTCCTACGGTGCTCAGGCAGCACAATTTCGTTGTGAGCGAAGGGAAGTCTTGATAACTTATCGATCGGCCAAATCACAATTTTAGCGGTATCTTTGGGGTTAAAGCAATTCTCGAAGATCAATCCAATTTAGAGCGATAGCGATCGCTCGAACAGGATCTGCTTGCGCGGCTTTTCACTGAGATCCGGCGGCAAGATGGGCTGAGCCTCGTTCGATGTGCAACATTTCATTGCCACCCTGTTGAAATTCATAAGGGACGCGCTTGACTGTAACGCAGAAACCTTGCTTGACAAGATGCTCAGTAACGAAATGGAGATGCGGCGAAAGCTTGCCATCGAGCGTAAGCAATGGAAATACCCGCGCCTCCTGAGCTACGCGCAGCATTTCTTCAAGGGCCTGGAGATGAAATTCTGCTGACATATGGGCACTGTACAAAAACAGGAAATGAGACGATAAGGCAATGTCGAATTGCTCTTTGCCGAAAGGGAGCGAGGGGAGTTTCCCGGCGATGTATCTGCCCTCGCGTTTCCCTGCTTCGAAGTCCAGCAGAAAAGCGTTCATTGCGGACATGCGAATACGCCCGAGGTCTTCAACGGATGTGATGGTATCCAAAACATAGTCGGCTTGGTTCTTGTGCATCTGGTCCATCACAGCTTGGTAAGTTTCCGAGATGCGATCCCGAAGCTGCGAGGTATCGAACTCATAGATTGGATCGAAAGAAACGATATTCCCATTGTGTGCTGACAACCTGGCGTTGAATTCGGCGGGGCCGTCGCCGCAACCGAGAATGCGCAATCGAAGCTCGTCATCCGAAAGATCGAACATGCTGACGTACTCCTCGTAGGAGCGTCCCCAGGGTACAATTTTATCGAGTGAAAATCCCATCTTGATGTGTATTTTAAGTTCGCTGTTAGCAGATTCAAATCGTCGCCGGCTGCCTGAAACTCGGCAATTTGATTATAACTATTTACCCGTCATGTTCATAACTACAAGACGCTCAGGCAAGGCATTTAATAAATTATGAGATTTCGTATAAGAATTATGAGATTTATTTAATAAATTATGAGATCTGACACATGACACAGGGAAAGAAAGGAAGAAAAGGATATAAAGGAAGGATATAAAGAAGGGTTAAAATTTTTTTATAGAATTCATTTGTTTACATGTTCAGTTGCCGCCAAAACCTACCGCTAGTTGCCGCCAAAACCTCTACGAGCCGTTTACCTGCCGCCAAAACCACCCTATTTTTCGGCCACCTGCCGCCAAAACCACCCTATTTTTCGGCCACCTGCCGCTAAAACCACCCTATTTTTCGGCCACCTGCCGCTAAAACCTACAGGTCTAATGCCTAAAAAACAGAAATCTCACCCCTCAAAATCGCATCTGCCGCCAAAACCACTAGGTAGTTGCCGCTAAAACCTCTTGCACCTGCCGCTAAAACCTCTTGTACATGCCGCCAAAACCTTCCTAATTTTCTGGCAGCGAAATTAATTTTTCCCTGTTATCTGCTTGTCGTTTATTTGCCCTCTTAACATTCGCAACAAATTGTTCATGTGGAAAAACACGATAAGTAATGTCTATTATTTTATTTCTTGGTCCGCGTTGATCATTTATAACCTCGACATTATTAAAGACATCAATTTTTTGAAGAAGATCGAAAACTTCTGTTAGTTCTTTGACCGCATTGTTTGTTCTGTTGCGATTAAGAAAACCGCTTTCGTGCTGAATTTGTGTAAGCGATAGTATGATCGGAACCGTCATTCCGGCATTTGTGTAATAATGGGCTAGACGTTTGTACAACCACCTGCCGAGTGGTGGTTTAAGTGTCATCATTTTCTCATAGTCAAATTGACGATAGCTTATTGTTTCCATCGCGCGAAATATTAACGGATGGAAATACACTATCCATTTTGAAAAAGGATTCGATAATCTTTCTTCCTCTGTAAATCCGCTCAGCCTAATGAATTTATCAATAGATACCCCACGGCCTGACTTTGATTTTATTTCTATGCTGGCACCGGCCAGAATTTTCAAGGATTTGACGACTTCCACATAAGACCTGGCATGCTTATGCAATTTCAGCTCCTCAATTAACTCATAAAGAGTGAACGATACACCGCAAAATTTTGCGGATGCCTCATGAAAACAATGATTTTGAAGCGTAGCGAGACGGCGTAATGCATTTTCGACCAGTTCTTCATTTGCGCTTGGGTAGTACGCCTTACCCTTTTCATCTGACAATAAAGCTGGTGATATGAATATTTCGTATTCGTCACCCATAAACCGTACCTTCCTGGTCAACATGGGCAGAAGGCCTTGGTCGGTTCGCAATTTATTCTGTTCGACCTGCGAAACCGCGTATTTGGGTAGGCAATCCCAGAGATCGATCGTGTTAGACAGTGTGTTCTTCTCTTTTTGGGTGTTGAATAAAAAATCTTGAAATAGATCGACTTGAACTGTTGTAAAAGATTGAATTTGAGGGGCTTTAACACCCTTTTCGAGCTGTGTTTTTTTCATCGACGACCAGAAATGCATAATTTTTAACGGCTTCTATGCTATTTCATCTCGTACTCAAAAATACGATCGAAAAGAATCGATTTTTGATCCATTTTAAAAAATTAACGGATATGATGTGTCTTTTTTTTGAAAAGCATACTAAAAACGCTGCTTTTCGAACTTGATTCTTGTCGTCGATGTGATAAATTAAAGATGTTTTTGTAGCCCTCTAAGAGAGCTCAATTATAGTGTGAGTTCAGCACTCAAAAAACGGAATAGACGAAGCGCTTCGGCGTCATTTATAACGGCTTTGCCGTGATTTTTATTTTTTAACCCACCGGGGAAAACACTTTCCCTGGGGGATTCATGTGTTTTTTCTGGGCTTACCCGAGGAAACATCATGAAAAAAATTTTCATCATCCTTCCAATACTGGTTTACATTATTGGAGCTGCTTCATCGTCGGCAAAGGCTGCTCTTACGGCCTCCGATATCCTTCAAAACCGTCACGCTCAAATCGAGACGGCTATTTCTAAGTAACCCTTAGGGAGATCATTATTGCTCCCATTGGGCGCAATCCATGGTCTCCTTTTTTATTTTTCATTAGGAGAAAAACCATGTACAACAAATCAACCATCATCGGCAGACTCGGTCAAGATCCAGATATCAGATTCACACCTGATCAAAAGTGTGTTGCTAATCTTCGGGTTGCGACATCCGAGTTCTGGAGGGACCGTCAAACCGGCGAAAGGAAAGAAAAGACTGAATGGCATCGTGTGGTGCTGTTTGGGCGAAATGCCGAGATTGCTCGCGATCATCTGAAAAAGGGGTCTCTGGCTTTATTTGAGGGTCCTATGAGGACTCGCAAATGGACAGATGACGCAGATGTCGAGCGTTATGTGACTGAGTTGCATTCGGTCGAATTGAAGTTGCTGCCTAGCAGTAAAGGAAGTAATGCTTCCTCCGATTCGACTACTCAAAATCCCGCGTCTTCATCTGCACCTGCGTCTCAAGGTGATGGCTATCCACCGATGTCGTCTTCTGATTTTGATGACGATGATTACCCTTTTAGAAGTCTTGCGTTTTCGTAAACCTGTGTTTTGCTATTAACACAGGCCCGTTTAAATCCCTTTGGGGCGCCATTTGTCCCCTTTGGGCTCATGGTGCCCTCTTTTTATTTTTAGGAGTACACCATGAGCAAAAACGCTAACGCACAATCATCGATTTTTTCTAAGTTCGCGGATAAGTTTAACTTTGCTGACGAAGGAAAACTGATTTCCACTTTGAAAGCTACTGCCTTCAAAGTCAAAGATGGCGAGGTAACAGATGCCCAAATGACGGCACTGTTAATCGTTGCCGATCAATACGGTTTGAATCCGTTCACAAAAGAGATTTTTGCTTATCCAGATAAGCAAAATGGTATTGTTCCTGTGGTTTCCGTTGATGGCTGGTCACGCATCATAAATCAACACCCGGATATGGACGGACTCGAGTTCGTCTATTCGGACGAATGGGTGATGAATCAAGCCGATGCTAAGCCTGCGCCGACTTGGATCGAATGTGTCATCTACCGCAAGGGGAGAACTCATCCGATTCGGGTCAAGGAGTTTTTGGACGAAACTTTCAGACCTCCTTTCCATGGGACGAAAAACAATCAACCTTACACGATCAATGGACCGTGGCAAACGCATACCAAGCGTATGCTTAGACACAAGGCGTTGATTCAGTGCGCTCGCATTGCTTTTGGTTTCGTTGGAATATACGACCAGGACGAAGCAGAGCGTATTATCGAAGCCCAGGCTGAGATCGTCACCACTGGCGAGCCTAATCCGCAGGCAGTAAAGGCTGCCGAAAGACTGATTCAACGCGCCAAGACCAATAACGCTTGGCAAGCTGCGCTGGAGTATGTCAAGGAGAATTACGCTGGCATTGATCTCGAGTACATCACAAAACGAGTCAATGAAGCGAAGCAACAGGCAGAAAAGGAAAAAGCGTTGCCTGTTGACACTCAACCTCAGGCGGCTAAATCGGCAGTTCAAGAGCAGGCTCAAGCTCCGAATCCTCCAGCTGATACGGCTAAAGAGCATTTGGACAAAATGAAAGCCGCTGTAAATTAGTCGTTTTTAACTACCCCACCGGGAAACACTTTTTCCCTCTGGGATCATAGTGTTTTCCGGTTTTTTACCTGGAGAACATTATGAACATAGTAAGAAACAACACTTTATTTTATTCTCGCGACTATAGCGAGTTTGATACGCCCACCATAATTCGTCGGCAAGGACGTGCTTTCCGGATTAGACTCTGGAATCAGCAAAGAGAAGCCGATGATAGAAACGCTAAGCAGTCAGCAGGTGAACACGTTCGCGAGTCGTAATGGGAGTTGGTAATGAAAGTTATCGACCTCGTACAAAAAACTCAAGAATGGCACGATTGGCGCACTTCCGGTGTTTCAGCGTCCGAGGCGGATATTGTCCTGAAACGGAGTCCTTACAAGACTCCCTTTCGGCTTTTTGCGGAAAAGAAAGGGTTGATCTTACCGGTCAATCTGGATCGTAATCCGCATGTTCGCCGCGGCGTTCGTCTCGAACCTGTTGCACGCAGAGCATTCGAACAACGACACGACACGTTGGTTCTTCCGATTTGTGCTGAATCGGATCAGTACCCGTTCATTCGCGCATCGTTTGACGGCATCACTGACGATGGTATTCCCGTTGAAATCAAGGCGCCTACGGAAAGAAATTTCCGTGACGCTCAAGAGACAGCGGATGAGACCAACTTCGCCCTGTTGTTTGAAGAAGACTTTCGTGACGCCCAAAAAAACGGCACAAAGTCGAAGCTTTACATCAGGTATTACAGTCAAGTTCAAATACAAATTCTTGTTGCAGGATCAGACAGAGGCTGGTTGTCTCTGTATTTGAATGACAAAGAGTATTTGGACTTTTCAGTTCCAAGAGATGATGCTCTTATTCAGGAGCTTATTTTTGAAGCCAGGCAGTTTGTTGAATGCCTTAAATCAAATAAGCCGCCAGATAGGGATCCTGCACGGGATATTTTTATTCCAGATGGACCATCTCTTAATAAATGGAATTTGCTCGCTTCAGGATACCACCGGATTGATCAATCTATCGAAGAACTCAAAGCCAAAATTAAAACTTTGGAGTCAGAGAAATCTGCTCTGGAAGAAGGCTTTGTTGATTTGATGGGGGATTTTGCTCAAGCTGAATCGGCCGGGCTTCGTGTCAACCGATATATTCAGCAGGGGGCAATTGATTACAAGGCTGCGTTGATGGCTTTAAACCCTGATCTTGATTCGGATTTTTTGGAGCAATTCCGAAAGAACTCATCTGAACGTACTCGTTTTACGCTAAAGGATGAAACTAAGGCAGAAGTCCCATTTTCTTTGGAAGAAGTTCTGTCTCAATCAGATAACGATTGGTTTTTTTAATCTTTTAATCGTTGTTTATCTTAAACCCGTCGGGGAACACATCCCCCGATTGGGCGCATGTGTTCCCTGAATTTTCTCAGGAGATACACATGAGAAGGCGAAGCTTGTATCCAATCGACCCTACTTTAAATCTCGATTGGATCAATGATGACTGGCTTTGGCTTTTTGAGCCTGCACCAGAAATTGAAGATACCGTATGGACAAGTGAAGAAATAGAGCATCTTTATGATGCTTTACTTCAGGATTCATTGCGGAACCTCATTGACCCGCGTTGCTCTCAAAACACACGCCACGAGATATATTTGTGGATGGTGAGCGATACTGACAGAAACCCTTTCTCGTTCAAGAACTGTTGCGCTATGACAGGACTTGATCCAGATGAAGTCAGATCATTGATTGAGGACAAAATTACGGAAAAGGCTCGGCATTAAAATCATGAAGATGTTTATTACCTTCACGGGGAATAAACATCTTTTTCTTTTTCCCAATGGGGAGATATTTATCTTCCAATTTTGGTAAATATCTCTTTTTTATATTTTAGGAGTATTTATGAAAGAAAATCTCACGAAGGTAATTACGATTGATGGTAAACACTGGAGAATCCATAAAGGCCAGAGTATTTTTACAAATCGCAATGGAAAGAAAGATATATCCATCATGAAGGAATGCAAAACGCATGGAGCTATGTATGATGGAGTTCGTTACGATACGCAGAAACGTCTTCAAGCCGAGGATTATCAGGTCATTCGTGACTATGGTGTAGTTCCAATTGCGATTATGGACAATCTGGTCTCTTGGGGATTTTAATGAATGCCAGGATGGTTGATGGGTCTATTGTGTCATTACCAAAGGATTGCTCTTGTATTTGTCATGAAGGCCCGCACTGGCTTTATGTCGATGAGCTGTCTCGCCAATCGAATCAAGAATTACTGGATTTAAAATGTGCATCAGGATTTGCTATTGAAGAAACCGCAAGGCTTCAGCGAAAGAGCAACAAAATGAATGCCATTGGCATCGTTGAATTAATATCTTAATTTATTTTTTAACCCTCGCGGGGTCATTTCCCTGCTCGGGTAATGACTTCGCTTTTTTTTGGAGTCATTATGTCACATACAGTTTCCTATAAATTTGCTGTCGTTAAATATGCGGCAAGCCTTTTAAACGGTCTTGTTCCTGTTCAGGATTTTTGGGATGATCAGTTCATTTTGTTGGAGCTTTGTGGAGCCAATAATGTGACGTGCTTTCACCCTTCAACTGGCCGCGAAGTAGGCACTAGGCACTGGGTTGCAGTTGCAGGCGGACCTAAATACCGTGTCATGGAAACCGCGGTGAGATCCTCTGCATTTTGCGAAGATGGGAGTTTACGGTTTTATGGAGAGAGGGATACCTTGCCAGAATCCTATATCCGGAAAGTCAGAAAGACCTTTGAAAAGCCATATTCTCCGCAAGAAATGATGGCTTTCGGATTTAACTTAGCCGTAGAAATAGACAGTAAAATATCAAAGTTTGAGCAAATGGCTTTAAATTTACTGAAACAGTCAAATTCCTGTGAATTGATGTCGGGTGATTTTAAAGTGACGTTAAATCCGTTTTTATCTCATAAGGATGCAGCGATTTTTCTTTCCAGGGAATTATTGAATCAAAAAAGATCTCTTTTCGGTTTTTCGGTCGTAAACGGGCCTGAATTCGACTGCCAAAATCGCACTTTTTTTGGTAAATAGGAGATATTTATGGATAAGATGTTCCTTAGTACAACTGCATTGCTCGATCTAGCGAAAATCTATATCGTCGATATTTCACTTTCCGATGAAGAAGGTAACTTCCGTACAGGACTTTCTCTTGGCGTCGAAAAATCAGGTCGTTATCCTTTCAAATCTTTTGACGGGAAAACGTATCAAGTAACAGCTTCTGAGTTTTTTCGAATATTTCCTTATGTGATAGATAATGTATGGCGTATCGATAAAAAAATGGAGCCCTCAAATCGATTTAAAAAATTCCTTATTGGAGTTTATAGTCGATTGATTTCAGCATTGTATTTTTCATTGTTGACTTATTTTATTTAACCCTCATGGGGGAAACCTTTTATGCTGGAGAATGAAAATGCCAAATACACAAAAACACATTGACTCTGTTTGTCAATACCGAGGTATTCCACATATACAAAAAGGTTCTTCATGCGAAGTTGACGGCAAGAACGGATCTATAGTTGGTGGAAATTCATCTGCTAACTTCAACGTGAAATTCGCAGATGGAAAAATAATGAATTGCCACCCATATTGGAAGATGAAAATATTTGACCATGAAGACGGTATTTTGTACGAGTATTGTGATGCATAACGCCACAAATGCTTCGAATCTGGCTAAAAAAATGGACAGTTTCTCTTTCGGGTAACTTGAATTGCGATCGAAAAGCATCGATTTTTGGTGTTTTTCGGTCTTAACAAACAGACGGTATTTGGTATAATCCTTACCGTCTTTCCAGAGTGTTTCCTGGAATGCTGTGGAAAGACGGTTTTTTGTAACTCTCTAAGAGAGTTCTAAAAAAGTGTGAGTTCAGCACTCAAAAAACGGAATAGACGAAGCGCTTCGGCGTCATTTATAACGGCTTTGCCGTGATTTTTATTTTTTAACCCACCGGGGAAAACACTTTCCCTGTGGGATTCATGTGTTTTCTCTGGCATTTACCAAGGAAAAACACATGAAAATGCAAAAAATCTCTATAGCTCAAACTTTCGGTATCTCTGCCCCTGCAGCAATGACTGTCGAGGCGTTTGTTGACGATCAGCACCCGCTGATTCCAACAAAGAAACCGTTTGTTTTCCGGAACGAACATCTTCGCGATGTTCTCGCGTTCCTTGCAAATCCTTTCGGGGATGGTCTTTATCTGACCGGTCCTACTGGTTCAGGAAAGACATCTTTGCTTTGCCAGGTTGCTGCCCGTCTTAACTGGCCTGTTCACCAGGTCACATGCCATGGGCGCCTTGAATTGAACGATCTGATCGGTCAGTTCATGTTATCCAACGGATCAATGGCCTTTGTTCACGGCCCATTAGCGAATGCTATGCGTCATGGGCACATTCTTATCTTAAATGAGATGGATCTGATGGACCCATCTGAACTTGCCGGGCTCAATGACATCATCGAAGGGCAGCCTTTGTTGATTCCTCAGAACGCTGGCGAGGTCATTAAGCCTCATCCTAAGTTCCGGTTGATTGCAGCTTGCAACTCAGGAGGCCAAGGTGATCAATCTGGCCTTTATCAAGGTGTACTTCAGCAAAACTTGGCTTTCCTTGACCGATTCCGGTTAATGGAAGTTGGTTATTCTGAACCGTCGATCGAGAAATCTATCTTGAAAGACACTCTGGAATCTATGGGAGCTTCATTCGACCCAATCATGGAAAGCATCGTCGACAAGATGATACAGGTTGCCAATGAAATTCGGCGCCTCTTTGTTGGTAGCGATGATTCCCGTGGTGAGCTGAGCATTACGATGTCTACACGGACACTTGTCCGCTGGGCCAATCTCATGATTACTTATAAGCGAGCTCCCAATGCTTTAGCCTACTCGCTTGACCGCGCCCTCACCTTACGTGCGGAGCCCGCTCAACGTGAAGCAATCCACCGTATCGCCCAAGATGTTTTTGGCGATGCATGGGGAAGCTAATCATGTCTGATAAACCATATGAACTTTACCGGTATTTTAACTCTGATGGCTCTTCGAAAGATTGGGCTATTCGGAGAAATTCCGATGGATCTTTTACGCGTCGTTGGGGGAAAACGGATACGAAATTGTCCGAGAAAACCCAGAAGTCTAAAAATCCGAATGAGATCCATGATCTTATTTTAAGCAAGACTAGCAAGGGTTATGTGTTTGTCGGTGAACGCTATATCAATGATAATGGCAACATTACCATTGATTCTCCGCCCGCCGTATCCAAGCCTACTGGTGTAGATCCTAATCCTACCCAAGAGGAACCCGCTATCTATTGGCGAATTAAAATTTCTCAAATGTCAGTCGATGATACTAAGAAATTTGACGCTTTTAAAATGCATGCGATTAGTCTAAGTCAATTTTTCGGAGAAAATTCGTTTGTTTTGAATTTTATTCAGAAACTTGAGAATGATGGTCGTGGCAATCTTGCCGGAAAGCTCCTTGAAGATCATGGCGTTGAAGCTTTATTGTTTTTTATGACATTGAAGAAGAATGCGCCGACAAATATCACCGTTTCATTGTCCCATGAGGACGGCGTTGAAATAAGTGATCAGCTAAAAATGGAATCCAATGCCCTGCTGTTTTTTGACACGGATATGGAAACTGTTCGACCCATTGCAGAAGAAATCGGTTTGCTCGTTAAGCGTATCGATTTGTCTGAAGTGGTTTCAGTCGTAGAAGACTTTTACTTCTAATTTTTATTTTTTCTATCACCCACTGGGGAAACACATTTTCCCTTTGGGATTTCTGTGTTTCCCCTTTTTATTTGGAGAAACACTATGCAAAATCAATTTCAAAATCAAAACCCCCAAGGTGAAGTCATCCTGGAACAGTTGAATGTTGTGAAACTCGACATCAACATCTGGACAGGCAGCAAAAAATTGCGAACCGAGGACCTTGTTCTCGCAGATGGTTCTAAATTGCCGCCTGACGAACTGGCTTATTTGGGTACCAAAAAGACGATCGATCCTGATCGCCTCAAGGAGTTTAATCGCATCAAGAAGGAGGCAGAACGTGTTTGCCTCGAAGTCGGCACCCGTTTTTTGGGCGGCTTCGCAAATCCTCAAGATGAGATCCCTGGCATCATTAAAAACCTCGATAACCTCAAGGGTGAATTTTACCAAGCCAAAAATGAATTTTTGGCTGGTTATGAGGCAGACACTGAAGCATGGGTTAACAAGTACCCTGAGTTTGGCAATGCCATCCGCAGGGCTATTGAACCCGTTGGTTCTGTGGCCAATAAGTTAAACTTTGATTACGTGGTTTTCCGTGTAGTCAAGCCTGAAACTTCAGCCAATGCGACTGAGACAATTCAGGATGAATCACTGATTCGCCGGGCCAATTCGATGTCTGAGCAACTTTTCCATGAGATTGCACAAGATGCCAATCAGCTTATAGAAAGATCATTCGTCGGTAAGGACACCGTTACGGCTCGAACGTTGAGTGCATTCAGAAGAATGCGTGACAAACTGGACAGTCTTGGTTTTCTCGATTACCGGTGCATGCCGGTTGTCGATAAAATCGATCGCGTTTTGGAGACACTGCCAGCTGCTGGGCCATTTAACGGGTCTGCGTTTAGCGATTTGTTTGCGCTTGGTTTGCTGCTGTCAGATCCGGATAAGATTAAGCGCCATGGAAGTGGATTGCTCTCCCCTAGTTTGCTACCTGAATCCGATGAGGAGGAAGCTGGTGATCAAGATGAGCCTTCTACATTGGTGGATGAAATTGGTGTTGAGGAAACTCAACTGCCGACTCCTGCACCTGAATCCGCTCCTGAACCTGCCGCGGCCATTTTGGTTGATGCTCCGGTTGTGGTTGTTGATGTTCCTGTCGTTAGTGATTCAGCTTCACAGCCTGGCATTGATGAAGATGAAGACGATCTGGCTGGATTTGATGATTTCTTGTCTAAATTCACCCCGGATTCGGATGATTCTGTGAAGGTTGAGCCTGTTAATCAAGGTTTGGACCTTTCTGGTTCTGATGTTTTTGATACCGATGGATCAGCTAATCACGGCTTGGATCTTTCTGAGGTTCAGAATGACCCTTTCCACTCGCAAACTCCAGATCTGGTTGTTGACACAAAGCCGGCCGAGCCTGTTTCATCGCTTGTTATCAACAAAGATAGTGACGATGATTCAACACTGGATGTTTTGTTGAACATTAAAAACGACGAATTGAATCAAGAGACCTCTGGCTCAGGGGACTTCTGGTTCTAATTTCTTTGTTTGACAGGCACAAACCGATCATTCTTTGATCGGTTTGTCCTGTTTTTTTTAAATCCCATCAAGGGGCAAAGCATGCTCCTTCTGGCGTCATGGTTTGCCTCCAACTTCTTTTAGGAGAAAATCATGATATTTGAAGTAATTGAAAATGTTTTTAAGAATATTATTGCTCATTTTTTTTCAAGAACGGCAAAACTTCCTGCTTCAGAAAATTTTGAAGAAAACGAGTTTTTCAGCCAGTTGGATGAGTGGAATGGTCATAATATTGAAGATTTATGGAAAGTTGGTTTTCTTACTGACAAGAGCCTTACTGAACGGGTTGATTTCATTATGACTCAATGCCCAGAAAAACTTTGGAAATTAAGGGATGCTTTGGCTTCTTTTTACCCAACAGTTACATATGAGCAATTTAATAGTGGATTTAATTCGTTGGATACAGTCGTACATCGCTTTGAAATTATCGCTATTGATATTAATGATTATGCATTGATGGCTGAATCAACTTATCACGACTATGACGACAATTACAGTCACGTTGCGCATGTAATGCCTCTCTCTGAGGCAGTTAAGTCTTTGGAAGCGTATGCAATGCCGCAGCATGAAAAATAAGTAACTGAAACTGTCTAATTAGAATTTAACTTTTAACCCAATCGGGGCAAAGCATGCCCCTTCGGGTACCATGGTTTGTCTCGACTTTTTTGGAGTACGGCCATGAAAAAAGAATTGTTTGAATCAAATCTGTCCAACGGCACTGTCATCAAATATGCCAGATTGCCTTCAGGAACCTGTTATCACCAGGAAACATCCGACCAAGTAATCCGCCTTTTGGAAAGACTTATGAAAAGCGGAACTGAAGTCAGAATTTATTGTGGTGATACTAAAACAGGTCAGTCTTGGCATGAAGAGTTTGATGTCGTTGGTAGAATTGGGCGTTCAACGGGAAGCATTAAAATTCCTTTGTTAGTGCCCAAGGGTGACTGTGGTGGGCCAGGCTTATTGGATCATTGCATTCTCCGTATTGATTCGCGCAAAGGAACGCTTTATCAACACAAGAAGTTTCGTGTTGGTGATATGAGCTTATCCAAAGGCGATGACAAGCGACTTCCTTGGGAGGTTTTCATCGACAACGTGCTTCATGCTCGATTTGAGCTTAACGTTGAAGCGATAAAATTCATGGACTTCTTGCAAGGCAATTTGTTTGCAGTGTGAGGTAGTTTATGAATCATCAAAAGGAATTCATTCAATTCATTTGCGACTACCTTCGTAGCAATGGTTGGAATATTTTTTATTCGCCACATGTTGCTTTGTCGTTCAAGTTGTACGACTCTGCCGTTGGCAAGAAAGAAGCTCAGACCTATTTTTCTTGCGATCAATATAACTGGTGCTTGTCTGGCCTTTATTTGAGTAAGGGACGAAATATTCTGGAAACAGAATCGGTTCTGATCCCTAAAGATTGCACTGCCGCACGTTTGCAGGAGTTGTGCGAATTGTTTCTCCAAAACGTCGAAACAGCTATAGCCAACAGCTACGCTATTCGGTTGCTTTGATTTAACTATTTTATTAACCCTTGAGGTAAACCATAAGCCTCTCGGGCTCATGGTTTATCTCTTTTTTTAGGAAAAACCATGAAAAATAATACATTGAATAACGCTTTCCCAATTGTTGCTGCTGCTCTTGGCAATAAGTTTGGAGTTAATGTTTCCATCGGCGGAAGCGATGCTTTTACCAATGGTAAATCTATCAATTTGCCTGCTTATGACTCGAATGATTCGAATTATAAAAATGTTGCCTGGGGTTACCTGGCACATGAGGCGGCTCATCTGAGATATACAAATTTCTCTGATGTGGGTAACTCTGCGACAAGTGAGATTCGGAAATCTCTCGTCAATATCATCGAGGACATTCGGATTGAAAGGCTGATGCAAGAAACCTATCCAGGAACAAAGCGGACTATTGAGTCCGTGATTAGCCACCTGGCTGAAACCGGTGGCTTTGCTGTTTTGGAGGATAAAAATCGTTCAGCTGTGATTATGGCGCAGTTTGTTTTGTTAAGATTGCGTCATGATGTCCTTGGACAAACCGCCCTTTTACCTCTTGCTGATAAAGCGGAAGTATTGCTGGAGGAAACTTTTCCGGCCGGTGCGGTGACCAGACTTTTCGGTCTGCTTGATGAGGTTCCTGGGCATCAATCAACTCGTGACGCTATTCTTCTAACCGATCGCATTCTCAGAATGGTTCAAGAAGAGAAGGAAAAGGAAGAGGAAAAAGCCCGTCAGCAGCAAAAGCAGCAAAAGTCTGATGATCAGGATTCATCTTCGGATCAAGATCAGAATCAAACGCAAAGCTCGCAACAGGGCAATGCCGGCGACGATGATCACGCTAATCCTGGCGAAGATCAGGACGCCGGGAAAATGGCTCAGGCATTATCTGATGTTCTGTCTGCTGGCCAGGATGATGTTCCGGAAGATCTCTTTGAGATTGTTAAGGAGTTTCTCGGAAGTCAGCCGCAAAATAATTACGACTCAAATGTTCAGATGCCATTGGCGTTTGATCCGCGGCGTAATCAAGGGATTGGTGATCAGATCGTGAAGAAGGTTCTTTCTGAATCCGGTAAGATGCGTGCTTCTTTGCAAGGCTTGGTACAAGCAAGTCGTACAAATAGGACCATCCATAAACGATCGGGTAACCGAATTGACGGACGCAAATTGGCTAGGTTGTCGCAAGGTGATGCTCGTGTTTTTCAGCGTAGCACACAGAAGCAAGCGCCGAATACTGCTTTTCACCTGTTGCTTGATGGCTCCGGGTCGATGAGAGGTGTTATTTCCCCTAACTCGCTGACAAGGCTCATAGATGTGGCCACAGAGGCTTCTGTGGCTTTAGCTTTGGCTCTTGAAGGAATATCAGGCGTTAATCCGGCGATCACTCGTTTTCCACATGGGAACACTAATGATGTGACACCCTTGTTGAAGCATGGGCAAAAAGTTCGCCAGAATACGTCTGCATTCTCTATGTGTACGGACGGAGGAACGCCAATGCATACTGCACTTTGGTATGCCGCGGCAAGCCTATTGGCCACTCGAGAAGATCGCAAAATTATCATGGTACTCACCGATGGTGATCCTGATGATTTTCGCCTTGCAATCGATGTGATTAAACGGTGCGAAAGTACCGGCATTGAAGTAATTGGCGTTGGTATCGGTACAGATACGAGTCGATTGTTCTCGAAGTCCATTGTCATCAATAATATTTCCGATCTTCGTTCTGAGATATTCAGAATTGGTCGTGATTTGTTGTTGGCTGCTTGATAATTTACAGGTCAATCTTTGGTTGGCCTATTTTTAGGTCACACATGGCGAATCATTCATTTGATTCGCCATTTTTCTACCTGGACGGGGAGTATTTCCCTTCTGGGATGCTTCTTGTCCATTTTTAATTTGGAGATGAACATGAGCAATAACCTAAGCAAACTGCTGACCAAGATAAAGGAACTTGAAGCCGATCGAGAAAAATCTTCGATTGATCAGGTTCTCTTGAAAGACTTAGAGGATTTCAAAATGGCCCGTCAAGCAGGATCTCGATTTCGTGCTCTCGATCATGCGTGGGATTTTTTTCCCGCTCTTATCGATGAGGTGGAGAGGCTGCAATTTCTTGACGCTGAACTTAAGCGGACAAGAGCCAGGAACACCTTGATCGAGTCGCGATTGAAGTCGTCGATTGAAGTCATGGACGAGATGAGAGAACAAATCATTCAAATGAGTGGAATGTTTGTCGATGAGGATGGAGCCATATTGGCCGCCTGCTCGCTTCATGATGATTTTAAGAGATCTGCCGGCGTCATGTCCTAAAGATTGCAATAGTTGCTTTAAATTTTAAGTCAATTACATTTAGACGGTATATGGCCTATGCCAAATACCGTCTTTCCAGAGTGTTTCGGTTGAATACTGCGGAAAGATGGTTTTTTGTAACTCTCTAAGAGAGTTCTAAAAAGTGTGAGTTCAGCACTCAAAATACGGAATAGACGAAGCGTCGAAAGGCGTGAATTGTAAAGGCAGTCTTGTCTATTATTTTTATAACCCATTTGGGGAACACATCCCCACTTCAGGGGCATTGTGTTCCCTATAATATTTTTAGGAGAAGTACAATGATGAAAAAAGTAATTGTTCATAATCTGAACACGATTCCAAAGGATGCAGCTATCTACTGGAACAACAATGGCTCTGGTTTCTCCAAACAATTGGATATCAGAAAGGAAATTAAGGTATTTTGCGAACAACCAGGCATTAAGCGTGTTTGGCTGAGTCGTAAAAGAAAGTCTACGACTGCAGCATTATGTGAGTTTAAAAATATTTATAAACCAAAAAACTATTTCTCGCAGTTTATGGACGGCGATGATAGTTTCGAGATGTTTTACACTGAAAAGTCGGAGGCTAACCATGGCTAAGTTGATATGGACTCTGCATGAGTCTTTAGAACAAGCAAGGGCTGCCCTGCCTGATGCTTCGTTTGCGACTAAAGATGGTCTTGATCTTAGTTTAATCCCTCGGATTAATGCAGCCTTGGATTCATCTGCTTCATCTGATGCCGATTTAAAGATCCTTTTGATTGAAGCTCGAGAGGCCTTACCTTTAGCTTGGGAAAAACATGGTGGATGTTCAGAGGAATTGTTAAATGCTATTGATTTAGCCATAAATTTAATTTCTGAACAAGATTTTCAATCTATTAAAAAAGAGATTGAGAAGGAGATCAAGAAAGCCGACAGCGCCGCTAAAAATGCAGGAACTTTGGCTGAAAAAATTGATGCTCAGCGTATTGTAAAAGGCCTCAGAGAAAAGCTAAGGAAGCACAAGCTAAGTTATTTTGATTTTGTGTAAAAGTAGCTTAATTTTATAATTTTACCCATCTAGGGGGAATACTTCTCCCGGTTGGGTAGTGGTATTTCCCTTTTTTATAACTCGGAGAAATATCATGTCTATTAACCATAATGAAATCCGTCTTCTTATCAATGTAGTAAATGGACTTATTGAGTCTGTTTATGGAAATTCTGCGGCATCGATCAAGGTAGCAATTCAGGATTTTAGTGTAGAAGGCTGTGATGGTGACGAAATAGCAACTCTTCCAGATGGAATGGAGTTTGTTGGCCATATTCAATCCGTCTACCAGAACAGCCTGAGAGTCTCTGAGACGTTTTCTGCGCTAGGAGAGGCTGTAAAAATTCCAGATCCTGCCGAGGAAAGGTACCTGGCCCATTCAGGCAATCACTGCCCAAATTGTGGCAGTACAGCTATTCATAGCGAGAGCCACGTAGAAATTGATGGAATGACGGGCTGCCAGGAAGTGATGTGCGATAACTGCGACGCCTCCTGGAAAGACCAGTATCTACTGGTTGGAATTAGTGATTTTCATGCCACCCCTTTGGTTGTTATTGCCTCGCTCTCTGAGCGAGGGTACTTCTCGACTCAGCTAGGTTGGGTTTCTGACGTCTATTCTGCAACAAAGTATCCTGCTAACACGGATGCTTTATTGCCGATATCGGCCGGCAGCGACGCTACCTTTGTTGATTTGGCATCGGCTGAAGACTTTTTGTCGACATCAATCGATGTAGGCGACGAAGTGTTTTGGAACGATCCAGATCAAGGTTTGAGCAGCGGAATCTATACGGTTGACGCAATTCATACCGAATCAGGAAAATTGCTTCATGGAAGCGATATTTGCTTCATAAAAAATGGCGCTGGATCTGAGGCTGAAGTATTCGCTCATGAGCTAGCTTAATTTTTAATGACCGAAAAGCATCGATTTTTGATGCTTTTCGGTCTTAACAAACAGACGGTAATCGGTATAATTACCTTACCGTCTTTCCAGAGTGTTCCGGTTGAATACTGCGGAAAGATGGTTTTTTGCAACTCTCTAAGAGGGTTCTAAAAAAGTGTGAGTTCAGCACTCAAAATACGGAATAGACGAAGCGCTTCGGCGTCATTTATAACGGCTCTGCCGTAATTTTTTATTTTTTAACCCTCAAGGGGAAACACTTTCCCCATTTGGGTATTTGTGTTTCCCCATTTTTCTTTTGGAGAAACACAATGAAACAAGTATCAATGAAAGTTAACCAAGCAAATTTGGTTAAATCTCTGAAATTCAGCTTTACCACCAAAACCACGGTTTTGGGCGAGCTGATGCAAAATGCCAGGCGTGCAGGTGCTACGCATGTAGCATTTGAACATGCTCCGGAAACTCGAATTCTTCGGGTTACCGATAACGGTTGCGGCATCGATGCTTTCGACAAGCTGCTGACTGTTGCCGAATCCGGATGGGATGCTGAAGTGGTTGCCACAGAACATCCTTTTGGTATCGGTTTCCTGTCTGCTCTCTTTGCCTGCCGCCATATCACGGTCGTCAGCAAAGGCGGAAGAATCTCGGTTGATACAGACCGCGTGCTCTCCCTCGAAACGATCGATATCACTCCTTTGCCGGAGTGGGATGGTGTTACCTCCATTACGATGGTAGGCATCGATATCACCCAGCATGAGATCGAGCACAAGCTAAAACAGCTGGGCCGTGGATTTCCGATTCCTGTCCTTCTCAATGGTGAGAATTTCGAAAGAAATCACGCCATTGATTCTGGACTAAGCTTTATCCAAACAGAAATGGGATCATTATTCCTTAATGGTTTGGATGATCCATCTAAGCCTGTTCACGCATTTGATGTGTATTTGCAGGGATTGCCAATATACTCATCGTACTCTTATGGTTCCCAATCTGAAAAGCACATCGTTCATTTAGATTCCTCTCGTTTTCATGCAAGGCTTCCTGATCGTGATAAGCTGGTCAATGAGGTGGATGTTGTTGATACGGTAAGAACTGTATTGCAGAGGGAAATTGCAATTCGACTTAGGAAAATTAAGGAAACAGTTTCTCCTGAGGAATTTGTTTCTTTTTATAAGATGATGGAGAATTGGCAGTTGTTGAGTTTACTGAATAACGTGCCTGTTATTCCGATGAATGTTCTGGATAGAATTTCAGGATATCCTGTGTGCAATACTGATGCTCATGGACAGTATATGCATATGGTTAAAGAATTGGTCACTAAATCTGATGTCGAATCAGGATCTGTTGAAATTGTTACTGTCGATGACGACCTTCGCACAGAAGGGGCTGCCCGAATTATGTTTGCAAGAAAACGGGGAAGCCTATGTTATTCCTATGGACTTGATTCTGGTCATTGGATTCACAATTATATTCGTCGTCTTAATGATGAAAATGTTTCTGTTGAAATGGTTGACCATACTCATGACGCATATTTCAAAGGTGAATGGACTTGGACAAATGTTGATTTTTGCGGCTCTTATCGGATAACCGTCGGTAATGATGTCGTAGAAATTGATGATGAGTCAATGTATACAGGACAGGAGGAAAGTGATCGAGTTATTGTTCCTCTGAAGGATTCATCCGGAGATGTTTTGACTCAAGTTGCGTCTTACCTTGGCGACAATGATGATTTTCAAAATGCTCTCTTAGAATCCGATCAGGATGCGTTTCATAACTTTGTGGTTGCTAATACCACAAAAGATCCTGCTCAAGCCATTAGTCGATTGCTGCCAGGTTTTTCTGGTTGCCCTCAACTGTATGGCAAATCATTTGTCATCACAATTGACGAAGAAGGCAATGTTGCTTCGGTAGCTGCTGCTTAATTCATCAATTTTTTTTAACCCTACCGGGAAACACTATTTCCCGTTGGGATCATGGTGTTTTCCCGGTTTTTAATTTTGGAGAAATACTATGATCACTATCAGTCAACCCTATAGCAATAAAAACGGCCAGTTGCAATGCGATGCGACTGGGGCTCGTGGAAATTATGTAATTCGAAAAATGTCTGAAGACAAATGGGCTGCAATCCAGTTGTTTGGGGCTATTGGTTGCATAGCTGCTGAAGCAGCAACCCCTGAAATTGCCTTATATTCCGCCGAAGGAATGTTGGCAGACGGTGGGAAGAAGAAGCCATTAAAAATGATGGTTGAAATCGAAGGAACCACAGATTTCGATTTGGAACTGGCGTTAAATGAAGTACTCCGTCTAGTTTCAGATGGAAACACGTCTGGTTTCGACAGTAACGAAAATGGACGGTTTTCTTTTAGCATTTTGACATTAAATTAGTTCATAACCTATGCGGGAAAAATCTTTTCCCGATGGGAATTTGATTTCTCCCGCTTTTTTATTATTAGGAGAAATCAATGAAATTTACACTCATGAGTGGTTGTTCATTGGATGGCTTTGCAAAAATTGGTGATACATTTTGCAATTGCCGGCCTTTTTATGGTCCTGTTGCTGGTTCTGGGAATAGAGGTTTCCGGAATAAAAGATTGGCTGTTGCTGATGCAAGAAAACGGCCATCTACTTCTATCAGTGGGACCTGGATCCTTAAAAGATTGACTAATGGCCAAGGCTGGCGACTTGTCGACTTTATTGAGCCTGATATCTTCGTAAATATAGACGATTAAAAATAACCACATAAACATCAACCCAACCGGGAAAAATCTTTCCCGATCGGGAATTTGATTTTTCCCGTTTTTTAGGAGAAATCAAATGACATTATTTTCAGGACATAAAAAACTGGCTGACTCTGACGAAGCCAATCAAGATGATTTGGAAGCTGCAGGCGATTACTACGAGAATCTTTTAAATGAATCTTTGCCCAACAAACAGGCCGAGAGGATTGCATTTGAGGAATTCGGTATTAACCTCAATGCCGGGCAGATAAACCGCATCATGGAGCAATACGCATGCACACAATTATCTATCGACGATTGTGTGCGGTCTTTATTGCAAAGGTCTGGTTTGATATGAAAACGACAAAATATCTTACTTGGCGCCAAGCATGGCCTAATACGGTCACTCTTTGGTTTCCCATTTCTTGGTGTCCGGAAGACAAGACCGCATGCTTTATGGTGCATGCCTTTACGCATGTACTCTTGATTGGCCCGCATCTGTCGAGCTAATTATTTTAATCACCCACTCGGGAGAGATTTTGCTCCCGGTATGGGCAATGATTTCTCTCGGGTGGTTTATCCAGCCCGCCTTCCGGGATTTTCTAAATGCTCTTCCTGGAGGCGAATTTGGAAAATCTCGGTTGTCGGGATTTTTACATAGGAGAAATTATGAAAAGTAGAAAACAGGCCGCTCTCAAGGCGGATCATGTTCGTGAACATGCCCGCGGGCAATGGTTGTCAATTTTGATGGCCCTCGCCCCTGGTATTGAAAAAGCTGCCAATAACCTTGGAAGGCATACAACTTGCCCTATCCATGGGTCGAAGGGTGCTTTCCGTTTGTTTCGGGACGCCAATATTTCTGGTGGTGGCATTTGCAGTTCGTGCGGTCCAAAGCCGGACGGATTTTCGTTGCTGATGTGGCTCAATGACTGGAACTTCCAAACTGCATTAAAGGAGGTTGCCGGTGTTTTGGGGATGACACCAGAAACCAGTCGGAATTTTAAGCCTGTCAAAATGGCCATTGAAATTCCGACACCAGAGAAATCTGAAGAGGACATTATTCGGATAAAAAAGACGATCGCTACGGTCCGCCTTCGGTCTATACCGATTCACCATCCGGATGCGAAACTTGCGTGTCTCTATCTTAAAAATAGAGGCCTGGATGGCGTTTTCCCTAAAGGTCATTCATTACGGTTTCACCCGAGAATGCCGTATCTTGATGAAGACAGGAAATTTTTGGGCTATTTTCCAGCATTGCTTGCACTGGTGGAGAATGACGATGAGGTCGTGACTATTCATCGTACATTTTTAACGAATGATGGACACAAAATCCCCGTTGAATGTCCGAAAAAACTGATGGAAATTCCTGGGGAAAGAATGGTCAGCGGTGCAGCTATACGTTTGGGTTCGCCTGGCCGTATTTTGTCTGTTACCGAAGGCATTGAAACCGCATTGGCAGTTATCGAAGCAACAGGGATGGTTACCTGGGCATTGGTCAGCGCTAGTCTGATGGCTGGTTTTACACCGCCTGATTGTGTTGAAAAACTGATCATTTGGGCTGATCTTGACCGTTCTAATGCTGGAACGGAAGCAGCCGAGAAACTCGCTGCGCGTGTTTTGGAATTAGGTAAGGAAGTGATCATTAGAACTCCGGAAGGACCGATACCAGAGGGCGCCAAGAGTGTTGATTGGCTTGATGTCTTAATTGAACAAGGTCCGAATGCGTTTGCCAGGAGGTCGTTATGAGTCAATATGTCTACAACGGCTATTGTCTTGACACGACACCGGGCAGCTCATCACCATTTTCGCCACCTTCTGGGTGGTCTGGAAATGGTGATGATTTTACAAACTGGCTTCGCCGCCAGTATAAAAGCGATCACAGTCTCCGGCAAAAGCTTTTTCTGGCCGCCCGTGATCATAAATTCGGTAAGCCTTTGGTCATACAAGGTGCTTACCGAGATGCTTTCTTGGTTGTTCTCAAGATGATCAACAGCAAAGAGGCTGCGCAACAGCGAGAGAATCAATGATGCGAGCCATGACAAAACAAAACCGAACCTGGGATTTCTCAGTGTTCGGTTTTTTTTTGCCTAAAGAAAACCAATTTCTTCGTTTATGGTTAAAAAAAATTGAAATACGTCTTTTTTTGATGCTTTTTGAACTTAAGTTTTTGGTGTTTTTGGGCGTTAATAGTCTCTTTAGTTCACAGATGATGAGGCTTATGAATATCCGTTCATCAATCGGCATTATTATTTTTATTGTTGCCATTTTTTATAATAATGCGGCTAATTCTGCTATTCCGGTGGCACCAAGTGTTACTGCGCAGAAAGGCTCTACGAGCGAGGACATTTTGATATCATGGTATAAAGTTGCAGGTGCAACAGATTATGAGGTATATCGATCTACCACGTCAAATGGTACAGGGACATTATTACCTGCTTACCATCCCTATGATTATGCTAGCTACTATGATCAGGTTGGCTGTAGTACCGATCACTATTATTACTATGTTATCGCTAAAAACGCCGAAGGAAGTAGTCAAAAGTCAAATTATGCTGAGTCTTGGCGTGTAAATGGGCCTGATATTAATGACTTAACAGCATCCCAAGGAACGCAATCCGGGAGTATTTTATTGTCCTGGACGGATACAGGAGCGGAAGAATATAAAATATACCGTGGTTTAGGAACTGGCGCTAAAACGCTGATTCAAACATTATCTGCAGGTCAAAACAGCTATGTTGACTCAACTATACAAACAGATGAGCATTATACTTATCTAGTAAAACCTGATTATGATAAATCTCTACCTTATCAGTGTTCAATCAGTAATGAGGCCGAAGGTTGGGTTCCTTCCATACCGGTAATTTCAGATCTTACATCAACCCAAGGCACGGTGGCCAATGCAGTAGACTTGTCTTGGACTGCCGTCCCTGAAGCAACAAACTATGAGATATATCGTTCAACTACATCGGGCGTATTAGGTTCTCTCCTTAGCACATGGCCTAATGCGTCATATCATGACAATTCAGTTTCTCAAGGCGTTTCTTACTTCTATACCGTAAAGGTAAAAGTTGGAACAGCAGCAGGGGCGGATAGCAATCAGGTTAATGGCTGGCCTATGCCATATCCATCGCAGATAAAAGGTGTTACTGCATCAAAAGGGACGTTTTACGATAAAGTAACAATAAGCTGGAGTCCAGATGCTAATGCGACTTCTTATATCTTATATAGAGCAACATCAGCTTCGGGACCATATTCATCATACTGGACTTCTTCCACGGGAACGACTTCTGATGATCCATATGGTAATTATGCGGGAACTACTTATTACTATAAGGTCGCTGGATCAAATGCGGCGGGAACAGGCCCAGTTTCCCTCCCGGATTCCGGGTATCTTAAGGCTGTTCCGGTTATCAGCAATCTTTCGGCTTCTCAAGGAACACAATCTGGAAAAGTTTCTTTAACTTGGACGCCGCAGACTGATGCCACCGGGTATGAAATTTACCGATCGACCTCATCAGGTGGATCAGTTGACTCCAAGACGCTGCTAACGACTTTAACGGCACCGGCGTCAAATTATGATGATTCCACCATTACAACAAGTAATCGTTACTACTACACGATTAAAGTTAAGGTTAATACACTTGTTGGCAATTTCAGCAATGAAGCGACAGGATGGCGAAAACTTCCGGTTGTTTCCGATCTTACTGCGAGCCAGGGTACGGCTGACAGCGCGGTAAATCTTTCTTGGACGGCCGCGTCTGAAGCAACTGGATATGATATATATCGCTCAACGACTTCAGGTTCATTAGGATCTCTTCTTGTCACAAAAACGACGACGTCATACACCGACACTGGATCGGGATACGGAACGCACTATTTCTATACCGTAAAAGTCAAAGTTGGGACTCTCGTCGGTGATGCCAGCAACCAGGCTGAAGGTTGGGGAAAAAAGCCATTGCCTTCACAAGTAACAGGAGTTAATGCAACAAAAGGAACGGTATACGGAGAGTCGACAATCAGCTGGACCGCCTCGATAAACACAACTTATTACAGTATTTTCAGATCAGATGCGTCGGGTAGCAAAGGTTCCCTCCTTGCCTCAAACCTCACAACCACGACATACAGTGACAAATCTGTTTCAGGCTCGAATCATTATTTTTACACAGTCGTTGCATCCAGTGACACAGACACTGCACCTGATTCTCTACAGGCAGAGGGTTGGGCGAAGGTGCCTGCTGTCATTTCTGACTTGAGTGCATCGCAAAATGCTTTTATTGAGAAAGTGTTGCTCACATGGACTGCAGATCCTGACGCTACTGAATATGAAATATGGCGAGCAGACGCCATTGACGGCCAACCAGCCTTGCTTTCCACCGTTACTACGACAACTTTCAACGACACCCCGGTAATTGGAAGAACTCATTATTTCTACACTGTCAAAGTCAAGGTGAACGCGCTAATCGGCGCGGCCAGCAACCAGGCTGAAGGATGGGGAAAGGTTAATTACCCGGTAAAAATAACAGGCATTAATGCAACGAAAGGCATTCATTACGGAAAATCAGTCGTTACTTGGACCGCAGATCCCTATGCAGATTCTTACGCGGTTTATCGGTCCACATCATTCGGGACAAAGGGTCCTCTTCTTGCCTCGAACGTCGTGGGAACTACCTTTGATGACACATCGGTCTCTGGCACTACACATTATTTTTATACTGTCATTGGCGTTAATACCACCGGTAACGGCCCAGATTCTGACCAGGTAGAGGGATGGGGGAAAATCCCGAATATCATTACGACGATGGTAGCCACCCAAGGGACAATGGCCGGTAAGGTTGGCTTGACGTGGACGGAAGACACTGATGCGACGGGTTATGAAATATATAGATCAGCCTCATCTGGTGGAGCATCAACGTTAATTGCTTCTTTAACCTCCCCTGTTTCCAGTTATGAAGACACGTCCGTTATCAATAGTTCGCCATATTACTACACGATTAAAGCGAAGATTGGTGGTCTGGTGGGGCCTTCAAGCACTGAGGTAGCGGGCTGGCGAAAGCTTCCAGTGATTTCGACGCTGTCGGCTTCGCAAGGGACAATCCTTTCGAAAGTGGCGTTGAACTGGTCTGCCGATGCAGAGGCCAGCGGATACCAGATATGGCGATCCAGCACATCAGGAGGCGCACCGACTTTACTTACGTCACAAACAGGTACTACATACACTGATACAACTGTAGGCGCCAATACTTCTTTCTTTTATACGGTCAAGGTTAAAGTCGGTGCATTGGTTGGAAACCAAAGCAATGAAGCTGAAGGTTGGGGACGATTGCCGAAATCGATTACATCTTTGAAGGCATCACAGGGCAAGCTGACTGGCAAGGTTAATCTGACTTGGGATAAGGATTTGGAAGCAGAAAAATATGAGGTTTGGCGATCAAATACAGCTGGAGGCACGCCAATAAAAATGGCGACGTTGACTAACCCCGGTTACGAGGACGCGTCGACCGGAGCGGATGTTCACTATTTCTACACCATCAGGTCCGTGGCCGGGGTTTTGACCGGCAATCCGAGTAACGAGGCCGAGGGTTGGGGAAAACTGCCAAATGCGATTACATCCCTTATCGCCACAAAGGGTGATGTAATCTCGAAAGTTAATCTCAGGTGGAATTCCGATATAGAAGCTACAGGTTATGAAATATGGCGATCAGACACATCCGGTGCGACGGGAAGCCTTTTGGCGACTATAGGGCCATTGCTCTCATCCTACACTGATGACGCTGTTATTCCATCAGTCAATTACTATTATACGGTTAGGACGAAAGTCAATGACTTGACTGGAAATCCAAGCAACGAAGTTTTAGGCTTTGCAAAACCAGTTCCGCCGGCGCCAGTTCTTGAATTCAAAGGCGGGGTAAAATTTGCGCCCGACAGTTATTATGTACCACTGGGTCAGTCAGTAACGAAAGTCGTACCAAAATCCGCTACCGCACCATTAGAGCCTATTAAAATAACCTATACGGATAATGGTCAGAATATTGAGCGTCTTAATGCAGTGAGTGGAACAGCTTATCCGATCAATGCGACCGATCTTGCTCTGAATGAGGAACGAGACATCAATCTACGTATTGGATGGCAAAATTTCCCTGATGTCTATGTCGATCGAGTCATCAAGGTTGTTGGCGGAGCCAAGCCTAATCTTAAGATGACGGTCGAAGCGCCGGGGAAAGTCGCCGATACCGAAAGTGTTGTCGTCAAGGTGAAGCTCGGGGAGTATTCAAACAACATTCTCAATTACGATCCGGTAACGATGGGGCAATGGCGCATGCAGCTATTAGCGCAGACCGATACTCAGCCGGCAAAAACTCCTATTACCGATTGGGTCGATTTGGTAGACGGCCAAGCGGAGGTCACTATAGACCCAATGGGAAGTCAGTATCTGAAAATAACCGCGGTTTCGGAGTTTAAATCTAATGTCCAAGGCTTAAGTTTTACCATAAGCTCTCCAACCCGATTTATCGAAGTGGTCAAAGGAACCCCTATCGAGGGATCGATCAGTGGGAAACAATTCGATGGCCAGGCGCCGAAAACATTTACCTTGAATCTTGATCTGACAAAGGGTAATCGAATTGCATTAAAAGCGGCGTACTGGGAAGAATCCTACGATGGTGGATCGACGTGGGCGCCTATGCCGAATACCGGAACTCGAACCAACGTGTTCATGCCGGATCCAGATAGGAAGATGGTTAGGGCAAAAATGATCAACAAAAATAGCTTGGTGGAAAGTTACACTGATCCGGTTGAACTTTTTGCGTATCCACAAATTTATACGGCTATAACCGGGCCAAAGCATGCTGCGCCTGATACACCTGTAACCTTGTCTGCCCAGGTACTCAAGAATGGCATAGCGATTAATGATGCCATCGTTGAATGGACGATTACCTATGGCAATGGCGGAAAGCAAACGTCTACAGGGAAATCTGTAATTGTCAGTAATTCAGTGGAAGACAAAATTGCCGTTGCTGTTCGCGCTCGCTCCTCTGATACCCGGCCAGAGGATATCAATGCTTGGAGCTATGCGCGGTATTATGTTCTGATCAAAAATCCAACCAAACCAACGGTGCAGGCCACTGGTGCAAGGGAGGTGGAAACAGGTAAGACGTATCATTACATAGGCAAGAACAAGCCATCTTGGGGGGCTCTTGAAAGCGTAAATGCAATTGCTTCCGAATGGCAACTTCCGGATGGATCGACAGTCTCCGGCGACGAGTTGGACTGGACGCCGACCGCGGATGTGATTGCCGATCCGAAGCCCCTCATCTATAGGGCTTGGGTGGATGGTTTCAAGGAGACAACGGTTAGCGAGATGACGGTTTCCTACAAGCCTTGGGAATACGTATGGCCGAACTGGGTTATGAATATGAGACAGGTCACCGTGGAAGCGCCGTCTGATCTTTCTTTCCTTGTCGAGCATGATCGGAAGGATATGGTGCCGCATTTTGAAGCCCTGACTTATAAGTGGTCGTTTCCTGCGAATGTGACGGGAAAGCAAAGCACTTCATTTCCGAACCGGGCAACGGGACAAGCCGTTTATGAGGGCACATACACGATAAGCGTCAAGATCAGCGATGCACGCGGTAATCAAACTACGCTGACGCAGGACGTGACGGCGATCGCGCCGCCGCCGTATGTTGCAACGATCAAGGTTTCAAAATCGAACGTGTACGATCGGGCACCGATGACGGTGACCGTGCGACCGACGGTGAGCGGCGGACACCCGCTGGATTCGATCGATAAGCAGACCTGGAGCATTGACGGGGTACTCATCAATGAGTACACGAACAGGAGCTTCCTCTATACCACCATTCCGGATGCCGGTGATCATGTAATTTCGTATTCGATGAAAAGCACGATGGGAAAAAATGTGACGACAGACTCACCATTAACCCTCGCACAGAACAAGCCGCCGGTTTGTAATTTAATTCAAACCAATGGCAGTTTGGCTGTTTATGTCGAGGCCAAGTGTACGGATTCTGACGGAAAAATCGCAGGCTTTTCCTGGAATGTTGACGGTATTGATTTGTCGTCGACCTCTTACCGGATTGGTTTGTCCAAAGGAGCTGAGCCAAAGACAGCGAATATAACCTTTGTTGGTAAAGACGATGCCGGCGCCAATTCCGAGCCAGTGAACCTAATGGTCAATTATTAGTTTGCGATCAGTGCTTATAAAACACCGAACCTGGGATTTTCTCAGTGTTCGGTTTTTTTTGCTTATTGAGATGGAATGGCTCTGATTTGATTGATAATTCAAGGTGCAGGGCTGGTAATGATCGGCTTATAGCCAGGTTCCCGGCGGGCCACAGATGGTGATTGCGCCGTCAAACGTTGGTTTTGACTTTGGGTGCTAGGGAGGCCTTTACCGGCCCAGTGGCAGCGCCGGTAAAGACCGGCTTATCTCTCACCCCCCGTGCGCATGGCCAGCAGAGCTGTAAGATGGAAACTGCGGAAATCTCCGTTTTTAGTATTAAATTTTATTGCCCTCATATATCAAGAAAATATTGAAATACGTCTTTTTTTAAGGCTTTTCGAGCTTAAAGTTTGTCGCGTTTTAGGCGTTAATGCTTCTTTATTTCAACAGTGATCGTCATGTTAAAGTATATGCACTTACGAGCGTTATTCCTAGTTTTCTGGCTTATTCTGGCATCTTTTGCGTCCTTTTCTGCAAATGCGTTGGGGCCAAGTAAGGTTACGGGGGTTAGCGCAACAAAAGGGACTTTGTATGGCAAGGTGACCGTTTCTTGGAATAAAAATGATACCGCTGTGGGATATCATGTCTATCGTTCTACAGTTTCGGGATCTCTGGGCAGTTATATCGCTAACGTGACAACAGGAATCAGTTATGACGATACAGCCATTTTTTTGGGGCAGCATTATTTTTATACGATTGTTTCATATGATCTGTTATTTGAGGGTCCAAACTCAGCCCAAGTGGAAGGCTGGGGCAAGATGCCGGCGGCGATCGCGGATTTAACGGCGACGCAAAACACAATTATCGGTAAGGTTTCGTTGAGTTGGACTCCGAATGTGGATGCCACCGGTTATGAGATTTGGAGATCGGACACGGCGGCCGGCACCTCTGCACGGCTTTCGACCATTGGTGCTGCATCGAGCTTTGACGACACGACGGTTGTCGGCACCTCGCACTATTTTTACACGGTGAAGGTTAAGGTCGGTAGCTTGGTCAGCCCGGCCAGCAATCAGGCGGAAGGATGGGGAAAAAAGCCCTACCCCTTACAGGTGACCGGGGTAACGGCAACCCAGGGTACCCTTTATGGAAAATCATCACTTATTTGGAGTGTGGCAACAGATGCGGAATCCTATCGCGTTTACCGCTCGACCGCGGCTGGAACGAAGGGCGCGCAGATCGCCACAGGGATTACCGACACGACTTATGATGACCCGACGGTGTCCGGAACAATCCACTACTTTTACACGATTGTCGCGACCAACACGACAGGGGATGCACCGGATTCGGCCCAGGCCGAAGGTTGGGGCAAGATGCCGGCAGGGATTACTGACTTGTCGGCGACACAAAACACGAATATAGGTAAAGTGGCATTAAGTTGGACCCCGAACGCAGATGCCACCGGTTATGAAATTTGGCGCGCGGATACGGCGGTCGGCGCCCCTGCCCTGCTTTCTACGGTTGGAGCGGTATCAAGTTTTGATGATACGACGGTTGTTGGCTCCACGCACTATTTTTACACGGTGAAGGTTAAGGTCGGTAGCTTGGTCAGCCCGGCCAGCAATCAGGCGGAAGGATGGGGAAAAAAACCATATCCTTTGCAAGTGACCGGCGTGTCTGCCAGTCAGGGCACGATTTACGGAAAGTCGTCGATTGCCTGGAGCATGGCCACAGATGCAGAATCCTATAGCATTTATCGCTCGGATACCGCTGGCGTGAAAGGTTCGCAAATTGCCACAGGACTAGCCGGCACCGATTATGAAGACTCGACTGTGTCCGAAGCGACCCACTACTTCTACACTGTTGTTGCGACGAATACAACCGGGGACGCGCCGGATTCTGCCCAGGTAGAGGGTTGGGGCAAGATGCCCGCGGCGATCGGGAATTTGATCGCTTCTAAAGGTACAGTGGATGGGAAGGTGTCTTTATCTTGGACATCTGCCCAGGATGCCACCGGTTATGAAATTTGGCGTGCGGCTTCTTCAGGCGGAGCCGCGACGCTGATTGAAACATTGACTTCTCCGGTATCCAGTTACGAAGACACTACTGTAACGACCAGCAATCCATATTTTTATACGGTCAAAGTTAAAGTTGGCTCTCTGATCGGTGCTGCGAGTAATAAAGCAGAAGGTTGGCGAAAATTGCCAATGGTTTCAACACTGGCGGCAACCAAAGGAGAACTTACCGGCAAGGTTCATCTCGACTGGAATATCGACTCGGAAGCCACAAAATATGAAGTCTGGCGTTCTAATACGTCCGGCGTAGAGGGAACAAAAATAGCGACTTTGACCGGAAATAGCTTTGAGGATTCTACTACCGGTGCCAACACCCATTATTTTTATACCATCAAGATTGTGGTTGGGGCATTAATCGGAGACATTGGAAACGAGGCTGAAGGTTGGGGAAAATTGCCCGCAACGATTGATTCTTTGACGGCAACGCAGGGAACTTTGGACGGAAAAGTAAGATTGACATGGGAATTAGACCCTGAAGCCAATGAATATGAGGTTTACCGGGCAACTAATGCCGGTGGAGCTAGACAACTCATCGGAACAACAGTAACAAATTTCTATGACGACGTAACCGTTCCAACTAGCTTTCAGTATTACTATACCGTCAAGGCAAAAGTTGACTCACTGACAGCGCTTGATAGTAACGAGTCATCGGGATGGCGGAAACTTCCCATTATTTCCACTTTATCGGCAACTCAAGGAACCATTGAAGGAAAAGTTAGCTTAAATTGGACACCTGATACAGAAGCAACTGGCTATGAAATATATCGTTCGGTAATATCAGGCGGTCCATATTCATTGCTTGCGACTGTAATGACATCATCCTTTGAAGACGACACTATTGCCAACAATAAACGATATTTTTATACGGTCAAGGTTAAGGTAGGTGCGATTTCTGGGGATGTTGGTAACGAGGCTTCGGGGTGGCGAAAATTGCCATTCGTTTCTAGCCTATTTGCAACTCAGGGAAATCTGACTGGAAAAGTTTCTCTCACATGGGCTCAAGACCCAAGTGCGACTGCCTATGAAATTTGGCGATCACCAACAGCGGACGGTTCTGCCGCTACGCTGTTGGCTACTCAATCTGAGACAACTTATGAAGACACCGCGGTTGACGGTTTAACTGTATTTTATTACACCGTCAAGATAAAAGTTGAAGATTTGGTAGGGGCGGCAAGTAATACGGTGCCGGGTTGGGCAAATCTCCCACCATCTTCAGCCAGCGCCACGATAACGACGACATGGCCAACTATAAGTGCGGCCACGGTTCCTGATGTGATAGACCCGAATATTGCCGCAGGACAAGATGATTCAATTACTTTGGCCATTACCGAACAACCGGTTAAAGGTGAGGTTACGATTGAGAATGGCAAATTCGTCTATACACCAAAGCAAGGTGTTGGGTATTTCGGTGACTTGAGTTTTCAATTTACGGCCACCGATAAGGCAGGTGAATCGGTAGTAGGGATCGGTGCCATTCATGTCCTAAAAGGCTGCTTTGAACCGACTGTAAGCAATATGACTGTGGCGGATAAATTACTGCCGCAAATGCATCCTAATTTCACATTCACATATGATGCGAATGCCTGCAATGGAAATATGAGCGGATCAATCAAGGTTTCAAAAAGCGGGGTTGAAGTTGAAAACGATTCGTTCGCTTTGACCGATTACGGAAATTCTGTGTCATTTACCTTACCAGGAAATGGATTAGACACCGGCGATTATGTGGTGGATTTGACGATTACCACTGAAATTGGAACGGTATCAAAATCCTTAGCGTTTAAAGTAAATGACGTGCTTTTGCCTACATTAATTTTTACCCCGAAAATAGTTGAGCAAGCAAAGAGCAAAACAACAATCAGCATTTATCCGAATGACAAGATATGTTCTCTAACGGCTAATCAATCTATTGCTGAGTCCGATTCAAGAAAGTGTTTTGTGACTCTTAACGGAACAGTCCCGGGCTTGTCTGTTGCTTTTGACGCTCAAAATATTCCGATGTTGACGGGCTATCCAAGCGATGCAGGAGAGTTTCCTGTGACCGTAAACACATCACGGTGGGTCGATGGAATTCGATACGACCTTCAACCCGTCACTGGAAGCTTGACAGTAACTCAAGCCCCTTTGCCTAATTTTTCATTAACCGGTGATGGCGACGTCATTCAAAGCATTGAGAAATTACAATTAAGATTCAAGCAAACTGAGGGTGACTATTGTTCGGTTTTTTCTGATCTGGATAAAGCAAAGGCAACTTCTGTTTCATTGGGAAGGAAGGTTTGCTTTATCTCGTTTGATATTCCCGCTGGAATAACTGTTTCGCAAGGCATTGAGCAAATAAACCTGGAAGGCTTTTTATCTGAAATTGGATCAAAACAGATTAATTACAATGTAAGTTTTGTGTACCCAGATGGGTCGGTATCGCAAATTCCGGTTGGAGGCTCCATGGCATTGAATGTTTCTGCCTTATCGCCTCCAATTGTTGAGATGAAAGGGGGAATGGCGATATCTTCTGATCGTTATTACGTTCCAATAGGTCAACCGGTCACGCGCATAAAATTCTCAGCTGGATTCTCTACATATTCCAGAATGAATTTGATTATTGATGATGGTATTCAAACACAGTATAGAAATGACTTAGTAAACGAAGGGTATATTTGGATAAAAACGCCGAATCTGAAGCTCATGGAGCAACGCTCGATAAGGATCAGATTGAGTTGGGCCGATTATCCAGGCATTTTTACTGAAAAAACGATTACCGCGATCGGCGGGGCAAAAAACACGATTAAGCTTTTGATTGACTCGCAGCGTAAGGTGTCAGATACAGAAGAAGTTATTGTCAAGTTGCGCCTTGGCGAATATCTTGCTGATGGTTCTTTTGTGTACGACCCTGAAACAATGGGGCAATGGCGTACACATTTGTTGATGACCGCTAACACTCAGTCAAAAACGGTACCGACGACTCAGGTTGTCGACATGGTCAACGGCGAAGCTGAATATCGATTCACCTTGTCTGGTTATTTATTTATGAAAGTGACGGCGGTCGCGCAATTGGTCACCGACATACCTGACCTGAACATTCCGATAAAATCGCAAACACGTTTTATCGAGGTCCTCAACGGTTCACCGCTGCAGGGAACGATTACCTCTAAAGGATTGGATGGGCCGGCTCCGAAGATTTTCTCGCTCACACTCGATCAAACTCCAGACAACCGCGGTGCTCTCAAAGAGGTCTCTTGGGAAGAAAGCGTCGATGACGGCGCGACGTGGAAGACGATCGAGAATGCGGACCAGGTGAAAACCAACGTTGCTCTGCTTGAGCCAGGCCGAAAAAAGATTCGAGCAAAGATGGTTAACAAAAATAACCTGATCGAGAGTTATACCGATCCGGTGGAATTGTGGGCTTATTCTAAACTCGAGGGGACTGTCATAGGCCCGAACTTTACTTCTCCGAATGCGCCGGCAACTCTGGCCGCGGAACTGTACCAGGATGGCGTGAAGGTCGATGATGCGGTGATCGAATGGACGATCGACTACGGTGAAGGCGTGATTGCCACTGAGACTGGTCCAACGGTTGCGGTGAGCGACACGAAGCAAGGCAAAGCGAACGTCATCATGAAAGCACGCCCGGGCGACACTCGACCTGACGATAGATACGCCTGGAGCTATACGCGACATTATGTTTTGATCAGGGATCCATCAGCGCCGGCGGTACAAGCTTACGGTCCGAAAGAAGTGGAAACAGGTAAGACGTACCATTACACGGGCAAGGCGAAACCATCCTGGGGAACTTTGGAGAGCGTTCAAAAACTGTCTTCCGAATGGCAGTTACCGGATGGATCGACAGTCTCTGGCGACGAGTTGGACTGGACGCCCACCGCGGATGTGGCTACAGATCCAAAACCGATTATCTATCGGGCTTGGGTCAGTGGGTTTAAAGATTCTACTGCCAAAGAAATTTTTGTTTCGTATAAAGCGTGGGAGTATGTTTGGCCAAACTGGTCGATTTCGTTTAGGCAATCAACTGCTGAGGCGCCTTCAGATTTGACGTTTATGGTTGAGCAAGATAGGAGCGATATGGGGCGTCGATTTGAAGGATTGACTTACGATTGGTCTTTCCCTGTCAATGTAAACGGCAAACAGAATGGGTCATTTCCGAATAAGGCTAATGCGCAAGTAGTGTATGAAGGTACCTACACGATCAGCGTGAAGGTCAGAGACGCGCGCGGTAATCAAACTACGCTGACGCAGGACGTGACAGCGATCGCGGCAGCGCCGTATGTGGCGACGATCAAGGTATCGAAATCGAACGCATACGATCGGGCACCGATGTCGGTCACGGTACGGCCTACGGTCGCCGGCGGACACCCATTAGACGCTATCGATAAGCAAACCTGGAGCATTGACGGAACAATCATCAATGAGTATACGAACCGAAGCTTCCTCTATACCACCATTCCAGAGGCTGGTGATCATGTTATTCATTATGAAATGAAGAGCAAGATGGGGCGGATAGCTTCTGTCGACTCACCGTTGCCTTTGGCTCAAAACAAGAACCCTGAATGTGGGCTTGCTCAAACAAATGGCAGCCTGGCGGTTTATATCGAGGCTAAGTGTACGGATTCTGATGGAAAAGTGTCGGCGTTCTCATGGTCGGTAAATGGCTCCAAGATTTCATCAACATCATATAGGATTGGTTTTAACAAGGGGACTTCGCCGCAAGCGGCAAATGTGACGTTTGTGGGAACTGACGATGCAGGCGGAAATTCAGAGCCAGTTAATCTCGTGGTGAATTATTAAATATTCACTGTTAACGTAGTTTTTCAACACAAAAAGCCGAACATGGCCCCTTGTTCGGCTTTTTTGTTTTGCCATTCTTTTTGTTTTCATTGAAATAGCTCATTTTTTGTTGCTTTTCGAGCTTAAAGTTTTGGTGTTTTTAGGCGTTAATGCTTCTTTTTCATATTCATGATTGAATGCCATGTCAAACCGTATGCGTGTAAGATATTTATTCTGGATATTATTCGCGATTTGGATAATGTCGTTATCAGATGCAGCGTGGTCCGCACAGGTTCCTGCTAAAGTTACTGGAGTAACCGCTTCAAACGGAGCATCTTACAATAAGGTTTCGATTAGCTGGCGAAAAAGCACAAAGGCCTTAACCTACCTTGTTTACAGATCAATCAAATCGGGAACAAAAGGATTGTTGGTTGCATTGGGGCTACCGGGCACAAGTTATGATGATACTGTATCGGATTCAACTCGATATTTCTATACAGTCGTTGGTGTAAACGCGATTGGAAATTCTCCAGACTCAGCTCAAGTGGAAGGCTGGGGCAAGATGCCGGCGGCGATCGCGGATTTAACGGCGACGCAAAACACAATTATCGGTAAGGTTTCGTTGAGTTGGACTCCGAATGTGGATGCCACCGGCTACGAGATTTGGCGATCGGATTCGGTGGCTGGAACCCCTACCCTGCTATCGACTGTTGGTGCGGTATCGAGTTTTGAGGACACCTCGGTTGTTGGTACGAACCACTATTTTTACACAGTCAAGGTCAAGGTCGACGCGCTGATCGGCGAGGCTAGCAACCAGGCGGAGGGTTGGGGTGGGATTTTGTATCTTTTGCAAGTCAGTGGGGTTACAGCAACACAAGGGTCATTAACAGGGAAGGTTTTTTTGAGCTGGAATGCAATTCCGGATGCGGAGAGTTATGAAATATGGCGTTACTCTGAATTTAATGCTGTTCCTGAACTTATAGCTACTCAAGATGGGACAAGCTATGAAGATTCATCCATAACGGATGAAACTTTATTTTACTATACCGTTAAAGGTAAAACACGAGATTGGTATGGGCCTTCAAGTAATGTAACGGTTGGATGGGCGAATGTTGCCCCAATTTCTGCGAGCGTCAAAATTACAACAACATGGCCTAATGTCAGGCCCCCAATCTCGCCAGTAGTAAATGATCCAAATATTAATGCCGGGCAGGATGATTTATTGACATATACCATCACAGAACAGCCAACCAAAGGCACTGTTACAATTGAAAATGGAGGATTTGTCTACACACCTACCGCGGGTGTTGGTTACTACGGAGATTTTAATTTTAAATTTATCGCCAAAGATAAAGCTGGAGAATCAGTAATTGGAAGTGGTCTGGTACATGTCCTTCAAGGGTGCTTTGCTCCAACAATAATGCAATTTTCATCTGAAAACAATTTATTGCCTGAAATGCACCCGAATTACACGATCAAATACGATGCTAAGGATTGCAATGGCGCTATGGATGCGACGTTAAGTATTATAAAGGATGGTATGGAGGTTGATTCTAGTTTGTTCGCTTTGCCTGATTATGGTTCTCCTGTGGTTTTTCTTCTCCCAGGAAAGGGGCTTAAGGCTGGCGATTATACGGCTAAATTGACTGTCGTGACAGAAATTGGAATATCCTCTCAGTCATTTTCTTTAAAGGTCAATGATGTCATTTTGCCAGATCTTATCATTGATCCAAAAATAGCTGACCAGGGAAAGAGTAATACTACAGTAAGCATTAATCCAAAGGATAGCATTTGCACCCTCACAGCAGATCAATCCATTGCGGAAGCAGATCCAAGGAAGTGTTTTGTGTCTCTTAACGGAACGGTACCCGGCTTGTCTCCTGGCAAAGATGCGCAAAATTTGCCTATATTGACGGGGTATCCGCGCGAAGCGGGTGATTTTCCCGTGACAATCAACACATCAAGATGGGTCGATGGAGTCCGGTATGATCTTTCTCAGGTTTCTGATTCTTTAACGGTTACATCAGCATCCTTGCCTAAGTTTTCATTAATAGGCGACGCCGATGTTATCCAGAACATAGAAAAAGTACAGTTAAAATTTAAGCAAACAGATGGTGACCTTTGTACGATTTTTTCCGATCTCGATAAGGCAAAAGCTGCTGCAGAAACATCACGAAAAATAGTTTGTTTTGCGGAATTTACGATACCCAATGGCATTAATATGTTACAGGGTATTGATAAGATAAATTTTGAAGGATTCCTTTCTGAAATAGGAACCAGTCAAATTACTTATTCGGTAAGTCAAGTTTATCCTGATAGGACTATTTTGAAAATACCTGTCGGGGGAGCATTGACAATGACTGTTTCAAAATTGGTTCCGCCGTCTTTTGACTTAAAAGGCGGCAGGGAAATATCGGCGGGGCGTTTTTATGTTCCTTTGGGTCAACCAGTTACTAGGTTAAGGGTTTTAACTAATTTCCCGACATCTGCAAAGATGAATTTAACCATTGATGACGGTGTGGCAATACAACAACGGTATGGTTTGCTTAACAAGAGCTTTTCTTGGATAAAAACGCCAGAATTGAAGTTAATGGAGCAGCGATCGATAAAGATTAGACTGAGTTGGGTCGATTATCCTGAGATTTTTACCGAAAAAACCATCACGGCCATTGGCGGTACCCAGAACGCTATTAAACTGATCATGGACGCTCAGCGCCTCGTTACAGACACAGAGGATGTCATTGTAAAGGTGAAGGTAGGAACTTTCACAAAAGACGGATTTGTCTATGACCCGGCAACGATGGGGCAGTGGCGAGTTCAGTTGTTGACGCAATCAAACACTCAATCGAAGTCGGTACCGACGACTCAGGTTGTCGACATGGTCAACGGCGAGGCTGAATATCGATTCACCTTGTCTGGTTATTTATTTATGAAAGTGACGGCGGTCGCGCAATTGGTCACCGACATACCTGACCTGGACATTCCGATAAAATCACAAACACGTTTTATCGAGGTCCTCAACGGTTCACCGCTGCAGGGAACGATTACCTCTAAAGGATTGGATGGGCCGGCTCCGAAGATTTTCTCGCTCACGCTCGATCAAACTCCAGACAACCGCGGTGCTCTCAAAGAGGTCTCTTGGGAAGAAAGCGTCGATGACGGCGCGACGTGGAAGACGATCGAGAATGCGGACCAGGTGAAAACCAACGTTGCTCTGCTTGAGCCAGGCCGAAAAAAGATTCGAGCAAAGATGGTTAACAAAAATAACCTGATCGAGAGTTATACCGATCCGGTGGAATTGTGGGCTTATTCGAAGCTCGAAGGCGCCGTGATCGGCCCGACAGCGACCGCGCCGGACGTTCCGGTGACGTTGTCGGCTGAACTCTATCGGGATGGCGGTAAAGTCGACAATGCAGTCATCGAGTGGACCGTCGATTACGGGAATGAAGTTATGGCTAGCCATTCAGGGCCAACGGTTGCGATCAGCGATACAAAAGAAGGCAAAGCGAACGTGATTATGAAGGCTCGCTCGGCCGACACGCGCGCGGACGATCCTTATGCCTGGAACTATGCCAGGTATTATGTCCTGATCAGGAATCCGTTACCGCCTGCTGTTCAGGCTTATGGGCCAAAATCAGTTGAAACGGGAAAAACTTACCATTACACGGGAAAAACGAAGCCTTCGTGGGGAACATTGGAAAGTGTTCAGAAGTTGGTATCAGAGTGGCAATTGCCGGACGGATCGATGGTTGCCGGCAACGAGCTTGATTGGACGCCGACGCCGGACGTAATTGCTACGCCGACCCCATTGATATATCGGGCCTGGGTGGATGGATTCAAAGACTCCACGGTGAAAGAAATTCCGGTGGCGTATTTGCCTTGGGAATATGTGTGGCCGAACTGGACGATCACGATGAAGCAGGGGACAGCGGAGGCGCCTTCTGACCTGATTTTACTTGTCGATCAAGACCGGCGAGACATGGTCTCGCGGTTTGAAGGCCTGACCTATGAGTGGATATTTCCAGAAAACGTCACCGGTAGGCCAAACAGTTCGTTTCCGAACCGGGCGGCGGCGCAGGTGGTGTATGAAGGCACCTACACGATCAGCGTGAAGGTCAGAGACGCGCGTGGCAACCAGACTACGCTGACGCAGGACGTGACGGCGATCGCGGCGGCACCGTATGTGGCGATGATCAAGGTTTCGAAATCGAATATGTACGACCGGGCACCGATGACGGTGACCGTGCGACCGACGGTGAGCGGCGGTCACCCGTTGGATTCGATCGATACGCAGACCTGGACTGTTGACGGCTCAATCATCAGCGAGTTCAACAATCGGAGTTATCTCTACACGGGGATTCCGAATGCAGGCGATCACGTAATCGGTTATGAGATGAAGAGCAAAATGGGGGTTACGGCGCGGATTGATGCCGTCTTGCCCTTGGCCCCGAACAAGAATCCGGAGTGCTCCTTGGTGCAAACATCAGGCAGCATGGCCGTTTACGTCGAGGCCAAGTGTACGGATCCGGATGGGAAGGTTGTCGGATACACATGGGCTGTAAATGGTAATCCGCTGTCGTCTACATCTTACCGAATTGGCTTGTCTCGAGGATCAATACCGCAAACAGCGACTATCTCTTTTTTCGGCATTGATGACGCAGGCGGCAAATCACAAGAGGCTTCTCTTGTAGTCAATTATTAATCTTTATCATTGAGAATTTTATGTCACCTATAGGACACACTATTACCTCTTTTTCGATGGCCGCCACCTTCATGCATGTCAATGGAGTTCGATGGGGAGAAGGATTTAGCAGGTTACCTGCCATCATGTTGCATCAAGATGTCTCTCAGATGGATAAAAGCGCTATAGTAACGCTGATATCGATGGGGATACTTCTAGGCGCCCGGGGGCCGGACAGGCTGGAATTGCCTGTTTGGGACAGAAGGAAGAATGTTCGTCGATCGCTCATACCGCACCGAACATTGACGCATTGGCCTCCATTGTGGCTTTTGATTGTTTGGTTTTTCGGTGGTTTACGGGAAATAGCTTCGGATATTTTGATTTATGAAATTTCTTGTGTTGGCTTTGGGTTTGGTTTGTCAGGGTTGCTTCATCTTTGCATGGACGTGATGACTCCTATGGGGATTCCGCTTTTAAAGCCATTTGGCCAGAGAACCTCGTTGACTGTTTACAAATCATCCCAGGTTAGCGAGTGGTGCTTTATTTTTTTTCTGGTTGTCTCGTCTCAATTTTTGTCGAGACATATAGCTTTGTGAGTTAAATATCTTGCGTTTTTCCAAAATTTGTCAAAATATGCAAACATTGTTTTTTAAGGCGTAAAAATGAGAAATACACTTACTGTCTATGCGAACGGCGAAACTGAAGTCGATAAACATGTTGTTATTAGGGTTTATTGGATGACAGGAAAAAACAGAAAGGGAGTCGTTGATGTCAGGCTTCCATTGTCTTGTGAAGTTCGTCAAGAAGCTGCAGAGGCTGTTGCCATTCGTCATTTACTGGGGGATGTAAAAATATTAGGCCCGAACAAGACGGGATTAGGATTGACTTTGGTGGTAAGCAAGGGGGCCATAAGAAAAATGGCTAGGCAATCAACTCAGAAGGTAGAACTCTATGAATACGGTTCTCCATTGATCACCAGGTACGGAGAAGCAATAATTAATGTATCAAAGGATACATTATGGTTTCTATCGCAGGAAGAACTGCTAACGATCGAGATCCCATTGATTGACGGAGAAGGACTAAAGGGATTAGAGAAAATCGATGACGTTCCCATGGGAACCGTTGGGATAACGTTTCACGCATTGGAACGGTATAGAGAGTATCGTGAGACTAGGGATTTTACCCGGTCTTGGAAAAGCTTGGTAGAACGTCTTAAAGGTGATTTGGAAAAGATCAACTTGCCAAATAGTGTTGAGCTACACAAGATGAGAAAATACGGTGAAAAACCTGAAGTATGGAAACACGCTGACGATACTATGCACTATGTGTTCTGTGAGCAAGGCAATATGAAAGTTTTAGTCACTGTCTTCAATAGAAAATCAGATAATATCCCAGTATATAGATCAGCTTGATTTTTTTGAAAATTAATACTCAATTGAAATCCATTCTGGAAGATTTCTTGATATTCTTTTATAAAAGCTTTTGTAATCGAATCCAGATATCTCATAACCTTCAACAAAGTGTCTTTTACCTGCTAGAGTTCCATTTTTATCATATTCTTTCGATATTTTGAGGAAAGCTATGTATTGATCATATGGTTTTTTGTAAACATAGCCTTTTAGACCCCGTCTCATTTCACCCTCCCATTGGAGAGAATTTTCTGTTGGGATTGGTCCAAGGATTTGGCAAGACCAGTTCTCACACAACGGACCAGTCGCTCTAAGCCATCGAGGCCTAAGTTTTCTCCCAAAGGCATAAACGTCATCATACTCTTCAATTTTTACCTTGTATTCAGGTGGTATAGCTTGAGTGATGCTTTTTTCAAGGATTTCACCGATCTTGATTTGTGCCTCTTTTTCGTCGGCAGCCAATTGAAATGGCATATTGGCGTTAATAAAATTTTTGTTAGCCGCTCCATTACTTTGTCTTGGGCTATCTGAAAGCAGTAATAATGCAGTTGCGATTCCGATGTTGGCGCCAGGAGGCAAAGCGCCTGGAATTGGCCTTTCAGCCGCGGCCAATACTACGCCGGCCGACCTAAATTCTGTCGAGTTGGAAGTAGATCCGCTGGCTTTTTTATCAGACACAGCTATTTTTGCATTTGAATTAAATGGATTTTGAGCATAAGGTTTTTGGACGGCACATCCAGTGGCCAATATAGCGGAACAAAAAATCACTAAAATTTTCATAGTCTTAAGAGTTTATGAAATGCTAAGAATGAGTCGATAACCTTTTTTTTGTTTTATGCGACTGAGTCTCAAGCCTTCATTCTCGGCTTCTTCTTTTGTATCGAACCAGTTTTTTCTAACTGTACCTGGCGAGCCGATGCGTCCATTCTCTCGAACCAAAGACCAGTCGCCGAACAAACCAGGGCAAACCGTCAATTGATAGTACCGGTTCATATTTAGCTCTGGCTTTCTGTGCTCGAGGTATATTTGATGCATTCGAAAGATTTACTTGATAATCAGGTTAACAAATAACATTGTATCAAACAAACAGCATAGATCAATGTTATCCACAATTTCTGTGGATAACATTGTTGATAATACCTAACACTTCTCCATGAAGCCTATGATAATTATGGCTTAGCGTTAGATTGGCTAGAAATTGGTCATCAAAGGTTGTCTTGCAGGTATTGTCTTTGTTCGTCTATGTTTGTACCGTTTGTTTGTCTTTGTAGACGTTGGATAGCGTTTTCATTTTGCGTATTTGGCAATGTTCCAACGGTTCTGTTTTCAATGGTGTAGAGAATGTCTGCTGTTGCTGCATTGCGAGCAAGATGATCAGTCGCTTTCAACATATTTAGCCATTCGCTGAAATCCATTTTTTTGAAATCAAGCTTACCGATTTGCTCTGGTGTGAATCCTTCACAGTTTGGCGTTTTAGGATCACCAAAAGTCAGGCCTAACTGGGGGCGTGCTTGTTCGTTAAAAATCCTCGCAAACGGACTTGAGAAGCAGCAGTAGACTTGTTTTGTTGCGACGCACCCAAAAAATGTATCCGCAGAACAGTAATCCCCGATCGCGGTTGGTTTTGTGCAAAGTCCTTGTGTTTTAAGCATGTTTAGCTGGACTTCATCTTCGGTACAGGCGAATACCAGCTGCACAACCATTTTTGCAATTTGATAGATTGCGTAAATGATACCGACTACTGTTACTATGGAGGAAAGCATAGATCCTGCCATGCTGTAAGTTGTCGTTGCAGCTGCTCCGGCGCCTGAGGTTGTCGCCGTTAATAATGTGGATGCCGCGGTTTCTCCGAAAGTTGAAGCAATCCATTCACCCAGCCATTGCACCATTTGTTGCTTTATAGCTTCGATCCCAAGATTTGTTCCTATTTCTTCACCCAACATCGAAGTTACAGAGTCGAGCGCAGATGTAAATGTTGATGTTACAGCATTGTAGGTATCGGCCAAAACACCGACAGGTGTTGAGAGAACCGTTCCATCTGTCACTAATTGCCAAGCCCCAGTTGTCACACCGTATGTATCCATCGCATATAACTGTACGGATGAATCAATCGCATTCCAGGAGTTATAGCCAAGCTCTATAAAGTCCATCCAGCTTCCTTGGATGGGCATATTACAGCAATCGACGCTACCAAGCACAGAGAGATCAGCCATTTGGCATTCATAGCTTTGCCCAGCAAATAGCTTACACGTTGCGGAGTCTTCTGAGCATCCGTTATCTTTTTGAGCCTCATTTAGAGTTTGCAATGCGGTTGCAGCTTCTATGAAGTCTGGATTTGATTCGGTTGCTTGGTTAACGCACTCGCCACCCATACACTTAATAGGAGCATCACATATGGTTTGCTCGCCCGTATTTGTTTGGTCGCATGCAGCTTCATAATCAGTTCCACAATCGTAAGTCACAATAAATTGCTGGCAGACACCCGTTACTGGGCTAACGCCGCCATCGACGCATTTTTCACTAATGTATGAGCATTGGGGGTTATCCTGTAGTTCTTGACAGGTATCATGCTCTTCCAGGTTATAGTCGTATTCAGGACATTGTTCATCTCCATTCATGTCTGTAAAGCATGGCAAAACGATATGGCCGGGGACGCGTGTTTCGGCCGAATAGCAAATTGGCGCAGGAGGAGATGTCGGGGGATCAGGTAAAATGGGCTCCATGTATGGACCATATTCCTCTGGCGTTATCGTTATTGTCTCGATTACCCGACTATCGTCGGCGTCTGTGCATTTCCAATAATCAGTTGATGCGGCATCATTTAAAGATCCGTCGGGCGTAAACGCAGGAGGTGTGTAGGTCGGGGGCCATGAATTGAATATTCTTTCACGGCATCCTGGAGGGAAATCAATGAATGTTTCTTTTATGTCAGGTTTTTTTCTAAAAGTGAAGTGTGCGCCGCCATCAGGAACGGTTGGGGTATCATTTTCATCAGACGATACTCGTACCGTTATTGTGTGATCACCTTCAGTAAAGTAAGGCAATATGTCTTTTTTTGGAGTGAGAGCCCATGCATCGTGTATGCAAGATCCACCACCATTGCTCCAAATTCTCGTTCCATCAATGGTAATATCGACCCCTCCGTCAGCTGTCACTGAATCGATTGTTGCTTTAATTAGCCTCGAAGGATCATTAACGTGTAGAACCATTGTATAGGACCAAAAATAGCATCCACCGCTTCCTGTATCGTTATTCCATGGAACGCCAAGTTGCATTTCAATAATGGAAGGTGAGTCGATAAAAACGAATTCCGTATTTGGATGTGGATCATTGGTGGTAGAGGATATTTTGTTGACAACCTTGTCATTACCCGTAAGCTCTTGAATAATTCGATCAACTTTACAAGATTCTGTCTTCAAAGTTTTTTTGCATGTTTTTAGATCGTCAATGTGAAAATTACATTGTTTTTCTGAAAAGTTTGTTGTTTTTTCGCACCCAGAGAAAAGATCGGTTATTATCGGAGACGTTAAGGACAGCACATTATCCGAAGTTTGCCAGATCGGATCATTATAAATATTCGGTATGGATGTATTGGCCCCAAGCAATGTTTGATATGCTTTAGCATGCGTTGATGAGCCTGCAGCTAAATTGTTTGTACTGTCGTTGACTACAGTACCCATCGCCCCCGCATCGCCATAAGAGGCTGCCGCACTGTCCAACGATCCTGGTTCTATCTCTTGGAACAATTGGTTTTGCTCAATAGTTTGCCCTGCTACAGATCCATTTTGCAGCGTTATTGTGCCGGTTCCAGGGTTAACATTTGGAACAGAGAATTCATTTAGAAGGGATTGACTAAGATTCTGACCTTGAAGAGCTTTATCCAAAAAATCATCAGCAAATACCGTCGGAGGATTAAAAAAAAATAATCCGACAGATATATAAAATACCGCAATTGAATTATGAGTAAGGCAAACAATTAGAAGATAAGCAATAGGCTTGAATAGGTACTTCATCTGTATGGAAGAATCGAAAAAGGTTAAATCAATGTACTCTCTTGCCGGAATATAGCTTTACGACAAGAGAGTGAGACCATTTAAGGCGCAGGGTTATAGTCGTCGTCACCCGTTAGGCAGCATTCTGTGAATCTCCAAATAAGGTAGACGTAGTCTTCTCCCACTCCTGGTAATGTTCTATGTTCACCCCAGGTGAATGTTGATTCGCCAATATAATGGCAACAATTTTCACCTGGTAGGACGATTTCTTTTTTCTTTGGATTTCCACTGCTATCAAGTTTGACACTACCATCTGCATCGACGTCATCGACCATCTCAGTTTTAATATCGGCTTCAGCCAATGGATATAACGTACTTAACTTGTATTGCTGCTTGGGGATCATCGGATAGACCTCGCCAGAACAAAGCGCATTGTCACCATAAGTTTTATGGGCAAGTCCGCGGCGATGTAGGCCGGCGATAACCCGTGCAGTCAGAAGGCTTGTGTCTCTTGGTGGCGAAGCCTCTGAAGCGATATTGCCTGTAAATGGGTACAAATTACCCCAACACCCTGCGCACCACCACAAGGACGTTGATGGCTTTGATGCGGTTGTGATAGCGCAATCTGCTGTACATGCTGCGATTGCCAATGGGTTAGCGAAAACGACGGCTTCCGGATTTAAAAAGAATGCCAACTCATCGATGTTCCATGTTGGGTCCAGTTCGGACATGTACATCATGTCGAGGCTTCGTTGCCCACCTGCGTTGCAATTGTTCTGAATGAACAATTCCAAAATCATGTAGAGCGGGAAAGCCCAATAATGATAGTTATAGAAAGTTTTATCGCTTGTGTCGGCGCTTGTTTCTTTATGTCCACCCCACAGTCTAACGCCAGAATTAAATGATGTTCCTCCGAGTATTGGAGAGCAATATGGTTTTCTGACAACTTCAACCAATCTAGCTGGCAACCATGCGCCTGCTGTTATACCGAGAACAGGTAGACCTTCATCCCCACCGCAGGAACAGAATGATTCTGTAGATAAATCATCCGGCAGGCCATCGTCCTTATCGTAAATATTAAAACCAAGTAGCCTTACGGGGAATAAGCATGTCCAGCAAATGCCAGTGATCATCTTTTTACCCCAGAAGTCAGCGTCTGGGCACAATAAATCTTCGGCATTAATATCCGTAGAGCTTGACGAGTTTATAGGATCGTCGCCGTATGCGGTATTAAACGCCATGGAAAGCGATAGGGTAATGGCTAATAGACGTTTCGGGAGAGTCATAAATTATTTTCGTACTGAGATTTCTTTAACCATAATTTTGTCGCCATTCCCTTCAATAACAGAAGGTAGCGCCTCGATCATGAATCTTTCAACAATCGTCTTATTCAGTTTGTATATTGGAGCATTGAGTAATGCAGTTGTTTGGTTGTAGTGATCCCATCCTTTATCCGTCCTCATTTTTGAAAACAGATAGACGACGGGTTTTTGTTGCGCTAAAAATTGATCGCCAGTTTTTTTTGCTACGTCGACTTGGTCTTTATCGGTTGCGTCAAATACGATATAGGCATGCTTCATTGGCATGATTTCTTGAGGATTTATTCTTTGACCCTTTGCAACAATTAGCTGTCCATTAGGGGAAAAAATATCCTTTGAAGCAACAATGGAAGGATCGATGATTCTTTCCTTGTCAATTTGAGACGATGGAAGTTGTATGTCCTTTTCTTGGTGAACCCAAAAGTTTTCCAGTGCTCGATTTTTTTCCTTTTCCCAATCATGATTTTCCATTCTCCTTTGTAATTCTTCTATCATGTCTGGCTCTGTGATCGCGAATACAGGGCCGCGTTTTCCGAGGTCTCCGGCATCTTGCTGAGAAAGCCAATTGAAGCCAGGCAATCCTCTTGCCCATCGAGTCTCTCCTGAAGAATTTGTTTCTACCATGGAGGGAACAACCGTAATATTGAATCGCGTGAACAATAATGGATCGATGACAGCCTTGGGTACCGGATTCATTTTTTTCACCAAAGGGTATAGCCTTTTGGTTATTGATCCTGTATTCCCGTCTTTCTCTACACCTCGAAAAACAAGAATTGAATCCGTTGCTGCGGCTTCTACTGCTGCTGCTTTTATTTCTTGTTCTGGCATTCCAAATGAGACGAATATCCACCGACCTTGGATTGGTTTTTTGTTAACATCCATTCCATCCGCGGCTAGATCTCCGGTCATTGGTGATCCATTCATGCGGGCATTGTCTTTTCGCAATAGGCTTTCAAGCTCAGGACTCAGTTGTGCCGGCTTGCTTTTCAACCATGCCGGCAGTTGCTGGTTTGTCATGTTCGGTTTTTGTTTGTTTAGAATATCCTTGAGAAAAAAAGCGTTCTCATCGCCCCAAGCGAACGATGAGAACAAAAGTTGTAGCAAAGCCACAGAGAGGAAGAACTTCTTAAAATAGTGGGTACGCACGACCAATTACATCCTTTTTATCAACAAGACCTAACAAGCTGTAACGTGAATCCAGGCTGTACTCATGATCGCCGGCCACGAACAATTTCCCTAATTGAATGGTATTTCTTCCTTCGTGTAGCTCATCATTTGGGTAAAGTACCGTCTTGCTAAGGCCTATTTCTTTGCCAATTAATTCGCGTTTACCAACCGCAAAATTCCGATCTTTCCTTTCCACGATATCGCCAGGGCCGGCCAATAGCCGTTTGACGAAAGTATATCCGTCTGGATAGGGCTTGCCGTTATGCCATTTGAAGGCCACGAAATCACCGGTTTCAACGCTGTCATTTAGGCAAATAACAAACAGCGTATAAGGCAAACTGGGAGTTTGGTTCCACGCCAAGCGATAGTTTGCATGCACGATAAGATAGAGCACCCAAATAATTGCCCAAGTAAACCAGTAGTTTTTAATATGTTGGCCAATAATTGGAACAAAAGATTTGGTTTGATCGAGAATATCTTGATTATTCAATTGAGACATAAGCTTCCTCCGGGGCGCTAAGAACATATTGTGAATCGATTACAACTATCCCCTGCTCTACCAAGGAATCTGTAACCTGTTTGACTTTTGCTGTGATAGTTCTGGCTTCTTCTTCGGTTTGTCCACCTTTTGATGACGCCTTTATCACCAACCCTTGAATATCGACAATCGCGATCTGTCCGGGAACTGGGGAAAAGGAGGCGGCAAAATAGCCGCCAAGCGCACCACTAACTGCCGATATGGCCACAAGGACCAAAACTGTTTTTATGTTGATGGATTCCATCAAATCACAACTCCATATTGCCTTGCCATGTCGGCTAAGCCTCCGGCATATCCCATGCCGACCGCCTTGAATTTCCAGTCGGCACCAACCCGGTAGATTTCTCCGAATATCATCGCGGTCTCGATCGAGGCATCTTCGCTCAGATCGTAACTCGCGATTTCCTGGCCGCCATCTTCGTTCACGATACGGATGCATGCTTTACTGACTTGTCCGAAGTTTTGTTTACGCGCCTCAGCGTCGTGGATCGTGACCGCGAAGACCACTTTTTCCAGCTCGGCTGGAATCTTGCTCAGCTCGACCTTGACGACTTCGTCATCGCCATCACCGGCGCCGGTCAGATTATCGCCGGCATGCACGACCGCGCCGTCCGCTACCGATTTGTTGTTGTAGAAGCAGAAATCGTTATCCGAACGGACCTTGCCGTCCAGCTTGACCAGGAACGCGCTGGCATCGAGGTCGAACCCCGCACCGTCGGTCGCGCGCGCATCCCATCCTAAACCGACCAAGATTTTATTCAGGCCGGGCGCTTCCTTACTTAAATTGACATTGCCGCCTTTGCTCAGTGAAATTGCCATTTTTTTCTCGTGATAATAAGTTTTTGAATTGGTAGTATTAGACGTCAACACCGAAGCTTCTGGCCAGTGGACCGAGGCCTCCAGCGTACCCCTGCCCGACAGCCCTGAACTTCCAGTCGCCGTAACTTCGATAGATTTCTCCGAAAATCATCGCGGTTTCTACTGAAGCGTCTTCGCTTAAGTCAAACTTGGCTATTTCTTCGTTTGTGTCTTTGCTTACGATTCGAATAAACGCGTTTTCGACTTGGCCAAAGTTTTGCTTTTTCTTTTCGGCATCATGGATAGTTACGCAGACAATAAGCTTTTCAATTGTCTCGGGAACCTTGTCGAGAAAGACATGAATAGTTTCATCGTCACCATCTCCGTCTCCAGTTTTATTGTCGCCGGTATGATGAATTGATTTGCAAGTGGAGTCCCGCTGATTGTAGAAGATGAAATCTTCATCGGTTCGGACTTTGCCTGCCAAGTTGATCATGAACAGACTTGCATCAAGATCATAGGAGGCCCCGTCGGTTCTCTTAACGTCCCACCCCAGGCCGACGATGATGTTTTTTAAAGCGGGATGATTTTTCGATAAGTTGATGTTTCCGCCTTTACTTAAAGACACGCTCATTTTTTTAAATCCTCTCTGTGAAGTTTGTTTCAAGTGAAATCTTACGAGAAAAAACGAATGCGCATAGGGTCGAAAAGCATCGTTTTTTGCTCCATTTCGATTTTTTTTGAAGAAATCATGTTTTTTGCGAAGATAGTCACAAAAAAGTCGCTTTTTCGGTCTTGCGTTCTTAAAAAAACCCGTATCATGTTTTGGGTGCCTCTTAAACCCAGTATTTAAGCGGGTTGCGCCGATATGTTTATTTTTAATCAACTTATCGGGTTAACCAGTTCAAAACAACCAATGATAGAATCGGTCCGGACAAAAACCCCCTTAGTAATTCAGTAGGTTGATAGGACGGTTCACTCTGACAAGTTTTAATAAATCATTAAGTTTCATCGGTTTATGTTTGTTGAATTGAGTTTTTATCGAGGTTGAGTGTAGGGTTTATCTAGAAGCGCAGACTGGTTCGTTTAAACCGGCCAAAAGCCGTGTTTAAAAAAATCATTAGACTTTTTGTAGGATTTGTAGGATTAAAATATGGATCACATTGATCAAGACTTGGAAAAACTCAACTTTCAGTACCTTATGCTGATGCGCGAATGCGCAATAAATCGTCCAATGGAGGCGCTGTGGCGATTCAATCTAACGGTAGACACGCTTAAGCTGGCGTCAGAACTTACGATGGATGAAATTAACGAACTATCATCCTGCGGGCGCTCGGTGATTGTCAGCTTACCTGCGAATACACCTCCTCATGTTTCAAAAGGCGATCATGCGATTTTAATCAGTCAAGAAGTTAACAACTAGGATGGCAAGCATGGAATCGCGCCTAAAAATAACCCCGAGTCAACAAAATATATTGCTACTGCAACAACAGCTGAATCTCGCTTATGAAATGATCAAGCTGGACGCTCGCACGTCGATAGTAAGCGCACTTTGTCGGATTAAAAAGCGTTCAGTTCTTCAGCTTTATAGCGAGGTTCATGACGATAAAGAGTCCACTCTCCCCAAAAAAGGATTATTGCCATTCGATCCATTTTGGCTTACAAAGTCTCCTGATAACTGTCTTCAGGCATCAATTTTTTATCAAATTTATAAGCATATCTATGATAATTCTCCATTAGACAGGTCTCATGTTCTTTTTCCTGCTAGAATTTTTGTCGAGTCGTTCAAGGTTTACGAAAGGACAGCGAATAGCGATGTTTTGAATATTAATCGAGCCTGGAGTATTGGTCAGCAGATTAAAAACTCAGATATACATACTGTTTTTTGCGATAGGTGTGGTTCGAATTACCTTTCTATAAAGAATTGTCCCCAATTATTTAAACTGTGCCCATTATGTGATGTGACGGTTGATAGTAGAAAACGTAAAAGATGGGTGCAGCCAAAAAGTATTGGGTAGACAATGTCGGTAATGCGATGCAAACAACATGATTAGGCATGTTTTCCAGATGATAAGTGCAATTCTGCTACGATCTGCATAAACTGCGGATCGCATGAGTTGGAGTGCGATCATCCAAGCTATCAATTTGATAAAGTGCGTCAAAGCTTTGTTTGTAGCTGGTGTGGAGACGAGAATAATGATGGGCTTAGCAGGTTTCTTTTTTTGCACAGGAAAATCGAGAAATAGGAATTCAAGAGATTTCGACATAACTAATCATTGAAGCCAAACGACCTTCGGCGCAGTTCAGTATCAAACTTTATTACCCACACAACTATATTATAAATAATGATATTTACAGGAATTGGTAAGTGTTATATCTAAAGAGTTTATTAAAGTCGACATCTCTTTCTGGAAGGCATGGCAAAACTCTTAGTAAAGTGACAAGAATAAATGTTGTTAATAGGAATTTGGCGACGTTAGATTTTGATGGAATAAGAATTGCGACTGCTGATTTTTTCCAGGAGTTAATGATTCCTCTTATTGGTGAGTTTGGTTCGGATACGATTAATTATTATGTTGAGTTTGCGAATTTAACAAATGATTTGCGTGATGTTTACATTGATAGTATGACGCATAGTAACAAATTCATGAGAGGATACCTGTCACGAAAAAATACTCAATATAATGAAATGTCAAATTTGACATTTTCTTTTCTTTTAAAGGCTCGTGAAATATTAAAAACAGAACCTGAAAAAGCAAGATTATTTTTTGGCACAGATCAAAGAATGTCAGAGATTTTATTGGCAATGGACTTGGACGCCATACAGATGCTGGCTAACTCTGGAATTATTTGTTTTCAACCGAGATTTTCACACGAATTTGCATCGATGATATCGGCAATGGATGCTAAAGAGATTGATATTATTCTTAATATATCAGGGAGCATAACAGATATTTATGGGAATTAATTACGTAAACCGCTATGCACTGGCTATAGAAATTTTAAAAATGAAGCCAAGAATTAGCATTGTTCACAAAGAAACTGGACTACCGCTTTCTATATTGCGTCAAGCATATATCGATATGCATGGGCAATCGCCATCAAAAGGATCGTTAAGGGCCGGGCCATCATTTATCCTGAAAAACTTAGCTCTTCATAAGCAGGCCATTCTCTTCTGTGTTATTTTTGAGACAATGCGCCTTAATTCTGAAAAGTCATCTATCCAGATGATACTCTCATCTTATAATAATTTTCTTTCAATCACAAAAGCAATTAATATAAGAAAATCAGAAATTGATTTCTCAGAATCATGGCAACTTGCAAAATGGCTAATTAATAAAACAATTCATCTGGAGAGATGTTCTTTTTGCCAAAGCACAAAACTCTTTATTCCAACAAAGCAAGTTTATCGATGCAGTGTTTGTCGGTATTAATGCCAGGCTACCTGATGGACGCCAGTCGTTTGCTCTTAGTGCTAATTCCATAATCGCAGGTCGGCCGCGCCGGGCTCCTGTTTCCGGATCGCCGATAACATACAATCGCCTTCGCCAGTCGGCGATATCTTTTAGATACACTTTTGATGCCGAGCCATCGCCGCGGGTTCGCCGCCGGTCGGGCGCAGCTGGCCGCCGCCGATCGGCGCCGGATTCCTGTAGGCGCATCACCGGGGCGCTGCCGTGTCGCTGGCCCACTTAGAACAACCTTCGCCGGTCGGAGCCGGTCGGGCGCGTCGGGCCGATTGCCCTGGTCGCCGCCGATCGGCCGCGCCGGGTTCCTGTCGCCGGGGCGCTGCCCTGTCGCCGGCCCACTTAGAACAACCTTCGCCGGTCGGATGCAGCGGGCCGGTTGCCCTGGTCGCCGCCGATCGGCCGCGCCGGGTTCCTGTCGCCGGGGCGCTGCCCTGTCACCGGCCCACTTAGAACAACCTTCGCCGGTCGGATGCAGCGGGCCGGTTGCCCTGGCCGCCGCCGGTCGGGCGCGCCTGGTTTCTGTTGCGGCATCGCCGGCAAGATACAATCGCCTTCGCCAGTCGGCGATATCTTTTAGATACACTTTTGATGCCGAGCCATCGCCGCGGGTTCGCCGCCGGTCGGGCGCAGCTGGCCGCCGCCGGTTCGTCGCCGGATTCCTGTAGGCGCATCACCGGGGGGGGCGCTGCCGGGTCGACGGCCAACTTACAACAGCCTTCGCCGGTCGGGGCCGGTCGGATGCAGCGGGCCGGTTGCCCTGGCCGCCGCCGGTCGGGCGCGCCGGGTTTCTGTTGCGGCATCGCCGGCAAGATACAATCGCCTTCGCCAGGTCGAGCCATCGCCGCCGATCTTCCGCGCGGGGTGGTTGACTGACGCAATGTTTCCGCTCGATCGCGGTCGTCGGGTTGGCCTGCCGCCGTAATCGACTTCCGAAGGTTTCTACCGCGGCGGAGTGCGGATCATTCAGGCTGCCAGTATATCGTCCCTGCCGACTTTTTTGACATGACCGGATGCTAAGACATTGAAATTACTCATTAGCTACAGTAGGTAATTCATCCTGTCTTGAACCTGATTTAGAATTATTATGATAGCTTCTTATTGAGCTATTAGCGCCTCTAGATCCGGAGCCACCTTGTCCAAAAAACCCATCTATTTTATCTCCTACTGAGTCTAAATATTCCGCCGCTTGTCTGCCATAATTATTAACGGCATCTACTGGTGCTTTAACAACAGAATCATAAGCGAGAGATCCTTCATTCCTAAGAGATCTACTTAATAACTTTGAGTGATCACCCTGGGTATTTACTAACTGGCCTTCTTCGATTTGCTTTCTTAACTCTTTCTCTTTTCCTGCAAATGATTTTTCCTTTTCGCTGGCCCCATTATTTCCGTTTGATTCAACGCCACTCAAGGTTAATCTGTGTTGAGGTTTATTTGATTGGGAATGTCCTGCACTTCCTGTTGCGATCGGTTTGTTAGACGTTGCCGCTAAATCTGGTGATGCATCTGCTATTCCACCTGTCGTACTCGCAGAAGAGTCAATTTCTGATCCTTTAAGATTTTTTGATCCGGATGTCGCTTTGTTCTCAAACGTCGCTGCATCTTGTTTGCTGACAATATCATCAAGACCTTTTGATTCGCTATTAAATGAATCTGGCGTCAGTGATACGCCTGGATCGCTGTGGGCTGGGTCGACAGCTTTATAGAAAATTTCTCCAGCAGTAATTGCTCCACCGTAAGTTGTATCTTGAAGCAGAGCACCGAATCTCTGGATGGCTTCCTGTTGGTCTGACGGGAGATTTGTCAAAGATTGAGCGAGATTTTGTCTAACCTCCGCTTTGTTTTTAAGGTATTGAGCATAGGCGTCGCCACCTGTTGTTTGCAATTCTCTTTCTTTATTTGCTAAATCCCCACTAGCGTATTTAACCAGATTCTTTGATAGCGCGCTGGTTCCTATCGATACTGCACTTTCAATGGAGTCACCTCTACTGGCCGCCGCTGTACTTGACTGCTGTGCTTTTTCATATGACTGCAGGGATTTGTTATATTCTTGCGCTGCGCTTTGTGTTTGTTCTGTTGCAAAGACATCCTGCTCTTGCCCGCCGGTGGATGTTTGGCTGGAGCGTAGTTGAGATACTGTTTGATCATGAGCGCTTGCTATTTTTTCAGCCTCATCTATGCTGATGCCTCGTGTTCGCGCCGCTTCTTCTCCGCTTGTTGATTGTAAGGCAGCGTTAATGGCCCCTTGTAGCCCAGCTGATCGACCTGCGGTAATTGGAGTGCCAATGCGTCCGCTTGCTCCAAGTTCAGCAGCTGCATTGGTGGCAATTGCCTCTTTCTCGGTGTCCGTTCTTCCTATTTTATTGCCTATGGCTTTTGCTGTTTCAAATGTTGCTCTGTTGGATTCACTAAAAGAGCTTGTGTCGGTGTTTAAGAAGGATGATCCAGTCGAGGATGAATGGCCCTGCCGTAAGGCACTACCAATTGTCTTTGATGCAGAACTGCTCACGGTGTTCGCTGCTGACGTCTCCCATGCTGTTGCCGCTTGTTTTTGTCTGGATGAAACTTCCTTTCCAGTAAATGTTTTTTCTGTGTAACCGGTTCCTTGGCTAGCGCTTGTGTTCGGATTGTAGGATTCTATTCCATCGATTGATATAGGGGAACTGATGCTGACCGGATCAGGCGCCAAAGTTTTTGCGTTAACCGAGCTATCACCGCCAAGTTTTGACGAGAGATGACCGGCGGCCGCACCTGCTCCATAGACCATCATCATTGAGAGTGCCGGCACGCTTGCCATTAACATTCCTCCAACCCCTAGATATTTTTCTATGGTACCGAACAGCTGATCATGCATGATCATTGATTGAATAGTTGCTCCATTACTTTCGGCGTTTGTAGTCATTGTCTCAAGTGCCCTGGATGTCACGATTGTAATGTACAGATTGCATACGGCCATTGTGGGTCCCCAAAAAGCAATCCAGATCATCATTTGGAAATATCGAACAAGCAATGGTATTCCGAATGGACCAAGTGTCACAAGAAAAGCCATGATGGGTGATCCGCAGACAGTGAACATTTCAATGAATGACATAATTGGGCGTGCAAATTCTTGAAGAACACTAGCCTGCCCCGTCCACTGAAATTCAAGCTGCTCTACGGCCGATCTTTTGATAAACGCCGAAGGGCCGTCTCGAAGATAGGAAGCCACCAGCGCATTACGCATGAAAAGTTCAGAGTCGACCCCCGTGATACTGAGTGCATTGACCGCTTCATCAATTTTTTCTTTGGGAGACATATCAGTGGGCTTTAACCCCATAACGCCGCGCAAATGACCGTACCAAGCAGCTTTAAACTCACTTCCTTCCAGGTATTCAGCAATTTTTATATAAGCATCTTTGCAGTTTAGTTGTTGTACGTCATTCATATTCGGCAAGAAAATCATGACATCACGGTTTATAAATGTCGTCTTCATTGCGCTCCATACGTCACTTGACTTCCATAGCGATTGATGGGTAACTTCGTGCTGACCTGTGGGGATTTCGAGATCGAACATTACGCAATTTTCTATATATTGACCAACTGACTTTAGTACGTTCCCATTATTAGTATTGGTAGAGCTAGCTGCACCTAACGCACTCCCCTTTAAATGGATAAGTGTTTGCAGTGTATCGAGGTAACCATGATTCATCATGCTTGCCTCTTCTGGAGTTGAGAACGCCGTTTCAAATAGTCGAGTAATTGAAAAACCTATATTAGAAACGATCGACATAGGAACAGCTAGTCCCAAAGGTATGTTGCTAACAGTTCTTACTTCACCTGTATACGCGTCACCTACGATAACATCGTCTTTCGGGGCAAACATGATCATGTAGAGCAAGATTGCAACTAGGGCATGCCTTAGTTGAAATTGCTGATCTATTATGTATTTAAACGAAATGACAAGGAATCCTACGATAAACCCAGACTTAATGAGATCGCTAATATTGCTAGGATTAAAAATCATTGCGGCGCCTTGAAATGCGTTATAAAGCATTTCACCATCGCCAAGGCTGATAACTTCAAAAGCCATGCTGTATTCCTCTCGAAGAATAAGATTTGCTATATTTTAAAGGGTTGACTTGTCGCCGGTCTTATTAAAAAACATCAAAATTTGTCGTATTTCAATTTGGCAAAAAAAAGGCCTGGATGACCAGGCCTTAGAACGGGGCGTATTTTTTATTGGGGTTTATGATATGCCGGTTCTCGAAGATCTTTTTCTATTTCTGCACGCATCTCCAGAAGATTTGAAATTCCTACTAATGTTGCTCCTGCTTGAGCGCGTTCGCTGTCTATTTTTTCTTTTCTGTCTCGCATAGCGCCAAGCATTTTTGTATCCATTTCCAGACTTTGTGCTGCAATAGCGTTGTTTACCGTATCGTAGACTTCATCTACGAGCTGATTAACCATCTCAACAGCTAGAACATTTATTAGTCGTTCACCTATCAATGCCATTGCTTGGGGTTCTGTTGCTAATCTAGACAATAGTCCTTGAACGCCTGGAGATGTTGCTGTAATAAATTTTACTTCTTCATCGGAAAAGGCATCCCCACCATCCCGTGCATGCATTTTTCTGATTATTCCTCCGGTACAGGCATCACAATATCCAGTTCCGAAGAGCATTTTTCTGACTCTTTCACGCATCCCTATGATGGTTATGGTTTCAGTGCTGGTGTCGCCACCAGGAAGTAAACAATCGCTGGATTCACACTTGAAAACTGTAATCTCACCACCTTCGATTAAGTCTTTAGGATTCATTTTAGGGACGCGAAACTCATATTTAATATCGGTTTCATCGTCATTCGGGCGGGAGACATAGGTTCCAGTAAGGCTCATCATCACTCTTTCCCATTCGTCATCACCAAACTTAAACCATGCTTTTGCATTAGATGATTTCAAAGCTTTGTGAACAATGTTTGAGGATATGAGGTCCTTTTTTCCGTTATCTATTGCCTTTTTTCCAGGGGATTCAGCGCTATTAAATCCGGAGAAAAAATCTTCAAGAAATCCTGATGAAGATAATTCAGAATTCAAATCTTGGTTCAATGAATTATTGACGGCTTTAATACTTGGACCAATTGTGCTATCGACTAAAAATTTTGCTGACTCGCACGAGTCCTTCATTAATCCATTTATAAACTTAACGTCGTTTTGAAGCTTTGTAATAACCTGGGCGCATGTAGGGCACATTCCCTCAATGGCGAGGCTGAATGCATAACCAACTGCGGCCTGAGCAATGCCTCGCATTAATTGAGTAAACTGTTCCCCGTTAACATATGAGAAACTCCCACCAAACATGTCAATTCCACCACAGCCAGCTTTAACATTTGGCGGCACAAAAGAAACCAAATCAGGATTTGATAGCTTATTTCGAATAGCCAGATTACCACCAGTTATTACACCACGTCTTTGTGTTTCGTAGGAACCACCAGATGTTGAGTTTATCATTCCATCAAACATTCCCTCTAATTCTTCATTTAATGTTGCTTTAGCCGATTGAGATGTCAGCATGACTAAGATTATGAATATTAAAATTTTAATTTTTTTTATCATCATGAAACTAATGAAAAATCTGCTAAGTTAATGTGGCGTGCTGATAAATAGTTTAATTTATCGTTTTTTGTTAATTTGTTTCCAACGGGTAATTCTCTGGACAAAAAATACCCCTGACCAAATTGCACACCCATTAATATAGCGTATGCTAATTCACTTTTAGAGTATATTCCGTCAACAATTATATCGGAATTTAGGCTGCATAATGTGTCAATAAATTTACGACCTTCTTTTGCAGAAGTGAGATCTTCTCTTAACTTAAATAGCGACTCATGACTTAATTTGAAAGCGTTGCAGTCCAACCGGATAATGTCTTTCTTATTAAATTCTAGCGGATGTTTGTGTTTTATACATCTTCTTTTTATTTTTTGGAAATTATAAAAAAAATCACTTGATATATTAATTATGTCGTCTGGTGAAACGTTGCCTCCATCAAGAATGATTTCAATATCATGCTCTGGAACTTCATAAATAATTTCGTTAATAAAAGAAATTAGTCCGGAGTTAACCGCAAATTCAAATGGTATCTTACAGGACAAATAAATAGATCTATTGGTTTGAATGCAAAAGTCTTTTAAACTTGCAGATATTTCTGATAATAAATGTTTTTTGTCGACATTTGATTCCAGAATAATTGCCGCTTCACCCGCTGATAAATTGCGCCTACCTTGACGAATTATGAGCTCGACCCCAACAATTTCATTGCTTGTTAAGCAGAATCGGGGGATAAATAGTGGTCGTAAAGGGATTTTATTTTCTGGCATTTTTATATTGTTTCGAAGTTTTCAGAACTCACTATGCCTGATAAATCAAAACTTTTCATCTTTAAAAAGGTTGAAAAAACGACATATTTAGAGTTGTTTTTTTATGTTATCTCGTATTTTTTGAACTAATTCACTAGGGTTGTTCATTACTGACTCGTCTATTTCATTAATGGTTTTTGTGTCGACGGTCAGCGGTTTTGCTTTCCTGGTATCACTATACTCTTTGTCATCGATCCATCCGGCTTGATATGTTAAAGTTATTGCTCTCTTAATGATTTCGTCGCCTGCTAATAGACCCGTGCCAAGAGGAACAATTCCTCCGTTTTCACCCGGCTTTACGAGAAATAGTGATGGGGTTCCTTCAACGCCCAATTGCTTTCCCTGCCCCTGGTCAATCGTAAACTCGGGGAAGGAATTGCCTGGCAAGGGTAACCCATCGAGAGCGATCGGCAATACATTAAAGCCATAAGCATTCATTAGGCCTTTCAGAACCCCTGCCTCTTTTACGCAAAATTCGCATGTGCTTGAGTAGAAAAACCATAGCCCGGCCATTCCAGCTAATTTCTTTGCAGCTGTATTAATGCCCTTTTTTGCCATGTCGTCCATTGCAAATGCTCCGAATGTTGCTAACGGACGGCGTGTATTTTCATCGAGGACTGGATCAGACATTACAACTCGTTGCGAAGCATCAGTGAACCTTTCAGCTTTATCGAGCATAACACGCTGTAGATACATGTATGTTTCAACATTTTCTTGGGAAGGATCATCAATCGCTTTGTCCCGGTAAGTTTCCATGTTCTTTCGAAACCATTCAGCAGACAATGGTTTCGGGCCCTCCTGTTTTTTTTCAGCTTTTGGCTTGACCTCTTCAGGTTTTTTCTCAGGTGTTGGTTCGGGGATAGATATCTGTTCTGGCTCTATTTCCTGCACTTCTTCAGGTTCTGGCACTTTCTCGTACCAGAACCACCCTCGCTCCTTTTCTTCGTAGAACGGTGAGTTTTCCTTATACATGCCGATATTATCCCGTCCATCGGAGACGTCGAAAAATGGCCGGCTCTCGGCAAAAGCGCTCTGACCGAAAATAACATGGGCAACACTTATAAGAATTAAAAAGCGACTCATCTTAATGCTAGAGTACCAAAAAATGTTTAAAAAGTAATCTAATAAAAACGCAATGTCAAAGAGTTGTTTTCTTTTTATGTAGACAATAATGCGTAAACATTGTGTATATTAGAATTGATAAATATTGTTATGTTTGGTTAAGCCTCGGCACTTTCTGCGATGATTTGTTTGGCTTCGTCGTCGGACTTTAGGTTTACTGTTTCAGAAGATAGTTCGGTACTATTATTTTCATCATTTCCAGGTGAACTATTGTTAATGTCTGTAACCTCAGTCTGTTGCTTTACTTTTTTCCGCATGCCGAAGCTTAATTCCCTGGTTTTCCCATTAATCTTTCTTAGTTCAGCTGATACTTCGCTAGTCGCCTTTCGGAATTGTTCGTCGGTGATGGTGCAACTTAACCAAAGTGCGTTTAGGTTTTTAATTGCTTCGTCGGCTTTAATGAGCACCTTCAAAAACTTAAAAGCAAGGGGATCTATGATTACCACATCCAATTCCCTTCCTTTTGCAGAAATTGACTTAACGTCAAGATCATCAATTTCATCAAGCAGTCTAACGGCTATTTCATTCTTGTGATTGATGTTTGTAGTTGCTTGATCGATCGATTCTGAGACTTCTTTGCTTAACTTATCTTCTGCCTGTGGAATGCCAGAAACCCGAGCATAAAAACGCATGAGGAAAGTTGCTCGAGACATGCCGTCGAAGAACCGACGGTACATCAGTTGCATTTCTCGGGATTCAAGGGTTATCGAGGTAGTTAACTGGTTTCCTTCAAAGCTTTCTAAAAATCTAATTCTGTTTGTAACGTCTCGGACTCTATTTTTTCCTTTATTTTCAGGTTTTTTGTTTTCAGCCATTTTTTTATCCTCGTTGAGTTAATGATTATTGGTTTTCAGAGTCAATAATGTCTCGAATTGCTTGATCGGTTGTCATGCCGGCATCTGTTCTTGCTTTTATCATCTTGATGTGGTCAGGATGTGTGGAGTAGAGCATTAAGGTGTACCTATCCACTATGAGCCGCCCAATTCCTGCCCCATAGCTGGTAAGAAAAAATATTTCCGAGTAGCCACCTTTTGAAGCAACTGTGTGCACTGACTTCAGGAACTCAAATCCACCGTCACCAATCATCAATCGGTTTTGCCTGCGAATTGATTCAATGGTTTCCGGTTTTTGGTATAGCAAATACATGTTTGCGGAGTTCTCTGCGATCGCGACACCGGATGATGAACTGTATAAATCGTTCATCGACTGGGTGATTGTAATCGCTGCACCGTTGTATTTGCGGAATCTGCGGTAGCCTGTTTCAATGAATTTTGCGATATTTCCCTGGGCTAGAAGATCCCAGGCTTCGTCAATCAGTAAAATTTTCCGCTGATCCCTGTTTCCGAGATACATTTCCTGTCCTATCTGATAGATAAGGATCAGCAAGACTACTTGTTGCAGGTGAGCACGGCCTTTCAATTCCTCCAGTTCAAGGCAAGTCAATGGATTGTTGAAGTGGATGTTATTTTCTCCGTTAAAAAACCGGCCGTATTCGCCCTTGCTTGTAAAGGCAAACAGCTGGTGTCCCATATCCGCAACGCGTTGATCATCATCTAGGCACAGACGGTCAGCAACATGATCAACCATCATTGTCTTGCCATGGGTATCCCATAGATCTTTTAATATTGATCGCAGTTTGGCCTGTTGTAAATCACTAAGGGGGTCATTTAACGCGGCCATTGACATAATGATCCCCACTAACATATCCGCATCTTCGTTGTAATTTCTTACGATCTGGAATGGACTCATACAAATCTGACTATCTTCGCCAAATTCAATAAAGTCACCTCCCAGCTCATTGCAGATTTTTTCATATGATCGACCAACATCAATGGTCCAGCATTTTGCGCCGGAACTGATGTAGGAGGTAATCATGTAGTTGGTTAGGAACGATTTCCCTGAGCCAGATGCCGCGGCAATGACCGTGTTGTAATTTGTATTTGAATCAAAAATATCCATATTCATGATTTGGCCTGCACGGGAAATAAATGTCAGCATTGGGGTTCCCGTGCCACTCCAATCAGATACAACCGGCAAAAACTCGACGACGTGGCGGCCGGCTAATCTTTTATATCGCTGTAAGAACATAACCGCTTTACTGTCGGCGCAGAAGGGGAGTGAATTTACCAGCATGGGTAATGTGATGAATTTATCTTCTTTGAACCCCCACCCTATCTCGGTCAAATAAGTTTGCGCTTCTGTGAGACGGGTTTCGCTTTGCTCCAAAGTGTCAGCAAACAATCCAATGCACAAATTAATTTTCAGAATTCGGTCACCTTCTGTGATTGCTGTAAAAAGGTCGTCGACAGCCTCTTTTTTTAATGCTAATTTTGGATTGAATTTAAGCATGGGGCCGAAAGCTTGGTAGTTTACGGCTCCACGTTCCCTCTCTGCTTTTTGCTTTTCAGTGGCGTTGTCTGGTATGAAGATATTCATGTTTATGAAGAAATTCCCATGAATACCACGCGATCCATTCAGTGGATCACCAATAATACGACGGATTTGACTAAGGGCCATTTCCCCTTTTAATCTTAAGGGGGACATGATTCTTAATCTCTTTTCTCCGAGCCAAATTCCGTTATTATCGACTTCCATCATGTCATCGAACTCGCTAACTTGTTCGTTAATGGGAACCGAATCGTCATAGTAAGGTGTATAGGATCTCCAGTTGGCATCAGGAGACCAGTGTAATATCTGACCAAGCAGCCGCAAATAATCTTCTGCATCGATTGCTCTCGGGTGTAGCCCGGCCGATTTTAATGTCTGTTCGAAAGAAATTCGAAGGTCGCGCGCAGATGCAATTTCATTCGGCTTTGGCAATCCGTTTTTGTCTGAAATTGGAATTTTTACAGTAAAGACGACTTTATATTCCCTTACATAAGCCTGGGCGTGCAGGCTTGGTGATTTTTTTGTTCCATCCTCTAATAATTGAATTTGCCGATTTACTGCATTTTTTAAGGCAGGGCTTGATGATTTCCGGATTCGTTTTATCCCATCCACAACCGGTTGAATATCTTGGGAGCCCATCAGCATCACTTGAATGAAGCTTTCCTTGGGATAGTCAAATGAAAACAAGACGCTCAACCGCTGAGTAACGGATTCATCGCCACCGGGGAGAGGCTTGGATACAAAGCCGAAACCGATATAGCCGTCAGCCATGGTAAAAAGAAATGTTTCTTCGTCGAAGGACTCAGTTGGAACTAAATTTTTCCAAGTGTTTCGAGTTAGATGTTTTTTATAAACGTGTGCACCCATATAGCCTCATGCCAAGAAAAATATAATGACAGCTATTGTAGATAGATAGACCTCTTCGTGTACGATCGAAAAACGCCAAAAAACGAGCTATTTCGTTTTTTAAAAGTAAAACCCCTTTGGTTCTTATGGCTTTGGCGCGGCTAGATCAAGCACAAGGGTTGCCAATCAGGAATACACAATACAGCTATACTGGAAATTTTTTCTTTGAGGGGCTATGCTTAGTGCTTAGACAGGATTATGAGCAAAAAAAAGGCCAGGATAAAAACCTGGCCTTTTGGTGAAATTCCAAACCCATTGCAGGAAAAAATTTCTGGTCTGATTATGACTTTTAAGAGGCCGTGCACTTAAGGATCTGGAGAGCAAATCCGATGGGTGCCTTAATCGGCCTCCTTGGGGTTTTTGCCGTCTTAGATCAGAGCAGCAACAACGCCGTCGATGACGGTTGGGCCGTAGTACAGGGTCAATGCACCGCCGATACCGACGACGACAGCCGCGATGGATTGGTTCAGGATGCCGGCAGCGATACCGACCAGGAACATGCCCAATGCGATGATTTTACCCAGAGTACCTTGAGTCCAGCCTACCAACAGAGTGTAGATGTCGTCAAACTCGGTACCGCCGGTACCCGCCATTGCGTTATTGCCGAACATCAGTGCAGTCATGGTAGCTGCGATCAACAGTGCTTTAGCCCATTCGGATTTGAAAAATTTCTTCATCTTGTACTCCAAGGTAATTTGAAAAAAATATCGATAAATATTGATAACGTCTTTGTAGGGAAGGTCGCTATCTATTGAGTTCCTCGCTGGAACGGTTGATATTTTGATGAAATTGTCATTAGATGTTAAGCTCGAAAAGCATCAAAAAAAGTAGCTATTTCGATGTAATCAACTAAAAATTGGAATATCAGGATTACTTTGGATACTTGATGAAGATTCTTTTAAGCAAAAAAAAGCCGGGATATGCCCGGCTTTTTAGTGTGTCATAAAAAATGATCATTTACCAGGATTGGGCCCGGCAGAAAGCGGAGATAAAGTAGAGCTTGGCGACTTAAACCGGTTTCCAAGATTCCATTTTCTTCCTTCGATCTCGGTATACAGAAAACCATCCGCATGAAGGTCGCCGGCGTCATCTTCCCACGGCGCCGTCCAAATTCTCATTACTGATGCTTCCGTTCTTATTGGTATTGGTTGATCTATTCTGGGTACGGCGACAGGCTTTACGCTAGATAATGCGCTTTTTGTCTGAACCTGGCTATTGTTTTTTTCATCCTTTACTTCCGATTCCGTCTTGACATAATCAGATGATTCGGTTGCCTCATATACCTTGCGGGCCGACATGCATCGTACCCCCTCGATTCCGCCTGGACACGAAAAATCCCCCTGCCCTAAGACGCCGCATCCTGGCAACAGTATCAGCATTGCGAGAATAGGCGTTACTCGAAGCCCGATAACGGCCATTTTTTTATCTGCCTTGTATTTCATCTTCAAGATCTTTCTCTAATAAGGTTTTAAAAGATTTAGCACCGCCGCGGAATGTGTTTTTTGACGGCAGGAAAATGTATGGGACGGCCTGTATATCCAGTAACTTTGTCATTACGACGGCTTTTTGCAATGGCTTCAGATCGCAGGTTTTATCATCGCGATTCAAAGCCGGGAGCTTAGAAAAATCCTTTGCCAACAAAGCAGCTAGAGATTGCGTTTGATCTTTATTGCAAATGACTTTTTTGATGATCTCGGCCGACTCCTTGCCGAGAACAGGAACCAGTGTAAGAAAAAATTTATACTCTTTTCCCAGTGGTTCCATTTGCTTGATCAAATCGTTGCAATATGGGCATTGTGGATCAATGAATACGGTGACTTCTTTTTTTCCACTACCGATCGTGAAAGATGAAATTTCTTCGGGTTTTATGCCGATTTTTCGCAGATCAACTTTTTCGACATTTTTTGTGTCAGCGACGGATTTAATGACCTTCCCCTGCCACATATCAACAAGGACAAAATTGCCGGCGATAACAAAGTGCCCATTATCCGTTGTTAAAAACTTTTTATCTCCAGCCTTGATATAAGATAGCCCCGTTGCAGGCAATCTTTTGACCTCATCTATACTGCGCATGTAGTCTTTTACCTCGACTGTCATTTTGGTATCTTCTGGGGATTTTTCGTCCTGACCCTGTTCCTCTGCGCGAAGCACCTGACTGTTTAACAGCAAGATGAAAATTAAAGCTTTATGTATCATAAATTTTACGAGAGAAAATCAAGGATATTCCTTGACGGGATAGCGTCCAAGTCTCTCATCTCCTTTTAACTCGCTATCTGTTATGATGGATTGGTAGATGCTCACAGCATATTTATACCGTGAGACATATACTTATATCGTATAATTCTAATAACGCCAAAAATTTCTTAAATAGAAAAATCCCTGACAGCTAGATAGGCCCTTTGGCTTTTAATGCCCATATTCAGCATTTTCAGACCTGAAATAAGATGTAATATTGGGATGATAGCGTAAAAAAGCCCAATTCCAGCAACAACAAATACGGTTCCTAATATCCATGAGGCATGGTAATGACCTATAACACCGTTACTTAAATTCTTGTAAGCGTAGGCCATATATTTTCCATTCGTTTTATTTTCCTCTCCGGATACAACGACTATATTTCCATCGGATATAACCCATGGTTCACCGACTTCCAGCTCGATGACTCTTGGAATATCCTTAAACTGAATTTGAACTTTATGCTTTGAAATTGACCTGTGATGTTCTACAGCGCCTGAAATCAAATTATACTTTTTAGTGGAATTAATGCGTTCGCGATTTTTCTTTTTACCGAGAAGAACCATATCCAGCGTAACCACCGCCATATCCGCTCCGACCCCCACGGTTGCCACCAGGATTGCCATAGCTAGCATAACCATTTGGTCCACCATAATTACCCCCTTTACCACCAAATATTCCATCAAAAACTGAATTGGCCGCATTTCCTACTGCCGCGCCAAATCCATTACCAGGATACCCATCCTGTTGATTGTTAAATCCACCTGAAGTATTGCCAGCATAGTTTTCACTTTGTTGGTTATTCTGTGTAGATTTTGGTGATAAGGATACCCCTCTTATCATGACGAAATCAATCTTCCTTCCGGCATCAACTTCCACAACCGGGAATATGTTCTTTGCAAATTCCAAGTAGTAATCTGCAATTTGCTCGGCGGCGCCTTTTACGCCACCAGTAAACGCCTGTCCTGCAATTAACTCTGGTGATGGATATTGAAAGTTTTCTGTTTGACCAGGAGTAATGTTTAGCGATTTCACCCTTTGTGGCGCAAAAGCTTGGCTTACCCCAGAGATAAATCCGGAGAGCAATGCATTCGCGATAATGGTTCCGTTTTTGCTCACGACCCGACCGCGGACGCCATTCTTTCCATCCTCGCCGACTGAATACGCATCCAATGCGGTTTCAATGACAACGCCGTCGCGTCTAATACAAGAAATTCTTTCCGCCCGCATCAATGCTCGTTCCGAGCTGAGATCGCCGTAGCCGCTTGCTATCAAAAAACACTCTTTGATGTCCATCCGGTATTTGTTCGGTAGAATGGCTTCATGCTTCACCCGCAACAAAGCTGGAAATGGATCATTCCTGGCTTGATTGGCTGAAGGTGCGTCCATCCCCGTAATGAGGGTTCCACTCAGAATGCTTCCGGCCGGAAGGAACATGTCGGGTTCACCTGTTTTTGAGTTCGCTTGTTTTACGTTCACAAACTCGTTAATTTTGCTTTTCCCTTTCCCTTCTTTTTTGCCGTCAGAAACACTTTTAGTTTTTCCTCCTTTTTCGGATTCTTCTCCAGATCCATTAATGATTCGGATTTTTGGCCCTTCATCTGCAGGATCGACTCCTTCTCCCGGTATGATGGGGGGAGCACCTTCCTGGCCTGGAGAGTTAAAATTATTGGATGTTCTTTCAATATTGTTTCCAGAAGACGGTCTATTTTTCCTTTTGAGTTTGTCCATTCCTTGGATTTGAACATCAGGCAAAGGAACGTTTCCTTGCGTTGATCTCTTGGTATCATCCACTTGTTTGTAAAGATCGTTTGTCTGTTTTGCAAGGTCAGCAAACTGCTTACGCGTTTCTTCTGATTGCTTTACAATTGCATCCGATGCTTGTTTGGATTTTTGATCTTGCCGTTCGAACATCATTCTGATTTCAGACATGTCTTCTTGCAGTTTATTGATCTTTCCTGCCATTGCATCGATGGAAACAGAACGAGGTTTGTTATTTCCATTGAACAACGAGTATTCAATTTTTTTGGGTCGGTTAAATCGTCTAGGCTTCCCGTCATCAGAAGTTACGATTACCAAAATAGCAGCAACGAGAAACAGAGCTCCGCCACCACCAAAAATCATCAATTGTTTTCGGCGGACAGGGTCAAGCGTCTGAAAAGCCTCTTTCATTCGCTCAATAAATGGTTGCGTATTTATATCTGCCACTCTCTTTTCTCCTTAAAACAACGATGGTCTGGATTGTTCTTCACCGATGCTTTCCGTCGATTTCATCAAAACGTACACTTCGGTTTTTTCTCCAGGGTACAGTCGCACCCGTGGCCATGCAGCGACAGACATTACGCCTTCAGTAACACAGAATGCCTCCTCGAACATTTGCACAGTGGAACTGTTGTTCTGCGCAGCCAAAATGATAATCCTGGAGTCGTGACCCGACATCACCTGACCAGGCGTAAATACAAACGATGGGTTATGGCATATAGTAGGTGGCAATCCTGATGTTTCTATTGCCCCCATTGTGTATCCCTGCGGGACCATTCTTTTTGCCAGTGTCCTCATGATGTTTTTCACTTCTGACAGGTAGGGTTCATCCTGATGATAAGGTGGGCTGTTGCCCGTCGGTTCACTGTTTTGACCGGCCTGGCCGGGGTTATCCTGCTCTATCCTTATGGCGACAGGATAGTCTAAATCCCTGGGTATTAATTGCAGCGACGCTGAAGCATTTGATCCTGTATCGGAAATATACAGATTTACAACGTCGTCAGAATCGGTTGCAAAATAAATATCGGAGCCTTCAATTTTTGTTTCAACAGGATCGATCGTGATCACCTTTGGGTCACGATACGGGGTTGTTATACGATTAAGTTTTCCGATCGCGATAACAGCATTTTCCGTTGCCCCCATCTTCGGTTTAAGCGTAACGCTTGGTGATGCTTTCTCAATTCCATCGATATGTTTTGGTGGTGCCTGTTTTTTTCTACGCTTTTTCTTAGAAGGAACGCTTTCGTTTACCATCCCTTCCACGTTGCCTGCATCGACAAAAGGTTCGGCATTTTGTACGGGCTGTAGTGGCACCTCACTGGCGGGCGCGGGCACAGGCGCAGTATCCGCTTTTAATGAGTTATCAGGAGTTTGAGCAATGTCATTACCCGTCGAGGTCGGCGTGCTTTCTGCAGCAGGAGCAAATGGAAATTGGGGCGGGGCGATCGACTCGTTGGGTTGCATCACCTGATTGGGGGTTTCTTCGGACATTACGATCGATGCGTAACTGCAAATTACCGCTAGAAATAAAGTTCTCAATTTCATTGTCTATTTTCCACTATCAATTTTTTTTTGGCGATCAGCCGTTGCTTTTGCTTTTTGCTCTTCTCGGTCTTTGACCTTTTTGATTCTTGGTTGGCCAGCGTAAGACGCAATGTGCGATATGATGGGGGAATACTGCTTCACATCAATGATGAACTCCATAGTTTGATCAGTTGCGTTTGTTTTTCCGCCCGGGCCTATCAATTTGTTACGGCCGTTTACGAAAACAATATCGGTCTCTGGCTCGTACACAACTCTTACGATTTCGAATGAAGACGAAACCTTTTCTTGTTTGAGCGTATCAAGTTCCTCGGCGATGTTTTCAGCTATTGTTTCATTGACCTCGCCGGTCACCATGTTTTTGAGTGATTCGAGAACAAAATCAGCGTTGTCTGGCGTGATGTTTCCAAGCAATGTCGTCGCATACATGGCCCATGCTTTTTTATAGCCTTCGGAGCTTTTATTTCTCGATATTTCCGCTTTCTCAGATAGTTCCGCCGGAATGAGAATAATCGCCTGATCTTTTTTTAGCCACCCGATCAATGTAATAAAATTTGTGGCAAGCAAGCCTATACAGACCAATTTAAAAAACTGGTTTGACTTTTCAATACTCAGCCATTTGGATTCAAATTTTCGGTAGTTCATCTTCGAGCCTAGAAATATCGTCTAATGAATGCCAGTGGTCTTGATGTCGGGGCGGTATCGACACAAGCGATCCCCATGAACCAGTACATAGCGTGAATCAGGAAACCAGGAGCTTGTCTATCTTTGATGCGTCGGTAAAACTTGATACCTACCAGGCCTGATGCGAGCATCAAACCAAGTTGCCCAACAAGAATTCCCACGCCGAACATCATCGAAAGCAAGATAAATTCATCAAACTCCCAGAACAGTATTTGTTGGGGGTCGTCTAAGTAGTGCGGTATTTTTTTCATGGTGAATATTTTTTCGTTGGAATGATTACTGCTCGACGATTCATGGCTCGTTCGGATTCTGATCTGTTGGAGGTTTCAGGAGCTGTTTCACCAAAACCTTCAATGGAAATTTTTTGTTTTTCAATCCCCATTTGGACTAAATAGTCACGAACGGTTTTTGCGCGGCGGATCGACAAATTGTTGTTATACCGGAGCGTACCCTTGGCATCAGTGTGTCCTTCTACAAGGATGTGATCTAGCGTTTTCGGGTCGATCTTTTCAATAAACTCGTCCAATTTATATCTTTCGCCCATTGAGATTGACGATTGATTGAAGTCGAAATGAATTGTTTCCCGTAATGGCGCCGGGCGGTCTATCAATCCAATGCTGGCTGTGCCGATTTGTTGAGCGGAAGGATAATCTGGATGTACCGTGCCGGCGAGAGTCAAAGCATGCTGATAAGCACCCTTTATGATGACTGTGTCTTGTGATCCTGGGATATTTTGATAATCAAGATCTACAACAACGGGCATGGAGTAGACCACAATGGCCATTGAATCGTTTTCATCGTCGCCACCGAACGGGCAAAACTCCGACAGAGAAGAGCATCCCGATAGAAACCATGACAGGGAAAAGACCAGTAATTTATTTTTTGATCGAAGCATTGATGATTTTCTCGTAATGGAGAACTTTTTTTGCATAGCCATTGCCGTGCTTTGGGTTAAAAGAGTGGTATCGAGCGACCGTTTGAAATTTTGAGTTAGGATCTTTCACGTCGCGAAGTATCTGGGCCGCCACGAGTAGATTGGTTTGTGGGTCCAACAGTGATAATTTATTGTCGACTTTCTCCCCGTGCCATTTCAGATTGATCTGCATCAGGCCAACATCGACATTAGTGATTCCTTTTTTGATAAAGAAGTCGAGGGCTTTTTCTGCTGATTTCCGGGTAGCATATCGTCTGGGACCGGGGGTAATGTCTGTATTATTCGAAGAGTTAACATTCAATGTCCATGGCCAGGGTCTGAATGATCCATCGGTCCATGATGCGCCGCTTTCCTGTATGGCTATGCCGTAGAATGTTTCAGTTTCCAAACCAGCAAGCCTAGCTGCCTTCCCCCATAGACTGTCTGTCAAGACATTTGGAAACGCATAAGGCGAAAATATTGCAAGGATTATGACTAGGAATGTCGTTTTCATGGGCACTATAATAAGCTGTCGATCAAATTTGCATCGTATCGAAAAGCATCGTTTTTTGCTCTATTTCGATTTTTTTGCCGGCATTGGCGAGAATTAAATTAAATCAATCCTTTTTTATTACAAAAACCTTAAAAAATGAAAATTATTACACCCAATACTCGGCATGCTCACGAAAATGTTGTGTCGTATCTTCGTGCGTTCGCTGAATGCGACGACCATCCTGTATCCAGGATGTTAATTTCTCTTCTGTTTTTTATACTACTGGTTTTCTCTGCCCCTTCGCCGGCGGAAGGATTGGGCTCCTTTGTTGGTAAGGCCGGCAGGCTTATCGAGCGGGCTACTGTATCTTATGCAGATAGCTGGAATGTCAGCGGGAATCAAAAACCAGGCGTTCAACTTGGAAAGATTGGGTTTCAAAATTGTTCAGAGCTTTTTCCAAACAAAAAGCCTCTTGATGTGCAGTCTGTAAACTCGGCATGGAATGTGGTGGCTTTATGCTCAAATAATTTTGCGGTTCTGAATTCGACCACGAGCAAGACACCTTTGTTTGTCGTGGAGAAGTTAAATCGAGAACTGATGGCAGACGCTAAAGGTGAAGAACGCACCGATGATTTTTATGCTGATCCACGACTACCTCCAGGTCGACGTGCGGAGTTAATCGATTTTTCTGGCAGTGGACTGGACCGCGGTCACTTAGCGAACGCTGCAGATCAGCCTGATCCTGTTTCTATGGCTCAATCGTTTGCGCTATCCAATATGATTCCGCAGGATCCGGTAAACAATAGAAAGGGCGCTTGGCGTAAGGTTGAATCTGATACCAGAAAATATGTGTCGAGATCAGAAGGAAATGTTTTTGTTTTTTCTGGGCCTCTTTTTTTCGGTTCGCAGCCAAAGACAATTGGGCCGAACAAGGTTTGGGTTCCAACTCACCTGTTCAAGTTCGTTTATGATGAATCAACGGGTAAAGCCTGGGCCCACATTATTCCTAACACCGCGGACGCCAAGCTTGGCAAGCCTATTGGCTACCAAGAGTTTGTCAAAGTTACTGGCTGGAGGTTTTTGATGTGATTGGGCGGACAAATGGTGTCGATGCAGAGGCGTTAATACACTAATAATTTGGATAATGCGTGATAGCAATTGAAACAAACCATGTCGCAATAACAACGGCAGTAGGTATGATAGCCACTGGCAATGGAATTGGGCAAATAATCCATAGAATTGTAATAAATCCTAAAGCGATTAGGATGTGAGCAGATGTATTGTATAAAGGGGGTAATGGTGGGCTAAATGTTTCCTTTTTTAACCTCCGCTCGAAAACCCCTGCGACTATACCCATTGACATTGGTAAAATGAGCCATTTTAGCCATTTCAAAAGTACCACGACCCTTAACGCCATGCTGTACGCCTGTAGCTTCAGTGATTCAGCCCAATCGGCTGGAATATCTGCGATCGCTTCTCCTATATGGTCACCACTTTTCCGAAATTGCTCAGAGTCATCATGGCTATAACCGAATTCATTGGCAAAATTGGCGATAACTTTTAAATTTGATTTGTATAAATCAATTAGGTCTTTATTTAAGTCATCCTTTTCTCCAAGCATTGATACAGCTGAGCTGTAATCTTGTCTAATGTAACTTGATACCTTTTCAGGACTTAAAATTGCCGGCAACACCATGGGTGTAACCGTCACGATGATAAACCATATGAATATGTGTTTTGCCATGGCTTATATAAAAACTGAAATTAGCAACTAATCCAAAATTTCTGCGAACTCGAGGTCTTTCATTGTGAAAACCCGTGAGGCGCAAATCAAACTACTTTTATTACAATGGTGGGCTGCATGTGGTGTTCGAATCCACATCAAGCTCTCCATGTTTGGCGATTTAATAATTTCCGCTAGAGGGTCGCCGGCGGGATCATGAGGTTTCCAGCCACTTCTATATTTCAACATCAATGTGCATTCGAGTGATAATTTGAGCTCACTCGTAATTGATCTGATAAAGGCCTTTTGCTCGGCCAGATCACCTTCCTCCGCCAATGCCTTTTCAGCTCTTTCTAATGCGATCGATAAGCAATTGACCAGCAAGCTATCTCCTTGACTCCTTGGATCGGGCCAATACATTGTTAGATGTGAAGTCAGTTTGTAAGACGCCTCACGCAGATTTGACCATCGAGTGAAGAGCTCCTGGGCTGATCGGTGACTACGAGACCGTTGGCACGCTCTTTTTGTCTCGGTTGGCGGAGGATCAAGCGCAATAGGTTGTTGCAGAATTAATATTGTTTCTGGTGTTTCGAGCATGAAAAATAGATCCTTATTCGATGATTGGCAGCCGTCCTTTAATTACGCGGCCTCCGGCGATTGATGCGATGTAATGAAAATTGGGTAGCTGTCCAAGTAAGTGTTGCGGGAAGAGATCATGTTCGCCCCAGGCGAGAGACTGTCCGGTATTTCCTGAATAGTGAGCAATGTTTTCGGCGGAACTCACTGCAGATGAGATACTTTGGTTCACCGTCTGGATGAATGTCTTTCCGAACGTCTCAACTACGAACTTTTGAGTTTCCCCGTCTTTTACTCGAAGTGTGATCAGGTTGTTGCAGTTACCGATGATCTGCCTCGCGTTAGCCTCATCTCCAGTCCTGGCTACAAGATCGGGAAGAGTTTGAGTTGCCATTACGACTTGAAAACCTGCTCCACGGCCTTTGTTTAATATTTGTATGAATGGTAGATTGACTACCTCGGCCGCTTCGTCGACAAACATTGAAATCCGGCCATGCTTAATACCACTGTTGTAGATGGCGCCTGCCACCGAAGCGAAATCAGACAGCACAATTGATCCGATTGCCGAAGAAACGATGGAGTCTGATAAAGAGTCGAGTCCGATATAGAGCACATGCCGCCCGGAAATTACGGTCGACGTGTCGAAGATCGGGCGCAAATCATTGACATCTGTTTCGTCTGGAGAAAGCAGGCCGCTAAGCTCTCCTGATGTCAGCATATTCAAGACCGGAATTAACGATGCGATCATCTTGGAAAAGTGCATTCGGTTATGCTCCACAAGAGACAACAATCCATCTATACCTTCGTCGCCCAACTTTGTATTACTGAGCGTTTGCCGGTACCATTCAATAATCGCGAGCCATTCCGGTTTAGTGATGGTCTCCATTTTTTTGATATTCCCATCCCTTGCTTTCTTAAAAAAGGGCTCAGCACTTACCATCCATTCTGGATCAACCCTTTTTGCATGAGATTCTATCGCCTTGATCAGTATTGCTTCTGCACCGCCTTCGATGTAATACCTGAGCTGTTTGATAGACGGCCTCTCGCCTGTTAAAACAAGACCTTGAGCAACGAGGTTTAGCGTTCTGAAAGCGAATGCTGTAAATGCGTCAGAGCCGCCTGATTGAGATGGCAAAAGCGCAGATATTCGGGATGCCAACTCTGTCGTGCGCGAGAAATTTCGCATCGTATCCAAGCGAATCGAGGATTGTGGAAATGCCGGATGGAAGAAAAGAAATGAGTCCTCTCGGCCTGCTCTCTTGCATTCCAATTCGAGCCTGTCTTTCAATTCTTTGTCGCCTTTCGGGTCAAGCATAATTACCGTGTCGCCGCGGTGAATGGCTTGGGTTACCATCAACTCGTATGCCCTCGTTTTGCCAGAGCCCGTTGTTCCGAACATGATAGTGTGCCCTTCCAATGATTTCAGCGGGATATTGACGTCGCTTTCATATCCTTGGTTTACACCATGAATCCATGGACTACCTGGGTTTTCATTGTCATATGTTTTTTTTGCTCCGGACAGCATGTAATCTACAGCGCGCTGTGTGTGGGTAGGCGTCCAGTCAAATCCCCACCCAAACCACATTTTCTCGCCCTTGATCAATTTCAGCAGCTTATCTACCTCTAGGAATGTCAGCATTTCCCCGACTCGGCCGCGCCCAATGAGGGTAATTCCTCTGATTCCTGCTCTTGCTGAGAATGCACCAAATGCTGTCATTGGGATCATCATGCTTTTTCCATCAGGGAGAAAGAAAAAACCGATGGCTGACACGATCGCAGCAATGAGCCAAGCTATGGCGATGTAGACCTCATAAGGCGTGCGTACATAAGGATCGTAATTAGCCATTTATGAGGTCCGCTTTTACGAGGAAATATCGTTGTTCTTTGTTGCCTTTTCCATTTTCGACGGCAATCTCTCTGCCTTCGACCAACTCAAGGTAGCCGGCAGCCTTCAATTCAGATAAGCAGTCTTTAATGTCTACCTCGGTCACGCCGATTGTTTGTATTTTTGTGATTCCTTTTGCCGGTCTGGACTTAAATTCTGGAGGGACTTTTTCCCTGAGCATGTCCATCATCATTTTTGCCCGGGCATTTGAATTCTGTCGTTTGTCCTTTTTCTTTTGGGGTGCCGAGTCAATTGATTCGAATATGCTGTTAGATTTTCCTGATTTCACTTCGTTTGTTTTTTTCGTAGAAGGAGGCGTGGCCATCAGTTCATCGAATAAATTTTCTACCGACTTTTTGGGGGCTTCCTTTTGGTTTTGTGGTGATGCGGAAGTCGATAAGAGTTGGGCTGCGTTGGTTCTTGGTTTTGTCTGCGCATTCTCGTCAGGCGCACTCTCTTTTTTAATTACATCTTTTGGTGACCGGTCTACTTTTTTCGGCGCTAGTTTTTCGTCTATAACAGGCTTGTCATTGACTGTTGAGGCGTCGGTTAAAGCGCTGTCAGGTGCGTCTTTTATGATTGCGACCGGAGCCGGATTCTCGCCTTCGATCTGGCCGGACTTCTCGGGAGTCGCTTCGACTTCTGATGCGTCGGTTAAAGCGCTGTCAGGTGCGTCTTTTATGATTGCGACCGGAGCCGGATTCTCGCCTTCGATCTGGCCGGACTTCTCGGGAGTCGCTTCGACTTCTGATGCGTCGGTTAAAGCGTCGTCAGGTGCGCCTTTTATCGTTGCGACCGGAGCCGGATTCTCGCCTTCGACTTGGCCGGACTTCTCGGGAGCCGCTTCGACTTCTGATGCGTCGGTTAAAGCGTCGTCAGGTGCGCCTTTTATCGTTGCGACCGGAGCCGGATTCTCGCCTTCGACTTGGCCTGACTTCTCGGGAGTCGCTTCGATTTCTGATGCGTCGGTTAAAGCGCTTCCAGACGCCTCTTTCATGGTTTCGATCGGAGCCGGATTCTCGCCTTCGACTTGGCCTGACTTCTCGGGAGTCGCTTCGATTTCTGATGCGTCGGTTAAAGCGCTTCCAGACGCCTCTTTCATGGTTTCGACCGGAGCCGGATTCTCGCCTTCGACTTGGCCGGACTTCTCGGGAGTCTCCTCGACTTCTTGGGTCTCATGATTCCTTTCTTCCATGTTGGCTATGCCGGCATTAGCGATGAATTCCTGATAGGATTCAAGGTCCGCGACAAGCTGGTCATCGACAGGGACGTTATCTAAACCATTACCAGAATGAATTTCCGTCTCGTCTACGGGAAATCGATCATCGTTTTTTTCTATCTCGATATTTTGATCTGGCGTCGGCAGGTCTGGATTTTTTTCGAGTTCTTGGTTAACTTCCATGCTTTGAGGGTAAAAATCATAATTGCTGTAGTCAGGTTCGGATATTTCATATTGAGCCGCATAGTCATCTTCATACTGATTATTTTTCTTATCTTTTTTTGAAGGCTTGCTAGGATTTCCAAACAGGTCTTCAGTTGTTACCTTTCCTTTTCCCTTGGTTGACTTTTTAGACCCGGTGTCTTGATCATTTTTAATGTGTTCATCTGGCGTGGCTGCACTTTCATATTCCACATTAGATGCAGGAGGAATTGGGGTGGCATCGGATTCTTTGATCTCCGGTTCTGAGTTATTTTCATGGTCACCTTCCTCTCGTATTTCGAATGATCTGTTGTCAGGTTCATGTTCGACGCTCCCAAACAGCACTTCCTTCCTTGTAAGGCGAACAGCTTCAACCAGCTTTAATTCCTGGGAGTTGAGTTGCGGGATACCAATATTGAAGGTATAGCCGCCTGCATTTCCATTGTTCGAAATGATGTCAGAGTCCAACATGATTTCCGCCAGAATCTCATCTGTATTCGGCAAAAATGGGCTTTTAGATTCACGCAGCTCATGACGGATATCGTGGGCCGCCAAAGGCCACACCAAGTACACGCCGTCGTGTCCATACCAGACTCGCCCAATTCCATCGTTGATCATCCAACGCTTCGTTTTAAGCAGGTGCCGCATTCCGTCGATTAACCACGGAGCCAAGTGCATGCCTGCAGCCGGCTTACCGTACCGAGACGAATCAGCGGCCAGGTCTCTTTCGATCAGGCTGTACCGCACAGATTGATTAATTTTTGCAATGGGATTACTTAAATCATCGAGGTCATACAGTGCCGACATGAGAGTGGCCAGAATCGTTTTTTCTCCAGTTGACAAAAATTTGGCTTGCTCGGGAGGTATTGTTTTTCCGGCAACGGTTACGGACATCGCCCGGTCTTCGACCTCACTCCACCGCAAATGGTAGCTTTGAATATTGTTGTTCTGGAGCCATTGATAAAGAGGCTCGACCCCAGGATGCCAAGACAGACCAGAATCCGAGTAAACAGAGACTCGCGACAGCGTTCTAATTGACTCACTGACTAAGCCAGCCAAAAAACTGGCATGTGTCCATAGAGTTTCAGTGTCCTTACGAATTTCAGGTGTTGCTCGTGTCAACATGCTTCGTTCGGCGTGCCTGATTGCAAACAAGGCGTTTTCCAGGCCAAACCGGAAGAGCCCGCCCGGCGACCTGAAATATTGTTTTTCTGACGCAGGAAGCAAATGTACCCATTCCGCATAATGGGTAATTGTATCCATTATCTCGGTCTGAACTTTTTCTTGATTGTGCTTTCCAGACAAGCCCTTTGAAGCGATTATTTGCTTAATGAGATCGTGTTGGCTTTCGATTATTTCTTCCAATGCTATCGCAGGAATACCCGTTGGAAATGGTGGGTATCTGTGCTCGTATTTTTCGATTTTCTCCCGGTCTGATGTCGGTTTTTTTGTATCAGATTTTGCGGATTTACCGACTCCGAGCATAGCCTTGATGATCTTTAACATGTTTATACTTAGACGTGGTTATCAATCATGTGCTGAATTCTTCTGCGCTCAGCAGTAGGATTTACAGTTCGCCTGAATCGAATATCCACGCCGTCGGTTCCTGCGGAATCTAACTCCAGTGTGCCTATTCCCAATATCCTTTCCAGAACGGTTTGGTCGACGCCAATGGTTTTGATGTCTCCAAACCGGATTTGTATTTGTTTTTGGGCAATGATTCCCGTCTTCAATACCACCCCGTCTTCATCAAAGAACAACATAGACGCGAAGTAGCAGTACATGAATCTCAGTCCGTAAACAGCAATTATGAGCCCAATGATTTTGAATCCTTTTTGCCAGTTAACCGAGTTTAGCCAATCTGGGACCGGGCTAATGTTGAGAGCATCGAAAAATAGATCGACCATGAGACCAGATTCCTTTATTACAAATAATCCAATTAAGATTTGCAGGTAATTAGGGATAAATCCGCGCAGAGCAGGCCTGTAAAATTTTTTGGCTTGGTTTTCGTTGTTGATTACATTTGGCTGTAATTCATCGATACGTTTGAAGGTGAATCCAAGGTTGTTATCGGAAATTACGGTGTATTCTTTTCCGGTTTCTATCAGCAACAAGCCGCACATTTCCAATGCGTCATCGAGCTTGACAAATGATCTTTGTTTGATATTTATTAAGTTTTCAGCCATAGAGTGATTACCAGATTTATGAGTGATTTTCGTTTATGGATTTGTTTGATGCATTGCTGGAATCTTGACCATTGTGAATCGAGATCTCATCTCACCCTTGATGTTCATTTGAACCCCCATGACATTAAGAGGCTTGATGTAGTTGAGAGACTTGGCGTCGACCTTCATTTTTTTTACCAAGTTATCCCAGTACATTTGATCGACACCGAGTACAACTTTCGTGGCGACATTCGCAAAAAAATCTTCCGAAAAATGCGTTGGGGACTGGCTAGCACAGATTAGGCCGAGACCAAATTTACGACCTTCTTTCGCGATCGTGTTGAGAATATTGTTAGAGTCTTCCCGGAAAAATAGATGGGCCTCATCGATTATGAAAATGTCACGCAATACTTTTCCGCCTCTGTTTATACCGGCCTCCATAGCTGCCGAAAATAATTCTTGAAGCCGGAATTCGACGAACATCCGTTTTTCGTCTTCTCGGAGTGCAGTAATGTCGTACCTCCACACAGGGTTTCTTGGATCGAATGGCGGAGGCTGATTTTTGAAAATGCCCGTATTTTTCAGGTTGCTTAATCTGTCACAGACAGATTTCAATAAATCCTTGGATTCGTATTTGATAAAATCATCTAACTCATGTCCCGTCTCAATGTTTTCGACATATTTTGTGTAGAGCTTGATTGCGTCTGCTCGAAGTTCCATCGCTTTTTCTATCAGCGCATCATCAGCTGCCTTACCGGGCTTACTGAGATCTTTTGAGTTGCGGAAAATTTTGCTCGTCGTTTTGTTCAGTTCTTCCAGTGCGCGGCCGGATTTTGAGTCGCTTCCAATGGTCAGCTGTTTCAGTTTCCCCCATGCAAATCGATGGGCATCTTCCATCGTTGGGTATCGTTTCGGGTATTTTCGTTGGACGCTCTCATGGAGAGACCAAGAATTAGGCTTTTCGGCATAAAACCCGTTGGCTGCATACAGATCAGTGATCAGATAGCGCATCACCGCTTCCTGTCTTGGGCCGACAGAGTGAGTAGCGTCTATGGTTGTGATGAAGTCTTGAACTTTTTTTCTCACACCGCCAAAATGTGGATCAGGGCTGACAATGAACGGATTCAGTCCGTATTCCGTTGATTCAGAAAATCGAACGGATGATGCACCGGGAATTTCGATATCGCCGTGAACATCCATTACATGGATTCTTGGCGCCGGGTTGAACGATTGCATTTGCCTGATTGTACGCATAAGGAAAGTGGTCTTTCCCATTCCTGTTTTTCCCATAACAAGCATGTGCGCGTTCACCAGAGCGTTATAATTGCAACATACGGGAACGCTTTCTTTCTTGGTGTTGAGAAGATAGTCGTCTTGTCCGAGAGTGATCTTCATTTGGCGTCTTCGATTGGTTAAACTGAAGACACTATTTTATTTGGCTCGTCAATTTTTATCAGATTGAAAAGCGTCAAAATTTGGCGTATTTCGGCTTTTAGACAAAATGGAGCATTTTTTGATGTTTTTCGATTGAAGTAAGCTCAGTGGCTTTTTATTACTGGTACCGGACCAGCTCGGCGCCCTGCTGGTCGATGTGGTCGATCTGCCCGGCGCCGGTGTAGAGGAGCGTGAAATTGCCGGTGGCGGTAATTTGCCCTGCCGGGTCGGTGATCACGGCCTGGCCGCCCTTGCCGGTGAGCCGGTTGCTGGCCAGTTCGTAGGTGTACCCTACCCCGCTTTTATTCAGCCGGTTGCCGTTGGCGTCATACTGATAGCTGTTGACGCTCGAAACCGATTCAGTCTTGATCTGGTCGATCGCATCATAGCTGTAATCGATCTGCCCGGCCCCATCGGTTTTTGAGGTCAGGTTACCTTTCGCATCAAAGCTGTTGTGGCGAAGGTTGATTGTTCCAAGGTTGTCATCGGACGGCAGGCCTCGGTCATCGTAAATTCTCGTTTGGATGAGGCCGTTGCCGAAGGTTTCCTCCCATTGGGTAATGCTGGCCTCCACAGAAAAAGTAAAGGCCAGTATTATCAGTAGAGCAGATGAGAATATTTTCCCTCTCATGGTCTAGTTTTTGTCGTGGTAACAGTTAATGAATTCTATTTGTCAATATCTCGTCTATTCTTATCGTATTTGAAGGTCAATTTATAAAATATTCATCAAGTACTATGTCCGTTATAACCGCTCCTCCGCCTCGCCACCATGTAAGATCTAATGGTTTGCTATGATCAAAGCGATTTTTAGGAACCCAAACGACTGTACATCCTATAACACCACTGTTTATTAGTGCCTTTAGTTCATCTTTTGCTAGTCGAGGTGACGCTATTGCATGGTCATATTTCACGCCTGACACACTTACAACTTCATCCAATTTCAACACAAGCTTTCGATCATGCTCGTAAATATATGTGATGCGCGCTTTCACATTCTCATTAATAAAATCATTTGATATTATTTTTACATCCCGCCCTAAAAGGAGTGTATTATCCATTAGTGTACCTATATAATTTGGACAGGTATATTAATTACCCGATTCTTCATTGAAATTAGGGCCATGATTTATTCGTTGATCACTTACGTTAAGCATCATTTATTGCATAGTCAATTAACCTTTTACATTTTTCTTTTTCAGATGGTTGTGAACTTAAGCTACTCAACCAGTCCTCAAGAAAATCAATAGCAATAAAAACTTCTATAAAATATTTTAGTCCGGCCTTATTGATTTCATTAGGAGCAAGCCCTTGGCTTGTCTCTTGTGTGACAATAGCATCTGAATTTTCATTCCATGGTAAAGAAGCATAAATTGTACTTTCTTTATCGAATTTTTCTAAGTTATTAACTACTTCAATTAGTTTCACTTTACTAAGTAGGATGAGTTTGTTATCGGTTATCAACTACGCAATATTTTATTATCATGAAATCTTATATTTATTGATTGCAAAATCATATGATAGTAACTTTAAACATGGCGCACCACCACCATGCATGTGGCTTTTCGGATATGTTAATTCCCAATAACTGCCGTCATCAGGGCTTCTATATAAAGCTGACCAATTATCTCCATCGACAACAACCAGATCAAGATAGGAATCAGTGAGCCATTGTATTCGCTCACATACCGAGTCTTGTACCACAGAGCCATCTTTTTCTACCCAGCTTCCAACTAACCTTACTTCATTGCTACTTAGCTTCTTCTTCCTGGCACAATCATCGTACTAGAACCAGCAGGGATTGCGCCATTAGGTATTACAAACTCTCGCGCTTCTCCAACTGTCCGCCCTCCACCTATAAAACCTGGATCAGTTCTATGGACGATAGTCCACGGTCATCGTACAGCCTCGTTTGGATGATGTCTTTGCCGAAAGTTTTGTAGTTATTGTAAAAAATAGCCTCCACCATAAGGACAGAGGCTTAGTCGTAAGTATTAATAAATCCTAGTTTTAATAATTTATTCTGTTGATGATAACATCTGAATAAGATCTGGTTTTCCAATAATTACCACGCCCTTTTCACGGTCATCAAATTCACCATATCGTTTAATAAGAAGACCATTCTTCTTATATATGTTGATAATAAAATTATCGTCTTCTAAAAAACATCCTGCCCACCCACATTCAAGAATTTCCTGAATATCAATATGGCATGGTAATGCAACAAGATAAGTGCATCTATCATTTAAAATTACTTTAACTGCTACATGAATAATTGAATCAGATAGTTTCATTGCACCAAAGAATTTTACCTTTCCCTCTGACTCTAAACATACTTCATTTGAAAGATTTGTATGTGGAATTTCTATACCTTTAAGTCTCAAAGCATTCCATAGTTTATGATAACGAATGATTCGATTATCTGACTGCCATGCAGAGTTCCCTGCAAACAATAAAACATGATATTCAGGAAGTTTACTGATAATTTTACTATAGATTTTACTTACTATTGTAAATAGAGCATCGTAAGCTGACATGGATACCAGAGTCCAACTCGAACCTGCAAGCTTCTCATTACCAAGTAATTTAATTTGTTTGAAATCCATTACTTCATTATTCAATGATAAATCGCACGAGGTTACAACTTCAATTTCAGTAGTCATAATGATTACCCGATTCGTCATTGAAATGAGGACCACGATTTTGAATGTTACCTGGACCATAATCATGACCTCCTGCATCATCTCGTATTCTAACCGTTCGAGTTCCGCCGTCTTTAGTGGGCACCTCGTATTCGTATATACGTCCTGGCTGTGGTTTACCTCGTTTATCCGTATTAGGCAAGACTTTACTCGGTTTCTGACTGGTTGGGATGCCAGACTGACGTTTAGCTTCATTGAAGGCACCTTTTCTTCCGGCGCCATTTGGACTCATGTTACCAGGACAGTTAGGTAACGAAGAGCTTTTCTTACCTATTTGTTTAACTATCCCAAAGCCAGCGGGTAAACCTGGTAAAGCGGTTGCCAAAGCATCATAAGCAAGGCCAATCCCATTGGATAAACTTGGATCGTGATTAAAAACTTGAATGCTTAAATCGAGGCTTACTATATCTAGTGCTATATCAATTATCAGTCCACTACTATCAGTGTAATTTAATGTTTTATTCTCCACATAAGCAAATGTATTCGCGCCGCCGGCGAGCCCGATCGGATCGCTGATGAGATAGCGGCCGGTGGCCGGATCGTAGTAGCGCTGGTTGTTGTAATGAAAGCCGGTTTCAACGTCAAAGTATTGGCCGGGAAAGCGGAGATTGACGGTTCGGGTGGCCAGAACCGGAGCACTGGCTCCGAATGCCTCGCCGTCCCATCGCCATTCGGCGTTTCCGATCTCATTGGTGCCGATCCGCGGCGTGCCCAGGTGGTCGGTGTGCAGGTAGGTGATGACATCGCCGGCGTCGATCTGTGCGATTGGTGTGTTGCCGGCATAGAGGTATGCCCGGCTTAATCCGGAGCCGGTGCTTTCGCCGATCAGATTGCCGGCGAGGTCGTAGAGGTAGGTGGTGGTGTTCCCGCTGAGCGTCTTTTCCGATCGCAGTCCCGAATGATTGTAGCGGTACCGGACTAGCTCGGTGCCCTGCTGGTCGATGTGATCGATCTGCCCGGCGCCGGTGTAGAGGAGCGTGAAATTGCCGGTGGCGGTAATTTGCCCGGCCGGATCGGTGATCACGGCCTGGCCGCCCTTGCCGGTGAGTCGGTTGCTGGCCAGCTCATAGGTGTACCCTACCCCGCTTTTATTCAGCCGGTTGCCGTTGGCGTCATACTGATAGCTGTTGACGCTTGAAACCGATTCAGTCTTGATCTGGTCGATCGCATCATAGCTATAATCGATCTGCCCGGCCGCATCGGTTTTTGAGGTCAGGTTACCTTTCGCATCAAAGCTGTTGTGGCGAAGGTTGATTGTTCCAAGGTTGTCATCGGACGGCAGGCCTCGGTCATCGTAAATTCTCGTTTGGATGAGGCCGTTGCCGAAGGTTTCCTCACTCCATTGGCCGTCGCCGCGGTATAGGCGATTGCTCAGGACATTGAGAGGTTGGCCGTTGATCGTGGTGGTGACACTTTGAATCAGCCCGTTTCCGTTGCGCCCATAGCTGACCTGCCGGCCGCCAGGGTAGGTCATTCCGGAAAGACGGTCGGCCAATGTCCAGGTGTAACCTGTGGTGTAAGTTGAACCGCTATTGGCATCAAAAACGGTTTCGTTTACTCGACCAAGGTCGTCATAATGGAAATCTGTTGATCCTGACGCATCATCGGCACTGCAAAGCTCTCCGATTCGGCAAGTGTCATAGGCGTAAACGATGTTTTCGCCGGCGTTCGGGTAATGAATTTCTTTGACCCGATTCAATGCGTCATAAACGAATGAAACTGAAATGTTGTTAGCATCGGTTCTCGAGATCAAATTGCCTGCGGCATCATAAGCGTATTCCGTTGCGCCTCGATCGGCGCTGATTTCTTTCAACAGATTTCCAAGGTCGTCATAGATGAACTCGGTACCGGCGCCGTTCGGAGCATCGTGGCTGGCCAAGCGATCGGCGATATCGTGATCGATTACCGATTCGTCAAGCAGCGCATTGGTGATTGTTTTGACGTTTCCGAAAGGGTCATAAGTCCACTGTGTTTCATGATTGTTGGCGTCTGTTTCGGACAATAGATTTCCAACGGCATCCCAAAGCTTTTGAGTGGTCGAGATGCCTGTTGCGACCGAGGTCGGTCGGCCGCGGTGATCGAACAGCAATTGCGTGTGCGTCAGCAAAGTGTTGGTAGCATCTTTGTTGTCGACGACGGTGCGGTTGCCGCGATTGTCGTAGCCGAATTGCAACGAGTGCCCGAGTGTGTCGGTTGCCGATATGAGTTGATGGGCTGCGTTATAGCCGAAATTAGTGTAAACCCCATCTGGATCGGTGATTTTCGAGGGCAAGCCGGTTTTCGTGTAATCGTACCTCCAGATTCTGTTTAGAACACCACGCGATTCAGTCCGAGTGATCAATTGCCCGCGCGCGTTGTAAGCCAGGTTGACGACCGTTCCTGCAGGATCAGTAAATTGAGCGAGCCGGCCGTTATTGTCATAGCTATTGAAAGTCGTTATCTGCCCGAGAGCATTGGTCATCGTCGCCAATTGCCCACAGGCCTGCCCGGTGTTGCAGTTGTTATAAGTGAAAGCGGTAATGTCAGAAATGTCTGTTCGAGGGCCGTCAGTGGTAAGAACGCGCCCATCGTTGTCGTAAGAGAATGCTGTTTCTCGGTGAACCGCAGTCCCGTTTGGCTTGAATCCATCGATGGCGATTGATGTCGGCAGCTTCAAACTGGGGTGAGTGTATCCAATAGTTACACTTTTGCTATGTCCTACTGAGACACTGGGATAGGTTATGGTGTTGGGCAGATCAATTGCAGTTGAGGCATAAGTGAGCGTGGTTTCCCTTTGCTCAGGTTTGCCAAAGGCTTCGGTGAGCCCGGTGAATTGCCCGGCGGAATTGTAGTTGTATTTCGTAACGACGTTGTTTGGGTCAGTGCTTTGCTTCAACCGGCCGGCGGTATCGTAGCTTTGCAGAAAAGCTTTGCCATCCGTTTGAGACAATGCCGATTTCAGTCTTTTGATACCGGCAATCGTTTCGAATGTCAGCGTTTCGGCATAATTGTCGGCATCGGTTACTATCGTTTCGTTTTCTCCATAGAAAAACGAGAATTTCTCGGTGCCGCCTGCGTGCTCTGTCGAAATGGCCCGGCCGGTTGCGTCGTAAGCGTAGGTAGCGAAGCGTAAATTGTTTTCGTCCGTGATCCCGGTCAAATGGTGCAGGAAGCTGGAGTTCTCGTAGTGATAGGTCTCTTTCAGGGCCACGCTCCCATCGTATGGGTAGGTGACGCTGGTTTGATTGTTGTTGCTGTAGGTGAAGACCAGATATTTCCCAGATGGAATTTGCACCTTGTTGAGCAATCCGGAAGAGAAATAAGTGAATACCAGCTTGTGACCGTATGGCCCGGTGACCGTTTGCAGCCGATTATTGTAATAGGTGTATTGAGTCAGCCTGCCCTGCCCATCGCTTTGGGTGATCAGGTTACCCAGCGGATCGTACTTCTCGAAACTACCGTCCCGGTGAGACAGTATAAATTCATGCGTAACCAGATCTTCTTGCAGTCGGTAGCGAGTGCCATTTCCACCAGACCAAGTTTGATCGGGGTTTTTCGTGAAGCTCTCCGCCCGGCCGCTGCCTCGTACAACATGCAGGAGATTGTCACTGACCTTCTCAAGCCTCATGCTGTGGTTGTGCGTCCAGCCATAGCCCAAGCTGCTCGTCCGCGATTCATTGCTATTGTAATAGCGGGTAAAAGTGGGTACACCGTCCCCACCAACAAAATCCTCGCGTTCCAGATACTTGTTGCCGTTGGATGCGTCGCAAGGATTTCCGCGTTTCGCGCTGGCCGGCGTGGGTAACGAGACCGCGGCAGATTCGTTTCCTTGGCACCCACCCTCTTTACCGTCGGGTCGAGTTGTGCTGTTATCTGGTCCCAGGCTAGTGCTGTTACCGCCGGACTCATTTAGAGAAGTCGCGGAAGCACAATCGCTGGGCCCCGGGCCGATATAAACCGTGCCCGAAGGACAGTTCGCTACCGGATAGGTATAGTGGTCGATGTACTGTTCGACCAGATCGCAGGTATTGTCTGGTTGCCATGCGAATTGCCATTCGACACCATAGCAATATTTGACCCCGGTGGTATAGGCCTCCCAGGTATCGCAGGTCAATCGACATTGATTCACGACACGGGAGCCATATGTTTGGCAGTCTGAGATTGGCTGGTAAGATTCGCTTGACATGCAAAGTGCTTGCGCGTCTGCAAGTGATCCAGTCGGGAAAAAGCGATAGCTGGTGGCATTTGCTGTCGAGGCAATAAACGAAACCCAAAAAGCTAATGCGACGATACAATATGGTGATATGCGTTCTTTCATTTTCTAATTTCCTATTCGGACGTCGTTTGTTGATGCTTCACCAGCGCATACCGTTGCAAGATATTCTGGTCATCAAAGACAAAGTGGATTTTCCAGCCGTTGCCAGTCAATGTCGCCGTATTTACGGATTCCGAATCGGACGCAGTTAATGAACCAACGACTTGCTCAATATCGCTTTTATTTTGTCCAACATGGACACCAAGAATTGGATTATCGGGAGTGATCGCTTCGATCTGCTCGACCTTCCTCATTCCGGACTGATCGCTTAGGATCAACGAAATGCCGTTATTTTCATAAAGCATCGTAAATACACCGGGAGCCATCGGCAGCGATTCACCGGCTCCGAGCGCTGAAATGACCTGGGCCTCATTGTCTCCGAGGTGTATTCCATCCACGGCCGGCGGATCATCAACGGCGCAGGCAATTACCGGTATGGCCATCAGTAGCAGTATTGGAAAGGCTTTCGTTTTCAGTTTCACGGTTATCTCCATTTTTAATGGCTAAAAAAAACCGGCATCACCTGTGATCGTATTTAAAATCACAAGTCTGCCGGCTGTTCAAAACTTTATTTAGCGCTCATGTCCAAAAATATCCCACCCATAATTAGGGTTGGGAACAAGGCATAATGCATAGGCGTCGCTGAACCAGCGCCTAACCCAAATTTCGATGATGCCAGGTGGCATATCTTTGGGTAGTAGGTAGAATTCGTCGCCTTCAAATGACAGAACCTGATAATTCTTCGCCCATTTTTCTACCTCGACTTCGTTATTTTCAGAAAGACACCTGTGTTGAATTGCATTTATCTCCATGAAGGGCTCTATGGCTTCTCTTATAACCGTAGGCATCTCAATCTCGCCCGTATCCCCAACTTTGATTTCAAAAAAAGGAGTGCTTTCTTGCCGAATCATTTCATACAGGACTTTGCGCATGCCTGGCAATCCTTCTTCCATTAAGTCCAATCTTTCTCTTGCGTACTGGGCCAGTGATTCATCATAGACTTCACCATCTTGTCTTAAGGACGAGAAGTGCCATTGAATTGCCCTATTTGCCAGCACGGCCCGATCAAATGCACGCGATAATGCGATAAGGTTTTCCGAATAAATAGGTAAATTGGCATAGCTCATAAGCTTCTCCCAATCCCGCATTCCATCACTGCCGGGGCGTTGTCCGGAAGAAAATGCTTGTAGTCGTAAAAATGCAGATTTACATCCCCATTATTGAGTAAGCCAGTACAATCCTTAATATCCTTGTCGCCCGACAGTTCGCTGATTTTCTGTTTGAATTCTGCCAGTCGTTTTTCACCGTAGGCTTCGGCCACATGAGGATGCAGTGGATTCAAGTAGAATTTTGTCTCGACACCTTCGTCTTTAAGCCATTCGGCCAGGTTTTTGAAATCCTCAAACCGATCGTTGATCCACGGCGGCGCGGCGACGGGTTTTGCGTTTATCGGGAATTGCTTTTCTATGAAAGCCTGATGGTCTTTTTGGATTTCTTGGTCATATCGCTCCAGGAAGTACCGTCCGGATCCTTCGATGTCGTACCGCACGGATGTCTTTCCGCTGATCACATTCACTAATCGACTAAATCCATCAGAAAGGCTCGGGGCAAACATGAAGTCAAAGAGGACTTTCAACTTGGGTTTATTGTCGGCGTCGTAGTACAGCTGATAGGCTGGCCCATAGGATTTAGTATCGGTGAAGGCGATAGGTTCGATCCCATAAACGACGGTTTTAATCGTAACTCCACCTTTTTTTAAAGCCTTTAGTGTCGCCAAGATTTCATCAGGCTTAGCCGCTAGGAATGCAAGGTTGTAGAAATTCCTACCTGGAAAATATTGATTAACCTCGGAGGGATCGACAAGCCCCATAATTGACGATCCGACAATAAACGCATCATGCCTCATTCTGGCCTGGTCAAGTTGCGCTTCCATGTCTTTCGAGCTGTTGTTTATTTTTTTCGTGATGTTTAAGGGGGATTCCGCCGACGTTTCGTAACCTTCGTTCAAGAGATATTTCGTCTTTAGATAACGTTCGTTTGTGGTCGACGACTCGTATTTTTCCCCGATCGAGAGCTTTTGGTTGAAGACTTGATAGGGATTGACTACCACGTTCCAAACTGGGAGAGACCATGAGGCCGCGGTGCCGGCGATAATGGCTACCTTCCAATACGAATTAAAACTGCCAATAGATAAAGCTTTCATGTGATCCAGACATCCAAATGCTAATGAAGAAAAGTGCTGTTAAAAAAGAAAGGCTCTTTAGATTAGGCTCGAGTTGTTGAGCCGATTTTTGTGCGTTTCGGTTCTCAAGGCAGAGCATCAACAACACCGATGCTTGAAGCAGCTCTGCGCCGGTAATCAATGATGTTTGAGTGCAAGCCCGGCAGATTCCAGAAGCGATGCTCGGAATGGCGAACCCATTGAGCCCTATCATTCCTTTCCAGATGGAAAGGGCCTGGCCAACGGTATCAGCGCGAAAAATGGTCCAGGCCACAGTTACGGAAATGAACGTGGTTGTGACGGCTGCGGTTTCCGGCATCTTGAACCCTGCTTTTACCCATATTCGGTGAATCCCAATGAACACTCCGTGCAGAATGCCCCAAATCACGAATGTCCACGCGGCGCCGTGCCAGAATCCTCCGATAACCATGGTTACACTGGCAGCAAGTAGGCCCTGGGTAAATCCATTGCGGTTGCCTCCAAGCGGGATGTAGATGTAGTCGCGCAGAAATCGAGACAGTGTCATGTGCCACCGTTTCCAGAAATCCGTAATGCTCACCGCCTGGTAAGGAGAATTGAAGTTCTGCGGCAAGATGATCCCAAACATCAGGCCTATTCCTATGGCCATATCCGAGTAACCAGAAAAGTCGAAGTAGATTTGTAAACCGTATCCGACCGAAGCCACCCATGACTCGAATAATTGCAAAACAGAGTCCGTTCCGAACAACGGATCAACTTTTTCCGCAATCCGATCGGCGATGACGCTTTTTTTGAACAGGCCGACGACAAACAAAAAAAGGCCTTGAGAGAACTGTTTAGCGTCGAACCTTATGCCTTCTCGCAACTGCGGCATGACATCCGAATAATGTAGGATCGGGCCGGCGATCAGATGCGGAAAAAATGAAATCGAGAAGGCAAACCTGCGAAGATTGAAATCGCTGACGTAGCCTTTGTAGCAGTCGACCAAATACGCAATCACCTGGAACGTAAAAAACGATATCCCAAGCGGCAGGATAAGATGCATCATTGAGGCCTGGTTCCCGGACAGGGCGTTCCAGTTTTCGATGAAGAAATCAGCGTACTTGAAGTACCCAAGCAACCCCACGTTGTAAAGCAATCCGGCTATCAACAGTGGTTTAGTTTTTGTTCGCGCGATCTGCCTGCCAAGGTAAAAGTTGCCGATCGCGTTCGAGATTAGCAGACCAACATACTGAGTATCCCACCAGCCATAAAAATAAATTGAGCATCCTACGATGAACCATTGAGCTATCGCCTCATCGAGCCTATTCAGCCACCACCATAAAGCGATCGAAAACGGTAAAAAGAAATAAATGAATTCTGGTGTGTTGAATAGCATTGGTCCTCTGATGGTAATCGATTGAAGGGATTGGTGATTCTGACGATTATGTCAGTCTCTACATGCCTTTGTACGATCAAAAAGACGCTGTTTTTGCTCTATTTAGTGCGTCTTTCTATAGGTTCTATGCTTTTTTGTTCTGGGCTATCAGTTCGACCGTTGCGAACTTTCCGCCTGCCGGTGATTCTCCGTGCCGATTGGCTTTGATACAGGTCGGGCCCATGTGCCCCACCTTGGGACAGTCGAGGTTTTGATCCGACCTTGGTGCCGCGGGCCGCCGCCGATCGGCCTACAGGTCCAGAACGGTTCCCGCCGGCACTCCAAGGCAGCGCGCCTCGCCCTCACGCTTCCAGCGGATCGGACGTTCGGCTGTCGCCGGCCGCTCGCCTGGTGCCAGACCAGTTCAACCGCGGCGAACTTTTCGCCCGCCGGTGATTCGCCGCGTCGATCGACTTCGGCGCCTGCCGATGTCTGTGTCAATTAGATACAGGTCGGCGCCTTGATGCCGGACACGCGCCGATCGGCTGCGCCCAAGCCCGGGCCGGTAACCGCCGCCGCTCCAGTGCCGCGAGCTTTGCCTCCATGTTTCCCGTCGATCTGCCGCCCGCCCACCCGGTGCCGGGCAATGTTCGTGATACATGGTTGGCGCCTTGGTGCCGGGGGCGTCGCCCGTTGGCCGCACATCAGGCCAGGCCGTTCACCACCGCCGCTCCCGCATAGTGCTTTGCCGTTACATTCGCCTCCGCCCTGCTCGGGGTGAGTACATCACCAAACCAGGCCGTCCAGTTACCGCCGGCGTAGGGAGGCAATAAACAATCATACTGGGCAATAAAGATTCACACCGGTGATAACTCAAATGAAACTTTATTGCCCTCTCACACCAACTCGCAACAACCTTAGCCTGTCGGAGTCGGGCGCAGCGGGCCGGTTGCCCTGGCCGTCGCCGGTCGGCTGTCCTCGAACGTCTGTATCTTTTAGATACACTTTTCCATCGCCGCCGGTCGGCCGCGCCGGGTTCCTGTCGCCGGGTCGCGGCCTGGTCACCGCCAAATCAAAATATCTTCGCCGGTCGGGTCCGGTCTGGCCGTTCGGAGTCGGTCGCAACGGGCCGGGTGCCCTGGCCGTCGCCGGTCGGCTGTCCTCGAACGTCTGTATCTTTTAGATACACTTTTCCATCGCCGCCGGTCGGCCGCGCCGGGTTCCTGTCGCCGGGTCGCGGCCTGGTCACCGCCAAATCAAAATACCTTCGCCGGTCGGGTCCGGTCTGGCCGTTCGGAGTCGGGCGCAGCGGGCCGGGTGCCCTGGCCGCCGCCGGTCGGCTGCCCTCGATCGTCTGTATCTTTTAGATACACTTTTCCATCGCCGCCGGTAGGCCGCGCCGGGTTTCTGCCGCCGGGTCGCTGCCGGGTCACCACCAAATCAAAATACCTTCGCCGGTCGGGTCCGGTCTGGCCGTTCGGAGTCAGGCGCAGCGGGCCGGGTGCCCTGGCCGTCGCCGGTCGGCTGTCCTCGAACGTCTGTATCTTTTAGATACACTTTTCCATCGCCGCCGGTCGGCCGCGCCGGGTTCCTGTCGCCGGGTCGCGGCCTGGTCACCGC
>Ga0207968_100003_pt1 | contig 113248 bp, 97 predicted proteins | sample LakWasMet21_HOW5_2_FD_183867 | JGI IMG/M metagenome (GOLD analysis project Ga0207968, IMG submission 183867) | Freshwater sediment methanotrophic microbial communities from Lake Washington under simulated oxygen tension - Sediment Metagenome... | ecosystem: Environmental > Aquatic > Freshwater >...
CAGCAAGGTGCCCTTCGTATACCGTTCGAACTTCGATAGCCAGTGCGGGCGGCGGGGAGCTCAATCTATGACACAGGCTTTCAAGCCTCAGGATGGGCACGACTTCCCCGCTGCCCTCCCGATGATCAGTCGGGGATTCTGAACCTTTAAATACTCAGAATCAAGATATAAGGATGGGCTGACGAAGGAAGCCTATCGCTCGCGACAGATGGGCTTCGTACCTCAGCCCATCCTAGTGTGCTGATAGACGCGCCGGATTCAAAATCCGGTGATGGTGACATCGTGTCGGTTCGATTCCGAACCTCGGTACAAAATTTTGGTTCAGAGCCGTGCAAAGAACATCAAAAACCCGCAAGCCGTAAGGCTTAGCGGGTTTTTTTATGTCCAATGAAGTTCAAACAAAACTATTGACATCCAATAGCTCTGGTGGTACTTTTCGGGGTACATTTTGTACCCCCAAAAAAATGTACCCCCATGCCCCTATCAGACATCAACTGCAAGAACGCCAAGCCCCGCGAAAAGCCTTATAAGCTGGCGGACGAAAAAGGGCTATTTCTGCTCGTCCACTCGAACGGCTCGAAATATTTCCGGATGAAGTACCGGATCGACGGGAAAGAGAAGCTTTTAGCCTTGGGGGTCTATCCCCAAATCTCGCTCAAAGAAGCCCGAAACAAGCGCGACGAAGCGAGGGAACAAATCGCCCAGGGCATCGACCCGAACGAGGCCCGCAGAGAAATCAAAGCCGCCAAACAGATCGAGGCGGAAAATCAAGAACGTCTCGATGCCGGCTTACCGATCCTGAACAGTTTCGAGCATGTGGCGCGTGAGTGGCTGGCGTCAATCGCGCACACCGTCACCGACAAGACCCACGAAAAGAAAGTCCGGCGTTTCGAGCTGCACGTATTCCCTTCGATCGGGCAAAAGGCGTTGACCGCGATCAAATCACCGGATATTTACGCCCTGCTCAAGCCGCTAATCGTCAAAGAAGAGCTGGAAACGGCGCACCGGCTGCACAGCGAGATCGGCGCCGCGTTTGCCTATGCGATCGCTCACGGCTTCACTGATTTCGATCCGGCCCAGGCGGTCACCAAGCAGATACCACCGCAAAAGGTGAAGTACCGGGCCGCGCTGACCGAGCAGAAAGAAGTCGGCCAAATGCTGCGCGACATTTACAGTTATGAAGGAACCTTCGTGGTGCAATGCGCATTGAGAATCTCGCCGCTGCTGTTCCAACGTCCCGGCGAAATCCGGCAAATGGAATGGAAAGACGTTGACCTGGCGGCGCGGGAGTGGCGGCCGTTTGTAACCAAAACCAACGTGCTGCACATCGTCCCGCTATCGACCCAGGCCAGCGCCATCATCGAAGCCATCAAGCCGCTGACCGGATCGGGCCGCTACGTATTTCCCAGCAGCCGGGGCGACGGCCGGCCGATGTCCGACGGTACCGTCAGAACTGCATTACGCACATTGGGATATGACAAGGAATCGATGTCGGCGCACGGTTTCCGGACCACGGCATCGACGCTATTGAACGAACAAGGGTGGAGCCCGGACGCGATCGAGCGGCAATTGTGCCACATGCCGAGGGATCAGGTGCGGGCCGCCTACAATCGAGCGCAATATTTGGACGAACGCCGGCGCATGATGCAGGCTTGGGCGGATTATTTGGACGGGTTGAAGAATGGCGCGAATGTGATTCCTTTCAAACAGATAGGCTAATATAATCTTCTTAACCGGATAGCCCGACGGGGCGATAAGCGGGAGTCGTTACCCTGTTTCCGGTTGACCTTTCGTAACGTATAGCGCTGTAACGGAGTGCATTTTGAAAATAGACCGGTTGTATTTTACGGTAGAGCAATTGGCTGAACATTGGCGACTACCGATAGCCGACATCATGCAGCTTGGGCTTACCAACCAACTCAAATTTATTACCCAGGCCGATTGGGAATTTCCGGATTTTGAAATTATCCATCGTGGTGAACACACGCCAATTAACTTTGAAGAGTTGGCAAACATCTATTACGCAACGGAGCCCCTTTTTAAAAAAGGGCATTGCCAAACGTCTCAAGATGCCTTCTTGATTGGCTCGAATGTTACTATTACCTATTATCCTGGCATTAATCGTTTGATTATCGATGCCAGCGAAGTGGAACGTTTTGAACGTGAAAATCTATATTCCTCAGGCACACTGACAGAACCAGAAAGAGACATTCTTCTTAAACAGATAGGACTGCTTTCACTTGTTCTTGCAGAACGGGTAAATAAATATAAAAAGGGATCGGGCGACCCAAACGTTTATCAGATTGCGAACGACGCCAGCGAAATCGTTGAAACTTGGGAGTTTGAGGGGAAAAGAGGCACCAGTTCATCATCTATTCGTGAAAATATTGCCCGAGGTTTAAAGTTACTCATCACTCCGAAAAATTAATTTTGCCACCTGCAAAAGGTTTTTGCCGAGCGGCAAAAAACAAAATCAGAACGATATAGCATTTATCCGAATTTCGATGAACGGAGTTAAATGCTATGCACCATATCCCCGAGACAGGGTTCCTTAGGCTATACCAGATAGTCGGCGACCCATCCAAAAATATACCTGCAGTTATCCCGGTCAGTAGATCAACTTGGCTTGCCGGCGTCAAATCGGGGCGTTTCCCGCCACCAATTAAGCTCTCTCCGAGGACGACCGCCTGGCGCGTCGAGGACATAATCAAATTAGTCGAAACAGTGGGAGACGCAAAATGAGCGCCTACCCACAGGACGACACGACCAAGCCCAGCCGTCTAAATCGCCGCAGAAAAAAGAAATGGCGTGTTCAAAGTTTGACATCGATCAACACGGCGGTTATGATTCGCTCGCACTCGCAAAAAACGAGTGCCGGGATTTGCACCCCGCGTAACCAAGGCCCCCAGAGGCCACGTTCAACCGTGGTTTTTTTATGCCCATCAAAAACAGCGGCCGATTTGCGCCGTTTTTATTCTGTTATGGTGGGCTGTATTGGGCAGCCCCTCAAAAGGCTGGCCGGTTCCTTGGCCGGTAGTGCAAACCTGATACAGCCCGCCACCCAGCGATTTGCACCAAAGGGCGGCGGTTTATCCCTCTACCAAGGAGTTACCGCTATGGCTACACATGCCAAAAATGCGCCCAAATTTCAGGGCCCAATCACCCTAAAACCAACTCAACAACCGGAAGCCGTTAACAACTTCCTTCGGCAAATTCGTGACTTGGAAATCGAGCGTCAAGCCGTTACCGATGCCGGCATTCCCGCATTAATCCGCCTTGCCGAAATCGCCGAAAGCGACACCGGCCAAGCGGCAACCGTGCGCCGTTTCCTGCTCGGGCTGTACAACGGCTATCGGTTCCCCTTCAATCTGATCACGCTACGGGGCTTGGATAAAGCCTTATTCGACGACTGCCTGGCCGTTCTGAAACTGGACGCCCGCGTAACCCGTCAGGAGGTGCATCAGTACTTCGACAACGGCGGCGAGCTGTTCGAGCGCTTCGTTGACATGATGGAGGGGTGAGCCATGCAACACAAGACCAACACTGCCACCTTAAAACCCGATTTTAAACACCGGCTATCCGTCCTGGGCGATGAACCCTCACCCCGCTGCGTCGCTGACGCGGTAAACAATGCCGCCAATCAAGCTTCTAGCCTCATCATAATGATTCAGGGTCAATTCATGGGCCCTGAGTGTTCAGACTGTAAACTGTCCGATGAAATTATTTACAATTGCCTGGAGTCGGTATACCACCTTGTACTTGATATGAAAGCGATTGTGAACGCCTACCACAACGCTGTTCAGGAGGATTCGAAATGAAGCTGAATATCTTCGAACACCGAATGAATATCGGACAGGATGGGCGATTCTTTAACCTGCCTGACACGCTTTTTCCAAGTTTAGGCCGAGCTGCTGCGATCGCTGAATTATTGGAAGTTGCTTGCGAATCAGGCAGCATAAATAGCTTTGATCCTGACTCGCTTCAAAGGGCGTCCCAAGCCATCCGGCTTGAAATCAGGGATGCCGAGTCTCTGATCGACGCCTATCTCGAAGAAACACGATCGAGTGCTCAGGTAGAGACGCTCGCGGCGATGGTGCAAATTGGCGAGGAGGACGACTATAAATTGGCGGAACTGGCCGAAGCCAACGCTGAAGGACAGTTCGTAATAAACGTCACTAATTGGGCCAACTACAGCCTTGATGCGTGCGGTAATCGATACCGCTATACCGACAAAGCCACTCAGGAAATTTTACTGCAATTCGTAGCGGATTCGGACGACGAAGCCGAAGAGATTTGCATGGATTTTTTGCGCCGGCGCGGTATGCAGGCAAAAAAGAAGAAACCCGACTAAACCGTCACATTTAGCCGGGTCCGTGCGATCCATCCGCAATGTTGAGCGCTTATTGTAACAATGGGCAGGGTGGATTGCACGCCGGCGTACAGGAGTTATGCCATGAAAACTATTTTCGACCGTGCCCGCGAAGCGTGCGAACTGGCCGGCATCGAGTACAAAGCCGTGCCGCTCGATGGCGAGTGGCACGCGGCCAACCTGGCCGATGATCCGCGTGGCCGGGGCGACGGCCGCATCAAATTATTTCCGGACGGCCAAGGCGGGTTCGTCTGGAACCATAAGACCGGGGAGAAACAAAACTTCTTCCTCGATCGCCAATCACCCAAACAGATCAGCCCGGCAGAGCGCGCCCGAATCAAGGCCGAGCAGGAGCGCCGCCAGCAAGAACAGCGGGAACGACAAAACCGGACAGCCCGTCGCGCTCGCGCCATTTGGAGCGCAGCCACATCAGCTCCGTCCGATCACCCCTACCTCTCGAAAAAACACATCCAGCCGCATGGCGCCCGCCTAACGACCTGGCAGCGAAGCTACGAGGACAAAAGCGGCCGCCACAAGATCACCGTCGAGAACGCGCTGATTCTGCCCTTGGCCGACGCCGCCGGCCGCATCCGTAACCTTCAAGCCATCTTCCCGGCCGAATCCCTGGAACTGGGACGCGGCAAGGATTTTTTGCCGTTTGGAGAAACAGCCGGGCTATTTTGGTGGATCGGCGCAGAGAAAACCGACCCGGTTCTGATCGCCGAAGGCTTCGCCACGGCGGCGACGCTGCACGAAGAGACCGGCTACCGGGTTTATATCGCATTTTCCGCCGGAAATTTGCTGGCTGTGGGGCAGATCGTCCGGAAGCATTTGCCGGCCGTCAAGATCATTTTTGCGGCTGATAACGACAAAAAAACAGCAGGCAATCCCGGCCTGACAAAAGCCAACGAAGCGGCGCTGGCTGTGGATGGCTTTGTCACCTGCCCGCCGATTGCCGGCGATTTCAACGATTACACCCTCTCTTTGCAGGAAGCCAAGCCATGAAAAAAACAACAGGAAAGCCGGTTTTGGAACTGGTCAACAGCCCTACCAAACCGAAGCCGCCAAAAAATGGCGGCGGCGGATCGGGAGGAGAGGGAAAGAGTGCGGAACAACGTTTCGGCGATTATGCCATCATCGGCGGCGCCTTCCACCAGGTCAAAGCGGTCAGGACCGGCCCGGACGGGCAAGGCTTTGTGGAAATCCCGCTGTGCGATTTCGTCTGCAAAATTACCGAAGAAGTGACCCATGACGACGGCTTGCATGATCAAGCCTTTTTGCGTGTCGAGGGTAGGCGCAAAGACGGCCTGGCCCTGCCTTTGGTCGACGTGCCGGCGTCCAAGTTTTATTCGACCCAGGGCAATTGGGTCAATGAGGCTTATGGGACGCTGGCGTTCGTGTTTCCGGGTGCGTCCAAACGGGACAATTTACGCGCCGCCATCCATTTGTATTCGACGCTGGACGGCGATGTGCCGCGGCGGCATGTGTTCAAGTTTACGGGCTGGAAACAGATCGGTGGCGAATGGCAGTATTTGACCGGATCGGGCGCGATCACCTCAGATGGTTTGAGGGACGATGTGCAGGTGGAGCTCGGACAAGGCCACATGAGCCGCTATCGTTTGCCCGTGCCGTTTCAGCACGAAGAGGTGAAAGCGGCGGCCGGTTTGGTCTCGGATTTGCTGGCAATTTGCCCCAACAAGCGGCAGATCGGCGCGGCCTTGCTGGCCGCCGTAGCCCGTGCGCCCTTAGGGGAGTGCCTGCCGATCGATTTCGCCATCTTCATTCACGGTATGACCGGCGCGAAAAAATCCGCGATTACCGCCATTCCGCTCGCTTTCTTCGGGGATTTCAACGCCCGCCGCTTCCCGGCGAATTTTACGGACACCGATAACGATATTGAGGTGAAAGCGTTTCAGGCCAAAGACGGAATCTTTGTGGTGGATGACTTTAAACCTTCGGTCAACCAGTCGGAAGCGGCCAAACTGTACGCGAAAGCGGAGCGCCTGATACGGAACACCGGCAACCAGGCAGGACGGGGCCGCCGTGGGTCCGAGCTGCAAGCCAAGGCCGCGCCGTATAACCGCTCGATGACGTTCATAACCGGCGAGGATTTGCCCAAAGGCCAAAGCTTGTTGGGACGACTCTTAATCCTGGAGCTGACCCGCGTTGATGTTGACTGCGAGAAGTTGACGCGCCTTCAACAAGCGGCCGAGTCGGGCCGGCTGGCCGGATTGATGGCCGCTTATCTGCAATGGCTGACACCGCGCCTGGATTCACTGAAACAGGCGTTTCCGGAAAAGGTCGTCAGTCTGCGCGATTTCGCCCTGCAGGGCGGTTACGCTGCCTCTCATCCCCGCGCCCCCGAGATTTTCGCAAATCTGGTCGCCGGGGCGGCGGTCTTCGCCGAGTTTCTGGAATCGGTCGGCGCGATCGGCAGCGAACAGGCCGCCGAGCTGGTCGAATCGGTAGAATCCGGATTGATGCAGGCTTTCAGCGAACAGGCCGACTACCAGGCGGATCAGGACGAAACCGAGCGGTTTATGGATTTGCTTCGCGCCTTGTTCGCCAGCGGCAACGCGCACATCGCCTGCCGACTGAATCAAGGGCCGCCGCCGTCCCGGCCGCATACGTGGGGATGGCGCGAAATCAGCGATCCGATCGGCGGCAAAGATTACCGGCCGATGGGCAACTGCATCGGCTGGTACGACGACAAAGCCCGGGAAGTCTGGTTGCAGCAGGACAGTACCTACGCCGAGATTCAGCGCTTGGCCAAGCAACAAGGGGACGCCGTATTGCTGTCCCCGGCCAGCCTTTGGCGGCGGCTGTATGAGAAAGGCTACATCACCCAGACCGAGCGAGACCCCAAAAGCAGCCGGCCGCGCTTGCGCGTGAAGAAGATTATCGCCGGCAGCAATCAGCGCGTGATGATCTTATCCGCCGATACGATCGAGGCCTAATAAAAATATGAAGAGGTTATATATAAATTTCTCGGGAAACTCGGGAAAGAATACCTCTATCCCTTGTATAGCAAGGCTTTTACGTTTCCCGAGTCGGTTTTTTACTCGGGAAAGATTCCCGAAAAGTCGGGAAAGCATGAAAAGCTCAAATTCCCCCAAACAAAGGAAGCCGTATTATGAATTCGGGAAAACCGGGAAATTTTCCCGAGTTTTTGAAACAGGAGGGGGGAATAATATTTTTTTCTTCGTGGGGCTGGGTCCTCCTGACTTGCCGGCCTTGCGGGTAAAAAGAGCCCCGATACATGGGTAGGTAGTGACCTCAAAAGTTACTGAACACTGGGTTTTCGATTGACCATTAACCTAACGAACCCGGTGTTATGGGTCATTTTTTACAAAATTTTCAATATGTTAAGTGAGAACGCATGAGACGAGGAACGCAAGCGGATTTGGCGCGGGAGCTTGGCATCAGCCGGGCCGCCGTGTCGCAGGCCTTCAAAAAACACAATATCCAGTTGAGCGTCGACGGCAAATTCGATTTGGATTATGCCGCCTGGCTGCTCCGCGAAAAACAGGACGCGGCCAAGAGCAAGGCGCAACGCACTGCCAAAAAACAATTGCCGGGGCTGAAGAATCCACGGCTCAAGCGGGAAGTCATCCGCCAGCTCTGGCCGATATGGGATGAAGCTTTCCGTGATGTTCTCAGGGCCGCCGTGGGCAGCGCACCGGATGAAGAGGACCTGGCTTATGCCGAAGATTGCCTGGGCGTGTTCATGCTTGTTTGGGGGGCTTTCCATGAAATTTGTGAGCGCGAATTCCCGGCCGACATCGGCGATTTTCCCTACCAGCGGCCGGAAAGTATCGACTTCGACTTCATGGCCATTCCTCCGCGTCAGCAGCTCCTGGCTTTGATCGGTTTGGACGCCGCCAGCCAAGCAGCCACGCTGCCAGACATCGACTATTCGGCGCTGCCGTTGGAAGAGCTGGAGCGGCTGGTATTCGGCGCTGACGACAACCTGGACGCGATCGATGATCCGGTAATTAACGATGAAGTGAGTAATGATTTGAAATGAAATCAATTGAAAATCTGAGCGCCGTTTTCGACTGTCTGGCAAGCAAACAACCCTTGCCCGAATATCTGCACATATGGTTGACCGATGCTTTGGCGCGCTGGCGAAGTGGGGAACCGCTACCCAAAGCTGTGGGAGTTTTTGACAGCGCGGGTGAACGGCGTTGGCGCAGGAATCAGGAGCTAAAAGATTACAGTGCTACGCTCGAGGGCTGTACGTGTCAAAAAGCCAAAACCATCGCCAAAGAAATACGAGCGATCCGGCAAGGCCGACGTAACGTAAGCCCCATTTTGAAAAACATTGATGCCATTTACGAGCTACCGGATACGGAACGGCAGATTAACACCATATTGAAATCTTAAGCCATTGAAATTTCAGCGAACCTTGAGAAAAAATACAATCCTCATCAATTCAACTCTCAAGGGAAGTTATTTATGTCAATGCAAGTTATCCCGGATTCCGGAACGATGCTGTTTTATGCACGTTCGAAAGATAAAGCCGGCAACCCTCAATATAAGATGCTCGCCATCGTTGGTTGGGCGATCGACGAAAAAAGCCTAGCGGCCACGCCGATAGTCTATCCGGCGCTGAAGGAAGGCGAAACGCTGGTTTTTCACACCTCTGGCGGTTATGAGGAGGCGGTATAATGGCTATCAATGTAAAGGATATTCCCGAGCTCAAAATCCTGAAGCCGACGGAGCACAAGCGCGTGATGTGCGATATCTTCGCCTTGCGTCAAGGGATTCAGCCGAAAACGCCGCATCCTGTAGCGTGTGAAATGGCAGAACGGGTCGGGCCTGATTATCAGCTTCTGGCTTTGGAACGGGCATTTCAAGCGTTCCGGTCGTTTTCTTCTTCGGATATCCCCGAGGTGCTGGAGTATGCGATCCGCCAGTTACCCGCTCCGCCATTCAAACCGCTGCACCGCAAATTCTGCAAACTGGACCCGGTACAAAGTTTCAAAGATGTTGAGTACATCCAAGGCTTGGATGATTTGCCGGTGCAGGAGGCGGCCGAGTTGGAAGAAGTCCACGCACAGCCGATCATTTTTGAATCGCCGCTCAACGCCAGATTGAAGAACCTTAAGAGCCGTCTTGTCGTTTCGCGCAAGGTTTGGGTGAACAACCAAAAATGGCTCGAAAGCTCGATCAACGCCATGCGCACGGCGTTTTACCGTAAAGAAGCGGCCTTGGTCTATGCCGCCCTGGAAGCCGGTACGCCAGCGCATACAGAACCTGATATTCGTTTGGATCATATTCCCCTAGCCGTTGAAAAATTCCGTGGGTTGACAACCAGCACAGGCGAGCTGATCGGGGCCGAACCGAAGTATTTCATTTGCCCGGCATCGGTCGAAGTTGCCGCCAAGCAACAAATCAAAGAGGCCGGTTTAAGTCTCGAAGTGATTGCGCGGTCAGGACTTGGCGCCAGTTACTTGCTGCCTGATCCGGAAGAGCATGCCGCGATTACCTTGCAAGTATTGGGCGAGAAAGGCGAGCCGCTCATTGAAACCAAGCGATCGAGCTTCAGTTCCGACAACGTAGCCCTGTTGGATGGCTTGCATAATGTGAACGCGGTATTCACTTCCGGGCTTTGCGTGGTCAAGCTGGTATTAGCTCCGTAGGAGGAACAGTGAATAGTCATGTCTCTGTAAAAGGCGTTCTCACGAATCTGGATGATGAAGAGCGTATCAATCGTCTACTCGAACAGGCCAACGAGGAAACCAACGAGGAATATCAGCAAAGATTACTGGAAAGGGCCACGGGAACGAAGGACAAGCGGTTACAGGTGCAGCGGCATGAAATCCTCGTTCTGATGCAGACACTCAAAACCCGCCTGGCGGCATTGGATGAAAAACGGGATGAGTCATTTATTGACCGGATCAACACCGATCTTCAGCGAATAGTTGACGATTTGCCCGGTTCGATGCCCAATCTTGAAACCAGTACGGTTTCATCCACCATGCGGCGACGTTTTTTTTAAAGATTCCGGTGAAAGCCGGTTGTTGCGCCAGTTTCCCAGTTTTCTGGTCCTCAAAAAAACTGGGTGGATTTTCAAGTTTCCCGTGGCCTTAATCACTAGTCACCACGGCAATGAGGCGTAGGAGTCCGCCAAGATGAGAAACGCACTCCAGAAAGCCGGGGCAACCCGGCTTTTTTGCGCCGGCCGAGCGTCCGATTGCCCAATCAGTACGACATCACAGGTGGCCAGCAGGATCGACTGCGCCGGCACCGCAAAACCGGCCGCGAAGCTGTATCCCGAGCAGCCGTACCAACTGTCTGGCCGCGACCCTTTCGGCGTATCGAGCCGGGCACGGGGAAAGAGGATTTTTTCAGCGAATATTCAATATAAAGTTATTCAGGCTTATATTGGTGGGGGTATATTTTAGGGGTACATTTTCAAGCGCAGCCGTAAATAATGCTTAAATTACTGGATTTATGATTAATATTCGATTCCGAACCTCGTACCAGATTATGGTTCAGAGCCGTGCAAAGAACATCAAAAACCCGCAAGCCGTAAGGCTTTGCGGGTTTTTTTATGTCCAAAAGAAGTACAATCGAATACAGTAAGGATTCAGTCAAAAATAACTTCCCGATATAACGCTGGTTCCCAACGTCAACGTTGGGAACTTATTGCGCCAAGCTCTAGCTTGGCGAGACGGGAAGCAGGGGAGTCTCCTTTCGACTGCCATTCCCGACTCAGCCTTGCTGCCTTCAGCTTCGGGGGACGTGAACGGTTACATCCAGCTACACCTTGTCCTTAAGCGCTTGAATCATTTTTTTGGCGATCATTTTTCCGTATTCATCGCGGATTTTTATATTCGCTTCCATCTTCATATTATCGTCCCAATCAGTCGGGACCAGCGCAGAGAGAAAAGCGGGGCCAGTCAGAAAAAACCATCCCACGATCGAGCCGGAAAATACCCCTCTGACGGCACTGGCGTAATGGACTTCATACTTGTCCTTGCTTACCACACTAATCACCTTGCCCGTGCGCGTGTCGGTAATTCGTAAGTCGGCGTTAACGTCCAGATAATAAAGAAGCCCCTTCCACCATGTCGTAAATGCAAGCACACCAGGCCACTGTTTAGCCCAATTTCCAGCGCCATCATCTGAATATGCGGTGGCAATGGTAGTTTCTAAAATGAGCGCTGGAGACTGAGTATCGCCGCTTTTGTTTGCCGAATAATTTTGCTGGATACGAGAAAAACAACCTGCGTGACCCAATGCATCGACGATGCTCTCAGATAACGCCTGTTCGTATTGATCCTTTACCTGCGGAGGCTTCACTCCGAGCGCAAGCTGTGATTCGGGGCATTCGTTGACTACCGAATAGCCAACTCCTTCGCCTGGCCCGTATTTAGCTTCCAAAGAATGAGCGCAGCCATATAACGTGGTAAGCGCAAAAGCGACGACGATCACCAGAAACAAAGATTTCAGAATTTTAGTCATCACAACCCCAATCATTTGATTAATCGCTTTAAAGTGCTGAAAAGCAGGGAACATCTTTATTGCCACAGAGTGGACTGACGAAGGCGTGCCATCACTCCCGATTGATGTGCTTCGCCCTCAGCCATCTAACGCAATTAATGATTACCTTATTTTAGTTAATCCGTTAAAGCTATTGGTATAAATACCGAGGCGGGTTACGCCGCAAAAACCTACGAACTGCCACATACTACGTTTGGAGCGTTAGTGACGGACGGAAAACAAGCTTAGCAGGGGGAGGGCGTAGGGCGGTTTCGCATCACGACTGCCGGGATGCCGGAGGTAGGGCAGCGCATGGTGCAGTTACCGAGCAAACCGCCTTTGCCGGGTGTAAACCCGTCGAAAAGTCGGAAAGATGAAAAAGCACCCGGGGAAAAATCGTGTCTGACCCCTTTTTTTGTTTTATTTTCTTGGAGATGTGTAAAGGCCTTTGCAAGGTTTCCGTGCAGAAGATAACCTATCGTTGCCTGACGTTTGTGCATCGAAATGTCGGGCATAAATAGCATGCCCGACCAAGATCAGTGGAGTCTGATTATATTTGGCTATTAGGTGACCAAGGAACAGAACGTTGCGCGGAATTTGAATCGTTAATGCTTTTGGCTGCCTCGCTGAACAGTTCAAGGGCTTTATCTGTTTCTCCCACGATTTTCAAGGTTTCAGCCAAGTCTTTCATGGCTACACGTGTATTTGGATGATCGTTTCCCCGAGTCCGGCGGAGGATATCTAAAGCCTTTTCCTGTAGTTCCCTTGCATAGGTGCTATTTCCTTGTATTAATAGCGTTAACGCCAGATCCCTCATAGTATTGATAGTGCTAGAGTGTTCTGCTCCCAATCTATGGCTACTCAGATCTAGCACTTTTTCCTGTAGAATTTGGGCCTCAGAAAGCTCACCTTGTTTTCGCATAGCTACCGCCAAATTGTGCATTAATTTCAATGTGTCGGGATGTGCCTCTCCTAATACTCTTATACTAGAATGCAGCGCCTTTTCGGCAATCATCTTAGCTTGTTCTAAGTCCCCTTGTGCATAAAGGGTTAGCCCAAGATTACTCATCGCGGTGAGCGTTTCTGGATGCTCGTTTCCTAATACTCTCATGCTAGATTGCAGAGCCTTTTCAGAAAACATCCTAGCTCGTCCTAAATCACCTAGAGCATAAAGCATTGCCGTCAGAATACCAATCGCGTTGAGTGTTTCTGGATGCTCATCTCCCAATACTCTCATGCTAGATTGCAGAGCCTTTTCAGCAAACATCCGTGCTTGTTCAAAGTCTCCTAGTTCATAAAGCGTTACTGCCAGATTACTCATCGTTTTAAGCGTTTCTGGATGCTCTTCCCCCAATACTCGTATGCTTGATTGCAGCGCCTTTTCGGCAAATGCCCTGGCTTGTGTCAATTCGCCTTGCGCTTGAAGTGTTTTCGCTAAATTACTCATCGCGTTGAGTGTTTCTGGATGCTCGCCCCCCAATACTCGTATGCTTGATTGCAGTGCCTTTTCGGCAAATATCCGTGCTTGTGCTAATTCTCCTTGCGCTTGAAGTGTTTCTGCCAGATTACTCATCGCGTTGAGTGTTTCTGGATGCTCGCCCCCCAATACTCGTATGCTTGATTGCAGTGCCTTTTCGGCAAATATCTTGGCTTGTGCCAATTCGCCTTGAGCTTGAAGTGTTTTCGCCAGATTTTTCATTGAATTGATGGTGTCTGGGTGTTCTTCACCGAACCACTGGAGATTTGTATCCAATATACGCTTTTGTACTTTTCTTGCTTCTGTATATCTCCCCAGAGCACTGAGTGTTCGCCCCAAATTCTTTAAGACTGAAAGTACAGCTATATGCTCTGTGCCTAAGCTAGCCTCCAGCTTTTTCCAAATCTGATCAAACAGCCACAATGCATTATGATAATCGCCAAATTCTAAGCATAAGCTCCCTACTTCATTTCCCCAGCCGGCTAAGTAGGAAATATCCAGTTTATAATCAGATAAGAGTAGATCCGCCCCCTTACGGATTAGATTTGAAACTTCCTGGCGATATAGTGGATAAGCTGCCTGGGCTACTTTAAGCACTGTTTCCGTAGTTTTTTCAAGGGTCTTGTCAGGCAATCGGTTTTCATACAAAATCCAAGCCATACGTAAGGCTTCATCGATTCGGTTATTAGCAATTTTGTCGGTAATTTCATCGCAACGCTGTACAAACTTTCTTCCCAACCGAGCTTCTTGCAACGATAGCCAAGGCATGTCCAATTCCACGAGTCTGTCAGCAAAAGACTCATAGCTACGTCGCAGGGAAATGCGTGAATCGGTTTCCAATTCGACCGCGATAGGTTCACCATAGGCATAATCCGGAATGTGCTGAATTTGCACCTCGTTAAAATACTCGGTCATGTCTAGGGTTTTAAGGTTGTAGATTCCTTGGAAAAGTCTTTCAAATATTGGTTGGTAGCCGACAATGGGTTGGGCTTGGCCTGGAAAAGTATTATCCAAAGCGCTAGATCCTTTGCGCCAAGCGTCGAACATTTGTGGCTTTGCTATTTCAATTCGGGACGCAAGGGGAAACACTGTTAGCGCCCGCCCGTCAGGAGAACTCTTACGATAGGCGACCGCCTTGAATATAAGGTCCTCAAGGCCACTCAAACTCTGACGGTTGAGAGTGAAAACGGCCACCAGTTTATCCGGTAGCAGCATGGTGCAAATACCGCTAGTGTCGGTTACGCCCGTACGTGAGTCCACTAGCACATAATCGAAGCGATCGCGAGATAATCGGCAAAGCCATTAAACAATCCGAAGGTGTTGTGAAAAAAACTGTTCCAATCGAATTGGTTGACCACCTGAGGATAATTTATGTCGTGACGGCCAGACTTTATTATGGATAAACCGGGAATCGCGGTTTGCAGCATGTAGCGATCAAAATCGAGTTTAGAAAGCAAGTTTCGGGCGAGATTGCGGTTGCCGACGAAATCTCCGGGAGTGTATTGGCTAGCTGATGCTTTCATCTCGACGAACAGATCAATGCAACCCGGCGCATCGTCGAATGCCGCTTGTGCACGTTGAGTTAAGAGATCTTTGAAATAATGATGCAGGCCTGGAGCCTCGAAATCCCAATCAATAGCCAGTATGCGCGGGGGGCGTGCGCTTAGCATTTTTTCCACAGTTAAGCGCCTTGCCAGGAGACAAGCAGTATTTGCCAAGGCCATGGTGCGGCCGGTACCGCCCTTGTAAGAGTAGAATGTGATGATTGTGCCGGGATTACGTTCGTTCATAGAAAGCTCCTAATATCCCGGCATCTTGCCGCGGCGCAACGGAGCAACAGTTTCAAGCCAGTCAACAATTGAGCTTTTATCTGGAAAGTAGAATTTCGAGCAATCGCATTCGAAAACATCGGCGTTATGTAGTTCACGATAACAATTCCAAATTTGTTCAGCCAGTGCTTTAAGGCACCTAAGGCATTCTAGCTCTTCGAATTGGGATTCGTGCACAATGTGGTCGAATTTTTCAAATTGCCTCTGATTCTTAATTTCCTCGGGAAGATCTTCGAGTCCACGAATCACTACAGGGAAAATCAACCCCCTACTGCGTGAGTCATTCGCAATGGCACCTAAGCGCCTTTTCTCCAAATCCAGCATAGCCTGATATTCTAAGGCACAATAAGGGTGATTGCTGTCGAAGTAAAGTGGGTTATAAACCAAAACCATGCAAGCGCTACGGCAAAGCTGGAAAGCAAGCTCTTCGTTGAATTTATCGCCGACTTTTAGTCCTTTCTCATCAAAGAAAATAGGCACTCCTGGCATGTAAATCGCCACCTGTTTCTTTAGCTGTGCATAAAAGGCTTGCACGAATTTGTCGGCGTCGGGGTCGCCCGTATGCCGATAACTGATGAAGCACGCGTTAATTTGTTTCATAGCTCCGGTACTCAAGGGGATCTTTCTAAATTATTTTTATTATAAACTGTGCAGAAAAATGACTTGTACACAAATAGGGCTAGATGTTGCAAGGAACACAGCCGGTTAGGGCGCGCATCGCGCGCCTTTTTCGGTGCTTGGTGCTCGTTTGGGTGCGTGATGCACACACTATCACGTTGGCTTTTTATTCTTTTTGGAGAAAAAACCAAGCGTTTAAGAAAGCTTTCCAAACCTATCGGAAATGTTTTCAATCAATCGTTTGTCGTGAATAATAGCAACCACAAGTATTCGATTCTGTTCGATATGATAAACAACTCGATAACTGTATATGAACCGCTCTCTGATATGTTCATCGTTGAGTTCCGGCACGATTCTTCCAATCCAGGGAAAATCTTTAAGATTTCTGGCTAGCTGTAAAATCTTCGACACGACGGCTCTTGCATAGAACTCCGAGTCTCTGCCGATATAGTCGGCGATCGATTCCAGGTCTTCGATAGCTTCCGGCGACCAAACTACTTTGTAGCCCATTTATCGAATCGCTTCTCGACTTCGTCTTGAGAGACGACACCCTCAATCTCCGCTCTTTCTACCCCTTTTCGTATTTTTTCAATGACATAAAGGTGATATTGGATGTCTTCAAATGAACAATCATCGGGCAGTTTCTGGAGCAATGATTGAATTTCATTTTTTGCAGTACTCAAAATGACCTCCAGCTGGTTAGATCGGGCAACAGCTTCATCGTTGACCGACGTTTGGGCATCAAAATGCCGGGCACGAAAAGCGTGTCCGACCGGCAAAGCTACAATTTAACCAACACCTCGCCCCGCCCCGTTTCCGCCATATCCCCCGCATAGCGCCTGACCCGGTTAAAACCGACCGCCGAATCCGCAAAACGCGAGTTCAGGCTTCTGAACGAAGCAAATAACAGCGGCAAAAATCCGAGCGTATGCGCCCCGCAATCGTTGAAGCTGGCCGGAAGCTGCGGCGGGTTCCACAACAGCAGGGTGCCGCGGCGCATCGCGTAGCCGACATAGCGGCCGGTTTGGCCCATCACCGCGATGGTGCCGGCGGTCATCCGGGAACCGCAGTAGTCGCCGGTGTTGCCTTCGATCAGGATCGTGCCGCGGCGCATGTGGTCGCCGGCACGTTCGCCGACGTTGCCTTTGACCAGGATCAGGCCGCCTTTCATGCCCATCTTGTTACCGGGCAGCGCGCCGCCGAGAAAGTCGCCGGCGTCGCCGTCGATTTCGAGTGTGCCTTTTTTCATTTCGCAGGCGGCATAGAGGCCGGCATTGCCGGTGACCCTTATGCTGCCGGACTTCATGCCCAGGCCGAGATAAGTGCCGGCGTCGCCTTCGACGCGGATGCTGCCGCCGCTCAATTCCTTGCCGATGAAATCGAGCTTGCCGAAGCTGTTCTTGATCACGATGTTGTTGGGGTCATTGCCGGAGATATTGAACAGCGCATCGACGCGCAGTTTCGCTTTGCCGGATTGCAGTTCGAGCGCGGCGATCTCGGGAATTTCCTTGCCTTCGAGGTTATGGCAGACCAGCGGCGACAGGTCGACGCTCTGGTCGGGGCGGTGTTTCAACGTAAAGGTGAGCGCGCTCATGCCATGATCTCCTGCAAGTGAAAGTGGAACGGTCCGAGTTTGCCTCCGTAGTTGCCGGCGCTGATGCGTTTGATGCCGCCCGCGGCGCCGAGGTCGCAGACGGCCTGGATGCCGGCGCGCATTGCCTTGTCGATGTCTTCCTTGGTCAGCCCGTCGATCACGATTTCCATCACCGACTCGACTTCCGGCGACAGTTCGGTCTGTGTCATGCCTTTTAGGGTCGGGCAAAACGCATCATTGGTCGAGGCGCCGAGCGCCTTGTATTTGGAGCCGACCTTCGAGCCGGAGCGCACGACGCCGCCGGGGAACGGCATGATCACGTTCGGCACCTTGCGCATCGCCTCGATCGCGGCTTCGCAGGCGGCCAGCGCCTGTGGCTGCGATTCGGCCAGCACCAGAAAGTTGCCGCCGCCGACCGCATCGACCTGAGAAGTGGTCGCTTCGGCCAGAAACTCGCCGTCCATCACCGGAATACGCCAGTAGCGCTTGCCGCCGATCACTTTCGCAACCTGAAAGCCGTCGCCGAAATAGCGCAGGTTTTTGCCAAGCGGAATCGGCTTGCCGCCGTCGATGCCGGCGAACAAGGCCGATGTCGGCGAGGTCAGTACGCACTGGCCGGCGCGGGTTTCGAGCTGTTTCGCGAGGCCCTTGCCGCCCATTGCGAAAATCATGATTGAGACGCCGGGCCGGCCGTCCGGGGTTTCAGACGGATCGAGAACCCGTTCGATGCCCGCCTCGCAGCCGCAGGCAATCACCGAAGTCGCGAAACCGGTCATCGCCTGAGCGGAAATCATCGCCCATTTTTCGTTCTGCGCGGTGATGATCGCGCGGGTCGCCTTCATCGGAAACGCTTCGGCGAAGGTTGCGTCTATCGTTACGCCGTTGATAATCATAAGGTTGTGCTCATAATTGTTTTATTGTTTTGTATTTTCGGGAAGCAATTTTTTCGGTATTTTTCGTCACTGATCGAGAGTTCCACAGCGCCCGCAACAAGCGACAGGGCGTAGGGGCTGACGAAGGAAGCCCAGCCATCGCGAACGAAAGCCTGTGTAACGCGCAACCCATTCGATATGCTTGGCTCATGCCTCAAGTTCAGAGCAGGATTCAAATCACTTCGGTAACTGCGATAATTGTCTTAAAGCATCTTGCGCCACGGTATCCCCTTGGGCAGCGGCTTTACGCAACCATGCCTCCGCTTGGGATTGATCCTTGGTTATCCCTAAGCCTAAGGCATAAGCGACCCCTAAATTATTTTGCGCGCGGATATGCCCTTGTTCTGCGGCTTTGCGCCACCATGTCACCGCTTGGGCTTCATCTTTGGCAACCCCTTTGCCGGTTACATACATATACCCCAAACTGTATTGCGCCTCGGCATGTCCTTTTTTAGCGGCTTTACGCAACCATTCCACCGCTTGGGCGTCATCCTTGGCGACGCCTACGCCCTTGGTATACATAAGCCCTAAATTATATTGCGCCAAGGCAACGCCTTGTTCGGCGGCTTTGCGATACCAAGCCGCCGCCTGGGCGGCATCTTGGGCTATCCCTAGGCCGACATCATACGCCACCGCTAAATTAAACTGTGCCCCCGCATTTCCTTGTTCGGCGGCTTTGCGGAACCATGTCACCGATTGGACTTCATCCTTGGTTATGCCTAAGCCTTTTGCATACGCAACGCCCAGGCTAACCTGCGCCCGGGCATCGCCTTGTTCCGCGGCTTTACGCCACAACGCCGCCGCTTGCGCCTCATCTTTGGCGACGCCGTTACCCTCTGCATACATCAGCCCTAAAAGCGTTTGGGCTTGCGCATAGCCCAGTTCAGCCGCTTTACGAATCCATGCTACAAATTGAGCGCCATCTTTGGCTACGCCTTTGCCGTAACCATAGCACTCAGCCAATAGTGTTTGCGCGATGGGTTGTCCTTGCTGCGCGGCTTGTTGCCAGAAAGCAAGGTGTTTAGGGCAGTTCTCGGCGAAATAGGTTTCGTTAGAACCTTTGAGTTTAAAAATGCTTTCCATTTCTGCCGCCATTGCTTTTAGGCGCGTATTGTCATCTCCGGCGCTTGCCATGCCGCTGATTGCAAAAGCGCACAAGATAGCCATGAATTGATTTTTCATTTTACATCCCTTAGTAATACTTCCGTATCAGCCTGTAGCCGTAATAGGGTTGGCCGCGCTATTCTGCCTTTATGCTCTTTGGGTACGCCGACTTTGCAAAGGGCGAGCAAGCGATGACGTTGTTTGCGCACCCGGCTTTTTGGCTTGATTTTAGTCATGCGCGCAATGGATGCACTGTGATGCTGCCGCGTCCGTCCTCGGTGATTTCATCGTCGCTGATCTTGAAGTTGCCGAGTTTCATCGTCAGATAGCGGTCGAAATAGTCTTTCAGGCCTTTTTCGACCGATGGATCGAAATCGGGCTTCACGACATGGGTGGTGCCCCATTTGCTGTGAATCACCTTACCGTCCCGCACGACCAGTTCGCCGTCCTTGAACACATAGTCCGGTTTCTCGAACATTTTTTCGCGGTCGGCGTTGTCGGTATAGATCGTGATGTCGGCCCGGTTGCCGGGACTCAGGCCGCCACGGTCCTGCAAACCGATCAGCCTGGCCGCGCCGGCGCGGGTCATGATCGCGATTTCCTGCAAGGAATATTCGCGGCCGATCGACGCCAAGGTTGTCATCTTTTGCGCTTCGGGATGGATCGTCGCGAGCATGTCGTTGCGGAAGGTCTTGTCCATCAGCAGGCGGATCAAATGCGGATAGCTGGTGAACGGCGCGCCGTTCGGATGATCGGTGGTCAGGAAGATGCGCCACGGGTCGTCGACCAGCAAGAAGGTTTCGAGGCCGATCGCCCATTGCAGCGCATTCACGAAGTTCTGGTCGCGGTACTTGAACGGCACGACGCCGCAACCGGCATCGCATTCGATGTCCATCGTGACCCATTTGTTCGGGTTCGCGAACTTGTGGTTCGCGTGCTGGCGCATGTTGTCGCCGGACGCGGTGACGGTCTGCCCGAACAGAATCTGGCCGACGTCGATCGTGATGTTTTTGTGCTTGTTGACCGCCTCGGCGATCTTCGCCGCCCCGGACGAGAACTTGAAATCGCCTTCGGTGCCGTAGCTGTGGAACTGGATGTGCGTCAAATGCATCGGCAGGCCGCCGATGCCCTCGATCGTATCGAGCGTGGTCTCCATGTTGCCGGGTACGCCGAGATTGCAGCCGTGCACGTGCAGCGGATGCTTGACCCCGAGTTCCTTGACCGCGGTCGCCAAGGTTTGCAGGATCTGCCGCGGCGTGACGCCGTAATGGCTGTTCTGCTCGTCGAGATCAAGCTTGCGCTGGTTGAACTTGAAGGCGTTGATGCCGCCCGGATTGACGACTTTGATGCCGATCGCTTTCGCTGCATTGATCGTCCAGGCGACATAATCGTTGATCGCTTTCTGGTCTTTTTTTGCGGTCAACAGGCGCAGCAAATAATCGTCGCTGCCGAGCATCGCATAACCGCCCTTGTCCAGAATCGGAATGTCGGCCATTTCCATGTGCGCCTGGCGCGCGTTGACCGGCAGCACCGCCGGTTCGAAGGCGGCGGTATAGCCCATCTCGGCATAACGGTAGCCGGTCACGAAGGTGCTCGGCATCGCATGGCCGCAGCCGGAGCGGGTGCAAGCGGTGCGCGCGACCGGGTCCATGCGGTGATCTTCCGGCAGCAACGTCCGCGCGATGTTGCCCTTGCCGCCGCCGATGTGCGTATGCATGTCGATCGCGCCGGACATCACGACCTTGCCTTTCAGGTCGTATTCCTTGTCGGGTTTGACATCGTTGGCCGGTTTCTTGACGATACGCCCGTCCTGAATGTAAAGGTCCTGTTTCTTGCCGTCGACGCCGGCGGCGGGATCATAGACGGTTCCATCGGTGAGTTTTATCAGCATACAGTCATCTCGCGTAGGGCGGTTTCAATCGCATGAAGCGCGTCGGCGGTGCTCGGCAGGCCGGAGTCGCGCAATTTTTTCAGACGGATCGCCACCACGTTGTCCATCCGGTAAGCGTGGCCGGCATGGTCGATGCCGGGCGTACCGACCGGGATGAACACATCGGGCTCTTTCGCGAAAGTCATGCCGGAGCGTCCGACCACGATTGTCGGTATATGGTCGGTCGGCGGAAGCGCTTGCGCGTTGAATGCCTGCACCCAGACCAGCGCGTCGGCCTCGCCGTTCGCGATCAGCGCGTTCGCATCGTTCAGAAACGGATCGTATTCGGGATAGCCGCGCGAGAAACGGGTGCGCGCCGGGAAGCCGGTGGTCCAGCCGCAGACCTGATTGGCGGTCTGGTCGCCTTCCTTGCCGCCGAGTGGCAGGCCGGAAGAGCGGGTGTTCATGTCGTTGATGTCCTTGATCATTTCGGACAAGGTCTGTACGGTCAATTCGGCCTGACGGAACGCCAGGGCGCCGGCGGCCCAGGTCACGACGCTGTAACGCGCGGCCTTCAATTGCTCGGCGAGCGTTTGCAGATCTGCGATCGCAATGCCGGCGACCGCTTCGGCCTGAATGAAATGGCCCTTGACCAGCGCGCGCAGGACCGCGATCACTTCCGGTAAATCCGCATCGGCGCAGGTCAAGACTGTTGCCGCCCGGCCGGTCGGCGAAGTCGAGGCACTGCCCGACGGGGCCTTGCCGAGATAGATCACCTGGCGGTTCGCCGTGTCGTCGACGAACATCGCTTCCTGGTTCCAAATATAACGCTCGAAGAAACGCGGCGCGAAGGCTTCCAGATCGGTGCCGACGACCAGCAGCAGGTCGCAGCGGTTTTTGACTTCGGCCAGGGTGGTGTTGATCCAGCCCGAATCCTGCAACGTCAAAAAGTTAGTGCGGGCAAAGCCGAAGTTCATGTTGTCGATGACCGCGCCAACACGATCGGCCAGCGCCAGCAGCGCGCGCATGCCGTTCACGTCGGTCGCGCAGCCGCCGATCACCGGCAACTGGGTGTCTTTCAGCAAAGACGCCGCCTTTTTCGCGGCTACCTCCAGACTGACTTCCTTGCCGTCAACCCGGGGAGATGTGTCGGTGATCGCCTGTTCGAACGCGGGCGTGTTCACCGCGCACCCGTTCGCGGTCACTTTCAGCGCCAGGCCATCCACCTGAATCGTCAGGTCATCCGTGCCGATGCCGCAAAAAGGACTCGGTATTTCAGTAATTTCAGTCATCAAGCTGTCCTTCTGATTGTGTATGAGATGACCGGGCCCGGCTATGTGTCCGATACCCGTGGTTTCCGGCTATTTTAACCTTAATTCGTTACGACTGTCTCGATAATGGCGTGCGCAAGCGGCGTAAGTTGTTCAGGTATCGGCGTTTGATATGGGTTATAATCATCGGTTTTCATCAATTTGACCGCGCGGATTGTCTACAAACGGCGCGGAATGACGGTCTTTCTGTTTCAGCCCATGCAAGAAATCAATCCGATCAAATACAAAATCGCCGACCTCAGAGAGCGCACCGAGTCGCTTAGGGGGTATCTTTGACTTCGACAGCAAGAGCGAACGCCTGGTCGAAGTCCTGAGAGAACTCGAAAACCCAAAGATCTGGGATAATCCAGAACTGGCGCAAGGCCTCGGCAAGGAACGCGGTCAGCTCGAGTTGGTCGTCAATACGATCAACGAACTGACTTCCGGCCTCGGCGACGCCGAGGAGTTGCTTGCGCTGGCGGTCGAGGAGGGCGATGCGGACACGGTCGATACGGTCGCAAACGATCTGGAACACCTGGAAAGTCAGGTCGCCAAGCTGGAATTCAGGCGCATGTTCTCCGGCGAAATGGACCCGAACAATGCGTTTTTGGACATCCAGGCCGGCTCCGGCGGCACCGAGGCGCAGGACTGGGCGTCGATGATCGAGCGGATGTATCTGCGCTGGGGCGAAAGCAAGGGCTTCAAGGTCGAGTTGATCGAAGAATCGCCGGGCGATGTGGCCGGCATCAAGAGCGCGACGATCAAGTTCGAGGGCGACTATGCGTTCGGCTGGCTGCGCACCGAGATCGGCGTTCACCGACTGGTGCGCAAATCGCCGTTCGACTCGGGCAACCGCCGCCATACCTCGTTCGCCTCGGTGTTCGTGTCGCCGGAAGTCGACGACAACATCGCGATCGACATCAATCCGGCCGACTTGCGTATCGACGTCTACCGCGCCAGCGGCGCCGGCGGCCAGCACGTCAACCGGACCGAATCGGCGGTGCGGATCACGCACAACCCAACCGGCACCGTCGTGCAATGCCAGAGCGACCGCTCGCAGCATAAAAATAAGGACACGGCGATGAAACAATTGAAAGCCAAGCTGTACGAACTCGAAATGATGAAGCGTAGCGCAACCCAACAGGCGCTCGAGGACAGCAAGTCGGACATCGGTTGGGGCAGCCAGATTCGCTCGTATGTGCTCGACCAGTCGCGCATCAAGGATCTGCGCACCGGCGTCGAAACCGGCAATCCGCAGGCAGTGCTCGACGGCGGTCTCGACATGTTTATCGAGGCGAGTCTGAAGAGCGGTTTGTGATTTTTTATTGATTACAAACTATCTATTGAGCGAAACGGCTAGCAGATAAATGCTAATAAGTGAAAAACTATGACTAATGATGAATTGCTAGAAAAAGAAATAAACAATGCTAGAAATGGATTGTCAACTGATAGATTGGATATGTCTTTTGGCGAAATCATAAGCATGTATGAACGAAACGAAATTATTGTTAATCCCGATTTTCAGCGCTTATTTCGATGGGATAATGAGCAGCAAACCCGATTCATTGAATCGTTATTATTAGGCATTCCCATACCTCCTATTTTTGTTGCGGAAATTAGCCAAGGAGAGGATGCTGGTAAATGGGAATTAGTGGATGGTCTACAGCGGATTTCGACAGTTTTATCTTTTTTTGGAAAGCTTAAAACTCTCCCGGAAAAAAACAACTGGACTTTGTCGGAAGGTGGGCTACTAAAAACACTAGACACTTATAAATTTGACTCGCTTCCTCTCAAATATCAACTAAATATAAGGCGTGCAGCATGCCGTGTAGAGATCATAAAATGGAATAGTAAAATTGATATGAGGTATGAGTTATTTAAGCGGGTTAATAGTTCTGGCGAGCCTATTACGGAACAAGAACTACGAAACTGTATTTTTCGCCCTCAATCAAATAAATTCAATGATTTTTTAAAAGAATTAGCTGATACACAAAATTTTAAAGAATTGACATCCCCTACTGAAAAACAAATAGAACAACTTTACTTGCAAGAATTAGTATTGCGATTTTTTGCTTTACTTGATGTTGCCAAAAGCGATAGTCCAGCAAAAGACAAAATAAATGAAAATATTTCTTCTTATATGACATCATTTATGCAAAAAGCTATCAAAGACGGAGCCTTTGATTATGACAATGGCAGGCTATTATTTATAGCGCTTGTCGAACTATTATCGCCTATTGGAAAGAAGTTATTCAAAGGAACAGGAAATACTGGACCATTTTCTACTAGCATATACGACATTGTTATGGTGGGTATTGCATTAAATTTAAGTCATTATAAAGAGATGGCTACTGATAAGCTTTCTGAATTCATAGAATATACTAAAAATGATCCAGAATTCAAGCAATTAAGAAGCGCAAGAGTCGCAACAAACAGTAAGGCAAGAGTGGCTAAACGAGTCGAGCTGACTAAGAAATTGTTCAATCAATAATCTATAATGAGCAGTCTTAAAGAAAGAATAAGTCATGAGATAATTTGGCGGACTAGTGAAATTGCCACTCTTAAAGCTTTGCCATTTCACTTCAATCTTTCTGATGAACAAAAACAGGTTTTAAAAAAGCACACTGTTCCTGCACTATATTCTTTATGGGAAGGATTTGTTAAAGATGCCTTTAATCATTATATAGATCAAATCAATAGCCTAAATATTACGTTTGATAAAATTGCTCCAGAACTCTTAGCACATAGCATTGACACTCATTACCTTAGAAACAAAAACTATCTAAACGAAGTCCCAAAGGATTTTCAAAAAAGCATCAAACGGATAGCTAGATTTGTTAATGATTTTACAGGCGACGTCCATAGAAATACAGTTGTAATTCCGGCAATATTGCCAACCGAGTCAAATATTAATTTTGAAGTTATCAAAAAAATTTTGATCCGATTTAATTTAGAAACGATACCGAAAGATCCTTTTGAAAAAGACTTGAATAAACTATTATGGTATAGAAATAGCTTCGCTCATGGAGACTTTAGCATCCCAATAGAAACACAAGTCATAGATGAGTTTAGCCAGTTGGTAATTGATCTAATGAGCGAAGTGTTGTTAAAAATCGACGACGGCTTTAGAAACCAAACTTACTTGGCAAAATAGTTGACAAATATAAAAAATATAAATTTCATAATGTGCAATATTTAATATTGCGCTGTAAAGTATTAGATTGTCATTTTAATGAGACTGTTGTCATAGTGAAATTTTAGCCAATTGATAAGACGCATTTGATAATGAAAAAATAAATTGGCTCTTTGGGATCTCGCATAGTAGAGGCTCGCCACCAAGATATAAGCATTTGTTTCAGATATATAATTTAAAACCCTTATTATAAAGCTCATGTCAGAAATTGAACAAGACGAACAAGAACTCATTCGCCTGCGCCGCGCCAAATTGACCGCGCTGCGTGAAAACGGCATCGCGTTTCCGACCGATTTTCGGCGCAACGTGGTGGCCGGCGAAGTGCTGGCCGAATATGGCGAAAAATCGAAGGAAGAACTTGAAGAAAGCCCGCTGCGCGTGAAGGTCGCCGGCCGGATCATGACCCGGCGGATCATGGGCAAGGCGAGTTTTTGCCATATTCAGGACATGTCCGGGCAAATCCAGTTATACGTAACCCGCGACGGACTGCCCGGCGATTTCTACAACGAGCAGTTCAAGAAATGGGACATCGGCGACATCGTCGGCGCGGAAGGCGTGCTGTTCAAGACCAATGCGGGCGAGCTCAGCGTCAAGGTCGACGACATCCGCCTGTTGACCAAATCGCTGCGCCCTTTGCCGGAAAAATTCCACGGCATCGCCGATCAGGAAATCAAATATCGCCAGCGTTATCTGGATCTGATCATGAGCGAGTCGTCGCGCAAGACCTTCCTGCTGCGCTCGCGCGTCGTCGCTTATATCCGCGAATTTTTGATCAAGCGCGACTTCCTCGAAGTCGAGACGCCGATGATGCAGGCGATTCCGGGTGGGGCGACCGCGCGGCCGTTCGTGACCCATCACAATGCGCTGGACATGCAACTGTTCCTCAGGATTGCGCCGGAACTGTACCTGAAACGGCTGGTCGTCGGCGGCTTCGAGCGGGTCTTTGAGATCAACCGCAATTTCCGTAACGAAGGCCTGTCGACCCGGCACAATCCGGAATTCACGATGCTCGAATTCTATCAGGCCTATGCCGAATACGGCGACCTGATGGATCTGACCGAGGAAATGTTACGCGGTCTGGCCGAGGAAGTCGTCGGCCAGGCCATGATCTCCTACCAGGGCGAAGACTACGATTTCGGCAAGCCGTTCGAGCGGATGACCGTGTTCGAATCGATCCTGCGCTTCAACCCCGAACTGACAGCATCCGACATCGATCACCGCGACGGCGCGATCGCGGTTTGCAAGAAGCTGAATCTGCCGGTCAAGGACGGTTACGGCCTCGGCAAGTTGCAGATCGAGATTTTCGAAAAAACGGTCGAAAGCCGGCTGATGAACCCAACCTTCATCACCGCCTATCCGGTCGAGGTGTCGCCGCTGGCGCGCCGGAACGACCAGGATCCTTTCATTACCGACCGCTTCGAATTCTTCGTCGGCGGCCGCGAAATCGCGAACGGCTTTACCGAGTTGAACGATGCGGAAGATCAGGCCGCGCGCTTCCAGAAACAGGTCGAGGACAAGGAAGCGGGGGACGACGAGGCGATGCATTTCGATGCGGACTATATCGTCGCGCTCGAGCACGGCATGCCGCCGACCGCGGGCGAAGGAATCGGCATCGACCGCCTGGTGATGCTGTTCGCGGATGCGCCATCGATCCGGGACGTGTTGCTGTTCCCGCACCTGCGCGCGAAGCCGTAGGGTGCGCATAAAAAAAGGAGCTTAATAGCTCCTTTTTTATTCATCCTTCCGAGGATGCCTTCTTGAGGTCCGCCTTATAAACCAGAATCGGCTCGGATTCGCCGTGAATCACGTTTTCGTCGATTACGACCTTGCAGATGTCGTCTTCCGAAGGCAGGTCGTACATCGTGTTCAGCAGCACATTCTCGACGATCGTGCGCAGGCCGCGCGCGCCGGTCTTACGATCCATCGATTTGCGCGCGATCGCGCGCAGCGATTCGGTGCGGAATTCGAGTTCGGCGCCTTCCATCTCGAACAGGTGCTGATATTGCTTGACTAGGGCGTTCTTCGGCTCGGTCAGAATTTGCACCAAGGCGTCTTCGTCGAGTTCCTCGAGCGTCGCGACGACCGGCAGACGGCCGACGAACTCCGGAATCAGGCCGTATTTGATCAAATCCTCGGCCTCGACCTCCGAAAACAACTCGCCGACATTTTTCTTGTCGTCCTTCGATTTGACTTCGGCCGCGAAACCGATGCCGCCCTTTTCAGAGCGCGCCTTGATCACCCGGTCGAGGCCCGCGAAGGCGCCGCCGACGATGAACAGGATGTTCGCGGTATTGACCTGCAGGAACTCCTGCTGCGGATGCTTGCGGCCGCCTTGCGGCGGCACCGAGGCAACCGTGCCTTCGATCAGTTTCAACAGCGCCTGTTGCACGCCTTCGCCGGACACATCGCGAGTGATCGACGGATTGTCCGATTTGCGCGAGATCTTGTCGATTTCATCGATATAGACGATGCCGGTCTCGGCCTTCTCGACGTCGTAATCGCATTTCTGCAAGATTTTCAGGATGATGTTTTCGACATCCTCGCCGACATAGCCGGCTTCGGTCAGTGTCGTCGCGTCGGCGATCGTGAACGGCACGTCGAGCAGGCGGGCCAGTGTTTCGGCGAGCAGGGTCTTGCCCGAGCCGGTCGGGCCGATCAGCAATATATTGCTTTTGCCGAGTTCGACGCCGTCCTTCTTGGTTTTATTCCGAAGGCGTTTGTAGTGGTTGTAAACCGCGACCGCCAGGATCTTTTTCGCGCGCTCCTGGCCGATCACATAGGCATCGAGTTCCTTCTTGATCTCTTTCGGCTTCGGCAGATGACCATTCTTGAAGGTCGTGGTCTCTTCCTGTAATTCGTCCTTGATGATGTCGTTGCAAAGCTCGACGCATTCATCGCAGACATACACCGAAGGCCCCGCGATCAGCTTGCGGACTTCGTGCTGGCTCTTTCCGCAAAAAGAACAATACAGCAGTTTGTCCTCGTCTTTGCCCCTTTTGTCATTACTCATATCGGTACCCGAAATTATCCAAAAGCCGAAGGGTTATTCGCATTGAGCAAAGAATATCCCGAAACTTTCGGAAAAAAAACAAATTTCTATGGTTTTTACACCCGGCTGGTCAAGACCTTGTCGATCAAACCATAATTGACCGCTTCCTCGGCGTTCATGAAATTATCCCGATCGGTGTCGACCTGGATTTTTTCGATGGGCTGCCCGGTGTGGTGCGCCATGATTTTATTCAGTTTGTCGCGCACGGATAGAATCTCCTGCGCATGAATCGCGATATCCGACGCCTGCCCCTGAAAGCCGCCCAGCGGCTGATGGATCATCATCCTCGAATGCGGCAGGCAATAGCGTTTGCCTTTCGCGCCGCCGGTCAACAACAAGGCTCCCATGCTCGCGGCCTGGCCGATGCACATCGTGCTGACGTCGGGTTTGATGAACTGCATCGTGTCGTAGATCGACATGCCGGCGGTCACCGAACCGCCCGGCGAGTTGATGTATAGATGGATGTCCTTGTCCGGGTTTTCCGACTCCAGAAACAACAACTGTGCAACGACCAGATTGGCCATGTAGTCTTCGACCTGGCCGACCAGAAAAATCACGCGCTCCTTCAAGAGGCGGGAATAAATGTCGAAAGAGCGTTCGCCGCGCGCGGTCTGCTCGACGACGATCGGCACCAGGCCTCCCGCCGCTTCTATCGTCATGGCCGGAGGGGTCATCTGTTGCTTGAACATGCTGTATTACCGTGTTTGGTTGTCCATCAAATCGTAAAAACTCAGGCTTTCGTCCTGAACCTTGGCTTTCGCGACGATCCAGTCCACGGCCTGATCTTCCAGCACCATGTTCTTGACTTCGTCCAGGCGCTTTGCGTCCGCATAATACCAGTTGATCACGTCCTGAGGGTGCTCGTAGTTTTGCGCCATTTCTTCGATCGTGTTGCGCACGCGATGATCGTCCAGCTTGATTTCGCCCTGGTCGATCACCTCGGCCAGAATCAGGCCCAAGGCGACGCGGCGCTTGGCTTGTTCTTCGAACAGATCTTTCGGCAGATCCAGTTCTTCGAGCTGGACCTTTCTTTTCTTCGCGTTTTCCTTGTAAGGCGTCATCAGATTTTCGATTTCGCCGTCCACCAAGGCGTTTGGAATCGTGACTGGCACCGCGCCGTACAGCGCGTCCATCACCGAATTTTTCAGGCGCGCCGCCAGGGCTTGCGTCAGCTGGCGCTCCATCGTGTTGCGGATGTCGTCGCGGAAAGCCGCCACGTCGCCGTCCTCGATGCCGTGCTTCTTGATGAAGTCCGCGTCGATTTCAGGCAGTACCGATCCTTCGACCTTGACCACTTCGACTTCGAATTCGGCGGCCTTGCCGGCCAGCGACTCCTTGCCGTAGCTTTCGGGGAACGTCGCGGTAAACGTTTTTTGCGCGCCCGCGGCCAGGCCGATCAGGCTGTCTTCGAAACCGGGGATCATCTGCTCGGCGCCGATTTCGACCGGATAATTCTCGACCTTGCCGTCGGTAAAGTTTTCGCCGTCGACAGTGCCGGAAAAGGTGATCGTGATGCGGTCCTGGGCCTGGGAGGCGCGCTCGACGTCTTGCCAGGTCTTTTGCCGTGTCCGCAATTTTTCGATCATCGTATCGACATCGCTTTCGGTCACGTCGGCGACCGGGCGCTTGACGTCCATGCCGTTGATGCCGTCCAGCGCAATCTCGGGGTACACTTCGAATTCGGCGGTGTATTGGAAGCCTTCGCTCTCGTCGGCGGAGTGGATGTTCGGGTAGCCGGCCGGTCTGAGTTGCTCTTTGGCCAGGGCTTCGAAATAAGTGCTCTGGATCAGGTCGCCGGTTACTTCGCCGCGCACACGCTCGCTGTAAAGCTTGTTAATCACTTGCTGAGGCGCCTTGCCGGGCCGAAAACCATCGATCTTCACATTCTTCGATAATGACTTCAAGCGTGTCGCCATCTTTTCTTGAATGACTTCTTCAGGCACGCTGACGATCATTTTTCTGCTTAATTCTGATGTCTTTTCGACAGAAACCTGCATTTCTTTACCTCAAATTTGTTTGGAATACTTTAAGTTTTAAGAGCGCCTTGCGGCTTAGGAACGGAAAAGCCGGCCTGGAGCGGCCGCTTCTTAATTGAATCATGGTGCGAATGGAGAGACTCGAACTCTCACAGGCTACCCCACTGGAACCTAAATCCAGCGCGTCTACCAGTTCCGCCACATTCGCACATATAATGAACATGCTATTTTAACAGAGTCTTTTAGCACTGAGCAATTTTATTTACATTAAAATGCGCTTGGCGGAGTCGTTTTGCTTGCGGAGGCCTATAATTCCGGGGCAATTTTTCCGGTTTGGCCCCTGTTATTCAACTTATACATTATATTTATTTGTTATCCATTATACTGTGTCGATTCTAAATGAAAATTTAAGTTTACGTTTTTAGACCGGCTGTTTTTAGCCCATCGCGATGCAGATCATGCCGTATTTTTTCAGTCACCTTGCCATGCTCCGAGCCTCGTTGCGAGGCGGCTTCGCCGTTTGGACGGCTTTCATCGTGATGCTGATCAGCCTGCTGGCGCTTTGCGGCTGGATTTGGGACGTGGCGGCATTCAAGCAAATCTGGCCTGGCCTCGCGACAATGAAGCCATTAACGATGGCGGGTCTGCTGTTGGCCGGCGCCGCCCAGACACTGCTGTATCGGCAGGATGTCGGCGCGCATCGGCGCAGACTCGGCTTGATCTGTGCGGCGGTGGCCGCGCTGATCGGCGTCCTGATCCTGCTGGAATATGAGGCGGGCGTCAATTGGGGGCTTGATCTGTGGCTCTTCCGCGACTCGGTGCTGGCGGATGGCGGCTTCTATCCCGGGCGGCCCTCGCCGAGCGCGGCCTTCTGCCTGCTGCTGGCCGGCCTCGCGTTATTGACTCTGGATTGCAAGATAATCTGGCTGGCGCCGTTGCTGGCCCTGCAGATTCTGTTGGTCTGTCTGCTGGCGCTGGTGGGCTATGCCTACGGCGTCTCGGCGCTTTATCGGATCGCCCCCTATGCATCGATCGCATTCCATACTGCCGTGTCGCTGTTCATTCTGGCCTTGGGGATTTTGTTCGCACGGCCGGAACCCTGCCTGTCCCGGCTGACTTCGCCGCTGGCGGGCAGCGTGATGGCGCGGCGGCTGTTGCCGACGGCCATTTTATTTCCGTTTGCGGTTGGTTGGCTGCAGTTGAAAGACCTGCATGCCGGTTGGTATGGGGTCGATTTTGGCTGGGCGCTGTTTGCGACGATTCATATCGTGGTGTTCAGCGGCCTGATCTACTGGACCGCAAGCCGGCTGAACCGGGCCGACGCCCGGCGCGAGGCCATCTTTGCGGCCTTGCGCGCAAGCGAGGCGCGTTTTCGCCTGCTCGTCGATGCCTCCCCGAACGGCGTTTTGATGGTCAGCCAGGACGGCCTGATCCGGTTGGCAAATCACCGGGCCGAGTCTTTGTTCGGCTGTACCGCCGGCCAGTTGCTCGGGCTTCCGGTCGAAACACGGATCACGCATCGGCTGAGCTATCGCCGCGCCTGGTTCCGGGACGCATTCGCCGCCGCTCCGCAGACCCATACGACGATCTCGGGACACGAACTGTCCGGCGTGCGTCAAGACGGCTCGGAGTTTCCGCTCGAGATCGATCTGAGTCCGCTCGAAACCCAGGAAGGCGGCATGCTCTTGATCACGCTCGTCGATATCACCGAGCGCAAGCGCACTGTGGAAGACCGCAGCCGGTTCGTCGCGCTCGCCGACGCCAGCGCTGAGTTCATCGGCATGTGCGACAAGCATTTCAATCCCTTCTATGTCAACCCGGCCGGATTACATCTGGTCGGTCACGAAAGCCTTGCCGCCGCCCGCGCGGTTCGGGTCCAGGATTATTTCTTTCCGGAAGACCAGGCCTTCATCACCGACGAGTTTTTCCCGAGGGTAATGCGGGAAGGCCATGCCGAAGTCGAAATCCGCTTCCGGCATTTCCGGACCGGCGAAGCGATCTGGATGCTCTACAACGTTTTCAACCTACGCGATGCGAGCGGCGCGATCACCGGCTGGGCCACCGTCAGCCGCAACATTCATGACCGCAAGCGGCTGGAAGCGCGCTTCCGCGCCGCGATCGAATGCGCGCCCACCGCGATGGTGATGATCGATGGCGGCGGTACTATTGAACTCGTCAATGCCCAAACCGAGCAGTTATTCGGCTATGAGCGTAATGAACTGCTCGGCCAGCCGGTCGAAATTCTGTTGCCCGAGCAGTTCCGCGCCAAACATCCGCCGCAACGCCTCGCTTTTTTCGGGGCGCCGGAAGCGCGTCAGATGGGCCGCGGGCGCGAACTATTCGGGCGGCGCAAGGACGGCTCCGCGGTACCGGTCGAAATCGGCCTGAACCCGCTCCGGACCGACGAAGGGGCGTTCGTGTTGGCGGCGATCGTCGACATCACCGAGCGCAAGCGCGCCGAGGCGGCGTCGCGCGAAAGCGAGGAGCGCTTCCGGGTGATGGTGGAAGGGGTGCAAGACTATGCCATTTTCATGCTTGATCCCCAGGGCCGGATCATCAGCTGGAATGTCGGCGCCGAACGCATCACCGGCTACGAGGCCGGCGACATCATCGGCCAGCATTTCTCGCGTTTTTATACTACTGAAGATGTCGCAGCGAAGCTGCCCGCGCTGGAACTCGAGGCCGCTACTCAAGAAGGGCGGTATGAAGAGGAAGCCTTGCGGGTCAGGAAGGATGGCTCCCGGTATTGGGCGAATGTGATTTTGACCGCGCTGCGCGATCCGGCAGGCAATCTGCGCGGCTTCGCCAAAGTGACCCGCGACATCACCGAAAGGAAACAGGCGGAAGAAAAAATCCTGCTGATCAACTCGGAACTTGAAGAACGGGTCGCCAGCCGCACTCAGGAACTGGAGGCCGCCAATGTGCGCCTGAAAATGGAGTTGATCGAGCGCCAGCGCGCCGAAGCCGAAACCGAGCAGTTTTTCACGATGTCGGCGGACTTGATCTGTATCGTCGGCGCGGACGGCTATCTCCGCCGCTTGAACGCGGCTTTCGAAACGACGCTGGGTTACTCTCTCAGAGAATTGTCGAGCCGGCCGCTGTTCGATTTCGTCCATCAGGACGATCTGGCGTCGACGCGGGTGGAGATGGAAAAACTCGCGCGCGGCGAGCCGACCATTCGCTATGAGAATCGTTACCGCTGTAAGGACGGTTTATACAAATGGCTGGGCTGGACCTCGCAGCCGGCTCCCGGTTACGGCTTCTATGCGATAGCTCGCGACATCACCGAGCGCAAGCAGAACGAGGCGCGGATTGCGGCGTCCCTGCATGAGAAAGAGGTGTTGCTGAAGGAGATCCACCATCGGGTCAAAAACAATCTGCAAGTGATCGCCAGCCTGCTTCGCCTGCAGGCCGATACCCTGGCCGATCCCGCCGCCCGCGAGTTGTTTCTGGAAAGCCAGCGGCGGGTGCGTTCGATGGCGCTGGTGCATGAACAGCTCTACCAATCCAGCGGCCTGGCCAACATCAACATGGGGGAATATATCTCCAGTCTGGTCAATTACATCCGCCGGTCCTATAGCCATGCGCTTGCCGCGATCCGGTTACGGATCGAAATCGCCGACATCGAACTCGATATCGAGCGCGCGATTCCGCTCGGCCTGATCATCAGCGAACTGGTCGCGAACGGCTTCAAGCATGCATTTAGCGCCGCGCCGGCCGCCCCCTCCCGCGAACTCTGGGTCAAACTGACGAACACCGATATGGCCGGCCTGGTCCTGGAGGTCGGCGATAACGGCCGCGGTATTCCGGAGGGCGTGGATATCGACAAACCCTCATCGATGGGGCTGCATCTGGTGCAATCCTTCGTTCTGCAACTCAATGGCCGCATGTCGGTTCAGCGCCAACCGCATGCCGTTTTTTCCATCGTCATTCCGATAAGGAAGGTTCATCATGTCTAAAGCGCGCGTTTTGGTGATCGAGGACGAAGTCATCATCGCTCAGGATATTCAACGGACGCTGATCAAGCTCGGCTACGACGTGCCGGTATTCGTGACCTCGGCCGAATCCGCGCTGGAAGTGATCGGCTCTTTGCGGCCGGACTTGGTCTTGATGGACATTCACCTGAACGGCGCGATGGACGGCATCACGGCGGCCGAGGAAATCCGCCGCCGCGACCGTCAGCCGATCGTGTTTCTGACCGCGCATTCGGACGAGGCGACGCTGAGCCGCGCGAAGATCACCGAGCCCTACGGCTATGTGCTGAAACCGTTCGAGGAACGTGAACTGCAAATCGCGATCGATATCGCGTTGTACCGGCACAAAGTGGAGCTTCGGCTCAAGCAAATGGAGCGCTGGCTGTCCACCACCTTGAAGAGTATCGGCGATGGCGTCGTCGCGACCGATGTGAACGGCGCGATCACTTTCATGAACCGGGTCGCGGAAGCCTTGACCGGCTGGTCGCAAAGCGAGGCGCTGGGCCGGCCGTTCACGGACGTGCTGCGCTTCGTGCACATGAAGACGCGCGACAAAGTGGACAGTCTGGTCGAGCGGGTGCTGGATGATAATCTGATCATCGAACTGGCGCCCGAGACGGTGTTGATCACCCGCGATGGCCAGGATATTCCGGTCGACGACAGCGCCGCCCCGATCCGCGATGAAGACGACAAGGTGACCGGCGTGGTGATCATTTTTCGCGACATCACCGCGCGCAAATGCGTGGAAGAAAAATTACGCCACCTCGCCGCGCATGATGCGCTGACCGGACTGCCGAACCGGACATTGTTCGCGGATCGTCTTAGCGTCGCCTTCGAGCTCGCCAAAAGGCACGCCGATTACCGCTTTGCGGTGCTGTTTATCGACCTGGACCGATTCAAGATCATCAACGACAGTCTCGGTCATTTGTTCGGCGATCAGGTGCTGATGGCCGCCGCCAAGCGTCTCGGTCAGGACTTGCGCGGCGAGGACACACTCGCCCGCCTGGGTGGCGATGAATTTGTGATCCTGCTCAGCTGCATCGATGACCTGATGGATGCGCTCCATGTCGCGAACCGCATTCTGATCAAGATGAGCGAAGCCATCCAGGTCGATGGCCAGGAAGTGTTTACATCGGCCAGCATCGGCATCGCCTTGAGCGGACCGGGCTACCAGCGGACCGAAGAGATTTTGCGTGACGCCGATGCCGCGCTGTACCAAGCCAAGGCGGAGGGACGTGGCCGCTTCAGCGTGTTCGATACGGTCCTGCATGAACGCGCCCTGCGCCTGCTGCAACTCGAAACCGACCTGCGCCGGACGATCGAACGCAAGGAGTTCCGCATTTATTACCAGCCGATCGTGGCGCTCGCCGGCGGCGGTCTGCACGGCTTCGAGGCGCTGTTGCGCTGGCAGCATCCCGAGCGCGGGCTGCTCGCGCCCGGCGATTTTCTGGCGCTGGCGGAAGAGACCGGGCTGCTGGTCAAAATCGGGGAATGGATCTTGACGGAGTCCTGTCGGCAGCTTCGGGTCTGGCAACAACGGGCGCCCGCGAATACCACGCTGACGGTCGCTGTGAATCTGTCGCAAACACAGTTTCTGCAGCCGCTGTTGGGGGAGCAGGTGATGCGCGCGCTCGCCGCGAGCGGGCTCGACGCGCGTTGCCTATGTCTGGAAGTTTCGGAGGAGCTGATTGCGGATCAGGCGACCGCCGCGCGCATCCTGACGGAACTCGACGCGCTCGGCGTGCAATTGCACCTCGATGATTTCGGCACCGGCTATTCTTCGTTGAACATGCTGCAACACTCGCCGATCGATGTCGTCAAGATCGATCGCAGTTTTGTCGCGCCGATTACCGACCCGGCCAGCGAAAAGAGCGCGATCGTGCGGGCGATCCTGTCCTTGGCGGGCGAACTGGGGAAAGAGGTCGTGGCCGAAGGCATCGAAACCGCCGAACAGGCCGAACGGCTTTTGGCCTGGAGATGCCAGTATGGCCAGGGCTACCACTTTGCCAGACCGCTGCCGGCGGAAGAGGTGGAAAATTTATTCTTGTCCGGCGGAGAAATAGGCAGCCAAGTCACAGGCTGATCGAAACCGCGAAACCCAGCGCCCTGAGATCCTCCGCGAACGCGTGCATGACACGCGCCGACATTTTGCCGAGACGCCCGGCGTCGGGCTGCAAGGACGGTCGGGCAATCGTGTACAGCAGGATGTCGCGGACGCGACTCTGCTGCCGAATCGTGAGCAGCGCGTCCAGCAGGGCGCGCCTTTCCGTCTCGATAAATCCCTGACCATCGATGTCGACCAGACAGATTTGCACCTTGGTCAGGCAACAACTTGCCGAGATGAGCAGATTCGTCAGACTCGCCTCGACACCTTGCCCGGTCTTGTTGAGCAACCGCCGGCCGGCCAGGGTCGCGCTGTCGAGCTTGAACCAGACTTCGCCGCCGAATTGATGCAATATTTTCAATCCTGCCTGAACTTTGGTCTGATGCAGCAGACTGCCGTTCGTGATCAAGACATAGCGGCTGCCCGGGAACACGCCGGCCGCAGCCGCGATAGTCCCGATCAGCGTGACCGCCTCGGCAAAGCGTGGCGCGCTAGTCGGCTCGCCGTTCCCGGAGATCGCAATGTCCTTGATCACCCGTTGCGCTTCGGGAACCTGAAAACGCCGGTAAAAATCGCCCGACAGAACCTCGGCCAGAAAACCGCTCAATTCGGCTTCGAGCAGCCCGAAATCCGGTTCCGGCGCGGCGCCGATCGTCAGATTCGGCACCTGGCAATAGAGGCATTGCCAATTGCAGGCATTGTTCGTATTCAAGTTGACGCCGATCGACAAGCCGCCCGCGCGCCGGGACAGGACCGGATAGATATAGGTCAAGCCGGCGCTGTCCCGGCGGTGATCGGTGGCGGTCAGTTGTGAAGACATGGTCGGGGTTCGCTGCGGATAAAACCGGCCATGTTACTGAAACGGCGCAAAAAAGAAAGCGCGGCGAGTGCCGGACGGCAGGTTTCCGGCCGAAACCGCGCTAAGATGTGATCACTTGGACATGCCAAACAAATTTTTGATTTTTCCCAGTTGGCTTTTGGCAATACCGGCCGAGGGCTCGCCCGCTTCGGCCGTTTCAGGCTCGGCGGCTTCCGCCAGGACCGGTTCTTCCGCTTCCACCGTCGCGGCTTCCTGTTTGGACAAGCCCAGCAGGCTTTTGATTTTTACCAGCTGACTTTGGGCAAAGCTGACCGAGGGTTGCTCGTCGGCGACCGCTTCGTGCGGTATTTCCGCGGTGACCGGTGGGGCTTCTTCGGGAGCGGCTTCAGCGCTGGCGGCAGGTTCCTGTTTGGACTTGCCGAACAGGTTTTTAAACAGGGCGGCGACACCGCCGGATTCGCTCGCCGCGTTGGCAGGCTTGGCTTCCGGTTCGGAGGTAGCGGTTTCCGGCTCGCTTTCCCAGTCCCCGAGCGTGATCGTCGCATGCGGATGCTGTTCTTCGATTTCTGCAACTTCCGCGCTGATCTGCGGCGGGATCGACTTGGGTTCCTTGGCGGCTTCCTGATGGCTTTGCGGCGGCGCCACATCGGCCTGCTTTTGGGCTTCCAGCCGACTTTGCAGTTGGCTGAATTCGGATTCCTTCGCGTTCAGCTTCTCTTCCAGTGCTTCCAGTTGTTGCCGGGTGTGCAGCCATTCGAGAGTTTGCTGTTCCAGTTCCGCGAGCCGCGCCGATTCGAGCGCGTGTTTTTCGACGATTTGACCGATCTGTTGTTCCAGACCCGCGATCTGACGCGTCTTCTCGGTCAGGGTGTTTTGCAGCGATTCGAGCAAGACTTCTTTTTCAGCGAGCTTGCCGGTCTCGGTTTGATAGGCTTGCCGCAACTCGACTTTGGCTTGCTGCTCGCTGTGTAGACGGGTCGCCAGTTCGGCGATCACGCGGTCATGCTGTTGCCAGAGGTCGTCGGCCTGCGGGGCCTCGCCCTTGGACAGGCCCAAATCGAAGCGGGCGCTCAACGCCTGTAGCGTGCCGGCAAGCTGTTGGTCGCGCTGCGTCAGCTGGTCTTGCAGCGCGGCGGCGCCCTGTTGCGCAAGCTCAAAATCATACGCGAGTTGAATGTTCGCGGTTTCGAGGGCGGCCGCTTTTCTTTTCAGCGGAATGCGGGTGACGCTGCAAACGATCGCGGACAGCACGAAGGCCGCGATGGCCACGGCCGTTGCATAGAGCGGATTGACCAGGGTCAGTTGGGCCCACTCTAACAAGGTGGTTTTGATGATGGGTAAAAATTCTTGCATAACTGTCTCCTCAATGTGTATGAGCATTCTCTGTGCCGGTCGGGGTATTTATTTTTTATTCTTCAATCCCCAGCACACTTCGTTAAAGGGATCCGTCCAGGAAAAAAGCCATCAAAAGTCAGATCTTGGCGGGCGAATCGTCGGCTCTGTACAGGGTTGACACGAGTTTATTCGAATTATTGAGCGCGCTTGGCTACCTGATTTGCCTGCCGATCTGCTTTTCGATTATTGTTCTTCTCAGCGATCGCTCGGTGTCGTCATCGATTCATCGGCAGCCCTCTCTGTTGCGTGGTCAATTCTCCCTGTATACCATAGATTTATGCAACGCATCAATGATTTGGGTTTTTTTGATCGCTGTCGACACGCGCTGATGGCGGCACGAGGCCTATGCGACCGCTTCGAAACGGTGTTCATGTACCGGGTCGGTGCGGTCAAGTCCCGGACTATTGCGGCACCGTGATATGCACCGGCAGGGCGTAATCGATACGCTCGACATCGGTGGCGGCGGGAGCGTTGATCGCAACGGGATAGGCGGTCACTTCGCCGCCAAAACTGCAGGATGATGGGGTCAGAAAATAGCTTTCTAAGATTTTCGTGGTGTTGCTGTTGAAAGGCACAAAATACAATTCATCGCTCGGGGGCAGATCGTTGCCGCCCGCTGTAAACACTTCGCCGGGCACGGCGCCGTTTTCCTGACCGTTCGCCATCATCACTTCGGTTTGCTGGGCGACATATTTTTCGCCGTTGCACATCGGATTCGCGTAGCGGATGATTTTATCCGTGATCTTGCCGTCATGACCGAGCGAGAAGGCATAGCCTTGTGTGCTGAGCAGGTTGATCCGGTCGATTTGTTCGCGTGCGACGGTACCGATGATCTGATCGTTCGCGTCGACCATAACCGGCGCTTCGAAATGATGTTTCGATTCCAGCGCGCTGACTTTTTGCTTGAGTTGAGCCAGTTCGGACTCCAATGCGACAATCCTGTCTTCCAGTTCCGTGGGTGTCGACGCCGACAAGAATCCCCACGCCGACAAGGCCGCCAAGGATAATAAAATAATGCAGACAGTCATTATTTTATGCATTTTGACAAAAGCTCCGGTAGATGGGTTTTGCTACTATAACAGAGGGGCAGGGCGCTGAATATTCGTATGATTACGAGTTTACGGTACACTGGTCCATCCCTCCCCCTCGGATAGAAGGTCACTTGAATGCATCCTACTATGCAACGTCTGGAATCGATCGACATGATGCGCGGATTTGTAATGGTCTTGATGGCGCTGGACCATACCCGCGATTATTTCTCGAATGCGCTCTTTGATCCGGTCGATCTGAGCCAGACCGGCGCCGCGTATTTTCTGACGCGCTGGATCACGCATCTGTGCGCGCCGACATTCATGTTATTGGCCGGCGCCGGCGCATTTTTGTCTACCCACCGCAAGAATCTGGCGCCTCGGCAACTTTCCGCTTACCTGGCGAGCCGCGGGCTATGGCTGGTCGTGCTGGAGTTGACGCTGGTGCGTTTCGGCTGGACCTTCAACTGGGATTACACTTATGTGACCGCTCAGGTGATCTGGGCGCTGGGCTGGTCGATGCTGGCCCTGGCCGTCCTGGTCCTGCTGCCGCGGTGGGTCATTGCCTGGTTCGCGGTACTGCTGATCGCCGGGCATAACGCGTTCGACGGCATTGCCACGGATAACAGTCGGGTGTCGGGCTGGTTGTGGATGTTTCTGCATGAGCCGGGCACGATCGAATACCTGCCGGGGTATTCATGCATGATATTATATCCACTGATTCCCTGGGTCGGCGTGATGGCGGCGGGCTATTGTCTGGGCCCGGTGTTTCTCGAACCGAACCGGCAAACGATTGTGTTCTGGCTGGGACTGTTTTGTCTCGCGTTGTTTCTGTTACTCCGTCTCGGCAATCTATACGGCGATCCGCACCCCTGGACGCCGCAGAAAGACGGGCTGTTTACGCTGTTTTCGCTGCTGAATGTTGAAAAATATCCGCCCTCGTTGCTGTATTTGCTGGCGACCCTGGGGTTGATGTTTATCGGGCTGGCGCTGTGCGAGGGTGGCATACCGCGGTTCATGCGTTCGCCTTTGCTGCTCGTCGGCAGGGTGCCGTTATTTTTCTATCTGTTGCACATTTATCTGATTCATGGGGCGGCGCTGGCCGTGACTCAGTTCCGGGGGCTGCCGGCTGACTGGCTGTTGACCGGATCTGCCCGTGCGCCTTTTCCGGCGCCGCCATCCTCCGAATACGGTTACGATTTGCCGCTGGTTTACGGTATATGGCTGGCGCTGCTTGTGCTGTCGTATCCGTTCTGTCTGGTTTTTGCCGGGCTTAAACAGCGGTTCGGGCATGTTTCCTGGCTGAGTTATTTGTAAAGGATGCGCGTAAAAGCGCCTGGATGCCGTTCACGCAACATTAGCTGTAGTTCCTAACGGCGCTGGCGGCCGCAATCCGCCAGCGCCTGTCCCATTTTCGCCGGGGGTATTCATCACGCAGGCCGTGATCAATTGCCAGCTCTCCGCCTGGCCGGTGCCGTGTCGTCTTTCCGGGTGTTCGGCTCGAACCCATGAAATGGATCAATACATATTTTTAATGCTAGATAATCGGCTGGTTTCTGCTTTTCCGGAGGTATCGGTATTTATACCAATTGATCAGCGCTGATAAAACGATATAGTAAGCCGCGTGTGTTGCCTTAAAAAATAATTAATCATGCTCGCGCGCTATGAGGAGAACTCCGATGAAGCCGTTGTTTAAGCTCTTGACTCATGCCGGTTTGCTCGCCTTCGCTTTTTCAGCGTCGGCCGATGCCGATGACAACATTAACGTGATGACATTGAACCAATATCTGGGCGCCGATCTGGCTCCTATCACGATAGAGTCCGACATCCCGTTTAATGACAGACTCGTTGCGGTCCTGAAACAAACCGCCCTGACCGATTTTCGCGCCCGCGCCCGCGCTCAGGCCGATGCGATCGCGAAACGCTCGCCGGACGTTCTAGCCTTGCAGGAAGCATGGTCGTTACGCTGTAAGAATCTGGTTTCAATTATGCCCGCCGATGCGCCAGTAGGCTGTAAGGACCCTTCGATTGCAGATGCGTTTACCGATCATTTGGCGTTGACGTTGGCGGCTTTGAAAAAAAAAGGCACCCAATACAAGACGGTGGCCCGGGTCAAAAATCTTGATCTCGAAAAAATCAATTTTCCCGACTTGCCGCCGGGGAATCCGGGGATTCCTTTTGTTATCAACGGGGTGCCTGCGTTGTTGGTCGCGGTCGACCAGGATGCGATTCTGGTCCGTGATGGGCTCCAAGCCGCCCCGGTCATGATTCCGAAGGAACTCTGCCCCGCCTATACGGGTTCGGCTTCGGATGCGCTGCGTTCGGCTGACGGCTGTAATTATCAAGTGGCCGCCCCCGCGCAAACGCCGGTGGGCCCAATACGGATTGAAAGAGGTTTTCTCGCCGTCGATGTGAATGTTGCGGGTAAGGGGTACCGGGTATTCGATACGCATTTGGAAGTCAAGGGCGAGGACGTGGGCATTCCGGAGTTGAGCGATGTTCAAGCTTACCAAGCCAGCCAGTTGATCCAGGCGATTGGCGCGTTAACCGACAGGCACAGAAAAACCCTGTTACTCGGCGATATGAATTCGTCTCCGGTGCAGGCCGATCCGGAGCCCCTGTTAACGCCTTACCATCAGTTTACCGCGGCCGGTTACAGTGACATTTGGGAATTACGCCCGGGTGATGTGCCGGGCGATACCTGCTGCCAGAAAGAGGATTTACTGAATCGAAAGTCTCTCCTGAAAGAGCGTATCGACATGATTTTTGCGGTGTATGATCCTTCTGATGCCAAAAAAATCCGTGTGATCGGCGACAATGCATCCACAAAGACCCAGCCCGGTCGGGGGTTGTGGTTTTCCGATCATGGCGCTGTCGCCGCGCAATTAGAGTTCTGAAGTGAAACCTGGGAACGAATCAAGCGTCGGCTCAGTCATTGACCAAAAACGAAGGGATGTTTGGGTCAATATGCCGACCGTTGTGCCTGTCATTCAACAAACGGTCGCGCCGGTCTTTCGGTTGACCGGGATCGGCGCGGTCGCGGGCCTGCGTGCCGACCGTTTGGGCTTTGCGTCGTGGACCGGTTGCGTGTAGTGAGAGCAATGAAAGCGGACACGGACGAACAGTATCGTCACGCAATGCGCGCATCGTCGCAAATGGCGCGCTGGAATCATCGGGCGATCTTCCTGTGTGCCGTATCGGCCTTGTGCATTTGCCTGTCGATCGCGGCGGTGCTGGCGCTGATCAGCGGACTTTTGCGCTTTTTCCGCGAGCTTGCGCGGGCGACCGGAGTGATTGAGCTTAGGAACGCGAAAAACCCACTCGGTGGGAACTGGCGCGGGTAGCGGCTAATTTGCGCAGTTTTCTTCATCGGCCATAATAACCGCCAGCGGGGTTGCCTCGCCAATGGCGGTTATTGTCATCATCGTCGTCGTCATCATGATGTCCGCGATAGCCTTGTCCATACGCATCCTGCCCTTGGTAACCTTGCTGTCCATAGCCGTGTGGATAACTTGATCCATAGGTCCGGTTCGGGTAACTGCCGTTGTACGGGCCGTTTTCACCGTAGCCGGCGCCGTAAGGATAATAAGGGTAGGTATAGCAGCCGGCGAGGGTAAAGAGTAACAGAGGAATGACCAGGTAAGTGCGAATTCCGGGAATGATAGGCTTCATTGAAATCTTCTCCAGTACGAGGGCGGATTAAGCTGTCGTTTTATTGTCAGCCTGTCATGCGCACCCATCGGTGCCGCTTGATGAGATCCTAGCGTGTATTGGCTTAATCAGCGCTGAACGATCCAGGATTTTGTGATGTGTCTGTATGCAGTTAGGGTGAGGCGCTTGCTTGCGTGCTAAACCAGGGCGTACGAGGGTCTGTGTTTCGCTCGGAGACAAAGGCGTCGTCGCGGTTGACGAAGAGCGCGCGTTTACCGCCTGTGTCAAGCCTTGCGAGGGCAAATGGGCGACACAGATCGGCTGCGGCGATGCGCTGGTCGGAGTTGGCGGTCGGGATGGTTCGCGGCGGGTCGTGGGCGGCTGCGTCAAATGGGATGTCGTCTGCGGCACGGCCAATTTGTCTTCGTCCGAATCCGGCTGCTTTGATCAGGGCAGGGCGCTGGCAATCAACCGGCAGGTCGGACGGCCCTGCTTTGATCCGGATCGTGTTAAGTCGAGGGCGGTAATTCCGTGCCGCAGATACGGCAATAATTGGCATCCTGTTCATGCCCGGCATGACGGCAGCGCGGGCACGATCGCGGATCCGTCTTGCGCTGTTTTTTCATTTCTTTCGACAATTCGGCGGTAAAGATGCCGGTCGGCACCGCGATGATCGCATAGCCGATGATCATGACCACTGCCGAGACCGCGCGGCCCAGATCGGTCTTGGGGGTGATGTCGCCGAAGCCGACCGTGGTCAGGGTCACGACCGCCCAGTAGATGCTGACCGGAATGTTCGTGAAACCGTTTTCAGGGCCTTCGATCAGATACATCGTCGAGCCGAACACGACCAGCAAGGTCGAGATCGTGAACATGAAAATCGCGATTTTGAGCCGGCTGGCCTGCAACGCATTGACCAGAATATTGGCCTGATTGATGAAGCGGACCAGTTTCAGTACCCGGAACACGCGCAAGACCCTCAGGATGCGGATTACCTGAAGATAATGAGCACCCGGGAGGAAGAGGCTCAAATAGGAGGGGATGATCGACAAGAGGTCGATGAGGCCGTAGAAGCTGACGATATATTTGCTCGGCTTGTGTATGCAGAAGATGCGCAGGCTGTATTCGAGCGTGAACAGGATCGTGAACAGCCATTCCGCCACATAAAGCTCTTTTCCATACGCCTGATTGATTTCGGCGACGCTGTCCAGCATGATCGTCAACACGCTGGCCAGGATCAGGAGCATCAAGGTGATGTCAAAGCCTTTACCGGCCGGTGTGTTGGCCTGGTAGATGATCTGATACAACGTATGCCGCCAGCCTTCTATGCGTGCTCTCATCTTTTTTGGGAGTCTCTTGCTGAATGTTTGTTGGGCTCATCGCGCCATCGTCGTAGGGCCGGGACCATTTTATTCGGGAGGCAGTCCATCTGTAATCCGCTTTTTGGGGGCGATGCTGTTTCATGATATTTAAATGAAACGAATATCGGTTTCATATGAAACGCATTTGATACAAAAATCAACATGAAGCGGCTGCTGGGTAGGCTGAAGCGCCAGTCATTCGCTGCTCTTCTGTGATGGCACAAACCTTGCTATTTGTTTTTAAGAGCGGTGTTACCGTTTATTTGATATCCTCATCCTCGCCTTCTCCCAATTGGCTCGGCCCAGGAGGGAGGAGGTCTATTTTTCAATGACCGCTTTTTTATGGCGGACTGAATTCGAATGGGGATGCCCGAGGATCGACTTTGTCTGTCTACAAATGCCTCGTCAATTCTTGAAAGTGTTGCAGGATACCGGTTACAAAAAGCCTTTTCGCGTTCGCCGCATTTCGCAGGACATAAAAAAACCCGCTAAGCCTTGCGACTTGCGGGTTTTGTAGTTCTTTGCACGGCTCTGAACCATAATCTGGTACCGAGGGTCGGAATCGAACCGACACGATGTCACCACCACCGGATTTTGAATCCGGCGCGTCTACCAGTTCCGCCACCCCGGCAAAGAAGCGCTATTATACGCAAATCATTTCCAAATTGGCAAGTAGTTTCTTAAAATAAACGGCCATAAGACTTGCGACCCGACGATCATGAAGAAAAGCGATTTTTTTTACCACCTGCCCGAAAACCTGATTTCCCAGCATCCTTTGCCCGAGCGGCGGGCGAGTCGGCTGTTGTGCATGCGGGCGCCCGGCTGGCAGATTCAAGACCGGATGTTTACCGATTTGATCGATCTGATCGATGCGCGCGATCTGCTGGTATTCAACGACACTCGCGTGATTCCGGCCCGGTTGTTCGGTAAAAAAACGACCGGCGGCAGGATCGAAATTCTGATCGAACGCATTCGGGATCGGCAACATGCGCTCGCGCATGTCCGCGCCAGCAAGGCGCCGAAGGCCGGCGCGGTGATCGCACTGGAGCAGGGCTTTGCATGCCGGGTTTTGGGCAGGGCGGGGGATTTGTTCGAACTCGAATTTGCGGCGGCCACGCCGCTCCCCGACGTGCTCGACCGCATCGGTCATGTGCCGCTGCCGCCGTATATCAGCCGCGCCGATCAGATTGAAGATTTAAGCCGTTACCAGACCGTTTTCGCCAAAGAGCCGGGCGCGGTGGCCGCGCCGACCGCGGGTCTGCATTTCGATCTGGAGACGCTCGCGGACATCGCGGCGAAAGGCGCGGCGACAGCCTTCGTGACGCTGCATGTCGGCAGCGGCACGTTTCAGCCGGTGCGCGCCGAAAATCTGGTCGATCATCAGATGCACCACGAGTTTTTCTCGGTCTCTTCAGAAACGGTGGCGGCGGTCCGGCAGGCGCGGGAACGCGGCGGACGCGTCATCGCGATCGGCACGACCGCAGTCAGGGCGCTCGAATCGGCGAGCCGAAGCGGCCAACTGGAAGCCGGCTGCGGCGACACGAATCTGTTCATTACGCCGGGCTACCACTTCCATAGCGTCGATGCGCTGTTGACCAATTTTCATCTGCCCGAATCGACGTTGTTGATGCTGGTGTCGGCGTTTGCGGGGCACGACACGATCATGAACGCTTATCGGCATGCGATCGCGCAGTCGTACCGATTTTTCAGTTATGGCGATGCGATGTTTCTGGCGAGAGTTTAGGCCGCGGCCAGAACGCCCGCGCGTTTTTTGGAATTAGGGCTTGAGCCTGAACTTGCAAACGCCTCCGCCCTTGGCCATGCACTCGAGATGATCGATGTCTCGGCCCAGCAGGGTCGTGATCAGGGCTCTGTCAAATTCGCACACTTCCTCAAATTTTCGCGCCAGGTCATGATAGATGCAGTTGAAGGCTTCGATCGACGGTTGGTCGTCGTCAGACGCGCTGACTCTGGCCTGAAAGCCGAGCTCATTCATGATGCGGATCAGCTCGGTGAGTCGCTCTTCGTTTTGCTTGCCCGCAAATTGCGGCACTAGCCCTTTCGACAAGGCGTCCGCCATCTCGCGCAGATAACGCTGCAAGGACTCGGCGCCCATTTCCTGCCGCAATCTGGCCAGAATTAGTTCGGAAAACCAGGCGTATTGTTTCGGAAAACTGTTGATGCCGGCCTCGGTCAGCACAAACACGCGCACCGGGCGCCCCGCGGTCTTGTTCAGCATGCCGGTTCTGACGTAGCCGTCGCGTTCGAGCTTGTCGATGTGCTGCTGCACCGCGTTGCGCGAAATCTCTAATTTTTCGGCGATTTCATCGATGCATAGACCGGCTTTGATATGCAGTAAAAGACCAAGGATTTGGTATTGCCTGGAACTTATGCCTTCAGCCATAAAAAGCCTGCTTAAGTAAAGGTTAACTAGAGTCGCATCATAACAGATCCTAGCCTATTAGGCTACGAAAACCCCGAATCGTCAACCCCGGGTTGGTGCGTGATGCAAGGGAATGAGACTATTTTAACAACATTTACAATTTATGCATTGCAAAAGCATAATATCGAGTTAAAATTATAACGCGGTCAGCCCTTGAATTATCGGATAAGGCCGCATTAGCGAGGTTTATTTTTCAACAGCATGAGGCATTTACAATGAGCAACTCACTCTACGAAAGAATCGGCGGCGAAGCGGCAGTCAATGCCGCGGTGGATCTTTTTTACCGCAAGGTTCTGAGCGATCACCGGATCAACCGCTTTTTCGATTCGACCGACATGGACGCGCAGATCGCCAAGCAGAAAGCGTTCTTTACCTATGCGTTCGGCGGACCGAATAACTATACCGGCAAAGACATGCGTAGCGCGCATGAGCGTCTGGTCAAGATGGGCATGAACGGTTCGCACTTCGATGCGGTGATGGAGCATCTGGGGGGCACGCTGCATGAGTTGAAGGTGCCTGAAGACTTGATAGCCGAAGCCGCCAGCATTGCGCTGGGCGCGCGGTCGGATGTTCTGGGTTTATAAATTTGTGATGGCAGGCCGTGATTTGCCGAGCGAGTCACGGCTTGATTCTGTAAGGGGGTGACTATGTTTGATCTAACGATTGAAAACAGCCGCGTGACCTGCCGGCCGGGCGAAACGGTGCTCGACGCGCTGTTGCGTGAAAATATCGACATTCCTTACGGCTGCAAGGCGGGCGTCTGCCAGAGCTGTGTCGTGCAAAGCCTTGACGCGAAGCCGCCGGAAACAGCGCAAGGGGATTTGAAAGACACGCTGAAAAGCAGCGGGCATTTTTTGGCCTGCCAGTGCCATCCCGAACAGCCGATGACGCTGAAATTGTCCAAGCAGGCGGCCCGTTTCGCCGAGTGCACGGTGGCCGCCAATGCGCCCTTGAATCGAAACACGCAGCTGCTGGTGATCGAAATCGCTGACGCGCACCGTTACAAGGCCGGGCAGTTCGTCAATCTGCAACGCGGCGACGGCCTGACGCGCAGCTATTCGATCGCGAACATTCCGCACGCTTCCGGTACGCTCGAGTTCCATATCCGCCGCTTGCCGGGCGGACGTTTCAGCGCCTGGGTGCATGCAGAACTGAAGGTCGGCGATGCGATCTGGGCCTCCGAGCCGCAAGGCCACTGCTTTTATCTTCCCGACCGCAAGGACCAGGGCATCCTGCTGATCGGCACCGGCACCGGCTTGGCGCCGCTCGCGGGCATCTTGGCCGATGCGCTGGCGCATGGTCATTCGGGCCCGATCCGTCTTTTCCACGGCAGCCGCGAGCATGAAGACCTGTACCATGTCGAGCAAATGCGCGCACTTGCCGAGCGGCATCCGAATTTTTCCTATACGGCCTGTGTTTCGAGCGGTGACGCGCCGGCAGGCATCGTCCAGGGGCGGGCCAATGAAGCGGCGCTGGCCGCACATCCCGATTTGTCCCGCTGGCGGGTGTTTCTGTGCGGTCACCCGGACATGGTCAGGACGACCCAAAAACAGGCGTATCTGAAGGGCGCCAGGCTGGCCGACATTTACTGCGATGCGTTCGTGGTTTCGGCCGATCCCGCGCCGCAATCCTAATATCGCCGCTTGCCGCGCCGGGCCGTTCCGGAATCGGCGCAATTCCCGATGGTTTTCCGGCCTTCCGCGTCACCCGGGTCCCATTTTTAGCTCCCCAATCACCGCGTTTTTGCGTAAAGCGCAGGCAATGCTTGCAATTATAAATAATAATGATTATCATTTATTGTAAAGGCGTGATTTGATCTCTCGCGGCTTTTGTTTGGCGCGCGCATCTCTTCCCGATGCCGGCGCGCCGAACTTTTTTTGATCGGATAGACCCTAGCGAGAAAACATATGCCGAAATCCCAATCCGATGTTCAAAACGGTGAACTGGCGCGTCTGCATGCGGCAACCTGTGTGTCGATGACGCAATTCATCCAGGGCCATCAATGTCCGAAGCTGGCGCGAATGATCGTGCGTCAATTGAATTTATTACTGACCCATCCCGAGCTGGAACCCGCTTCCAAGACTCGGGATATGTATCGGCAATTGCTCGAACATTGGCAAAAAATTACCGCTCAACTGTTCGAGGAACGCAATACCCGTAAAAACTCGGTCATTTACCACTGAACGTAGCCGATGAAAGACTCAAAGGACATACCGGATCCACCCCGGAACGGCGCAGCGGTCACGACGCGGAATGCGCACAATGCGCACAATGCCGGGAGCAGGCTCGACAGTAACGCGCTGTTCGGAACCCGCAACGAAATCGTGATCGTTCACCATGATGAAGAATACCGCCTGCGCATCACCCGCGCCGGCAAGTTGATACTGACCAAATAACGCTCCGCCAATCCATAGCCAGCCAGCCCTCGCCGCCGCGCCAGGGCAGCCAGCCAACCTTGATGACCGACGAGGAGGCTCGGCAATGCCGGCAATGATTCATAAACTCGATTTTTCCGCGCCCAGGGGCCGCCAGGACGTCTCCAGCCGTGCGCGGCATGCGCACGCACAAGCGACCCTTTTGGCACCCGAAACCGAGGCCCGCTGGGCAATCCATCGGCCGGCATCGATGCCTAACTGCCAGGACCATGAAGCGGTAACCGCCGTGCTGCTGGCCCTGGCGCTGCATCTGGCCGGCTATCTGTTGATGCCCGCCGCCACGCAGGAAGAGCCCGCGACGCCGCCGGCGCCGATCCAAGTCGCCTGGATCGCGGCGCCGCAACCGAAAGCCGAACACACGCCGGCCGCGCCGCCGCAACCGCAGCCGCCGATGGTCAAGCCCAAAGCGAAACCGAAAGCCGTCAAGCGCGTAAAAACCCAGCCCAAAGCCGTGCTGTCGACGCGCGCGCCGGCAACGACAACGACCGCCGCGTTGGCGGAAACAGCCGAGAAAACGCCAAAACCTGCCGCCGAAGCGCCGGCCGCCATGCCCCAGGCAAGCGCTACGCCAGCGCCCGCCGCACCGGCAACGAACAGCCAACCGCCGCTGACGTTGCCGAATCTGAACGCCGGTTATCTGCACAATCCGGCGCCTCGCTATCCCGAGGAGGCGCGCGAACGCGGCGAACAGGGCAAAGTCCTGGTGCGGGCGCTGATCACTGTCGACGGTACGGTCGCCGAACTGGCGCTGCGCAAGAGCAGCGGTTTTGCAGGCCTCGACCAATCCGCCCTGGAGACCGTCAAAAAATGGCGCTTCGTGCCGGCACGGCGCGGCGCGGCGGCCGTTTCGGCCTGGGTCGTGGTGCCGATTACTTTTTCTTTGGAAGGATAACGATGAATACAACGCCCCCTTTAGAACCCTCTTCCCTGCAACATTTTCTCGCGCAAAGCGACGGCGTCGGGCAGGCGCTGTTCGTGATCCTGATCGCGATGTCGGTCGCCAGCTGGTATTTGATCCTCATCAAAGCCTGGCAGGGCCTCCAGACAAGAAGCCACTCCGCGCGCTTTCTGCGCTCTTTTTGGGATGCCGACTCGTTGCAGCAGATCACCGAACAGTTACAGCAGGAGACGCCTAAGGAGCCGTTTTCGCTGTTGACCCGGCACGCCCTCGCCTCCAGCCAGCATGGCAAAGAGCGCCTGCACACGGCCGGTTCCGCGTCCGAATTCCTGACCCGCGCGATGCGCAGGGTGATCGACGAAGAAACCGCGCGCCTGGAATGGGGACTGACCGTGCTGGCTTCGATCGCGAGCACCGCGCCGTTCGTCGGCCTGTTCGGCACCGTGTGGGGTGTTTTTCACGCGCTGACGGCTATCGGTCAGGGCGGCGCGGCCACGTTGGAGCAAATCGCCGGCCCCGTCGGCGAGGCGCTGATCATGACAGGATTAGGGCTGGCGGTCGCGATTCCGGCCGTGCTCGCCTACAACGCCTGCGCGCGCTCGAACCGCCTGGTGCTGGCGAAACTCGATGCGTTCGCGCATGACCTGTTCGCGCTGCTGACCACAGGCTCCGCGCCAATCGTCTCGGGAGAACGCTGATGGCGTTCGGCGGCTTCAATCAAAACCCTAACGCGCGCCCGGTCGCCGAGATCAACATGGTGCCGCTGATCGACGTGATGCTGGTGCTGTTGATCATTTTCATGATCACCGCGCCGCTGATGACGCATGCGGTCAAGATCGACCTACCGAAGGCCGACAGCGAGGCGCAGACGCAGGAAACCCGGCATATCGATTTGGCGATCGATGCGGACGGCCAACTCTTTTGGGATACGGCCATCGTCAGCCGCGACCAACTTAGGCAAAACCTAGAACGCATCGCCACGGAGACGCCGCAGCCCGAACTGCATGTCCGCGCCGACCAGAACGTGCCGTACCGCAAGGTGGCCGAAGCGCTCGCAGATGCCGCGAAGGCCGGTGTCAGCCGGATCGGTTTCATGTCGGAGCCTGAAGCCTCCCAGTAAGGGGCATGCATTCGCCTTATAAAACAATCGAATTACCCGGAATGGGGACATGACCAGCGGGTTTCGCCCGGTACGCCCTCGCCCTATGGGTTGAACGAAAACGAATAAAGGTACAGCCGGGGCAATGGAGACGCTCTTCGTTGCCCTCCGCGCTGTCTATGCGCTCGGCGTTTGCGCCGTTGCGAGTTCTTCCTCAAAGCTGCGACTGCAAATAGTTTTCCAGCCCGATCCGTTCGATCAGTCCCAATTGTTTTTCCAGCCAGTGCGCGTGATCGTCCTCGGTATCTTCCAGCATGGCGCGCAGAATCTCGCGCGTCTGGTAATCCTGCTGTTGCTCGCAGAGCGCGATGGCCTGCCGCAACGCCGCAACCACGCAGAGCTCGACCGCCAGATCGTTTTTCAGCATCTCCGGCACGCTGCCGCCGACGTGCAAAGGATCGCGTTTCGATAAATCGGGTATGCCTTCCAGAAACAGGATGCGCTTGATCAGGGCGTCGGCATGGCCCAGCTCGTCCTGTACCTCGTGCCCGATCCGTTCGTACAGTTTGTCGAAGCCCCAGTTTTGATACATTCGGGAATGAATGAAATATTGATCCGCGGCGGTCAGTTCGCCGGCCAATAGTTGATTCAACTGCTCGATGACCTGTTTATCGCCTTGCATACACTGTTCTCCTGATCGCTCGCTTTATCAAAGAGCGGAAAACTTTGGGGGTCTATCCGCGCTGTTTCGGATTATAGGCCTGGCGACGATATCCGGCAATCGCTTACGCGGACGTTCAGTGCTTGACAGCGTCTCTAAATGCATTAAAATGAGAATAATTATCAATTGCATTCATTTGCATCAGCTTTTTGTCCTTCGCTTTTGTCGGATTAAATCAATTGTTTGATTAACAATCACACTCTAGCCACCCAGCGTTTCCCGCCAGGCAGCCATTAATTAGAAAAATAATGGGGGAAACGTATGTCCGAAAGTTTAACGAAACGCCCCGCGCGCCGCTGGCGCGTGGGGGCTCTGTTGCCTTTGGGCGCGGTCTTGAGCGGCATCGCGGTGGCGGCCGAGGCGCCGCCGGCCGAAGGCGCCGGCGAGGAAATCGTGCTGAAAGACGTGAAGGTGAAGGCCGCGCGCGACAAAAAAACCAGCGCCTACAAGGCCGATACCGCCTCCACCGGCAGCAAGATCGCGATGCCGATCCGCGACATTCCGCAGTCGGTCAGCGTGGTCAAGAAGGAATTGATGCAGTCGCAAAACGCCTTCAATCTGCGCGACGCCTTGAAAAACGTCAGCGGCTTGACGATCGCCGCCGGCGAAGGCGGGCGCACCGGCGATTCGATCACTCTGCGCGGCTTTTCGGCGAATTCCGATCAGTATCTGGACGGGGTCAAGGAAAACGGTCAATACAGCCGGGATACGTTCTTTCTGGAACGCGCCGAGGTGTTGAAGGGCGCCTCGTCGATCCTGTTTGGGCGCGGCACGACCGGCGGCGTAATCAATCAGATTTTCAAGAAGCCGACCGGCCAGAATCATGTGATTGGCGATTTCACTTACGGCACCTACGATTTCAAACGCTCGGCGATCGATGCGGAAACCGCTTACGAAAATGTGTCGGCGCGACTGAACCTGATGTGGCAGGACAGTGATTCGTTCCGCGATGACAACTATTTGAATCGCTGGGGCATCGCGCCGTCGTTTCAGTTCAAGATTTCGCCGAACACCGTGCTGACCGCGACCTTGCTGCATCAGGAAGAAAGCGGCGTATTCGATTACGGGGTGCCGATCTATCGCGGCAGGCCGGCCGCAGTGCCGATCAATCGCTATTACGGCTTTACCGACAACCAGATGCAGGATACCGACGTGAACGTCGGCACGGTCGCGTTGTCGCACCGTTTCAACGACGAATTTTCGGTCAAGAACACGGTCCGATACGGCGACTATGACCGCAACTACCTGACGCACCTGTTCGGCGCGGTCACCGATACGGGGTTGACGTCGACGGTCGCGAGAACCCAGGCGCTGCGCGCGAACCATCAGGAAAACCTGTACAACCAGACCGACTTCGTGCTCAAAAAGCCGATCTTCGGCTTCAATAATACGCTGATGTTCGGCGCCGAGTTCGGCTGGGAAAATTACGATTTCAAGTCGAAGAACTCGACCGGCGTGCCGTCGATTTCGGTTTTCAATCCGGTGCTGATGCCGTCGGTCGGCGCCGGTTTGGCGACCGATTTCAGCGGCACCTTGGCGACCGACCGCTATACCGAGACCCGCACCTATGCCGGCTATCTGATGGATCAGTTCGAGCTGACGCCGGAGTGGAAATTGCTGGCCGGCGTGCGCTATGATGTATTTTCGGCGTCGCAGAACGACCGCCTGAACAATGCGAACGATTTCGGCCGCATCGACCGCCAGTGGAATCCGCGCGCCGGCATCGTCTGGCAGCCGACCCAGTTGCAGTCGTATTATTTCAGTTACGGTACCTCGTTCAACCCGTCCGCCGAAGCCTATAGCCTGAGCGAGGCGACCAACACGCTGCCGCCGGAAAAGAACCGCAATTTCGAGATCGGCGCGAAATACGACCTGTTCGACGGCAGGCTGTCCGCGACCGCGGCGCTGTTCCGGCTCGAAAAGACCAACGCGCGCACCGCCTCGCCGACGAACCCGGACCTGACCGTATTGTCCGGCGAACAGCGCACCGACGGCTTCGAGCTGGGCCTGGCCGGGGAAATCCTGCCGCGCCTGGACCTGTCGATGACGTATGCCTATCTGGATGCCGGAGTGACACGATCGAATTCGACTGCAGTCGGTACGGTCAGCGGCCAATCGAAATCCGTGCAGGGCATGATTCCGGTCAACGTACCCCGGCACAGCGGCGTGACCTGGCTCAGCTACCACCTGACCGACGCCTGGGAAATCGGCGGCGGCGTGTTCTACAGCAGCGAGCGCCATACCGACACGGTCAACGAAGTGACCCTGCCCGGCTACGCGCGGCTGGATGCGGTGCTGGCTTATCATCAGAAACATTACGACGTGCAGTTGAATATGTTCAACCTGACCGACACGGTCTATTACGAGTCCGGGCAAACCCGTTCGGCCCTGCCGGGCGCGCCGCTGTCCGGGCAATTGTCGGTACGGCTGAAATTTTGACCCGCGCAGTGAATCAAGAGCGATCAACCTCCTGGAACAACATGCAATTACCCGCCAATCCTGCCACCAAGCCCCGCGCCAAAACCGGCGGTGGTTATCTGTTCTTGCCAAAAAACTGGGCGCGCGGCAGCTTCCTGAAATGGCTGCGCCGCACGCACGGCTGGATCGGTCTGTGGGGGGCGTCGCTGGGATTGTTGTTCGGTTTTTCCGGCATCCTGTTGAATCACCATGAGGTGATGAAAATTCCGGCCGTCAGGGCCGAAAAGACCGAAGCGCAATTGGCCTTGCCGGAGCCGCTCCCCGCCGAGCCGCAAGCGCTTGCGGCCTGGCTTGGGGAAAGATTCCATCTGGACGCCCGCCATGCGAAGATCCTGCGCGAGCCGGCGAGGACCGTGCGCTGGAACGGCGTCGAGGTCGAACAGCCGCCGCGCTGGCAGATCACCTTACGCACGCCGCGCGACTCGGTGCAGGCCGAATACTGGCCGGGCAACCGTTTCGTGACCGTCAAACACGGCACCGGCAACCTGTTTGCGCTGCTGACCAACCTGCACAAAGGCGTCGGCTTGGGCATCGCCTGGGTGCTGCTCGCCGATACGCTGGCCGGCGGCCTGATCGTGTTGAGCCTGACCGGCATCCTGCTGTGGACGCGCCTGCATGGCGGCCGCCTCGCCGCCGCGGGACTCGGGCTCGGTTCGCTGGGGCTGGTGTTCGGTTTGGCTTGGCAAGCGCTCGGAGGTTAGCCGTGCTGATTCAGATTCCCGAAGTCCTATCTTCCGATGAACTGGCGCAATGCCGGGCACTATTGGCCGGCGCGGAGTGGGCGGACGGCCGCTTGACCGCCGGCACGCAGTCGGCCAAGGTCAAGCAAAACCTGCAATTGCCGGAACTGGGCGCGGCCAGCCTGGCTGCACGCAAAATCGTGCTCGCCGCCCTGAACCGGAATGCGCTGTTCCTGTCGTCGGCGTTGCCGAAACGGATTTTTCCGCCGCTGTTCAACCGCTATGAAGGGAACTATAACGCCTTCGGCAATCACATCGACAACGCGGTGCGCACCTGCGCCGACTCCGGGGTGCGCGTCCGAACCGATCTGTCCGCGACGCTGTTTCTCTGCGATCCCGACAGCTACGACGGCGGCGAACTGGTGATCGAAGACACTTACGGCGAACACGCGGTCAAACTCGCGGCCGGCGACATGGTGCTGTATCCCGGCTCCAGCCTGCACCGGGTCGAGCCGGTCACGCGCGGCGCCCGGCTCGCATCGTTTTTCTGGATCGAGAGTATGGTGCGCGAGACCGAACGGCGCCGGCTCTTGTTCGAGATGGACATGGCGATCCTCGAACTGCGCGAAACGCAGGGCGACATTCCGGCCGCGGTGAACCTGACCGGCTGCTATCATAATTTGCTGCGCATGTGGGCAGCGACTTAAGTTGAGCGAGCGCGTCATGCCGGTAATACTCGCCGCCGTGAATGCTCGACTTAAGATCACTGCATGTCAACCCGTGTTAGGCGTCAGGCGTAACGATGGTTTGCAGTCATTGCTTGACAACCGAATCGTGTGGCAGTATTTTCGCGAAAAATCCGCTGATGACTTTCGGTAAGAAATGAACCATGCGATTGACTCGGCTGGACCGGTAATGAATATCAAAAAGGGGGAAGCAATCATGTGGCGTAGTTTGGCGTCAGTCATCGTCGTTGTTTTATTAGCGGCCTGCGCTTCTACTGGAGACATAGAAAACCTGCAAGATCAACTCAAAGGTTTAAAAGCAACAATTTCCGAGCAAGAAGGGCCGTCATCGTCTCAGCCTTTAAACGCCAACGGCAATCGAAAACCGGCAAAGAACCTTCTGCTGAAAATCAAAGCCAAATTCGATTTATTTTTGGCCCCGATCTTTTCGCCGATCGATATTCCGGCCGGCAAATTTGTGTTGCAAGTGTCGACCTCTTTTAACGATGTAACTGGTGTCATGGATGGCCAAACGACGGGTTTTTTGCAAACTCTCCGGCCCGGCGCGGCAAACGAGATTTTACTGATCGGCGCGCGCTATTCCGCGGCTATCGATGGCCTGACAGCCGTAGTGGAAGACGGCGGAATCTTCGGCGGCGCTTCCCATGGCGCGCCGGTTTCTTTTCCATCCGTGCATGAACTCGACTTGCAAATCGAGCAAACCGCCACGCAATTGATATTCTCGGCCCGCCCGACGACGCGGCCGGCTTCCGGTGCCTGGACGGTCATTTACACGTTGGATAATGCACCGAATGCACAAGGCGCTACGCCCGCGATCGGCATCAGTAAAATCAGCCATAAAGGTCAATTGGGCTTCGATAATTTTTGCGTGGATGCGGAACATATCGGCGGCGCGGCCGAGGAGTCGGTCATTCATCAACTGCGCGCGGGAGAGGCGGCCTTGGTCCAAGCGCAGCAGAATTTAACCGCGACGATACCGGACATTTCCGCGGCCGCCGCCCATATCGCCACGGCGTTGGGCAAACTCGACGGCGCGATCGGCGCCGTCAATGCCGGCCTGATGGCCGGCAGTTTTCAGTCCACCACGTCTGGCGACAAGGCTTTGAAGGCTCTGAAGAAAGCCAATAAAGCGCTGCTTAAAATCCAAGCCAAGATGACGGCGTTGGCGCCCGCGCAAGCGCATGGCCAAAGCCAAAAGCTCGGCCCGGTCCTTACGAACATGTTGAGCGCCACGTTCAATCTGTTGGGCTTTAAATATGGGGCTGGAAAATTTACCAAACCCTTGAACATCATAACGTTCGAATGCGCGATCAGTTCATGACCGCGCGATAATTTTCGGACATCAAATCATGAATGCCTGGAGAACCTGAACGTGATAGTGATGAAATCAGCGCCGGGTATAATTTTTTGCCAGTTAACTTGCAGTTAAGCACTTAAGTCGTGAAAGCCAGTATAATGACTTCAACTATTTTATTTGTAAGGCTGATGGCCGGGTAAATAAAACGGAGGTAAGGATCTCGTCCAAAATAACGTCCACTCCTCATTCCCAAGCTCCAGCTTGGGAATGAGGAGTGGAAGCTCCAGCGTCCCGTCTCGCCAAGCTAGAGTTTGGTGAGACATGTTCCCAATGTTGACGTTGGGAACCCGCATCATATCGGGAAGTTATTGTTGACGAAATCCTAACTACAGAAACCGGCCCTGTCCCGCGAATAAGGCTTAAGGTTTTTAATGTATTCCCGCCAGCGCCGAAAAGGCACCGTTCTAACTAATCCTATCTCGACTGCTTCCTATCGGAAACGGGGTATTGAATTTCATCAGTTTGTAAAATAAAGCCTTTATCATTTGCCAACGGTCATTTCCAGCGAATGGATTCCGGCTGTTTCTTCTCGGTGGAAGAGCAAGGGATTTCGCGTATTTGTATAAGTCACGGCAAGAGTAGATTACGATAAAGAGAGAGTTGATCAGCATGAGCAAGGAAGAAGACCGGATGACCTATGAGGTCGTCGTTAACCACGAAGAGCAATATTCAATCTGGCCGGACTTCAAGGATATTCCGAACGGTTGGCGGACAGTCGGCAAGTGCGGAAATAAGGAGGACTGTCTGGCCTATATCAGGGAAGTATGGACCGATATGCGACCTCTCAGCCTTCGCACCCAGAAGGATAGCGCCGAGAATGTGGAATAGCCTGCTTCAGGGTATCGCTGAAAAGGGAGTCGCGCTTATCTGAAGAGGATCATGGGTTTCACGATCGAAGAATCCTCATATCGGCGGCGATAAGACGCCTTACAGTTCCCCTCTGCGTAAGGCCCGATAAGTCGCTAGCGACCTTCGCGTTCAAACGCGTTCGGCCGCAACCTCTATTTTGCCGGCCTCGACAGTTGTCTGCGGGCAAGCCTTTTTCCTTCCTTCTTTCTTCAAACCCAGAGGACGTTATTGATCATGTACGCCCGCAATCTCGATCCCGTGTCCCACAGGGCGGCCTTATAGGAGTCCGAATACTCAGTTTAGACAGTTACGAACCGATCCTACTTGTTTTGATAACCCCAATGGCTAGTCGCCGTGAGGGAAATGATTGGCGGCCGCCTCATGTCGGCCTAAACCGAATATGCGTAATATTTACTACTTTTTACTTAATCCGCTATAGGTTAACCCGCCTCCGTCACCGAAGCACGGGAACATGATTCGCCCTAACAGGGTGGTGAAATGCTCATATCAAGTACCCAAATTGCACTTCCTCGGCTACAAATAAGCGCATGACAACACGTCAGATGCTATTCGGTTTGCTGTAGCCAGGCCATAGCTGCAATCAATAAATCTTAATGATGATGCCTTTGGGGCAATTGTATCGCCTCAAAGGGACGTGAAACTGTCAAAAGCTGTCAAAAACCTACTGTTTCCAGACGGCAAGCGCTTGGTGTGGCTTTAAAAGCAAGTCACTCCCTATCATTAAGAACGTGAAAATTGGGTATCTCATCGAGTTTTCCACCCACCTGCTAATTCCAGTTACGCATGACATTTTGCCGCTCCCGACGCAACACCGTAAAGACAACCGGAAGCGTTGCCTTTGGCGCATGATCAAAAACTGGAAACCGCGAAATGATTGCGGTCATCGTCCTCCACGAGATAACCGCGCATCGGTGAATCCCTCTCCCTCCAAAAGCGCAGGTAAAAAAAGGAAACTTATATGTGTGACGCTCAAACTTATTTAGACGCAGAAAAACAACCCTTTGCAACAATAATGCAAGGTCAGAGAATTAAAGGCCAAATCGAGAGCTCGCTGCCGCTGTCGTCCGCGCAGACCGGCATGTGGTTCGCACAAAAGTTAAGTTCACCGGACGCAATTTTCAATCTCGCCGAAGCCGTAGAAATCCATGGGCCGATTGAACCTGCGCTTTTCGAGGCCGCGTTGCGGCAGGTTGCCATGGAGGCCGAGACGGTGCGCGTGCGTTTCATCGAGAATAGCGAAGGGCCGCGGCAAATCATCACGCCAACGTTCGATGGGGATATTCCGTTTATCGATGTCAGCGCCGAGGCGGATCCGCGACAAGCGGCGGAACGCTGGATGATGGCCGAATTGACCCGGCCGGTCGATCTAGTGAATGGCCCGCTCTGGGTATCCGCCCTGTTCAAGATCGCGCCCGACAACTTCATCTGGTATCACCGCAGCCATCACATCATCATGGACGGTTTTAGCGGCGGGCTGATTTTCCGGCGCGTCGCGGCTATCTACACGGCGCTCGCCGAAGGGCAAACTCCTCCGGAAGCCGACACCTTCTTTCCTTTGACGCTCCTGCTTGAAGAAGAAACCGCCTATCGCAACTCGGAGCGCTTCACCCGTGACCGCGACTATTGGCTTGACCGCTTCGCCGACCGGCCGGAGCCCTTCAGTCTCGCCAGTCGTCGCTCGCAGAATGTCGGCGGCCTTCTCCGCCAACGATCAACCCTTTCACCCGCCAGCGTGGACGCACTGCGTCAAGTGGCACGGACGACCGGCGTCAGCCTGCCGCAGATCATGATCGCCGCGACCGCCGCTTATCTGTACCGGGTCACGGGGGTGGACGATCTGGTTATCGGTCTTCCGGTCACGGCGCGGGCAAATGGCCGTTTACGGCGTACACCGGGCATGGTGGCGAATGCGCTGCCGCTGCGCCTGGCGCTGGCGCCGGGCATGAGCGTGGCCGAACTTTTCAGCCAGGTCGGCAGGGAGGTTCGGCAGATTCTGCGGCATCAGAGCTACCGCTATGAAGACCTGCGGCGAGATATGAATCTTCTTGCCAGTGGCCAGCATTTATTTTCGCTGGTCGTCAATATCGAGCCTTTCGATTATGACCTGCGCTTTGCTGAACATCCTGTCACGCCGCATAACCTTTCGAACGGTTCGGCCGATGATCTCGGCATCTTCGTTTACGATCGGGGTGATGGTCAAGGCCTCACCATCGACTTCGACGCCAACCCCGCCCTGTACAGCAAAGAGGACCTTGGCGAGCACCAGCGGCGTTTCATCACGCTGGTGGAGACCATTGCGCGGGATCCCGGTCTACGCCTCGGACGAATCGACATCCTCGACCCGGCGGAGCGCCGGCGGATGTTGACTGACTGGAACGCCACCCAGGCCGATTGCCCGCAGGACCGCTGCATCCACATGCTCTTCGAGGCGCAAGTCCGCAAGACGCCGGAGGCAACGGCGGTGCTCTCTGGCAATGCCCGTTTGACTTATGCCGAGCTTAGCGTAAGGGCCAACCGGCTGGCGCGCCATTTGCGCGGTCTGGGGGTGGGGCCGGATGTTCGGGTCGCTCTGTGCCTGGAGCGGAGTTTCGATCTGGTGGTCGGGCTGTTGGCGGTGCTCAAGGCCGGTGGGGCCTATGTTCCGCTGGACCCGGCCTATCCCGAGGAGCGGCTGGACTTCATGCTGGCCGACAGCGCCCCGCTGGCGCTGCTGACGGACACCGGCACCAAGGCCCGGCTGGCGGCACGCTTCGGCGGCCAGTTGATCGACCTTGGCGCAGACCAGGCGCAGTGGGCGCACCTGTCCGCCGACGATCTCGACGCGGCCGGCATCGGGTTGACCTCGGCGCATGTCGCCTACATCATCTACACCTCCGGTTCCACCGGGCGACCGAAGGGCGTCATGGTGCCCCACGCCGCCTTATACAACCATACCTTATGGATGCAAGACGCATTTCCGCTGGCGCCGGAGGATCGTTTCCTGCAAAAAACGTCCATCGGCTTCGACGCCGCGGTGTGGGAATTCTTCAGTCCTTTATCCTTCGGCGTGCCGCTGGTCCTGGCGCCGTCCAACTGGCAAGAAGACGCGCGCTCTCTGCTGCGGGTGATCCCGGAACAGGGCATCACGACCCTGCAAGCCGTCCCTAGCCTGCTGCGGTTGCTGCTAGAAACGGACAATGACGATGCCTTGCGTTCCCTGAAGCGGATTTTTTGCGGCGGCGAGGAACTGCCGGCACGGCTGGCGCAACAATGCCGAAGCCGCCTGAATGCCGAGCTGATCAACCTCTACGGACCGACCGAAACCTGCATCGACGCCAGTTTTTGGGTTTGCCCGCGGGATTTCGACGGCACCAAGACGCTGATCGGCAGGCCCATCGCCAATACCCGTGCCTATCTGCTGGACAACACCTTTACGCCGGTTCCGATCGGGGTTCCGGGCGAATTGTACATCGGCGGCGGCGGGCTGGCGCGAGGTTATCTGGATCGCCCCGATTTGACCGCCGAACGCTTCGTGCCGGACCCGCTCGGGGAGCCGGCGGCACGCCTGTACAAGACCGGCGACCTGGGGCGCTGGCTGCCGGACGGCACGCTCGAATACCTCGGGCGCAACGACTTTCAGGTCAAGCTCCGTGGCTTCCGCATCGAGCTGGGCGAAATCGAGGCGCAGCTGGCAAGCTACCCCGGGGTACGCCAAGCGGTGGTGATGGCGCGGGAGAGCGGGGCAGGGGACCCGCGGCTGCTGGCCTACTATGTCGCCGACGACGCCCTGCCGACGAGCCTCCTGCGGCATTATCTGGGCGAGCGGCTACCGGACTACATGGTACCGGCGGCTTTCGTCTGGCTGGAGTCGCTGCCCTTGAGCCCCAACGGCAAGCTCGACCGCAAGGCGCTGCCGGACGACACGGGGCTGCTGCACGGCCGCGTCGCCATCGCGCCGCGCAATCGGCAGGAACTCGAGATGGCGAGGATTTGGCAGTCGTTGTTCGAACTCGACGGCTTGAGCGTCGACGACAACTTCTTCGACCTGGGCGGGCACTCGCTGTTGGCGGTACAAATGGTGGCGAAAATCGAGGCCGAACTCGGCAAGCAGTTGCCGCTGGAGGCGTTATTCAAGGCCCCGACCATCGAGCAATTGGCGCGCCTGATCGCGGACGATTCGGCGGAGGACACCTGGGAGTCGCTGGTGCAACTGCGCGTAGGCAGTTCCGGTCGGGCGCTGTTCTGCGTGCCCGGCGCGGGCGGTCAATGCCACTATCTCTATCATCTGGCGGCAGCGTTGGGCAGCGAACATCCGGTATATGCCTTTCAGGCGCAAGGGCTGGACGGCCGTCGCGCGCCGCACGCCAGCATCGATGAGATGGCCGCGTATTACCTCGATCTGCTGCTGGGCATCCAGCCGGAGGGGCCCTATTACTTGGTGGGCCACTCTTTGGGAGGCAGCGTCGCGTTCGAAATGGCAAGACGTCTACAAGCGGCAGGCCGGGAGGTGGGTTTCGTCGCGCTGTTGGATGCCGGCATGCCGTCCGGCACAGACGCGTCCGACGCGGCGCTGAACGTCCGGGCGCTCCGATCTCTGGGCCTCGTCTACGGCCGGGACATCGTTATCGATGCCGCCGCGCTGGAGGGTCTGGCCGAGGAGCAACAGCTCCAGCTGATCAAGCCGCATCTGGTGGAGCTGGGTCTGGTGCGCGACGATGCCGGTATTGCCATGGTGCGCGGCTTGATGAACATCTTCAAGAGCCAGCTGCGCATGGTGTACCAGCCGGACGGCGGCCAGGTGAAGCAATTGCTGTTCGTTCAGGCCCAAGAGCGCTTCGACGATGCCGAGTTGCCGGCGATGGCACGCGCCGTGAACCAGTGGCAGCGTTTGTCCGCGCGTCCCTTGGTGCACGCGACCGCGCCTGGTAACCATCTCAGCATGTTGAATCAGGACAACGCGCATACGGTGGCGGAAATCCTGCGGACGTGGATGGCACTGGAGGAATCTGCGGCCTCCGCCCCGGAAGCCCTCGAACTATTGAGCGCTTAGAAAGGGTAACGTATAAAAGAAAAGGAGGGAATGCCGCCTGGACTTCTTTACGGCTCGGAACGCCGACTCAAGCTTGGCGGGTTCCCGCGCAGATCGCGGGAACCCGCCAAAATTGGCTTCCATTATTAATCCAAAGGAGCTTGGTAATTGTTAAAATGAAGCGGGATGACCGTCAAGGGACGACCCAAAAGCGACGGTCGTGTTTTTCAACGGCTATGTCTTCTTTAATTTATTTAGCTGACCTTGGCAGATCAATAATCAACAGCGCAATATCTCTTCAATGCTGGTGACGCAGGCGCTCCTATACTGACTACCTGTTTTGCTTCATGGGATTGAGCCTTGATCAAAGAAACCCTTATCTTACTTTTTCGTACATTCACTCAACGGCGGATGATTCGCGAATTCTGGTGACTATCAAGGTAGCCAATAAGGCAAACATACCAGAGCAAACAAAAGCCAGATTGTAATTGCTCAGCACGCTATGGAGATACCCGGCAAAATAAGCGGCTGCGGCGGCGCCGATTTGATGTGCACAACAAATCCAGCCAAACACTGCACCCACGTTACGTCGACCAAACAAATCGGCGGTTAAAGTCGATGTCACCGGCACAGTGGACAGCCAGTTCAAACCGTAGACTACTGAAAACAGCATTAGCTGTTCAGTCGTCGCGACATAGGGCAATCCGATCAATGACACCCCCCGAAGTGCGTAATAAAAAGCGAGCAGTTTGCGATGGTTGAAACGATCGCATAGCCAGCCGGAGAACAGGGTCCCAACAATGTCGGTCGCTCCCATCAATCCTAGCGACATGGCCATGGTCATTTCAGAGAAACCGTGTTCGATGCCATGCGGTATCAAATGGGTTTGAAAAAGCCCCGATGTCGTAAAGCCGCAAATCGCAAAACTGAGCGCAAGCAACCAAAACTGGCCTTGAGCAACCACATTCCGCATACCCATCACGTCATCTTGCGGGACGGTGTGATTTAAAGATGGCGCGCCAAAAGCACATAGACCTTTTTGCTCAGGCTCGTCTGCCAATAACCATGCCGCCAGCGGTAACACGAGCAACCCCAACAGTCCCGCCAGAATCAGCAGCGCAGGACGCCAGCCGAAATCGGTATTGATCTGCATCACCAACGGCGTAAAGATCAATTGCCCGGATGAAAATGCAGCCCCAAGAATACCCAGTGCCAAGCCACGTCTTTCCCTAAACCAGCGATTGATCAATGCCGACCCCAGTACGATGGAGGTACCGCCGGAACCTATCCCGGCGATCAATCCCCATAAGCAATAGAACTGCCAGAGTTGGTCCATCAACGCACACGCACCAGCGGCCAAGCTTAATAGTGCAACGCTGACTATACAGACGCGCTTGGGTCCGTAGAGGTCCATCCAGCGGCCCAGCCACGGCCCGGAAAACCCAAACACCAGCAAATTGACCGATACCGCACCACTGATCGCCGGTCGACTCCAACCGAATTCCTGTTCAAGTCCAAGCATCAAGATGCCGGGTAATGCGCGGAGTGCAGCGGCAACAAACAAACACAGGAATGTCACCGCCAACACGATCCATGCATAATGCACACGCCTGGGTGCGCTACGCGTCATGGAAATGCTCATGATGCATTATTCTGCGTCTTCGATTTTGTCCAGCAGTTCAATCAGCCTAGTAACCCCTTGCAGCAGGATGCCGCCGACCCCTAGGGCAAACCACACACCGATCACAAAGCCCCAGTGAATCGGCGCTGCAAAGAATTCTTCGCGAAACCAGAAGGTATGCCCCCACTCGTTGAAGCCGACGCTGACCAGTATCATGAACGGACCGAACACCGCCAAGGTCAACGGCAGGGAGATGCCTTTGGCATACAAGGGCAGCCGCGTTCTGGCATAAAGCCAGGCACAGCCACCCAGAATCACATACAACGGAAAATTGAAGTAAAACTCGATGATGTGGTTGGCCGTGAACGGCGTATCGCGAATCGCCACCTGGTGCCAGGAATTGTCCTGTTCGGCAAAATAACTGCCGGCCCAATACACGGCAAAGGTGTAGATGCTGATCCACATCGTCAACGTGAAATAGCGGCGAATCTCTTCCTTCGGCGACAGCTTATCCAACTGCCGGTCGCGCGTGAGCCATAAATAGGCCCACAGGCCGGTCATCACGATAGCGATCACCGCCAGTTCAATATAAAACAAGCGCATCCAGTACCGCTCGAACGCCGGCTCGGTCGAATCGAGTCCTGCCGAAACAGCAAAAGCGCCCTGATACAGGCGCAAACCGATATACATGACGGTCAGCGCGCCGAAGGTTTTCAGGTATCTCGGCAAATCCTGCAAATACCAGGGCAACCGGTTGCCGGTGTGCGTGACGGCGGGCATATGTTCTGATGATGTAGCCATAAGGGTTCTCCTCTTGAGGATGTAGGGAGCCATCGTCCTGATCGGTCGGCGTCCCCACCGAGGAGAACGCCATACGAAATGCCGCCAGGACCGATAGGTCTTCATAATGAATAATTAAAACTTCGGAATCACGGCGGCGGACACACTCGATATGTAGCGCTCGCCGCCTTCGCTATCGTAAAGAAACAGCAGGCCGCCGATACGGCTGTCCGCATCGTTGATCAGGCCATCCAGCTTCTCGGTCTCCCATAAGGCGTCTTGCGCCGTCACGGTGAGGGTACGCTCCTCGCCGGGGCGAACCGGCGTATTATCATCCAGCCTCAACGTCGCCCCGTTTGCCGAAGCCTGTGAAGCGGCGGCAGGCACTTCGGGATTGATAAAGCTCACGTTCGCGGTATTGAATTCGCCGATCTGCACTGGCTGATCGCTGCGGTTATTGATTCGGACGGTAAAGATCATCGCCCGCTGCGCGACGATATATTCGGCTTTAATTGCTTCGGCATCGACTTGGCCCGCATTGACCAGGGCGGGCAGCGGCAATATCCGGTCCAGAGCCGCCTGCAACGGAATCGCGTTCGGGTAGCGATGGATCGTAACTGCATTGATCGCCAGCACAATGACCGGCACTGCGACCAGCATAATTTTGGCGATCAAGCGATCATTCGCCGTGATCAGTTCCTCTTCCATCCCCGCCTGCAACATCCGGTAACGCGAGATGAACAGCGGCCGGCGTACCCACCAGAGCAACCAGGCTGTCGCCAGCACACCCCAAAACAGGTGCCAGCCGATGCCATTGAGGAGACCGACGCTTTCCATGTCGACGACTTCGCCGTTCAGCGTTCTGACGTCATTGCTGAAATCGCCGGCATCACCGGCAATATCGAGCCAGGCGCCCGGTCCCATTACCTGCCCCGCATCTTTCAGATTGAAGAACGGATGGATGTGGTAACGCCCCGGCAATCGGCCTTTCAGCACGATCTTGAATTCGTAGTCGCCGCCCGGCTCCAGTGCCGTCGAATTGACCCACGGTTTGCCGTTCAGCCAGCGCTCGGTACGGATCAACACCGGTCCCGGCGTCGATACATTCAAAAACGTCGCCTCCGGTTTCGGCACGCTGACCGGCCAGTCCTCGGCGACATGGAAACGGCCGCTCACTGCCACTTCCTCGTTGACCTTGAATTGCTGCTTGGACCAGGCCACGTCATACCACTGGATTGTGCGCATTCGGATGAACGGTTCCAGGGCTTTTTCGCCGTGCGCGAGAGCGGTTTGTACTGGCCCACCTAAACCCATGATGATCAGCCCGAGGGTGCAAACCCAGTTTGTAATCTTGATTTTCATATTGTTCTCTCCGCTCAGATTTTGTTCAGGTAACGGACGGTCGCAAACCATTTGCCGATGTACCACCACAAGGCGTACATCAGCGTGCACAGCAGTGCCGAACAGAAAGCGGCCAGAGGCGCCGCGTATTGCCCGTAAGTGCGCAGCGTGCCGCGCTCGATGATGCGCAAGTATTCCGGCATGCCAGTGCGGATGTACTGGAAGCCGAACAGATCGGCGAGGGTCAGTTGGGCGTTCGCATACTCGACAGGCTGGTGAAACAGCGCGAAAATCGGCCAGTTGCTCGGATAGAACAGCAAGGCGAAGGCGCTGCCGCCGACTATCGCGGTGATCGTGAAACTGTTACTCAGCATCAATATTGCGTCGAGCACCAACGCACTGGGCAGCATCGTTGCCGGCAGCACCATGTTGACTGGAAAAAAATTCCAGTAGTGGTAGGCGAAGATCCGGGCCACCCAGGTGCCGATCAATAAAGCGGCGACGCACAAGGTCGCGCCGAGCGGCAGCCGGAATTTATCCCACAGCACCGCCTGCACCGCCGCCGGAAAGGTGATGCCCATCAGCGGCGTCACCAACGGCCACCACTGGCGGTCCTTCCAGTCCACCCAGAAATCCCAGTCGCCGACGGTCAGTGCGAAATGCAGATGGAACGATCCGATAAAAAGAAACAGGGCCAAGACCAGGATCAGGTAATCATAAGCCCTGACCAGCCTGGCTTTTTCGCCCACATAGGGCTTGATGGTTTGCGTAGTAATAGGTAGCGACATATCCGCATCTCCCGGGTTGAAAATAAAAAAATGCGCGTGTTGTCCGACCGCCGAGGATCATTTCAATGAGGAGGAAAGAGGCCGCAGGAACCGGCCGGCAACACGCTGGGGAGATACATTAAAGGCTTCGAGTCGGCTTGTGAAATGGTGAAAATTCATGCCGGTATTGAGCAAATTCATTAGGGGGAAAGCGGGGCTTTGGTTATCCTTAAGAGACTCGAAATGATCTGTTTAGTATTCCAATCAAATCGGCCTGTATCGTTGTTGCAAATCAGCTATCGGCAATGGTAGATTTAACTGAGGTTAGGCGGCAGCCTGTAGGATGATGTACCATCCCTATTGCCAGAGGCAGTATCACAACGCCCAGAAGTTCAGTGGTGAAAGCGGGTGCCAAGGCGCCTTCGAGGAGGCTTGAGCCGGATGAAGGGAAACTTTCACGTCCGGTTCTTAGGGGAGAAAAAGGCAACTCGAACGATGCGGTTCGTTCCTCACCGCATCCTACCGCGCTGTTGGATGCCGGCATGGCATCCGGCACCGACGCTTCCGACGCGGCGCTGAACGTCCGGGCGCTCAGGTCTCTGGGCCTCGTCTACGGCCGGGACATCGCCATCGATGCCTCCGCGTTGGAGGGCCTGACCGAGGAGCAACAGCTCCAGCAGGTCAAGCCGCATCTGGTGGAACTGGGTCTGGTGCGCGACGATGCCGGTATTGCCATGGTGCGCGGCTTGATGAACATCTTCAAGAGCCAGCTGCGCATGGTGTACCAGCCGGACGGCGGCTAGGTGAAGCAATTGCTGTTCATTCAGGCCCAAGAGCGCTTCGACGATGCCGAGTTGCCGGCGATGGTACGTGCCGTGAACCAGTGGCAGCGTTTGTCTGCGCGTCCCTTGGTGCACGCGATAGCGCCGGGTAACCATCTCAGCATGTTGAATCAGGACAACGCGCATACGGTGGCGGAAATCCTGCGGGCGTGGATGGCACTGGAGGAATCTGTGGACTCCGCTCCGGAAGCTCTCGAACTATTGAGCGCTTAGAAGGAGGAAAGTATAAAAGAGAAGAGAATGCCGCCCGAACCGCTTTGCGGTTCGGGACGCCGAGTCAAGCTTGGCGGGTTCCCGCGCAGATCGGCCTACGGTCCTTGTCTATTTCGCGATGATTCATGGTAGCGGAACAGTGATCGTATTTTTGTCGGCTTATTTATCCGTAAATGCATGTCTGACTCATTCGATAAATAAAGATCATCTGACACTACACTGACGATTTCTCCAGCGGCAATCGGCGGGGTTGACCGGTTCGTCGTTGCCCCAATCCGCCAACGTACACTGAAATGGCTTGACGATGGCAGTACAGAACTCCTCTTGCGAACAACCTGACGCATCGACGCTTGAGTTTGTAGCCGATGTATTCGGGCAGAGGTCGTTACGGTTTGGAATGCCATCCTTGTCGTCGTCGGCCCAATAGGCACGCAGTGAGGCTAATTCCGCCTGCAAAGTATTGACCAATTGGCCGGAATCGTTTTCAGCCAAGCAAGCGGCCAAATTATCCGCTTGGTTCGGAAACGGGTCGCAAACGTCACCGAATTGGTCCCCATCAGTGTTCGCTTGATCGGCATTGCCGATGTTCGGGCAATTATCGGCAATATCGATCACGCCGTCATGATCTTGGTCGAAATTGTTCGGAGCCGTTTCGGCATTGACTCGAACTACGCCTTTGAGGGCCGGAGTGCCGCTTTCACAATGCTGCTCGAAATCGGCAGCGAAGTTTTTCAACATGCCGTCCGACGTAAACGTTGCCTCCAAAATCGTGAAGCGACCGGACAGCGTATTGCAACCGCGCCCGGCGCCCGAGATGTCGAGACCCGGTTGGGTAGGTGATTGGAAAGGATAACGAGCAGCATTTTCGTAAGTTGTACCGGGAACGAAATTTGACGGTGCGGCAAAATCGAGAGTCCAATAACCGTTGCCATTGAAGTTTACAGCGATCCGATTCGGTGTTCCGGTTGCCGTTATCGTGCCGTCTTGCAAGGTGAAAGTTTGCTTTATGCCACCGCCGATATAGTCGCCCGGGTCGCTGTCAAAATAGATGAAAGTGGCGCCTTGAACCGAGTCGCAGGCGTCTCCGATTCGGTCGCCGTCGGCATCTGATTGAGTTGGGTTCTCTACATTGGGACAATTGTCGGCGATGTCTTTAATGCCGTCGCTGTCGGTATCGAATTCGGCGATCGACGAATTGAAACGTACGCTGCCAAACAATGCTGCAGGACCGCCTTCGCAATGCTGCTCGAAATCGGCGGCGAACTTATTGATTGCCGAGTCGACGTCATAATCGGCTTCGTAAACGATGAAACGTCCGGTCAGCGTGTTGCAGCCACGCCCGCTGCCGGAAATGTCCAAGCCTGGTGCGGTCGGCGATTGGAAAGGAAAGCGCATCGCTCCTTCGTAAGTCCCAACCTGAATTGGCGCATTGCTGGGGCCGGCAAAATTGAGAGCCCACCAAGTCGAGCCGGCCGAAAAGTTTACCGTAACGCCGCTGTCGTAATTTTGTGTGGCGGAGAAATTTCCGTCGGCCGGAGTCCAGGTCCTTGTTACGCCGCCGCCGATATAATCGCCGGCTCGGCTGTCGAAAGTCAAATAGGTGTCGGCGTGTACCCAGCCGTTCGCTAGCGCCAAACAAATCGTGGTCACTCGTCCTATTCGATTTGCAAACGAATTGTGTTTTTTAGAAACATTAACGCTGTTCATGTAGAAATATCCCTCACGGTTTTGATACGGATGGTCGGTAAAAAACTGTCGCGTATTGACTTTTTGGGGCTTTTTATTGTTTATTTTTAATGAAAATAAATCATTAAAAATAATATAAATTCAATAATTAACAAATAAGAAAAGCCGCTTTTTATGCTGTTCTTTTGACGCGTGCTTTGTATCAATATGCTCCGTCCTGAAAATATCTTTGATATGGCGGCATACAAAAATACGTTAGTAATATAAATATAAATTTTTTTTATTACAAATAAAATTTTTGCAATGAATCACATCAAAAAAAGGGTCAGGCTACTTTTCCAATAAAAAGGGCCGTAGGATGATGATATGGACTCCTCTTTTTTCGTTGTTAAGTACCTATGCAAAATTATTCGTGCAGTACTGTAGGCTGGGTTGAGGAACGAAACCCAGCTTTCTCCTTCGGCGAGGCTGGGTTTCCGCTAAGCTCCAACCCAGCCTACGCAGCGGTATTTCCAGCCCAACGCCGTTCCGGACAGGCTATTCCCAATCGTAATCGTCGATTTCCGGCGATGCCGCCCAATTTTTGGGGATACACACCTCGCTTTATCCAGCGATGGAACGATGAATACGGTCAGAATCGTAGGCTGAGTACTGTAGGCTGGGTTGAGGTACGAAACCCAGCTTTTCCCAGCTTTGGCAAGGCTGGGTTTCCGCAAAGCTCCAACCCAGCCTACGCAGTGGTATTTCCAGCCTGACGCCGTTCGGGACAGGCTATTCCCAATCGCAATCATCGATTTCCGGCGATGCCGCCCAATTTTCAGGATATGCGCCGCGTTTTACCCAGGGATGGAACGATGAATATGGCCAGTCCTTGACCGCTTGGACCCATCCGTGTTTGACCGGGTTGTAATGAATGTAATCCAAATGGCTGTAGTAATCGCGCTCGTCTCGAATACAATGCTCCCAATAACGGCGCTGCCAGATGCCTCTTTCTTGTTTCCGAAGGCGGCTTGACGAGATGGGCTCAGTATTTGGGATCGATCGGGATAAATGCGATTTGATCAGCCGCCAACGCAGGGAATAATCGTGGTCATCCGGCGGCATTTGCCAGATGCAATGCAGATGTTCCGGTAAAATCACGATGGCATCGATCGTAAACGGATGGTCGCCGCGAACCTGCCGGAAGGCGGCGCGCAATTTGTCGACATGGCGGATTAGAAGATCGTTGTGTCGACGTTCGGCAAGATTGACGGTAAAGAAATAGCAGCCGCCGGGGACATGTAGGCGTTTGTAGGTTCGCATTTGGCAAGCATAGCAAGGTTTTGTGATATTTGACGATGCTGGGTTTCGTACCTCAACCCAGCCTACATGGGCTTTATTTATGATTTCACTAAGAAATTTCGATCTGAATCTTCTGGTCGCCTTCGACGTGCTGATGGAGGAATTGAACGTGACTCGCGCCGCGGAACGGATGTTCGTGACCCAATCGGCGATGAGCCATGTGCTGCACCGGCTGCGTCAGCAACTGGACGATCCGCTGTTGGTCAAAACGCCAAGCGGCATGAAGCCGACGCCGAGGGCATTGGCTTTGATCGAGCCGGTCAGGGAAGTCCTGCAAGAAGTGGAACATTTGATTCGGTCGCCGGCGGCATTCGATCCCTTGACCAGCCAGCGCCGCTTCGTGTTGGCCGCGACCGATTATATGGAACTGCTGGTGTTGCCGGCGCTATGTGAAAGGATCAGCCGGCTCGCGCCCGGCATCGCCGTCCAGGTCAAACGCACCGAAGCTTCGTTCCCGTCCGGCGCGCTCGAAAACGGCAGTCTGGACGTGGTGCTCGGTTTTGAATCGGTGCTGAATCCGCCTTCCCATCTCAATCGGCTGACTTTGTTCAGCGATCGCATGGCCTGTCTGGCCCGAAAGGCGCATCCGATGTTAGAAAACGGTTTGTCGTTGACCGATTATGTCGCGTTGCCGCATATGCTGATTTCCAGGACCGGCAGCCCGGTCGGCCTGATCGATCAGAAATTGCAGGAAATGGGCATGGAACGGCGCATTCAATTGATCGTACCGCATTTCCTATCGGCGCCGCTGATTGTCGCCCAAACCGACATGATTCTGTCGCTGCCGCAGCGGATTGCCGAACAATTCACCCGCTTCGCGGCGCTCGATATCTTTTCGGTCCCGGTCGATCTGCCGGACTATGAATTGACGATGATCTGGCATCCTTTGCGCGATAAAGATCCGGCATTGGTCTGGCTGCGTGGGCAACTCGCCGACATCGGCCAGACCTTTGTCGCTCTATAAGATTGATTTAGCGCCCGGCCAGACCGGGCGCGAGTGGCTTGACTTGCAGCAGATAATACGGCGGTTTCGAGGCCGATTCGCCGCCGTTCAGCACGGACGACTGATGCAGCCGGTTGACCACCGCATACAAACGACCTTCCGGTCCGAAGCTGAAGGAATCGACCCAGGACAAGCGCGGGCACTGCGCAAGCCGCCGATAGGTCCGATCAGGTGCAATCACGCCGATCGCGTTTTCAGCCAGTTCACCAAGATAAATATTATTCGCCTGGTCGATCGTAATGCCGTCCGAAATCGGTTTATCGCTGTAGCGTTCTACCCGGCTTGCCAGCGTCTTCGCGTCGAGACTTTCATCGGCCAGATCGGCAGCTTTGATCCGGTATAGGCTATGTCCGTGCATCGGACCGTAATAGACCCATTCGTTGTTCAGGTCTTCGGTAATCGGATTGACGCCGATATGCGGTCTGACCAGATGCCCCGCTGCATCTTTGACCTGTACCGGCTTTCCGTCGATCATCAGATCGACGTTTTCCGGCAGCACGCTGGAATGGCCTTGCAACACCCGCCGCGCCGCCCCTGTCGTCATATTCACGACGATCAACGCCGCATCGCTGCCGCCGGCCGGATCGCTGATATAAATATGCTGATGGCGCATGTCGACCGCAAAATCATTCACGAAAGCGTGCTCTCCCGTTACCGGAGGGGGCAAATAAATGACGCGGTGCAATCGATCGGTACGACTATTCCAGCCGACCAGCTTCGGCGTGGACTTGCCGCGCATGCCGTTATCGAGCATCCAGACGATGCCGTTTTTGTCCGCACGTATACCCAGGACCGAATCGAGCTTCAATGCGGATTGCGAAGCGAAAGCGCTTAATGCCTTGGAAGGAAACGCCGTCAGAACATGGTCCGGCTGCACTTCAACAACCGAAAACTCGGGGGCGTAAAACTGATGCAGGCTCATGATGATGCGTCCCTCCTGTGTGACGGTAACATTGCCAGGCCCCCGGTCCAGGTTGGCAAGAACCTCGAAATTCGAATTTCCCTCCGCAATGGCACGCCAGGCTACCCCCAAAAGTAAGATAGCGCTAAATTTGACTACACGATTCATTTTATACCTCGTTATTGGTTGCGTTCCAATACACCATACTAGAGCGCTACCCAGGTGTTAAATGATGTTTCCTCATGCTGCCATTCATAAAATTTATGAGTTCTTCGGATCGGGCGGTCGTGGAGACTGATGATTTGGATTTCTCACTCTGTCGCTAATGTTTAATCATTGGACCATTCGAAAAAGCGCAAACTCTCCCCGAATCGACGGACTTATGCCTACGGAGTCTAGATGCATTGAGGGTTGGTTACGCTCAACGCCGCTTTAACTTTTTTCCAGTAGCATCAAAGGGCGCTCTATCGGCGTAAGCCGATAGAGCGCTGATGCGTCGGCGTTATAGCCGGCTTATTTGCTGAAGCTGGCTGTGACGGAAAGGTCCTTGCTCATCGTCAGGTTGCAGTTGGGTGCAGTGCCGGCGCAGGCTCCGCTCCAGCCGAGGAAAGATTTTCCAGCGGGTGGCGTGGCTGTGACGGTCACTGCCGTGCCCGAGGTGAACTTGGCCGAGCAGGCATTGCCGCAATTCAGCAGACGATCGGTGCCGGCTGGCGTAGCGGTGACCGTGCCTGGGTTGCTGCGCCCTACGGACAGCGTGAACGAAGTTGCTGTAGAGCCGCCACCGCCACCCGTCTTGACGAGCGCGCCAAAGTTCGCCGTCACATTCACCGCGTCATTGACGGTCACATCGCAGCTTAGAGCGTTACCGGAACATGCGCCGCCCCAACCGGTGAAGAAATTGTTGCTGGCGGGCTGCGCGGTGAGCGTCACAACGGTGTTGAGCGGGTAGTTGGCCACGCACTTACTGCCACAGCTCAGCACCCTGTCCGAAGACGAGACCTTGCCTGAGCCCACTAAGCCGATGGTCAGCGAAGGTATGGCGATATTCGCCGCCGCCATCTGTGCTGCCAGCATGTCGCCGAGCTCGCCAGCGAGCGGAGCGTTGCAACTGCCATCGCCGCCGCAGACCGCTTCGTGGGTGATCGGATCATAGGCACCGGTGTATGCGTAAGTTTCATAGCGGCGAATCACGGCGCGCGTGCCCGCAGCAGGCGTACGCTGATTGACGTGCTTGCCGCGCTGGCGATGGCCCACGCCGGCCGGCGTGGGCTGCATCAGGGTCCATTCGGTTTCGATCTGCGTCGGGTCTTGCGGTACCACCGTGTTCGTGTCCACCAGTTCTTCGAGCGTGACGTGACGATCGATCTCGTTCTCGTAAATCTTCATCCAGGTCGCGTCACCGTATTGCGCCTCGGCGGTCTCTGGCGCATTCACTTCGGCAACCAGCGCCTCGGGATTGCCCACGACGGGAGGAGGGACAAAGGCATAGACAGGGGTGGGCACAAAAATATTGTTCGGGCTGGCGATGAGCTGGCTCGGATTCGCCGGGTCTGCAAGCAGCCAGCGGTAGCCGACCTCCACGTAGTTAGAGGTTGTGGGCCGTGGGCCAAAATGATCGCAGCCGGCATTGTCGGTTGCGGCGAATGAGTAACAGGTGCCCTGAAAGCCGGTTCCGGGGTTGTGCGGGATCGTCCGCGCGATGAATTGTTGGGCGACCGGGTCCCAAGTGCTCTGGTAGCGCACATAGGTGCCGGTGGCATAGGGAATGTAGGCCGGCTGACCGTACTTGCTCGGCCAGGCCGGTCCAAATTCCGTCGGCTGGATGTTGTCGAGCTGGATCTCGAAGCCGTAGGTCGTCTGGCCTTCGTAATTCGCGACATCGAAATTCGTCAGTGAACCGATGATGGCGTTCTGTACCGCGAACGCGACCGAAGGTGTGGCCAGCTGGGCGAGTGCCAGCGCCGTGCTCGATGCGAGCAAGCGGCAAGATGCCGCAGTGCGCGATGGTTGCGAAGATAGATTCGTCCAATTTTTTGTAGATGTCATGGAGACACTCCTGAGTAATGGGAAAGGCCGAATATGACTTCGGTCCACGCGGTGCATTCCCAGGCGACAATAAAAGGTTCAAATGCTCTAACATAAAAAGATGTCTAAATGCGGTCAAAATTCGCGCCAAGACGAAGTGTAACGCGGGGAAGTCCATCGACTACGTGATTGCGTCACTCAATCCGACCCTGATAGGCTGGTACGGGTACTTTCAGCATGCCCACCGGTTCACGTTTACGAGATCGACGGCTTTGTTCGTCGTCGTTTATGGGCAATGTTGCGCCGACAAAAGCCCCGGCCGGGTCAGCGACGATGCCTGCCCCTATCCTATGGCCGACTGCCGTCTGTGCGCAAAACCCGGCGCCAACGGCTGCTTTGAGATTGCCACACATTCCGTTTGTAACCGATACAAGCGATCAATTTGCTTCCGCGGCTAACGCCGGTTCCTGACGTCCAAAGCGACTCAGACCCCGCTGCAAACCCTCGACATAGGTAAACACCACCGGCACCACCAGCAGGCTGAGCAGCGTGGAACTCAGCAAACCGCCGATCACCGCGATCGCCATCGGTTGCCGGAAGCCGGTGTCGGAACCCCAGCCCAGCGCAATCGGCAACATGCCGGCAATCATCGCGACCGTGGTCATCATGATGGGCCGGACCCGCTTATGGCAGGCATCCAGCAGCGCCTCGTGCAGCGACAGGCCCTGTTCGCGCCTTGCCACCAGCGCATATTCGACCAGCAGGATCGAGTTTTTGGTGACAATGCCCATCAGCATGATCAAGCCGATCATCGACGGGATATTCAATTCGCTGCGGGAGACCAGCAGCGCGATGAATGCCCCGCCTATCGACAGCGGAATCGCCGACAAAATGGTCAGCGGCTGGAAGAAATCCTTGAACAGCAGCACCAGCACGCAGAACATGCACAACAGGCCGGTCAACATCGCCCACAGGAAACCGCTCGCCATCTCTACCATGATTTCCGCATCGCCGGTCTCGATCAGTTTGACGCCGGATGGCATGTTGGCGACCGCCGGCAGTGCCTTCGCGGCAGCCAGGGCCTTGCCCAGGGACTGCCCTCCCAGTTCGGCGCTGACGGTCACATAACGGCGGCGGTCGAAACGCTCCACCTGCGCCGAACCGCCGGCCAGCGCCAATTCGGCGACGCTGGACAACGGCACCAGGCCGCTGGCGGACTTGATCCTGAGATTGGCCAGCACCTGCAAATCCCGGCGCGCGGCGTCGGCCATCCGCACCCGAATCCCCAACTGCCGGTTGTCCAGGTTCAGCTTGGCCAGTTGCGCGTCGAAATCGCCGCTGGTCGCGATGCGTACCGTTTCGCTGATCAGTTCGGCGGTGATACCGAGTTCGGCGGCGCGCTGCCAGTCGGGCCGGATCACGATTTCCGGGCGCTCCAGGCTCGCGGTGCTGGTGATATTGCTCAGCGAGCGGATTCCGCGCAGTTCCCGCTCCAATGCCTGGGCGCTGGCCTTCAGCGCCGCGACATTGTCGCTGGACAAAATCAGCGACATTTTTTCGCCCGGGCCGCCGACGCCGACCGAGAAACGGGCGCCGGCGACATGATGCAAGGCCTGACGCACGGCCTGTTCGATTGCGGTTTGTGACGATCGCTCATTGCGGGCGCTCAAGGTCAAGGTCAACGTGCCCTCGCGGACCTCGCCGGCCCGGCGCAGACCGCCACCGCCGAACTGCTGGCTGCTGCCGACCGCCGCGAACAGATGATCGATGCCGGCCACCGGTTTCAACGTCGCGCGCACGGCTTCCGCGACCTTGCCGGCATCGACAATCGAACTGCCCGGCGGCAATTCGAAATGCACCGTGGTGTAACCGCGATCGGCAGCCGGCATGAAGCCGGCCGGAATCCACGGCAGCAGCGCGCAGGCGGCGATGAAAAACAGCGTCGCCAACACCAGCGTGGTCTTGCGCCGTGTCAGCGTCCAGTGCACGATGCGCAGATAAATCCGCATCAGCTGGCCGTCCGCAGCCTCCGGATGCTGTTGGTCGGCGAGCAGAAACACCGCTAGCACCGGCGTCAGCAGCCGCGCCACCAGCAGGGATGCCAGTACCGCCACCACGGCGGTCCAGCCGAATTGTTTGAAAAACATCCCGGAAATGCCGTTCATCATCGCGGTCGGCATGAAGACGACCACCAAGGTCAAGGTGGTGGCGATCACCGCCAGCGCGATTTCGTCGACCGCCTCGGCGGCGGCCTGGCGCACCGATTTGCCCATCCGCGCATGCCGGGCGATGTTTTCGATCTCGACGATGGCGTCGTCGACCAGGATGCCGACCACGATCGCCAGGGCCAGCAAGGTCAGCATGTTCAGCGAAAAGCCCAGCCAATACATCGCGGCAAAGGTCGGCAGGATCGACAAGGGCAAGGCCGAGGCCGACACCAGGGTCGCCCGCCAGTCGCGCAGAAACCACCACACCACCAGCACCGCCAGCAGGGCGCCTTCGTACAGCATCGTCATCGAGCCGCGATATTGCTCCTGCGCATAATCCACCGTCCCGGAAATCAGGGTCGTGCTGAGGCTCGGGTCGGCCTGCCGTAAACGCTGCAAGGCCTTCTGTACACCCTCGGCGATACGGGTTTCGTCATGGCCTTTGGCGCGATAAATATTGAAGCCGATCACCGGCTTGCCATCCAGCAAGGCCAGTTCGGTACGCTCGGCCACGGTGTCCCTGACCGTGGCGACTTGATCCAGGCGCACGTCGCGGCCATTGCCCAGCGCCACCGGCAAGGCCGCCAGTTCCGAGGCCTGGCGCACAGTCGCCAGGGTGCGCAGCGCTTGTTCCGCACGGCCGAGATTGCCGCGCCCGCCGGAGGATTCCTGCTGCACCTGTTTCAGCGCCCGCGACACATCGGTGGCGGTCACGCCGAGCGATGCCAGCCGCACCGGATCGACCTCGACCTGGATTTCGCGCTGCACGCCGCCCAGGCGCTCGAAGCGGCCGACCCCGGCCACGCCGGACAGGGTCTTGCCGACGGTGTCGTCGACAAACCAGGACAAGGCTTCCTCGTCCAGCTTCGAGGAAGCGATCGCATAGGTCAGGATCGGCGCGCCGCCGACCGTGACCGCGCTGATACTGGGTTGCTGCACGCTGGTCGGTAAATCCGAACGCACCCGGTCCACCGCATCCTTGGTTTCGATCAAGGCGTCGGACAGTTTCTTTTCGAGCACGAATTCGGCGCTGATCTGCACCAGGCCGTCGGTGATCGAGGTGCGGATGTGCTTGAGGCCCGACAGGGTGGCGATCGAGTCCTCGACCTTGCGCGCCACCTCGGTTTCGAGCTGCGCCGGCGCGGCGCCGGGCTGGCTGAGCTTGATGATGATCGCGGGCAGATCGAGGTCCGGCAGGCTCTGGATGGACAGTTGCTGAAAACCGCGCAATCCGGCCAGCGACAGCATCAGGAACAGCAACACCGCCGGTATCGGATTGCGGAGGGTCCAGGTCGCCAGATTCATCGCTCAGCTCTCGCCGCCGGCGGCATGGCCCTGGTCGATCTGCACCAGATCGCCGTCGTTTAGAAAGCCCGCGCCTTCGACGACGATACGGTCGCTGTCGCTCAGGCCCTTGACGATCTCGATCTCGGCATCCTGGCGGCGGCCGGTCTCGACCGGCTGCAAGGCGGCGGGCACGACGGCGCCGTCGTTACTGAGTTTCAACACGTAACTGCGGCCGTCGCGAATCACCACGCTGGCGGCCGGCACCGTCAGCGCCGGGCTTTCGGCCAGCAGCACCCGGCCGGCGGCGTACATGCCGGCGCGCGCCTGGCTGCCGGGAATCAGGTCCGCATAGACGATGCCGAGACGGGACTGAGGATTCAGGGCCGGGGCGAGTTGCCGCAAACGGGCTTCCGCGCGGCTGCCGTCCGGCAAGCCGAGGCCGATGTGCTGGCCGGGCCGAATTTGCGCCATTTGCGCAGCGGTCAACTCGCCGCGCCATTCCAGGCGATTCTGGCGGATCAGCCGAAACAGTTCCTGGCCGCTGGCGGGCACCGAGCCTAAGGTCGCCTGACGGGCACTGATGACGCCGTCGTCAGGCGCCAATACCGAGGTATAGCTCAATTGCAGCCGTTTGGCGGCCAGCTGCGCCCTGACCGCGTCGACCTGGGTGCGGGACGTCTCCGCTTCGGTTTCATAGCGCAAGATCTCCATCTGACTCAAGCTGCCGGCGTTTTTCAGCTTCAACACCCGCTGTTTATTGATTTCGGCCTGCGTCGCGGTGGCCTGGGCCTGCGCCAGATTGGCCTTGAGCTGGGCCAGGTCGGCGCTGAGCATGTCGGCATCGAAACGCGCCAGCAGCTGGCCGCGTTTGACCGCATCGCCGACATTCGCTCGTACCTCGATCAAGCGCAAGCCCGACTGCTGCGCGCCGATGACCGCCTCCTGCCAGGGTTCGATCGTCCCCGTCGCCTCGATGGTCGCCGGCCACTGCCGCCATTGCGGCGTCGCGCGGGTCACCGTCAATGCCGCCGCGGGTGGCTCTGTGCCGGTTTCGGCGGGCTTCGGAGCGGCACGCAAGTATGCCATGCCGGCCGAAATCGCCAGCACGGTAAATACGCTGATCAGCAAGGCGCCACGGCCGACGCCGCGTTGTGGCGCGAGGCTGAGGGAAAGGGATTGGGGGGGCGTCATGACGGATAATCTCGGCAGGTAGAGGGGCGCGGCGGCATTAAAACTGAACCGTCCGGTTTAGACTATATTTTGACAGCATCTAGCTGTCAATCGAAACTGAACCGTCTAGTGTAATCCAGAAATGTTACATGCGAATTTAAGCAGGAGAGGTTTGCAGCGAAAAAGTCGTCTTCGAGCCGGGCTTGGTTAACGCCCGGCCCGAATCATGGCATCCTTCTTTTGCGGTCAGAGGCTACCGTGAAAGAAAGCCGATCATTAAAACAAACTCTCCCAGATCGCATCGACCTTTTTGACGACCGCTTCGGTCATCGCAATCGGCCGTCCCCATTCCCTGTTCGTTTCGCCGGGCCATTTATTGGTCGCGTCGAAGCCGACTTTCGAGCCGAGCCCCGATACCGGCGAGGCGAAGTCGAGATAGTCGATCGGGGTGTTTTCGAGGATGCTCAGATCGCGGGCCGGGTCCATCCGGGTCGTGATCGCCCAGATCACGTCCTGCCAGTTGCGCACGTCGACATCGTCATCGACCACGATCACGAACTTGGTGTACATGAACTGGCGCAAAAACGACCAAGTGCCGAACATGACCCGTTTCGCGTGGCCGGCGTATTGTTTTTTCATACTGATGACCGCCATCCGGTACGAGCAGCCTTCCGGCGGCAGGTAGAAATCGACGATTTCCGGAAACTGCTTTTGCAGGATCGGCACGAACACTTCGTTCAGCGCGACGCCGAGAATCGCCGGTTCGTCCGGCGGCCGGCCGGTGTAGGTGCTGTGATAGATCGGATTGTGGCGCTGGGTGATCTTCTCGATCGTGAACACCGGGAATTCGTCGACTTCGTTGTAGTAGCCGGTGTGATCGCCGAACGGGCCTTCGGGCGCGGTTTCGCCCGGATAGATGAAGCCTTCGAGCACGATCTCGGCGCTGGCCGGGACTTGCAGCGAATCATGGGTCAGGCAACTGGCGACCTCGGTCTTGCTGCCGCGCAGGAGCCCCGCGAACGCATATTCGGACAGCGAATCGGGCACCGGCGTGACCGCGCCGAGAATCGTCGCCGGGTCGGCGCCCAACGCGACCGCGACCGGGAACGGCGCGCCCGGATGCGTCTTTTGCCATTCCCTGAAATCGAGCGCGCCGCCGCGGTGGGCCAGCCAGCGCATGATCACCTTGTTCTTGGCGATCACCTGCTGCCGGTAGATGCCGAGATTCTGCCGTTCCTTGAACGGGCCCTTCGTGATCACCAGGGGCCAGGTGATCAGCGGGCCGGCGTCTTCCGGCCAGCAGGTCTGGATCGGGTAATGGCTCAGATCGATGTCGCCGCCTTCGATGACTTCCTGCTGGCAGGGTGGCTCCTTGATCAGTTTCGGCGCCATGTTCAGGACCTGTTTGAACACCGGGAACTTTTCGAACGCATCCTTCATGCCTTTCGGCGGCTCGGGTTCCTTCAGATAGGCCAAGAGTTCGCCGATGCCGCGCAGTTCGCCGACCGAATCGGCGCCCATGCCCATCGCGACCCGATGCGTGGTGCCGAACAGATTGCCGAGCAGCGGAATGTTCGAGCCGACCGGATTTTCGAACAGCAGCGCCGGCCCGCCTTTTTTCAAGGTGCGGTCGCAGATTGCGGTGATTTCGAGATAGGGATCGACCGGAACGTTGACGCGTTTGAGTTCGCCTTCCTTTTCGAGTTGCGCGATGAAGTCGCGGAGGTCTTTGTATTTCATTCTGGAGTGTGGTTACGGTATGACTGGGCGGCCCGGATTTTCGTGCTTCGAAACGATGCGGTGTTTTCGGGCATAAAGTTTAAATAATCGACGGGGTCTTTTCGAAGCTATAAGCGGATTGCTTCGATCCAGCGCGACTGGGACAATTCGCCTTCATGACCGAAGAGGCGCGTCTTGGCCTGGGCATCGACCAGCCAAACCTCCTGCGCGCCGCGCGCAAGGTAAAGATCGATCTTGATGCGCATTTCTTCGTCGGTGTTCGACGGCGAAAGAATTTCGACGCAAATCTCGGGGGCTTTCGGATACGGCGTCGCGTAACCGAATTCGGCGATAAACGCGGCGCTGGCCCAGGCGACATCGGCGACTTTGACGCCGTCGGTCGTTTGGATCGCGCATTCGATGATGATTTCGCCATCGGGACAGCCCTGTTCCAGCGCTTTACCGACACGGTATTCCATGTTGCCATGGCTATTGCTGGCCGGACTCATCAGAATCTGCCCGAAACGGTTCAACTCGATCTTGAACGGCAGGTTTTCGAATAGCGGATTATTGATGATCTCGGCCCATTCCATAACGTGTCCTCCGGTCGAGGGGCTTATGCCGCAATGCCGTTGTGTCTGAGCAGTGCGTCGATCGTCGGCTTGCGGCCACGGAACCTGACGAACAGATCCATCGCGTCCTCGCTGCCGCCTTTTTCGAGAATCTGGGTTAAAAACGCCTGGCCGGTTTCCTGATCGAAAATGCCTTTTTCCTCGAACAGCGAAAACGCGTCGCTGGACAGCACCTCGGCCCATTTGTAACTGTAATAGCCGGCCGCGTAGCCGCCCGCGAAGATGTGCGAGAAGCCGTGCGCGAAGCGGTTGAAGGCCGGCGGCTGCACGACCGCGACCTGCTTCCGGACCTGATTCAGGGTTTCGTAGATGCGTCCGCCCTTGTGCGGATCGTAGTCGCGGTGGAGGCGGAAATCGAACAGGCTGAATTCGAGCTGACGCACCATGATCATCCCGGACTGGAAGTTCTTCGCCGCGAGCATCTTGTTCAACAAGTCGTCGGGCAGGGGTTCGCCGCTTTGATAATGGCCGGACATCAACGGCAGCGCGTCTTTCTCCCAGCACCAGTTTTCCATGAACTGACTCGGCAGCTCGACTGCGTCCCATTCGACGCCGTTGATGCCGGAGACGCCGAGATGGTCGATCCGGGTCAGCATGTGCTGCAGGCCGTGGCCGAATTCGTGAAACAAGGTCGTGACTTCGTCGTGCGTCAGCAGTGCCGGCTCATCGCCTGTCGGCGGGGTGAAATTGCAGGTCAGATAGGCGACCGGCGTTTGCACCGCGCCGTCGGTTTTCTTGCGGCCGATGCAGTCGTCCATCCAGGCGCCGCCGCGTTTTTTCGGGCGCGCATACAAATCGATGAAAAACCGGCCGCGCAGGTCGCCGTTTGGGTCGGTGATTTCGAAAAAGCGCACGTCCGGGTGCCAGGCGTCGAAGTCGGAAATTTCGGTGATGTGCAAGCCGTACAATTTTTCGACGACCGCGAACAGGCCGGGCAGGACCTTGGTGATCGGGAAATAGGCCTTCACTTCTTCCTCGGACAATTGATAGAAATGCTGGCGCATTTTCTCGGAGTAATAGCCGATGTCCCAGCTTTGCAGGTCGCCGACGCCGTAATGGGCCTCCGCGAATTCGCGCAGTTCGGCCAGATCGCGGCGCGCCTGCCGCCAGGATTTGTCGGCCAGGTCTTCGAGAAAACCCATCACGTCGTCGGGTTTGTCGGCCATCTTGGTCGCCAGCGACAGTTCGGCAAAATTGGCGAAACTGAGCAGGCGCGCCTTTTCATGGCGCAGCGCGAGAATCTTTTCCATGCTTTCGCTGTTGTCCCAGCGGCCGGCCTGCGGGCCCTGATCGGAGGCACGGGTCGCAAAGGCTTCGTAATGTTCGCGGCGCAGTTCGCGGTTGTCCGCGTAGGTCATCACCGCGTGATAGGACGGAAATTGCAAGGTGATCATCCAGCCGTCCTGGCCGTTTTGTTCGGCGGTTTGCCGAGCCTGCGCCAGCGCCGAAGCGGGCAGGCCGGTCAGGTCGAGTTCATTGGTGAGCAGTTTCGACCAGCCGTTGGTCGCATCAAGTACGTTTTCTTCGTAGTTGCTCGCGAGTTTCGACAGCTCCTGGCTGATTTCCTTGTAGCGCTGTTTTTTCTCGGCGTCGAGATCGATGCCGGACAAATGGAAATCGCGCAACGCGTTTTGGATGATCTTTTGTTGGGCGATGTCCAGCGCGGCGTACTCGGCGCTGCCTTCGATCGCCTGATAGGCCTTGAACAGCGCTTCGTTCTGTCCCATTTCGGTCGCGTAGGCACTGAGTTTCGGCAGGCAGGCGTTGTAGGCTTCCCGCAGCGCCTCGCTGTTGACCACCGAATTCATGTGGCTGACCGGAGACCAGGCCTTATGGAGGCGGTCTTCGGCGTTTGCGATCGGCTCGATCAGGTTTTCCCAGCGATAGTCGCGGGTCGCGTTCAGGCAGCTTGCGACGGTCGCGCGCGCGTCGGCCAGCAACTGGTCGATCGCCGGCACGACATGCTCGGGTTGAATTTGGGAGAACAGCGGCAGTTCGGTAGGGGCCAGTAAGGGGTTGCTCATCGGGTGTCCAGTCATCAAATCGGTTTTGCGTGGTGATTGAGGAAGCGATCGCTTCAGTTTATCGATATGTACAGACGGCAGCTTTTCAAGGATCAGTCAAAAATTGCCGAGGCTAAATTTTTCGCCGCATCCAGGCCCTTGATTGTGGACCTGTCGCCGATGCCGGTCAATCGGGTTCCAGCCAGGTTGGCGCCGGTCAAGTCGGCCTCTTCGAGATGGCAGCCGGACAGGTCGGCGCCGCTCAGATCGGCATCGGTCAGATCCGCGCCGGCTAAATCGACGCCGAACAGCGTCGCGTTTTTGAGGCGGCTGCCGCGCAGATTCGCATGCCGCATCAGCGCGCGGCTCAAGTCGGCGGCGCTCAAATCGGCGCCCGCCAGATTGACGTTGTTCAAACTGACTCGCATCAGCCCCATCGGCTGGTTCTTCATGTCCGCGCCCCAGTTCGCATGCGTCAGATTCGCGTGGCTCAGATCGGACTTGTCGAGATTCGCGATGATGCGGCTACCTGACAGGTTGGCGTTGCTGAGATCGGCGCCCATCACCGATACGCCGAAAATGCTGGTATTGGAGAGATCGGCGCCGGATAAATTGATCTTGGTCATCACGGTCAAATCCAGGTTCAGGCCCGACAGATTGCTGTGGCTGAAATTCGCCCGCCTGAGGTCGGCGCCCCATAAGTCCGCATGCCGAAAATCCAGATGCGACAAATCCAGGTCGGTCAGATTCTTGCGGCGCAAATCGGCGGGGTGGCCCTTGCCGGCCGCAGCGAGGCGCTGTTCGACCCCGGCGCGGTCAAGATCGGCCGCCGCCGCCGCGCCGCAAAGGCACAGCGCCGGCAGGACGGGCCAGACGTATCGGATATTCATAGCGGCAAACTCCAGAGAGGTGAACATTCATTTCAACCGGCAACTCTACCGCCGGACGGATCCGATTGCAACCGCGTCGTGACGGTGGTCGCCCTCTCGAAAGGGGCGATGAGCGAATCGCGCGCAATCCTGCGGGGCGGCACACCCGTAGCGGCCCATGTCGAGGTAATATGTCACATTTTTCAGGACATGGTTAGGAAATAAACTGTTTCAATTTTGTTGATAATGACGAATTTCAGGCTGCCTAATATTTTGTTTTTATTTAAATAAAATTAATTAATATTATGATTTGAAAAAATAATTAGTTCTTGTCGTCCGGCAAAGATCGGGAACAGGGTAGATGCAAAAGAGAATTTTAAGGATTTTGGAGGGCGCGTTTAACACAACCGTAACATTGATCTAATCATAATTTAAGCTCGCCTGCACTAGAATCCTCGCCGCAACTGGGAAGACTGCTTCTCGTTGCCGCAGCAGGAACCTTCCGGCTGAAAAATCAATATCAAACACTTTATGATCAGGAGATCATCATGTTAAAGAAAAAGCAATTCATTGCCGTTGTATTATTTACTACTGTTATCTCAGCCACCAGCACGCAAGCTTCCGCAGGCATTCTTACCAGCACCACCAATTATTTATTAGGTGTTGTTGATGCCGCGGTTAACTCGATTCTGGATTTGACCTACAACAAACTGACCGCAACCGCTACCACGCTGGACACCACCATCGCGAAACTGCCAAGCCCGTTGGCTTGCGCGGCTGCGTATACATCCTTGTTAAACGCCGCCAACACTCAACTAACAGTTGATTTGCAAGTTTGCGCCGCTGCCCACGTTTCAACAGCAACTCTGCCAACCTTGAACACTTGCACGGGCAACGCGGTCAGCGTATCCATCAATGCAATCAACGCCGCGCTTGCCGCGACTCAAACTTGCTTGAGCTCGCATCTCCAATAGTTTTTGGCTGATTGAGACAAAAATGGCCGCTTTATGCGGCCATTTTTGTATCCGCGCTTCGTCACAGCGCATCGCGTTCATTTTGCATCCGTTTGCGCCGGCTGTTTGATTCAATATTTCAACGGCAGAAGCGGCTCGATGCCTTCAAATTCGGCGTTCGGATGGTGCTTCGAAATCTTTTCGGTGATGTCGCCGATTCGGTCCAGCGGAATGTCGATCAACACCAGCAATTGACCGGCTTCGATCGCTTTTTCGAATTGATGGAGCCTGGAATTGCCCGAATTCATGCCGGCCAGGCCGCCCATCAGCGAGCCGATCGTGGCGCCGGCCATGATCACGCCCAGGATCGGGCCGCCGGCGATCACGAATCCCGAATAGGCCAGGCCGGCCAAACCGGCCAGCAGGCCGGCACTGCCGCCGAGCACGATGCCGCGCTCGAGCGCCGGGATGAAATCGGTTTTTTGCAGCAGGGAGGCTTTCGGCAGATCCTCCAAAGGCGTATCCCGCTTGGCCAGGATGTGGATATGGCGGTCTTCGATGCCTTCCCGGCGCAGTTCGTCGACGATTTTGTGCGTCGTTTGGATATCCGGCGCTAAAAAATAGATGCGTCTCATCGCGTTACCCTCTCGTTGCGATCGCTTAGAAATAATCCCAAGGATATTCGGGTCTTAAAATCGGTCTGAAGCCCGCCGGCACCGGAAAAGGCGCGGTGACGAACTCGTAAACACCGACCAGTTCGCGGGTGACCGTCATGCCCAGGCCCATCGCCAAACCGACCGGAACGCCGATCGCGCCGCTTTTGCGTGTTTCCTGCACGATATTGCCCGGAATTTCGAGAAAGCCGCAGGTCATGCCGGCCAGGCCGCGGCCGAATTTGCCGGCTGAGCTATTGTCCGCCGCCGCGGTGGTGGTGAAGCCCAGCGCGAGAACGGCGAGGGCTGCCGTCGAGTAAAAGCGTAATGTGTTCATTTGCATTTCTCCCAGGGTGTGATGCCGAGTGCGCTCGGCCAAACAAGTTGCAACTACTCATTGTCATCGGATAGATCGGCAAGCAGCATTTGCTGCTGTTCGGTCAAATCAAACGCGCATTGCTGAAGCTGAAACCAATAGCGATTCAGCGCGCCATAATTTTTGTTGACTAAACAGCGCTCAAGATGTTCCGCCTGCATCCGGATATTTTCGAGTCCGCAAAAGCTCAGCGAGCCGTGCAGCTTATGCGTGATCTGCTGCGCGAGATCGTATTGCCGGCGCATCAGCGCGTTTTGAATGCCATCCAGTTGGTCCGGCAGTTCCGCGAACAATTGCGAAAAAATAGCGAATGCCAGCCGCCGGTCGTTGCGGGTCCGGGACAAAATCATCCGCAGGTAATCCGGGGGGGCGTTGTTGTCGTACATGGTGGGGGCCTTGGTCATCAATGCAGGCAAAAATGCGCTGCGTACACTACTCGCCGATCTATTTTATGGTTATCATGTCCGCTTTGAAAGACTCTATCTCGATTCCTCAATGCCGCATTTCAATTCCGCAGTCAGCGCCGCGCCGGCCGAACTGCAAGCAACGGTAGCCGCCCACTTACACGCCTGGACCGAACGACTCGCCGCGATGAATCTTGCATCGCCCCAGTTGCCCGGGTTCGCCGACGCGCTGGTCAAGGTCTGGTGTGGCAGTCAGTTCGTGGCCGAACAATGTTGTAAAAATCCGGAACTGCTGCTCGGTCTGGTCGATTCCGGCGATTTGGCGCGCGTCTATCAGTCCCATGACTACACCGACAAACTCAACGCACTGACCGTCGTTTCGGAAAGCGCCTTGATGGCCGCGCTCCGCCAACTTCGCCGCCGCGAAATGGTCCGCATCGCCTGGCGCGATTTGGCCGGCTGGTCTGATCTTCAGGAAACGCTGATGGATTTGTCGCTGCTCGCGGAGGCCTGCATCCGCCATGCACTCGATTTTCTCTACCGGCAGGCGGTCGAAAAGCGCGGCATGCCGGTCTTCAAGGACGGACGCCCGATGCAGATCATCGTGCTCGGCATGGGCAAGCTCGGCGCCTATGAGTTGAACTATTCATCAGACATCGATCTGATCTTTGCGTTCCCGGAGGAGGGCATTCTTCCGGACCGCAAGGAAACCCGCTACAGCGAATTTTTCACCCGCCTGTGTCAAAGTCTGGTCCGGGTGCTCGACGACATCACCGCCGACGGCTTTGTGTTCCGCACCGACATCCGCCTGAGGCCCTATGGCGACAGCGGCGCGGTGATCATGACCTTCGACGGCATGGAAAACTATTATCTGACCCAGGCGCGCGAATGGGAACGCTATGCGATGATCAAGGCGCGTCAGGTCGCCGGCGATTTCGAGGCCGGCAAACAGCTGATGGCGATGCTGCACGCCTTCGTGTATCGGCGCTATCTCGACTACGGCGCGTTCGAAGAACTGCGCTCGCTGAAACAGCAGATCACGCAGGAACTCCGACGCAAGGACCGGATGGAAAACGTCAAGTTGGGGCCGGGCGGCATCCGCGAGATCGAATTCATCGGCCAGGCCTTTCAGCTGATTCGCGGCGGCAAGGAAAAATCCTTGCAGATGCGCGGCATCCAGGACGTGTTGACACGGCTTGGCGAACTGCATCTGCTGACCGCCGAGGATGCCGAACAGTTGCAGCAGTCCTACCGCTTTCTGCGCATCGTCGAAAACCATATCCAGCAATATCAGGATAAACAAACCCACGATTTGCCCGCATCGCCGCCGGCCCGGGCCGCGCTGGCGTATGCCCTCGGTTTTGCCGGCTGGGATCACTGCAAGCAGGAACTGGACCGGGTCAGAGGCGACGTGCACGAGGTGTTCGGCCAGGTGTTTTCGTTGTCGAAGCATGATCAGGATGCCGGCCGGTTGATCTGGCACGGCGACGGCGATGAACTCGAAGGGCTCAAGGCCTACGGCTTTGCCGATGCCGAGGCCGCGCGCGAAAACATCCAGGCGTTCAAGGCGTCGGCGGCGGTGCGGCGCCTGACCGCGAAGGGCGCCGGGGTGCTGGAGCGCTTGATGCCGCAGGTGTTCGAGGCGATGCGCGCATACGACCGGCCCGATCCGGTGCTCAGGCGCGTGCTGGATATTTTTGCCGCGGTGGCCGGCAGGACGGTCTATCTGGCGCTGTTGTCCGAAAACCCCCAGGCCCTGGCGCTGCTGATCAAGCTGGCTGCGGCGAGTCCCTGGCTTTGTCGTTATCTCGCGCAACATCCGGTGATCTTTGATGAGCTGATCGATCCCCGCTCGCTGTTCGCGCCATTGCAAAGACACGATCTCGCCGAGCAATTGGAGCGACTGCTGCAGCCGGTCGATGTGCAGGAACTCGAACAAATGATGATCCTGCTCCGCCAATTCAAGCAGCAGCAGGTGCTGAAAGTCGCCGCGGCGGACATTGTCGGCGCGATTCCGCTGATGGTGGTCAGCGACTATCTGACCTATATCGCCGAAAGCATCGTCGTGAAAGTGGTCAAGCGCGCCTGGCTGATGCTTGTGGACAAACACGGCAGCCCTCCCGGTAGCGACACCGAGCATAACGGCTTCGCGGTGATCGGCCTCGGCAAGTTTGGCGGCATCGAGCTCGGCTACGGCTCCGATCTGGATCTGGTGTTTATCTACGACTGTCTGGACGGCAATGCGCCGACCGACGGCGACAAACCGATTGCGACCGCGCAGTTTTACGGCCGTCTGGGGCAACGGGTACGGCACATTCTCGACACCAAGATGCTGTCCGGCGTGCTCTATGAAGTCGACATGCGGCTCAGGCCGAACGGCGACTCCGGCCTGCTGGTCTGCCCTATCAACGGCTACGAGGACTACCAGAAAAACCAGGCCTGGACCTGGGAGCATCAGGCGTTGGTCCGTGGTCGTTTCATCGCCGGCGATCCGGCGCTCAAAGCAAAATACGAAGCCGTCCGCCACCTGATCCTGAGCCTGCCGAGGGATGCCGAGGCATTGAAAAAGGAAGTCCGCGACATGCGCGAAAAAATGCGCGCTTCATTGGCACCGCGTGAAGAGGATAAATTCGACCTGAAGCAAAGCAAGGGCGGCATCGCCGACATCGAATTCATCGTGCAATACGGCGTGCTGAGCCAGGCCGCCACGCATCCGGCGCTGACCACCTACACCGACAATATCAGGCAGTTGGATGGCCTGGCCGAAGCCGTCTTTCTGTCCCGGGACAATGCGGCAACCCTGAAGGCGGCGTACTGCGCCTATCGCGATTACGGGCACAAACTGCTACTGCGGGATGACCGCGCCGTGATCGACACGGCCGAGGTGGCCGCGCTCAGTGCACAGGTCGGGGCGTTGTGGGAACAAATCTTCGGGACGTAAGGCGGGCGTGCTCAATTAAGGATAGGGTCAACAATAACGTCTCTTCCGAAGACCTGCCAGGTTTTAAAAGCCTGGCAGGTCTATGATGCCGATGCGGAAAATAGGGTTGACCGAATTCTCAACTATGTCATATGACGCCCACGGAGTGCGGCGAATGACCCAGCGCCGCTGCGGGGGCCTGAAGGGCTTGGCGTACAGCTGGAATACGGGCATGCCATGTGTGTCATTTGACCTGGCTTGCCGAGGAGGGGCGGGCGATTTGTCCGATGACGGCGCTGATCAATCGATGCCTCGGGGCGCCCTCGCTTTTGGGGCGAGTTGACGTATTTTCTTGTATGTCAGTGGGTTATAAATAATTCCAGCTTTTCCGGTCGAAATCGATCGCGTTGTTAAATCTGGCATGACAAGTGCTTGTCTACAGATGATCTTGCAGTCCGTTCAAGAACCGTTGCCGAAAGCGTTCGCGCAGCGATTTTTGGAGAGGTATTTCTAAAGCCGTCTAACCCCTCCAGGGCGTTATTGCACCGAGATCACTCCCACTTAAGCCCACTCATGGTGGCGATTCCATTGTGTCAAGGCGCTCGTGGCCCGATGCCTTGATCAATTGGGTAACCCGGAATTTTCGTGCAATGCGGAAGTTCCGGGTTTTTTTATGGGTTGCTGCTGGGGATCGAAAGGAGAAGGTAAATTAAACTATGTTATATAACTCAAATGGGTTGTGTGATATGGCGCAATTATTGCTGGCGGATGCTGAGAAAATGAAGACGGATTTGAAAACGCGCCTTTTGTTAACCCAGCAGTCATGTTGTGAACGGTTTCGGCTGCTGGGTTTGTTTTAACTTTAAACACATGAAATATATGGTAAAAAAATAATTCTGTGTATGCCTGAGCGTAGACAGTCCTGGGTATTACGCGGCATAAGGGATGGGTTTGATGCAAAGTGCTTGGTGTTGGCATGGTTGGTGCTTAATTACTCTCAACGATTAGGGATGTGCAAGGCCAAGGGGTGTCATCGGGTATTTGCATGGACTGGGTCGCTTAATAACAAGAAAATCATTTTTGGAGAGCAAATGAGAAAATCAAAAGCATTGAAAGCGTTGACCCTCTGTACGCTGGCAGCGGCGATCTGCGGCGGCGGGCAGACAGCTTATGCGCATACCGGCATTAAAGACAAAGTCTTCGTTGAAGGGCTGGGTAATACGGGACCGGGTTCGGCTGCTGCCTATAACGCTTTTACGATTACGCACGGCTGTTTGAGTAATGCCGTCGCGGAAGGCACTGCGGGGGCGGTTCGTAAGAATGTGATCGCACAGGCCGCTGTGTTCCCGAATTCGGCAACCTCCGGTGATGCCCGGATATTTCGTTATGTCGCTGGGACCATCAATGGGACGACTTTGGTAGGAACGCCTGCAGCTCCGATTGACAAGGATGGCGCCGCGCTCGCGAGTCCTAACTCGCTTACTGGCGATATTCAGGGCGCTTCGGCTACCGGCGCTTTTGATAATTTCGGCCTCGGTTTGGTCAGTCCGAATCTGTTCGGGAATATCGTGATCCCGAAACTCAATGACGCGAAAGCGTTAAGAGGGTACGCTATTTATAATGGTCCCACCAAGTATGACGGTCAAGTAGCGCCTCTTGAAGAAGATCTGGTTAGCACGACTGGCTTGTCTGCTTTCAAGCATACGATACCGAAATTTAAATCGACTTCCTGCGCGAAGAGTCTGGTCGTACGCGTCGCGGTCGCTAACTGGTGCCTGAAAGGCAAAAAAAGTGACAATAATCCCGACCGGATGGATGTATGGGTCGGTTCGTACACGAATAGTCAGATATTCAATATGACCGCCAATCCCGAGATCATGCCGAATAGCGCAGCAGCTATCGCCGCATCGCCCGGCAAGGACTTCTGGCCGTCATTCACGGTCAACCGCGATACGGTCAACAACCCTTTCCAGGGCGCCTGCGCGGATCCTGCGAATCAATATGACGTAGTGATCGAACCGACCGGCACCGATATCGACAAGTATCTGAACATTCCGAAGGGCAAATATCCTGCCGCCGCGAATGGTCCGGCGTTTTGGCCGCAACCCTAGTCGGTTGGGCCGATAGGCCAAAGGAACGGGCGGTGACGCCGGCTATCGAAAGCAAGATAGTCGGCGTCCGTCCGTATTTTTTTTGTTCGAGGCGCCCTGGAATTCACGAGGGTGTTGTTATGCGGGCGGCGGTTCCGCTGCTACGATGTTGGGGCCTTCGCCATGATACGGCGAATGGCAACGGCTATTGTTTTTTGAGATACTATGCAGTTGCGAGCCAGATGGTGTCGATTTAGGCCGGGATGCTGCGCATTACAATCGATGCCGTTGGCTGTTGCCGCTGCATTTTTTCCGAGAAGATGAGTGTTATGAATAAGTCAATCAAAAGAAATTTTTTATTGCTGATTTCTTTGGCTACAGGCTTGGTGAGCAGTACGCTTGTCTTTGGCGTTGAGAAAATGCAAAGCCTGAATGCAGGAGTCGGCGCGACCGATGCCTTTAAAATTACCTGCAGCCCGAGCGTGGATGGCGCTACGGACCATTTGAACTTCAAAATTCTAGATACGACGGCCGACACCGTCGTACCCGGTGAAATTGCGCCTCAGTTGCTGAATGTTCATGTCGCCAAAGGTAAGAAAGATAAACCAGGTTATCTCTCCAAAGACGTCACGTCCATTGCGCCCGGAGAAAAAACAGAGTTGGAACTTACTGGCGGCAAGGGAGGGTATAAGTTTACCGTGGATACTTTGGGAACCAATACCGCCATTTTGACCAAGCAGACCTTTGCGATCGAATACCGCTGCCTGAACGCCGACGACGAGTATACCAAGCCCAAGTCCGCGCGTTTCAAAACCGGCAAAATCAAAAACGGCAAAACCAAAAAACTGTCGGCCACCTGTTCGAAAAACAAGACGACCGGGGACACCGCCAAGCTATTCGTAAGATTTACAAATACCACCGCCGGCAGTACAGCAAAAGTGTTGTTGAATGCGCAAGTGATTAAGGACAATAAGGCGTTGAATGTCACCGACAGCAACGGCGATGACGTCTATAGCGACGAAGCCAGCCTGAAGGGGGGGGATGGCGACTACACCGTATTGGTGAACAGCACCGCCTCTCGGGACATGGATAATGCAAAAGACTATTCAATGCAGTTCAGTTGCCTGAATGCGGCCAGCATAGAGACCGGCATCGCCGAAATTGTACAGATTCAGGATCGATAAAAAGTCGGCGTGCTAGCTCAATCAACGGTGTTTATTATCTTCCCCATTATTCTAAGCGGGATGAGGCGTTTATGAAATTCAAGAAAACAAGACTGATCATCTTACTGGCGTTGCTGTGCGGGCGTCCGGCCATCACACTGGCCCATGAACAACCCGGGAATCTGGGCATCAGTCCGTCGGCGACGGACGTTTGGCGGGTGTCTTGTTTTAATGACAGCAGTGGCCCGACGTACCGGCTGTTTTTTACGATCAGGAGCGAGGTCGCTTCGCCGGCGCTGGTCAGCGCGCAAGTTCTGAATGGCGATCAGGCGCTGAGCGCCACGGATCATATCAATGCAGACCCAGTTTCTAGCCACGAATTGGATGTTGTGCACCAGGGTAACAACGACAGTTATACGATCGTCGTCGACAAAAGTGCCGCGGGCAAGGCCAGTTATTTCATGGAATATCACTGCCAAACCAGTGGTGACGTACATACCGGGACGACGGATATCATTCCGGTTCAGGACCAATAGTTTTTTGGCTCTATCCTCTGCCTTAATTGAAATGAGCAGTACGCCGTCCTTAGCGAAGCGGCGGAGAGAGTCTTGTCGTATAACTTTTAGTGATCTTAGGTTGCACCTGTAGACGGTCTTCAATGAAAACAATGCACCGAAAAACGGCGGCAGTTCTGCTTGCGCTGTTGGCGAATGTGAGCGGTACGCCAGCGCGGGCGGCCGATTCGGGGGATGCCTCTCCCAACTGTACGCTGAATTCGATCGATGGCGCTCGCGCGTTTGATCTGGGCGAGTTTAAAGGAAAAGTGGTCTATCTCGATTTTTGGGCGTCATGGTGCGGACCTTGCGCCAAATCGTTTCCTTTCATGAATGCGTTGCATCACGAGCTTGGCGGCAAGGGCTTGCAGATCGTGGGCGTCAATCTGGATGAAAACCCGGAGGATGCGAAGACCTTTCTGCAACAGAATCCGGTCGATTTCACGATCGCCGCCGACAAGGAAGAGCAGTGCGCGCGAAAATACGACGTGAAGGCGATGCCGTCATCCGTTTTGATCGGCCGCGATGGCGTGATTCACCATGTACAGATGGGCTTTCGCGCCGATGAAGCAAACGAACTGAAGGCGCAGGTCGAAAAGTTACTGACCGAGACTCCGAACGCCGAGCATGCAAAACCGTAACTGCGCGAACTCCGTTTCGCGGCCGATTCGTTTTATGCGCGTGGTGCCGTTTTTTTTGCTGGCGCTGGCCGTGACCGGTTGCGCGGAGGTTGCGCCCTGGCAGCGGGGCACTCTGGCCAAGCCGCAGATGGCGCTCGATCCCTATCCGTTGCACAGCGCATTGCGCGCCCATAACTACGGTGCCCGCGAAGCCGCATCCGGCGTCAGCTCTTCCGAGGGAGGCGGCTGTGGCTGTTATTAATTCAGGCGAGATCCAGGGGGCGATCAAATCCTCGCCGTTAGCGGCGCTGACCGCCGCCGCCCTGGCCCTGCCGGGGTTGGTGGGCGCGCCCGCGCAGGCCGCCGATGATGAGTTCAGCGTACAATACGGGCATTATCAGGAAGAAGAGCGCGATTTGTTCGGCGTCAAAAGCACGTACCGACCTATCGAAGTCGATACCGTGCAAGGCAACGGCAACATCAAAATAACCGACCGGGTCAAGTTCCTGTTCAATTACACGCAGGATACCTGGTCCGGCGCGACCCCCATCACGACGGCGCCTCTGGCTTTTCGCGGCAACAGCACGAAGAGCTCGACCGATGGCGTGTCGGGCGCGACGCCGATCGTTAACGGTGAATTATTCTTTGATTCCCAGCTGAACCCCGTGCAGACCGACGGCTCCCGAACCGTGACCGGCGGCGCCGATAACCGCTTGGTGCATACGCTCTCGGCGGCGTCGCCGGAAACCCGTAGACAGGGCGACTTCAAGCTCGGTTATGAATGGGACGAGGCCGCCGCGAATGTCGGCGGCGGCACATCGGTGGAGGACGACTACGAATCGCGCTTCGTGAATCTGGGCGGCCGTCTCGATTTCAATCAAAAGCTGACCACCTTGAATGGCGGCCTCAGCTATACGGCCAGCGACACCAAGGCCAGACTGGATCACGACCTGTTGCCTTATGTCGATACTGGCGCCTATACCGACCAGATCACGCGCACCGCCGAGGGCGGTAAGATCGTGCAGGGTCACCGCAAGGACTGGGGCGCGCATGTCGGGCTCACGCAGGTGCTGAACAAGAATGCGTTGATCGAAGCGGGATTGGGTTATACCTACAGCATCGGCTTCCAGGAAAATCCCTATAAGGTCGTCGAGGTCGCCTTCATCAACGACCAGATTCCGGCGCCGGACGGCGCCGCCTATGTCGGCCAGGTGCGTGCCTTGCTCGAACAACGGCCGAATGTGCGCAATCAATTAAGCGGCAACCTCGGCTATAAACGCTATGTCGAAGCATTCGACGCGGCCCTGCATTTGAACTACCGCTATTTCCTCGACGACTGGGGCATCAACGCGCATACCTTCGAGGCGGACTGGGGGCAGCCCCTGGGACACGGCTGGACGCTGACGCCGAGAATCCGTTATTACTCGCAGGACGCAGCCGATTTCTATGTCCCTTATCTGATTTCTCAGCAGGCCTATAATTCGGGGCGTTTTGACCGCAATCGGCTGCCCAAGAATTTTTCGAGCGACCACCGCCTGTCCGGCTATGGCGCGCTGAGCGGTGGCATCACGCTCAGCAAGCAGTTCGCGAAAGGCGTTTCGCTCGATTTGGGGTACGAATACTACACCCATCAGGGCGGCCTGAAGCTGGGAGGCGGTGGCGAGGGTGATTATGCCGATTTCGATTACTGGGTCGTCAATGGTGCATTGAGGGTGAATCTGGAAGCGCTGGCGGCAAGCAGTGACCACGGCAGCCATGCGCAACATCAGCACCATCACGGCGCGATGGCTCCGGCCGGCGTGATGTTCGAGCACATGCTCGACAAGGGCAAGTTCATGGTCGGCTATCGGTACATGCACAGCAGTCAAAGCGGTGACATGCTGCATGGAGCGAATAGGGTCAGCGACCCCGCGATCGCCGCCGGCGGCTGCGGATCGGACCCGTGCTATATCAGGCCGAACGGCATGGTGATGAACATGCACATGCTCGACATCATGTACGCGCCGACCGATTGGCTGAACCTGATGGTGATGCCGCAGTTCATGGACATGAGCATGACGATGCAGCGTTTGGCCGGCGCGCCGATGATCGACGAAGGGCCGGGCGGCGCCGGCGCGCACATCCCGCATCATGTCGAGAACGGACACGAAACCGGCGGCATCGGCGACATGGGGGTCTATGCGCTGTTCAAGGCGCTCGACACCGGGCATCATCATTTGCACATGGGGCTGGGCCTCAGCATCCCGTTCGGCGATGTCGATATCCAACTGCGCCGCAACCATAAGGTGGATGGCGGCTTGATCCACTACGGCATGCAGATCGGCAGCGGCACGCTCGATTTCAAACCCAGCGTGACCTATACCGGCAATTACGACGATTGGTCCTGGGGTGCGCAGTTGAGCGGCACCAAGCGGCTCGAGGATCATGGCGAGACGGGCTTTCGCTTTGGCGACATTTTTCAATCCACGGCCTGGGGCGGTTACAATCTGACGCACTGGCTGTCCGCGACCGTGCGCGGCGTTTATACAGTCCAGGGCACGGTGCAAAAGCAGTTCAATCAATACATCGACAAATTGGGGCCAATGGATTACCCGATGAACTACGGCGGCCGCTTCTGGGATGTCGGCTTCGGTCTCAATGCGACCGTGCCGGGCGGCGATCTGGCCGGCAATACCCTGGGCGTCGAATGGCTGCAGCCGGTCCATACCGATTACAACGGCTACCAGCTGGACCGCGACGGCACCTTGTCGGCGACCTGGCATTATGCATTTTAAAGCCGCCGCCTTGTCCTCGTTAAGTTTAAGAGTGTAGGGTCGATAAGCGCAACGCGCCCATCCAGCCTCGAAAGACAATTTTACGAGGCATTGTCCTCGACCCTTGTCGATGCTGCCTTTGCTAAGCTTTGCGGCGCCGCAACCCCGAGGATGGTCACGCTCTGAAAACTCTTGAATTCTACCGGCAAACTTTCAAGGCGATGGGTACGCTTTGCGAGATTCAGCTCTTCGCGAAGACCGGTGAGGCCGCCGGGCGTGCCGCCGCTGCCGCGATCGCGGATATTTCGCGCCTGGAAGCGCGCTATTCGCGCTATCGCAATGATAGTTTTCTGTCCGAAATCAACCGGGTCGCGGCGGCGGGCGGGCGCATCACGGTCGACGACGAAACCGCCAGCCTGTTGAATTATGCTGCCACCTGCCATCAACAGAGCGATGGATTATTCGATATTACCTCGGGCATCCTCAGGCGCGCTTGGCATTTCGACAGCGGCGCCCTGCCGGAGCAAGGCCTGATCGACGAGTTGCTCCTGAAGGTCGGTTGGGACAAAGTCGTCTGGCAGCCGCCAGTGCTCGAATTTCCGTTTCCCGGCATCGAGATCGACTTTGGCGGCGTGGTGAAGGAATACGCGGCGGATCGCGCGGCCGGTCTGTGCGCGGCGGCCGGCATCGGGCACGGCATGATCAATCTGGGCGGCGACATCAAGGTGATCGGCCCGCGCGCGGACGGCAGCCCCTGGCGGATCGGCATTCGCGATCCCCGGCAAACTGACGCGCTGCTGCGAACGGTGGAACTGACGCACGGCGCGCTGGCCAGCAGCGGCGATTATGAGCGCTGTCTGACGATAGCCGGCGTGCGCTATGGCCATATCTTGCATCCGCGCACCGGCTGGCCAGTCGCGCAGCTGGCGTCGGTCAGCGTGATCGCCGATTTCTGCGTGCTGGCCGGCAGCGCCTCGACCATTGCGATGCTGAAAGCGGAGGCGGGGCCGGCTTGGCTGGAGTCGCTCGGGCTGCCGCATCTTTGGGTCGATGTAAACGGCAATACCGGCGGCACCTTGCCGAGTGCCGCCGCTCGCTTTTAAAGGCTTTTGGAATCTGACATGACAAACAACGTTTTCAATGCGCTTGAACGCGGCGGTCTCTATCTGACCGTGTTCCTGACCGGTGCCTCGGTGATGGTGATCGAGCTCTTGGGCACCCGGATGATCGCGCCGTTTTACGGCGCGAGCCTCTATGTCTGGTCGTCGCTGATCTCGGTCACGATGATGGCGCTGGCGATCGGCTATTTCATCGGCGGGCGCTGGGCCGACCGGGCCAAGCGCGCCGGCCTGTCGCTGATCATCGCGCTGGCGGCGGTGTTGACCTTGCTGATCCCCTGGCTGACGCGGCCGGTGTTGCTGGCGACCGATCCCTTGGGGCTTCGCCTCGGCGCGCTGGTCAGCGCCCTGGTGTTGTTTCTGCCGAGCCTGACGATGCTCGGCATGGTCGGGCCGTTCGCGATCAAGCTCGCGACCTCGCGCCTGGACGGCGTCGGTTCGAGCGCGGGCTCGATCTATGCGGTCAGCACCTTGGGCAGCGTCGCGGGCACGCTGTTTCTCGGCTTCTATCTGTTTCCGTTGGTCGGTTCGCGCGAAATCTTCATCGGCACCGGCGTGTTTCTGTTGCTGCTGTCGGTGTCGATCGCAGTATTCGAACAGAAGCGTCTCGCGATGAATTCGGCGATCGTGGCCAGCGTGTCCCTGTTGGTGATCGGCCTGGGCTTGTTGCCCAGGATCGTCGACGCCGGCCATCTGCATCAGGGCGGCGATAAATTCAAGGTTTTATCCGAAGAGGAAAGTTTATACGGCTGGGTGCGCGTGATCGACCAGCCGGCGCGCAATTTGCGCATGCTGACCTCGGATGCGTCGATGATCGGCGCGGCCGGCATCAGCGACGGCGGCAACCGGCTCAGCTATCAGGACATCGTCGGCCTGATTCCGGCGCTCCGGCCCGGCATGAAGCGCGCGTTGATCGTCGGGCTCGGCGCCGGCAAAATGATCGAAGTGTTGCGCGATCGCTACAATATCGAGACCGATACGCTGGAGATCGACCCGGCGGTGGCGGCGGCGGCGAGCCGTTATTTCGATTTCAACCCGGCCGGCAAAAACATCATCGGCGATGCGCGCTATGAGATCCGCCACCTCCAAGGCCCCTACGATCTGATCATCCACGACTGTTTCACCGGCGGCTCGGAGCCGTCGCATCTGTTGACGGTCGAGACCTTGCGGCAATTGAAGGGGCTGTTGTCCGAGCGGGGCATCCTGGCGGTCAACTTTGTCAGCTTTGCGGAAGGACAGGATAATCGGGCGCTGCCTGCGGTCGCCAAAACGGTCGATCAGGTCTTTCCGCAGCAAGCCCTGTTCATCTCGGAGCCGGGTAAGGATTTCAACGATTTCATCTTCCTGGCATCCCAGAAACCGATCGACCTTGAGGCCGAATCGCTGTTCGCGGACCAGATCGACTGGCTCAAGCAAAGAAAATTTCAGGTCGATAAGACCCGCGGCGTGCTGCTGACCGACAACCTGAATCCGCTCGAACATCTGCAGGTCAAGAAATCCGAACACTACCGCAGCGTGCTGGTCGATTGGTTCGGGGCAGATTTGCTGGTGCGCTGAGTTCGTACATGCGCGGTGAAGCTGGAACATATTAATCAAATTAGAATAATTGCTTCCCATGCAGCGCTTATTTTCAACAGAAACTTCGTCGCCAGTAATTGAAATACGATATCCCCAAGGAGTAGACATGCTAAATCATAGAACAAGCAAGACTATCTTTTTTTGTTTGCAAATCTGTTCGCTCTTTCTAGGTGGACAGGGAGTTTTTGCCGATACTACAGTGCAATTTCCCACTGAAGAAGGTAAACAAGCAGACAACGCCCTGAAAATCGCGCATGGATGTGAAGTGCCGGTGGGTGCACCCAAGCCCGTAATCGCTCAAAGCGTGGTGTTTCCGCAAGCCGATCTTCCCGACGATATAACTCCCAGCAACCTCGTGGGCCTCATCGCCACGATTCAGAACAAAGATATCTTTAAATCCCAGGCTAAAAAACTAAAACCTCCAGGTGGCATCATTGGATTTCATTCAAAGAATGGGCGCCTTTCGCCGACCAGTCAAGGTCGTGTACCCTTCGAGTTCTCTTCACCGAAATTCGTTAGCTCGTCATGCGTCAAGCAGCTCAACATAGAACTTGCAGTGGCCGACATTTGCGCTAGAAGCAAGCCCAAGATTAGGGTTGGTAAGGTGAACCTGTGGATTCCCGACAATGGCTCAACCTACGCGGTAGAAGGCGCGGCGCATGATATCGAAGGTATCGGTGCGCCGCCAGTACTGGTTGTTAAACGAGACCTCGATAACAATCCACTGGACCCTTCATGCAATGGGGGTATAGAAAGGACGCTCACACCGACTGCGGCTGAAATCAATGAAAATTTGGGTATCCCGCACTACTGGTGATCTGCAAGGAACGTCGGAGAGCCGCTTTTGGTACTGGTCCGTTAAACGTTTGGAACGAATTGAGCGACCTTCCCGCTCAGACTCATTCCGCATCATGTTTCTTCCTTGGCGTAAAAAACGCGCCTCGTCAACCTTTTACCGAATCCCGGTATGGCTGCCGCCGAGTTTATAGTACAATTCTCCCCTTATACCGGCTTGCTGCGCATATTCAAAGACCGGCCGCGTGCGCTTTAATACGAACCGGCGGCATTCAATGCCGTCCGGATTTCTCCGGCGGACGAATTTTAAATTTATACATTCATTAAGCACACTTTTGGAGTATCGGAAATGACGATGGACGATAGAGACGGCACTATCTGGCTGGATGGAAACTGGGTTGACTGGCGCGACGCGAAGACTCACGTCCTGACCCACACGCTGCATTACGGCGGCGGCGTGTTCGAAGGCCTCAGAGCCTACCACGCCGAAAAAGGCCCGGCCATCTTCAGGATGAAGGAGCATACCGACCGCCTGTTCCGCTCCGCGCACATCATGAACATGCCGATGCCGTTCAGCAAGGACGACATCAACGCCGCGCAACTCGACGCGATCGCCAAGAACAATCTCGACAGTGCCTACATCCGCACGATGTGCTTCTACGGCTCCGAAGGCATGGGGCTCAGGGCCGACAATCTGAAGGTGCACGTGATGATCGCGGCCTGGACCTGGGGCGCCTATCTCGGCGCCGACAACATGGAAAAAGGCATCCGCATCCGCACCTCGTCCTATACCCGCAACCATGTGAACAGCACGATGTTGAAGGCGAAGGCGAACGGCAACTATATCAACTCGATCCTGGCGCTGCAGGAAGCGAAGGCGAACGGTTATGACGAGGCCTTGCTGCTCGATCATGAAGGCTTCTGCGCCGAAGGCAGCGGCGAGAATCTGTTCATCGTCCGTGACGGCAAGCTCTATACGCCGGAGACGACGTCCGCGCTGGAAGGCATCACCCGTGACACGATCATGACGATCGCGGCCGAACAGGGGCTCGACGTGATCGTCAAACGGATCAGCCGCGACGAAGTGTATATCGCCGATGAAGCCTTCTTTACCGGTTCGGCCGCCGAAGTGACCCCGATTCGCGAGCACGATGGCCGCACGATCGGCAGCGGCAGTCGCGGCCCGATCACCGAGAAACTGCAAGCGTTGTATTTCGATTATGTGCACGGACGCCGGAACGACCATGCCGAATGGCTGGCCTATGTCGCGAAATAACGCTGCACGCTAAGCCGTTGAACAAGATATTGGTCGTCGGCCCGTCCTGGGTCGGCGACATGGTGATGGCGCAGAGCCTCTTCATCGCGCTGAAAACCGGCGATCCCGGCTGCCAAATCGACGTGCTGGCCCCGGCCTGGACCTTGCCGCTCCTGGACAGGATGCCGGAGGTGACCCGATCGATTGCGATGCCTTTGACGCACGGCCAGTTCGGGCTTGGCGCACGGATCGAGCTGGGCAGGCAACTCCGTAGCGAGGCCTACAGCCAAGCGATCGTGCTGCCCAATTCCTGGAAATCCGCCCTCGTGCCTTTCTTTGCGGGCATCCCTGTCCGCGTCGGCTATGTCGGCGAATGCCGCTGGGGCCTGCTGAACGATGCCAGAAGGCTCGACAAGCAAACATTGACGATGACCGTGCAGCGCTTCGTCGCCCTGGCATTGCCGAAACACGCGGCGCAGCCACCCGCTTGTCCGGCGCCATCGATTCCGATCGATCCGGCGCGCCAGGCGGCGGTCATCGAAACCTTTCAAATCCAAACCGGCGGCAACATCCTGGCCTTGTGTCCGGGCGCCGAATACGGCCCGGCCAAACGCTGGCCGACCGAACATTTCGCCGAACTGGCCCGGCAAAAGATCGCCGACGGCTGGCAGGTCTGGCTGTTCGGTTCGGAGAAGGACAGGGCGGTAACCGGCGAAATCAAGCAAAAGACCGGCGGATTGTGCGTCGATTTTGCCGGCCGCACGCAACTGGATCAGGCGCTCGATCTGTTGTCGCTGGCCACTGTGGTGGTCAGCAACGATTCCGGTCTGATGCACCTCGCGGCCGCGCTCGACAGACCGCTGATCGCGATCTACGGCTCGTCCGATCCGGGCTTTACGCCGCCCCTGCATGCGAAGGCTCAGGTCGTCTCTCTGCAGCTGGACTGCGCGCCCTGTTTCAAGCGTGTCTGTCCTTTGTATTCGGCAGATCATCCGGACCATGCGCGTTGCCTGAGCGGCATCAGCCCGGCGCGCATTGCGGCCTTGTTGCCCGGGTAAGCAGACGTGCGGATCGCGATCGTCAAACTCTCCGCGCTCGGCGACATCGTGCATGCGATGGTCGCGCTGCAATTCATCAAGGCGCGGCATCCCGAATGCCAGATCGACTGGATCGTCGAGGAACGCTTCGCGGGCGTCCTGGCGCACAATCCCGATCTGAATCAGATACTGACCGTCAATTTGAAGGCGCTCAAAACCGACAAGTCCCGATTCTTTGCCGAGCTCAAAAAAATCCGCGCCTTCGCGGAGCGAAACTATGACCTTGTCATCGATGCGCAAGGCCTGATCAAGTCGGCCATCGTCGCCAAATTGATCGGCAACAAGGTCGCCGGTTTCGATGCCGACTCGATTCGCGAGAAAGCCGCGGCTTGGTTTTATGATCAAAAAATCCACTGCCCTTACGATGCGAATACGATCGACCGCAACGCCTCGGTGCTGTCGCGGCCGCTGGGTTTCGAGATCCGCCGCGAGCAAATCCTGAACAAAAAGCCGTTCCTGTTTTATCGGAACGCATCGCCGAGCCTCGACGATTATCTGGCGCCAGACCGAAAGAACATCGTGTTGGTGACCGGCTCGACTTGGGAAAGCCGTAATTATCCGGCCGAACGCTATCTGAACATCGCCGAGGCGTTGCAACAAAACTGTCTGGTGGTCTGGGGCTGCGAGCAGGAAAAAGCCCGCGCCGAGTGGATGGCGGCTCGCTCCGCCTATGTCCGGGCGATGTCCCGGCTCGATCTGAACAGCCTGAAAGCCCTGATCGATCGCGCCGATCTGGTGATCGGCAACGACACCGGCCCGACGCACATGGCCTGGGGTCTGAACCGACCGTCGCTCACGATCTTCGGGCCGACGCCGGTCAGCCGGGTGTATCAAACCGCGATCAATCGGGTCGTCAAGTCCGCATCCGTGGTGAACCCGTTCAAATTGAACAAAAACGACTTTTCGATACGCGAAATCGACGAAAAGATCATCATCGAGCAGGTGGAAAGCCTGATCGGCTAGCCGTGGGTTAGTTTCAGGGCGCCAGTTCAACCTTGATTTCGGTCGCTGCGGAACGGCCTTCCGCATCGACCGCGCTGATCCGATAATGGCCGGGGTGAGCGGGCAACCAGGAATAGGCTTCGGAGGGCGCCGTTCTGGCGATGAAGCTTTGATTCGCGAACCAGTAGACGCTGTCGCTCGCGGTCGTATTCGCCTTCAATGCCAGGGTTGACGATTTGCTAAGGCGCAGCGTATAAGTGCCGGCTTTCGAAGGCGAGACGATGCGCGGCGCATCGCCGAGCGCCGCCGCGTTCCGGTAGCAGTCGGGCAGGTGTGGCGGCGGGCGGCGCGGCATGCCGGCCTGTTCAAACAGGCGCAGCATGTCGCTGTCCCAGAATTCGACGATCTCCCTGCGGCTGTTGGGCGTATCCGGGCAGACGATGCCGCCGGTTTCTGGATCGAGAGAGACCGCGCGGTGCAAGGTGCTGGTCTTGATTGGCGATTTGCCCGGAATGAACCAGGTCTTCGCGCGCACCGGGCAATCCGCATTCGGCAGGTCGCCGCTGGCCGCGCAGACTTCGATCTGGGTGACCGATTCCGGCTTGAAGGTCGGAATCGGCTCGTCTAGGCCGCTCAACAGGCGCTGGCTGCGCAGGCTGTCGATGATCGCGAAGAACAGCGGCGCAGCCGCCTTGCCTCCAACCAACGCAGGGTTCTTCGAGCCGTCGAAATTGCCGACCCAGACGGCCAGCACATGATGGCCGGCGACGCCGACGCTCCAGGCGTCGCGAAAGCCCCAGGAGGTGCCGGTTTTCCAGGCGGTGTCGGGCTGATCCGGGCGCTTCGAGTCGGGACGTGGATTGCGCTTCAACATGTCGAGCGTGACAAAGGCCGCGGCGCTGCTGAGCAGCGGCATGGGCTCGTCCTCGATCTTCTCTCCGCAATAATCGAGCCGTCTCGATAGGCCCTGATTCACCAGCAGCGCATAAAGCTCGACCAGTTCTTCCATCGTCACCTCGCCGCCGCCGAGTGCCAATGACAGGCCGTAATGCGCCTCGCCCTGCAACCCTCCAATTCCCGCGCGCTGTAAAAACTGATAGAAGGTCGGTCCCGACAGTTTCGCGGCGACCCTGACCGCAGGTATGTTGCGGGAGCGGATCAGGGCGTCCTGCACGGTGACCGGGCCGATGAAACGGCCGTCGAAATTTTCCGGACTGTAAGGCCCGAAGGCGGTCGGGAGATCCGCCAGGATCGTGCGCGGATGCAACAGGCCCTGATCGAGCGCCAGCGCATAGACGAAGGGTTTCAAGGTCGAACCCGGCGAGCGCTTCGCGAGCGTGCCGTTGACCTGGCCGTCGATACCGGCGTTCTGGTAATCGGCCGAGCCGACCAGCGCCCGCACCTGCATCGTGTCCGCATCGATCAACAACGCGGCGGCATTGCGAATGCCTTTGTCGCGGTTGGTCGTGAGGTAATTTCGGAGCGATCGTTCGAGGCTTTTTTGCACATTCAGGTGCAGGCCGCTGTGGATCGTTGCCGCCCCGGCGCAGCGCCGCAATAACAGGTCGGTCAGATGCGGCGCTTCGATCGCCAGATCCCGGCGACTGTACACGGGCAAGGGCAGGGCCAGATCGCTTGCAAAATGGCTGTCTTCGGGAAATTCAGCGATCCAGCGTTGCCAAAGCCGCTGCCGGGCCGCCAGTAGCGCCGCCGGTAGTTGCTGCGGCGCCGGCACCCGGCGCGCCGGATTTTGCGGAATCACCGCCAGGGTCAAACTCTCGACCAGGTTCAGCTCCGGCGCCGGTTTGTGAAAATAAATCCGGCTGGCCGCGCCGATGCCGATGATGTTGCCGCCGTAGGAAACGCCGTTCAGGTAGGCTTCGAGAATTTCGTCCTTGCCATAGCGCAATTCGAGCCATAGCGCGAGCGCGACCTGGCTCAGTTTCCCGAAATAGCTTCGTCTATCGATCCGGTACAGTTGGCGGGTCAGTTGCATCGTGATTGTCGAGCCGCCCTGCCGGCCGCCACCCGCCAGGGTCGCCCAGGCCGCGCGCGCCAAGGCCCAGGGATTGACGCCGGGATGCTGGTAGAACCCGCGGTCTTCGTAGAGCAGCGCGGCGGTGCGCAGCGAGGCCGGGATTTGGCGGATCGGCGTCCACAGGCGGAACTGGCCGTCGCTCGCCAGGGTCAGGCGCAGCAGTTCGCCGTGCCTGGCATAGATCGCGGTCGATTGGGGATAGTGGCTGGAGAGCGTGGGTTTGGGGACGAGTCTGATCGCGACAAAGGCCAGAACAATGGCCGCCAAGCAGCGGAATCCGGGCCCTCGCACTCGGACACCCGCCACTTGCCGCAGAGTTGTACAGGATTTAGGGGATTAAGAAATCGGATAATTTCCCTTTGCCTTTTTGGCCTAAAAAGCGGTAACTGATTTGACCATCGTTCAATTCGCAGGTGTTTTCAGCGCAATCGAACAGCATATTGGTGAGGGTCAGCTTGGTTTTTTTGTCAACCGAATCGCTGGTTAAATTTGTGCCGCGGGAAAAGGCAATTTTATAACCCTTGGTCGCTGAGTATTTGACCTTGCGCTTCGCAAAGGCAACATTATCGCCTGTCGGCAGGGTCAGCGTGCCTTGGGCATAGGTTATCGGCTTGCCTTTTGCGTCCGGCTCCTGGGAAATCACGACATGCACCGACCAAGCGCGGGTCGCATCGGTTGTGACCGGCGCGGAAATGGCGGTGTCATTCGCTCGATAGTTGACTTTTAACCCGCTGTCGCTGTTCTTCAGCTTGACCTTGTAGGAGCCCGTTCCGGAAGAATCCAGGGTCGGGTCGCCGGCTTGCAGGGTGTTGGCCGGCTGGGTATCGATATTCGATAAGGTGCCGACGCCGGAGCCTTCGCCGCTTTGGCCTGCAAACTGGCCTTTGAATTTGGCGCTGACCGTCACCTCGGGCTTGTCGTCCCGGGTTTTCAGCGCGCCGACGATGGCGGTAGTGGCGCTGGTATCCGGCGTGTAGCCTTCCAGGCTGTTCGGCATGATGTCGAGTTTGCCGCTTTCGTCCATCGCCACGTCGGCATCGAAGGCTTTATTGGCGACGATCGGCATATCGGCGGGCACGTGGCCGCTGTAGTGGCCGGTCCCGTTGAATATCGCGGCGACGCCTTCGGGTAATATGTCGGGCGGGCTGAAATCGAAGGCGCCTGTCGGCGTGATCAACTCAAACTTGGCCGCAATGACATGGGGGTTGTGAACAGGACCGAACTGGTAATGCTTGTTGGCGTCCAGCGAAGACGTCCAGTTATCCAGGTTTTTATAGACTGCGACCAGGCGATAGCCGGGTTTCGGCGTAAAGGTCAAATCGACTAAAGCGCCATCATCAAAGGAAAGCGAACCGCTTGCTTGCAAGATGCCCGATTTTTGCGGGCTCGATGTCATCCAGGTGATTTCCCCGCTTTTGCTCGGCGTGATGGAGATTTTCCAGGTGACGCCGGCTTGCGCCGTGACGCCGTGACCTAAACTCCACACGGCCAACATGAGCGCTATGGCCCAACTACATTTGAGATAAGGTGTCTGCTTAAACATAAGGCCCTCCAAGGCTAAAACGATCAATGCGATAAATTGGCAATTTTGCGACCGGCCAGCCCCGCTATTTGCGGGTCGCCTTGTTGCTCGATGGTTTGTAAAGCACCGACGGCCGTTCCGGTGCCGGCCCTTGCCAGCGCAAAAACGGCCCGGTAGCGTAAATTCAGGCTGGTATCGCTCAGCGCGGTATCCAGCAATTGCGGCACGACCCGTTCGTCATAACTCCGCTGCAATGCGCTATCCGCATCGGATTGCTGCAAGGCCATGGCCAGCATGTTGGCCGCTGCGACGCGCGTAGCCGTTTCGGTTTCGGCCAGCGCCTGATTCAGCAAGGCCGCAGCCGGAATATCGGTTTGCCGCATCATGGCTTCGTATAAGCGACGCCGTACTTCGTCATTGGCTTCGGATTGCAACAAAGGGGCTAATTGACCGCCCAGGTTGCCGGTGTTCGGATGCGCTCCGGCCGCCCAGGCCGCGGAGGCGCGAATTTTAGGGTCGCCATGGCCGGCCGCCAGATCGCTCAAAAAGGCCAGAGAGCCTTTGCCCGCCTTGATCAGGGCTTCGGTCGCCTCGGCTTTGAACTCGGCACTGAGGGAGGGGGCCGCCAGCGTTTGCCGAAAAAGATCGGCCGTTTCTTTGAAAGGGTATTTACCGAGGCTGGCAATGAGGTTGCGCAAGGTTTCTTCCGGCAAGGAGGGTTCGGAAAAGGCCGCCTTCAATGCGGCCAATGCCTCGGCGCTCTGCATGTCGCCCAAACGCGAGGCGATGAAATTCCTTAAGGCCGGGTCCGCCGTCCCTTCCAGCAGCGCGGCACGCAAAATCGAAATGGATTTTTTGTCGCCGAGCAAGGCCAGGCCGGAAACGGCCCCGCGCGCGATCAGCGGGTTTTTCTCAAACAGCAAGCGGCCGAGAATGTCCGGAACCTCCGGCCAGCGGCTATGCCCCAGCATCTCGGCGACGACTGCCCGCATCGCCACCGACCCGTTTTGCAGCACGCTCAGCAAGGCCTGCTTGGCATTGTCGGTCCCTAAAACCGCCAGGCGCCAGGCGTCCAATTTTCGCGTCGCGAGCGGCGCCGAGTCGTCGAACAGGCGCGCGATCAGTTCCTGCTCGGAAAGGTCGGTTTGCAAAAGCTCGCTTTCTTGGTTGCGTTTGATGTGGTCGGCAAGAAAACCGATCACGAGCGTGTTGATAGCGGTTGGCAATGAAGAGGCAGCGCCCGGATCGGCCATTACCTGGGCGTTGTTGAAAACGCTTTTTTGCGTATAAAGAAGACAAAAAAGGCATGCCGCCAAGAGCAAGGCGATGATAATGCCCTTATTGCATAAATTGATTCCGTGCATCGACGTTCTCCAGGGTGTAGATCCATCCGCCTACGGATTACCGAAATGCATCGGCATTGTAGCACTCGCGCCGAGCAAGCTCATTTGGCGAGGATTAAGCGCTATTGCGCGCGGCAGCAAAAACCGGTATCGAAGCCGGACGGAATTGTATCCCGTCCGTCATGTTGCGACGGACTTGGGTCACTGCCATTAAGTTAAGGCGGTTATCTCCCTCTCCCTTCGCACCCACAGGGCATAAAGGAGAGGGTCGGGGTGAGGGGAATAAAATAAGGAAAAATACTTTATTTTGATCCCCTCATCCTAGCCTTCTCCCGGAGGGAGAAGGGACTGGTCATCCTTAACTTAATGGCAGTGACGGACTTGGGTACATGTGCTGATTGGGGCGAGCGGACAGTCTTCAAACGTTTGGGACGAGGTTGCAAAACCCCGTCCCGCTTCGGGGGCGCTTTAGGCCGACGGTTCGATCAGGCTGGCGTCGTAATCGGCCGGCGCTTCGAAGCCGAGCAGATTCAGCACGGTCGCGGCGATGTTCGACAGGCCGGCCGCTTCCAGATCCTGGCGCAAGCGGTAAGCCGGGTCCGCGTCGCCGGAGATCAACACGAACGGCACCGGATTCAAGGTGTGCGAGGTCTTGGCCTTGGTGCGGCCTTCCGCATCCCGGGTCACGTTGCCTTTTTTATCCAGTTCGTACATTTCGTCGGCGTTACCGTGGTCGGCGGTGATGATTGCGGTGCCCTTGGCTTCCAGAATCACCGGAATCAGGCGCGCCAATTGCAGGTCCAGGCCCTGCATCGCGGTGACCGCCGCCTCGAAATTGCCGGTATGGCCGACCATGTCGCCGTTGGCGTAGTTGACCCGGAGGTAGCGGTATTTGCCGCTGCGAACCGCGTCGATCAGGGCATCGGTGATCTCGGCGCATTTCATCCACGGCCGTTGTTCGAACGGCACGACATCGCTCGTGATTTCGACATAGGTTTCCTGCGCCTCGTCGAATTTGCCGCTGCGGTTGCCGTTCCAGAAATAAGTCACGTGGCCGTATTTTTGGGTTTCGCTGATCGCGTATTGCGCAATGCCGTTCTTGGCCAGGTATTCACCCATCGTTCTATCGATTGCGGGCGGCTGCACCAGAAAGCGCGGCGGCAGGTGGGTATCGCCGTCGTACTGCATCATGCCGGCATAGGTGACTTTCGGCAGCGGGCCGCGCTGAAAGGCGGTGAAGTTTTCTTCGGTGAAGGCGCGGGAAATTTCGATCGCGCGGTCGCCGCGGAAATTGAAGAACACCACCGCGTCGCCGTCGACAATCGGTCCCAAGGGCTTGCCGTCCTTCACGATCACGAAGCCGGGCAAATCCTGGTCGATCACCTTCGACTCGTTGCGATAGGTCACGATCGCTTCATGCGCGCTGGCGAATTGCCGGCCCTCGCCACGCACGTGGATGTCCCAGCCGCGCTGCACCATCGCCCAGTGCGCTTCGTAACGGTCCATCGTGATCGTCATGCGGCCACCGCCGGAAGCGATCGCGACATCGAAGGCGGGGCCGCGCAGTTGCTCCAGAAAGGCTTCGAACGGATCGACGTAATCCAGCGCCGAGGTTTCGCCGACGTCGCGGCCGTCCAGCAGGATATGCAGCCGTACCTTGGCCACGCCTTCCTGCTTGGCCTGCGTCAGCATCGCGCGCAGGTGATCGATATGCGAATGCACGTTGCCGTCGGAGAACAGGCCGAGGAAGTGCAGCGTCCCGCCCTGCTTGGCGGCGGCCACGACGTCGTGCCAGGCCTGGCCTTGCCACAAGTTGCCGCTGGCGATCGATTCGGCCACCAGTTTGGCGCCCTGGGCGAACACGCGTCCCGCGCCGATCGCGTTGTGGCCGACTTCGCTATTGCCCATGTCTTCATCGCTGGGCATGCCGACCGCTTTGCCGTGCGCGAGCAAGGTGGTCATCGGAAAATTCGCCATCAGGCGATCCAGCATCGGAGTGCGCGCTGCTTTGACCGCGTCGCCGTCCTCGCGCGGAGAAATGCCCACGCCGTCGAGCACGATGGTGACGACGGGACCGGGACAAGCGGAAAAGCGGGAAGATTTTTCTAATTTCATAGGGTTACGAGGGAGTAAAAAATAAGCGGAATGAATAAACGTGAGCCGTTGCGGCGAAAAAGGCTTATTTTACCATGTGTTGGCCGTAGAGCGGTTTCGCGTCACGACGATATGGACGCAGGAGATAGGGCAATGCATGGCGCCATTGCCGAGCAAACCGCCATAGGCGAAGTTGCAAAGAAGGGAAAAGATGAAAAAAATGTGTTTGTCTTGATCAGTGAAGAAATCGGATTTATTGGCTTCGAAGGCAGCCGATTGCTGGCGCGAAGCCGTCCCCAATTGTTGGGTTTCGCTGTCGCTCTACCCATCCTACGGCCCTGATGTCGCCGGTTGAAAGCATGTCAGGCCGGTAGGGGGCGCATCGCGCCCGTTTACAAACATCAAAAGTCGGGTTGATTTCAAAGCATTCTACCGGACAATTCATTTTAAGAATCAAAACACTTAGTACGGTTGGGCTCCGAAATGGGGCGCAATGCGCCCCCTACCGGGCTGGCAGTGCCAACAACAGGATAGCGCAACCAGAAAGGAACAGATTATGTAAGCCCATCAGTCATTCCGGCCCAGCCTGAATCGGCATTTTTGCGCCGAGGGTTATGCTCGCTCCAAATCCGGAGCATAATGCGCCGAAAATTGCCCATTTCCGGATTGTGGTGCCGTCCCGCCGATCCG